>Ga0129317_1000392_pt1 | contig 47652 bp, 47 predicted proteins | sample Cm1ome_FD_94430 | JGI IMG/M metagenome (GOLD analysis project Ga0129317, IMG submission 94430) | Eastern black-and-white colobus group fecal microbial communities from Wisconsin, USA - Cm1105 metagenome | ecosystem: Host-associated > Mammals > Digestive system > Large intestine > Fecal | place... | reverse complement strand
TATCTCAGTGAGGATGCGCGAGTTTTGATCGGGCTGCTGCAAAAACTGCTGCGTTGATTTTGCACCTTGCGGCGGGTGCAAACTTGCCACCGCCTGCCGCAGCGGCCGCTGTCTCAGTGAGGATGCGCGAGTTTTGATCGGGCTGCTGCTAAAACTGCTGCGTTGATTTTGCACCTTGCGGCGGGTGCAAACTTGCCGCCGCCTGCCGCAGCGACCGCTATCTCAGTGAGGATGCGCGAGTTTTGATCGGGCTGCTGCAAAAACTGCTGCGTTGATTTTGCACCTTGCGGCAGACGCAAATTTGGGATATGCTAAAACAATACGGGCATGACTGCGAAAGGGGTGAGAAGATGGCACAATCCTATACGGCGCTGACCACCGGCAGGGTTCCGGGGCAGCTCATCCGCTACGCGGTCCCGGTGGTGCTCACCAGCCTGATGCAGGCGCTTTACAATCTGGTTGATATGCTGATCGTCAGCCGGATGCTCGGCCCGGCAGGGGCCTCGGCGGTCAACAATTCCTCGCAGGTCATGCTGGTTCTGACACAGATTGCAATCGGGCTTTCCAATGGAGGCAACGTGCTGGTCGGGCAGTATTTCGGGGCGGGGGATGGGCGCCGCCGGCAGGAGACGACAGGCAGCTTTTTCAGCCTTTTCGCGCTGCTGGGGCTGCTTTTCTCGGTGCTGGCCTGCACTTTTTCCCGGAGCTTTCTCGTCTTTATGGGGGCACCCGCCCTTGAGGAGGCGGCAGCCTACCTCGAGATTTCCACGCTGGGCCTCTTCTTTATTTTCGGCTATAATGCCCTGGCTTCGGCCCTGCGGGCAGTGGGCAACTCCAGAGCGCCGATGCGCTTTGTCATGATTTCCACCGGGCTGAACGTCCTGCTGGATCTGCTCTTTGTCGGTCCGTTCGGCTGGGGAACAGCGGGCGCGGCCGCAGCGACGGTTCTTTCACAGGGCCTGGCCTTTCTGCTGGCGCTTTTTTATCTGCTGTGCGCCGGAAATCTGTTTTCCTTTTGCCGCGAAAACCTGCGGATGCGCAGAAAATACATCCTTTTGATTTTCAAAGTCGGTGTCCCCTGCGCAGTGCAGATGACAGTGGCCGGAATTTCATGGCTGACCGTAACCTATCTCATCAACCGGTACGGGGTAGTCTATTCGGTGGGAAATGGCTTCGCTGTCAAAATCAAGGACCTCTCGATGATGTTCATCACCGCAATGAGTACCGCCGCCTCCTCGATGATCGCACAGAATCTGGGCGCGGGCCTTTACGAACGGGCCCGGGAGATTCTTTACACTGCGATGAAGCTGGCCGCGGCCTCCGCGGTGGTCATGACGCTTCTCATTGAGCTGACCGCTCCGCTGCTCATCGGCATCTTCACCCCCGACCCGGAGGTGATCGCCGCGGGCGCGCTGAATCTGCGGATCGAGGTGCTCGGACAGGTATTCTATGCGATCTTCATCAGCTATCATGCCCTGATGATCGGGGCAGGCCATACCTGGTGCGTCTTTGGCTCTTCGTTTGCCAACTGCATCCTTTTTCGCGTGGTGCTGGCGGTCTCTTTCGAGCATTTCTTCGGGATCGTCGGCGTTTTCGCCGCCTGTGCCATCGCCCCTTCGATCTCGGTGCCAATCGGAATGCTCTATACCCATTCGAACCGCTGGAGGCGCTCACTGGTCGGAGGAGAACCGATGTGACCCCCGCACTTACAAGGCGTCGCAGCTTTATCAGGACTCGGCAGAAAGTCCGCGCCGGAATGGCACCTGCCTTTCATTCGCCGTTTTTGCAGAGGCCCCTTTGCAATCCCTGCGAAGGCGGCGAGCCATGCCCGTCCGAAGAAGCGGGCAGAACAATTCTTGCTGTAAGGGTCTAACACATCCAGCGCCTGAATGAAGCTGGCTGTCTCTGCCTGTCCGGGGCCCGGTGCGAGCGGCCCGCGGGCCGCCCGTTTTCTCCCGTTGCCCGTCCTGCCTGCCCGCTCCGCCCGTCCGGCGCCCGGCGCGCCCGAGCGGAGGGCGGCATTGCCTTTGCCGGTCCGGGGCGGGTACCGCGTGACGCAGCGACGCGCGGGAGGGCGAGTGCGGGCATCCTGCCGTCCAACACACCTGCTGAAGCATCGTTAGAAAACGGCATGGCCCTGGGGCCATGCCGTTTTTCCGAAGTGCAGGCTTTTGGTTACAGGAGCGGGAGATCCGAAACGACGTACCTGCCGAGAATTTTAGTGCGGATAGCGAACGCACCTTCAAATTCGTCGTATTTGGCGCTGACCGCTTCGAGGGCGCCTTCCTGATTGACCTTGTAGAGATAGGCACCTTCGTCAGCTGCAAGGAAGAGAGTGCCCGTTTTATTGAAAGCGGCGCCGTTGCCGTAGAAGAAGCTGAGACTGGCTTCCGGGTAAAGATCTGCGATTTCAGCGTCAAAATCGCTGGAAACCGCAAGCAGCAGCTTGCTCTGGCCCACGGTATTGACGGTAAAGTAGCTGTCCCGGTCCGCTTCAAAGGTGAATTCCTCGTCGGGGTCTCCCGTGAAGCCTTCGCCCTCCTCAAAGATCTGGGGATCACCGGTGATGACCGGCTCAGAGGCGCGGGGATAGGAAAGCTCAAGACTGACCTCAAGTTCCATCTCGTCATAGTCGAAGCTGCCGTTCTTGCGCAGCTGGATCGTCCCGGTCAGATCGTTGACATCCAGCGTGTCGCTTTCCTTGAGGCTGACCGCCACAAAATAGAGGTATTTCTGATCGAGGGATACGCCGGCGGCCTTTTTCTTCTCGATTTCCACCGTTCCGACATACTTGCCGCCGTTGTCCCATTTGGTCTTGATCTTGACGCCGTCCACCGCGTCCGATTCGTGCACATAGCGGAAGTCGGCGGCGGTCAGACCGGCAAGCGATTCGTCCGCTTTCTGAAAAGCGGACTGAGCAGCGGTCAGCACCTTCAGCCGCTCGGCTGTCAGACGGTCGGCGGCCTGCGATTCGGCGCGGGCGTTCAGAAGCACGAAATCGCCTTCCTCCGCGAGAGATTCGGCGGCCTTCAGAACGGCCGACTTGTCGGCTGCGTTTTCCACTGCCTCGTCGTACTTTGTTTGGGCCTGCTGCAGCGCGGCTTTCCGCTCGGCGAGCAGGGCTTCGGCCACTGCGATTTCTTCTCTCGATCCATTGACGCTTGCGCTGTTGAGCAGCGGGTAATAGACGGTTTCTCCGTAGGCAATCCGGTCAACCGGCGCGGACAGATCGACCGCGGAAAGGTCGTCGTCATACTGATAGGCGCTCGCGCCGATCGAGCCGATGGAGTAGAGAACCTCCTCGCCGTTTTTTGCCAGAGCGGCGGTTCCCATGCTGATGGCCATTGCGGCTGCAAGGCCAAATGCAAAAATTTTTTTCATAGGATGCATTCCTCCAAAGCGGTTCATAGCGGGGCGGATGGTTCCGTCGGGGGGCGCCGGATGCGCCCCGCCCATGATGTCCGGCGTGGGAAGCGGAGCTGTCCCTCGCTGCTGCCCGGCGGGTTCAGAACATGAGTGCCCCGGCGGCTTCATTTTATTGCTGATATGTTTTTGGCAGGACAGCGAGATGATGGAAGAGAAATTTCCGCCGGGTGAGCCGATTGACATCGCTTCGCAGCCTGTGGTATGATTTTTCGAGAAAAACAGGGAAACAGCCCCGGAAAGAGAAGAAACTGCATGGATTCCATTTGCTTGATCGCGCTCGATCTCGACAACACCACTCTGAATGGCGAGAGCCGGCTGGCCCCCAGAACGAGGAATGCCATCGAGCGGGCGCTTTCCTCGGGTGTGGAGGTTGTCATCGCCAGCGGACGTTCGAGGCGTTCGCTGCCGCAGGATGTGCTTTCGATCAAAGGGCTGCGCTATGCGGTCACCTCCAACGGCGCGGCGGTCTATGACCTGCGGCGGGACTGCGCCATACACAGGCTCGTCCTCCCGGCGCACGCGGTCAGGCTGTTGATGGAACGGGTTGACCCTGCATTTGAGCTTCAGGCGTTTATTGACGGCCAGGGGTATGCCTCCGAACGGTATCTGGCAGACCCGGGCGCCTATTCTCCCAAAACCGCCGTCGGCGTGGAATACCTGAAAAGAACCCGCAGGGCGGTCGCGGATATGCGCGGCTTCGTGCGTGAGCACTGCGGCGAATTGGATATGCTTGATCTTGTGCTCCCCGGCGGCATAGAGCGGGAACCGATCATCGAGCGGCTGAAAAAGGAGATTCCCGGAGTCTATGTTACCGCTTCGATGAGGCATCTGATCGAGATTGTCCACCGGGATTGCGGCAAGCGCGCGGGCGTCGCTTGGCTGGGCGGACGGCTGGGCTTTGTTCCCCGCCAGATCGCGGCCTTCGGAGATGCCGAAAACGACCGCGAGATGCTCGAATATGCGGGACTTGGCTGCGCGGTGGAGAACGCTGAACCGGCGGTGCGGGCGGCGGCGGATTTGATTGTTCCCTCCAATCTCGAGGATGGGGTGGCATGGGGAATTGAAAAAATCCTGGCTGCCGCGGAAAGAAGATAATCAACAAAAAGAGCGGCTGCGGTCAACGCGGCTGCTCTTTTCGGCAAATTGCAAAACTTGTCACAGAAAATTGCTGACCGCCCGCATCCGGCCTGGGTGCTGCGACCGGGAAGCTTCCTCCTGATTCCTGCAATGCCCGGCCCCGTTGGATTCGCGGACGGCTCAATCCGGCCGTGCGGCGGGTTTAGGTCTGACCGGCTGAGAGACGGTTTTTGACCTGCCGCAAGCTGCGGTCTGTTTATCGAACTCTCAGGAATAGAAGAGCCACCGGACGGTCAGGGCGCTCATCAGGAATCCGGTCAGATCCGCGAAAAGCGCTGCGGGCAGGGTGTGTCGGGTTCGGCGGATGGAGGCCGCCCCATAATAGACGGCGATGGTGTAAAAGGTGGTTTCGGTCGAGCCTTCCATCACCGAGGCGATCCGCCCGATCATGCTGTCCGGACCGAAACGGGTGAGCAGATCCTGAAAGATTACCAGCGCGCCGCTGCCGGAGATGGGGCGCAGCAAAGCGAGCGGCACCACCTCCCCGGGAATCAGGAGCAGACGTGCAAGGGGGGCAGCTGCCGCCGTCAGGAGGTCGAGCGCGCCGGATGCCCGGAAAATGCCGATCGAAAGGATGAGCGCCACCAGGGAAGGCAGAATCTCAAATGCGGTGCTGATGCCCTCCCGCGCCCCCTCAAGAAAGCAGTCGAAGACATTGATTCCGCGCAGCCAGCCGGCCAGCAGGATCAAAAAGATTACCGATGGGATCGCCCAGTCCCCGAGGGCGCTCATCGTTTTGTCCTCCGGCCGGCGAGCAGTTTCGCCATGACAATTCCGCAGACCACCGAGACGGCCGAGGCGATCCATACGCTCGGGAGGATATCGAGCGGATGTTCGCACCCGGCCGCACTGCGCAGCATCGCTGTGGTGGTCGGAATCAGCTGGAGGGACGCGGTATTCATCACGACGAAAAGGGCCATATTGTCGGTGGCGGTATTCCGGGCGCGCTCCTCCTTTTTAAGCTCTTTCATCGCGGTGATGCCCAATGGAGTTGCGGCGTTGCCCAAGCCGAGCAGGTTGGCGGTCAGATTCATGGTGATGGCACGCATCGCTGCACCGCCGGTGTCGATTCCCCGGAACAGGCGGCGGGTCAGGGGGGCGAAGGCGCGGGCGGCCGCGCGGGTCAGCCCGGATTGCTCCGCAACCTTCATCATTCCTCCCCAAAGGCAGAAGTTTCCGAGCAGAGAAAGGGTGAGGCGGACCGCTTCCCCGGACTGCTCGATCGCAGCCTGAGACACCTGCGGCATTCTTCCGGTCAGTCCGCCCAGCAGGATTCCTGAGAGAATCATGCCGCAGAACAGGATGGTCATCATATTCCGTCACTCCCTTCCCTCCTACTTTATGAGGAAAAATGGGGAAAGATTCCTGCCGTTTTCTCCTCAATCTGTGGAAAAAACGGAAAAATCAAAAAAATTTTACAAATTTTAACATTGAAATTCTTTACAAACCGCTGTAAATCCGTTATACTACAAATACCAACAGGCCACCCTTGGAAAAAGGGTGTGATATGGAGAGTACAGAGAGAGGAAAAGGGGAACGTTATGAAAGCGACCGGAATTGTGCGAAAAATTGATGACCTCGGGAGGATTGTATTGCCGATTGAGCTGAGAAAAACACTGGGAATTTCCGAGCGGGACGCTCTGGAAATTTATGTGGACCAGAGCAGCATCGTATTGAAAAAATATGAGCCCTGCTGTGTCTTCTGCGGCGAGACTGACCAGATGACTACTTACAAGGGAAAGAACGTCTGCGTTCACTGTGCCGCTGAGCTTGGCGCCGAGGCTGCCAGAAAGCGCTGAGAATATCTTCGGCGGAGGATGGCGTTTCGTTTTGGTACAGCAAAAACCGCCGCGGGAGGGCGGCGGTTTCAAAAAAGACAGGCAGTGCCTGTCTTTTTTGCTATGGGAAAGTGGGAAAGCCGGTCACCGTTTGCGAAAATAAAGGGCAAGCAGTGCTGCTGCGGCGCACACAGCGGCGAAGAGCAGCACCGTCATAACAGGGAAACGTGAGGTAATGAAGACGGCGGTGGGTCCATCCGCCCCGCCGATGATTCCGATTGAGCTGGCCTGATCCATAAAATTCCTCCTTTCGGGTCAAAGTGGGACGGCCGCAGCGCGGCGCCGCGAGAAAGACGCCTGATAGCGGAAGCCTGCTGCGCGCAGCAGCTCAAGCCCTTCGCGGATTCCGCCGCCCACATGCGCGGAGCGGTGCGCGTCCGAGCCGAGCGTGACGAATTCACCGCCGCATTCCCGGAACAGGCAAAGCTCCCAAAGCTCGGGCATCGTCCGCCCGCCGGGGGAGCGGACCAGTCCCGAAGTGTTGAGTTCCAGAGCTTTGCCCCCGCGGGCAAGGCTGGTGAAGATTTCACGAAGCTTTTCTTCGAAGCAGGTGATGGGCGGGGTGTCTGTATATCCCAGATAGCGGTAGGGATAGGTCAGGTGAGCCAAAATGTCAAAGCCGCCCCAGCGGGTCATTTCGAGCAGCTCGTCGAAGTAGCGGTCCAGAAGCACCTGCGGGTCGGCGCCGGCATCCTGCAAAAAGTAAAAATCTTCGGTTTCACGCAGGTTGTGAAGAGAGCCGATCACCAGATCGCAGGGGAAACGGACCAGCACATCCGCAGCGCGCTGCAAATCGTGCAGCGGCTGTCCCAGTTCGATTCCGGCCAGCAGGGTCAGCCTCCCCTGAAAGGCGGCGCGGTTCTTTGAAATTTCCTCCATCGAGCCGGAAAGACGTTCCTCCCAATCCGGGAGGCATTGGAGGCCCAGATCGCAGTGGTCGGTGACAGCCAGGGCATGCAGGCCACGCGAGACGGCCGCTTCAGCCAGCGCTTCAATGGGCTCGCTGCCGTCAAAGGAATGGCAGGAATGGGTATGATGGTCGAACAGCATTTGCATATTTCATCCTTACAGCCGGCTGCCGCATGCCGCAAAAAATTCTGGGAATTTCAGCCGCAGCCCAGTTTAATGCCTGCATTATAACATGAAATTTCGGCCGATTGCAAGAAATTGATTGATTTTAGGCGGCATCTATGCGAAAATAAAACGATAATGAGAAATTACAGCAGGAGGTGCTTGGATGGATCGGAACAAGGCGCTTGAAGCATTTCGCAGGCACCGCTTTGAAGCGGTGTATTTTGATACCGCCGGGGAGGCGCGGCAGTACCTTGCCGACGAGATCAAGGGGGAGACGGTCGGCTTTGGCGGATCGGCGACCTGCGAGCAGCTCGGACTTTATGAGCTGCTGGGCCGGGAAAATACCGTCCTCTGGCATTGGAAGAACCCGGAGGACCGCGGACGCTTCGCAGAGTTTACCACCTACATTACGTCGGCCAACGGCGTTTCCGAAACCGGGGAGCTGGTCAACATTGACGGAAGAGGCAACCGCCTTTCCGCCTCGCTGTTCGGTGCCAAGACCGTTTATTTTGTCTGCGGCATAAACAAGCTGGCTCCCACCCTCGAGGACGCAGTGACCCGTGCGCGTCAGATTGCAGGGCCTGCCAACGCCAAGCGGCTGGGCAGCAAGACCCCGTGCGCCGCACTGGGCCGCTGCATTGACTGCAACAGCCCCGGGCGGATCTGCAGTGCAATGGTCATCCACATGCGCCCGATCATCGGCACCCGCAGTGTCGTGGTGCTGGTCGGCGAGGAGCTTGGCCTGTGATACAGGCCGGGACGCCGAAAGAAAAAGGAGGGATGCCCCGATGAATTCCATGCTTCGCGTCATGGCCGCCTGCAACCGGGTAAAGCCCGGAAATCCCACGGCCTGTACCGACAGCGCCGAAGCCCTTTTGCTCGACGCGGCGGCAAGCTCCCCCGATCTGGTGCTGCTGCCCGCCTGTGCGCTTTCCTCCGCTTCCTGCGGAGATCTCTTTTCCTCCGGGGAGCTGCTTGACGCCGCTTCCGACCAGCTTGACCGGCTTTGCTCCATTTCCGCCGAGCTTTCGTGCTTTGTGGTGGCGGGCCTGCCGCTTTCTGAATGCGGCGGAGCGGTGTCGGCGGCCGCGGTGCTGCATCGCGGCAAGCTGATCGGTCTTCTGCCGGATCATGACCCGCCCTATGGGATGCAGAACACCTATTCCGAGCGTTTTCTGCCGCCCGACACGGTTTTTTCCTGCGGGTCGCTTCGCTTTGCGGTCTGCCCCGGCAATCCGGAGCGGCTGCTCACTCGGGCGGCGGCGCTTCAGCGGACCGGATTTGACCTGCTGCTTGTCCCCGCCTGCGCACCGGTGACCGCCGGTTCCACCCAGCGGTGTCTCGAAGCGGCGCGGATGGTTTCCCGCTCGCTCGGCTGTGCCGTTGCGGTGGCAAACGGCGGCGTTGGAGAAAGTTCCTCTCCTCACCTCTACCGCGGCTTTGCGGCGGTCTTTGAGTGCGGCAGGGAGCTGGGAGCCAAAATCGCCGGACGGGAGGAAATTTCGCTGCTCTGCGACCTTGACGCCGATGTGATCCACTCCCAGAAAACCTTTCACGACTATAAGCCCGTTTTCTTTTCCGCCGCCGCGGACGGCGAGAAGCGCGGACTGCTGCGCCCGCTGCCCACCGACCCGTTCCTTCCCCCTGAGGGGCCGGCGCGGGAGGCATATCTTGACGAGCTCTTCGAGCTGCAGGTGCGCTCCCTCTGCGGGCGAATGGAAAACGCCCGGATCAGAAAGCTGGTGCTTGGCCTTTCGGGCGGACTTGACTCCACCCTCGCTCTGCTGGTGGGAGCCGCCGCACTCGACGCGCTCTCGCTGCCGCGTGAAAACCTCATCGGGGTGACGATGCCGGGCTTCGGCACCAGCGACCGCACCTACTTCAATGCGCTCGGACTGCTCGAGGCGCTCGGAGTCACCAGCCGAGATATATCGATCCGGGCGGCGGTGACCCAGCACTTTGAGGATATCGGGCACGACCCCGCAGTGCGGGATATCACCTATGAGAATGCTCAGGTGCGGGAACGCACCCAGATTCTCTTCGATCTTGCCAACGAGCAGGGCGGGCTGGTGCTCGGCACCGGCGACCTCTCGGAAGCGGCGCTCGGCTGGTGCACCTTCGGCGGCGACCAGCTTGCGGGCTACAACGTCAACATCTGCATCCCCAAAACGGTGGTGCGCCTGATCGTCGAGCGCAGGGCCGCCCGCGGCGGGGAAGAAGAGGAATTCCTCCGCGACGTTCTCGCCACGCCGGTTTCCCCCGAGCTGCTGCCCGCCGCGGAGAGCGGCGAGATTGCCCAGAAAACCGAAGAAATCATCGGCCCCTACGAGCTGCATGATTACTTCCTTTATCACATGCTGCGCTACCGTTTCCGCCCGGCAAAGCTTTATTATTACAGCTGTGCCGCCTTTGCGGGGCGCTACCAGCCCGGCTATCTCCGGGAAAAGCTGATCCTCTTCCTTCGCCGCTTTGTCTCGGGCCAGTTTAAGCGGAGCTGTTCGCCCGACAGCGCCAGGCTCACCGATGTGAGCCTGCACAGCGCCGCCTATCGAATCCCATCCGACCTCGACCCGGCGGTTTTGATCGGCGAGCTGGAAACCATCACATTCTAGGAGGCTATTATGAAAGCTGTGATTACCATTGTCGGCCGCGACGCGGTCGGAATCCTTGCCAAGGCGGCGGCCGTCTGCGCCCGCCATAACGCCAATATCATCGATGTGACCCAGACGGTCATGGGAGAAATTTTCTCGATGGTGATGCTGGCCGACATCGAAAAGCTCACCTGCGACATCTCGGTGCTTTCGGAGGAGATGCAGCAGGCGGTGGCGGATCAGGGCCTTGTGGCGCATGTCATGCACGAGGATATCTTCAACGCCATGCACCGGATATAAGGAGAGCCGCCCATGCTGAACATCAATGAAATATTGGAAACGGTGCAGATGATTCAGGACGAGTGCCTTGACATCCGCACCACTACGATGGGCATTTCGCTCATCGACTGCGCCGACAGCGATATTGACCGCTCCTGCCGCAAGGTCTATGACAAAATTACCCGCCTTGCAGAGAAGCTGGTTGCCACCGGTGAGGGGATTGAGCGCAAGTACGGCATCCCGATCATCAACAAACGGGTGGCTGTGACCCCCATTGCGATGCTCGCGGGGGTTTCGGGCGGAGACCCGGTCAAATACGCCCATACGCTTCAGAAGGCGGCGGATACCATCGGGGTCAACTTCATCGGCGGCTATTCGGCGCTGGTGCAGAAGGGGTTCTCGGCGGGCGATCTCGAGCTGATCCGCTCCATCCCTCGGGCGATGGCGGAAACCGACCTGCTCTGTTCGTCGGTCAACATCGGCAGCACCAAGGCGGGCATCAACATGGATGCCGTCGCGCTGCTGGGGAAGATCGTCAAGGAGACGGCGGATCTGACCGCCGGGCGGCAGTCGATCGGCTGTGCCAAGCTGGTGGTGCTCTGCAATGCGCCCGAGGACAACCCGTTCATGGCGGGAGCGTTTCACGGGGTCGGCGAGCCGGATTGCGTCATCAACGTCGGGGTTTCGGGGCCGGGAGTCGTGCGCGCCGCCCTGCGCCGGGCCGGTCCGGATGTGCCGATTCAGCAGCTGGCCGACGTTGTGAAGAAGACTGCCTTCAAGATTACCCGGATGGGCCAGCTTGTCGGAGCAGAGGCGTCGGAGATTCTCGGGGTTCCGTTCGGCATTATTGATCTTTCGCTCGCCCCCACCCCGGCGGTCGGAGATTCGGTCGCCCATATCCTCGAGGAGATGGGCCTCGAGAAATGCGGAGGCCCCGGAACCACCGCCTGCCTCGCGCTTCTGAACGACGCGGTGAAAAAGGGCGGCGTGATGGCCTCGGGACGTGTCGGCGGACTTTCGGGGGCGTTCATCCCGGTGTCGGAGGACGCGGGAATGATGGATGCAGCCCGCGCCGGTGCGCTGACGCTGGAAAAGCTCGAGGCGATGACCTCGGTCTGTTCGGTGGGCCTCGATATGATTATGCTGCCCGGCGATACCACCGCCGAGACGATCTCCGGCGTGATCGCCGATGAGGCGGCAATCGGGATGGTCAATCAGAAAACCACCGCCGTCCGCGTGATTCCGGCGGTCGGCTATCAGGTCGGCGACGAGCTCAACTTCGGCGGACTGCTCGGCGGCGGGCCGGTGATGCCGGTCAGCCGCTTCTCTCCCGAAGGGCTGATCCGCCGCGGCGGATATATTCCCGCGCCGATGCAGAGCCTGAAGAACTAGCAGTAAGGAGCGACCAGGATTCATGAAGATACTCTGTGCGATGGCGGGCCTTTCCGGCGTCGCCTATCTGCTCGGGAGCATTAACTGCGCCGTTTTGATCTCCCGTCTCTTTTTCGGCGATGACGTGCGCAATCACGGCAGCGGCAATGCGGGAACCACCAACATGATGCGGACGTTCGGTTACAAAGCCGGATTTGCCACCTTCCTCGGCGATGTGCTCAAGGGCACCCTGTCGGTGCTGATCGCCCGCTGGCTCGCGCCGGTCTTTGGGCTTGAGGCGGTGCACGCCGCTTCGGCGGCGGCCATTGCTGCGATGCTCGGGCATATGTATCCGGTCTATTTCCGGTTCCAGGGCGGGAAGGGGGTGGCCACCGCTTTCGGCGCGGTGGCTGCGCTGCATCCGCTGATTCTGCTGGTGCTGATCGCCGTCGGACTGCCGCTGATTCTGATCACCGGCTATGTTTCGCTGGGATCGATGACCGGGGCGGCACTCTATCCGTTCATTCTGCTGGGTACGATGCTTTACCGCGGCAGAATCGATGAGCTTTCGCTGCTGCTGGCGATCCTTCTGGTGGGAATCATCCTCGGCAACCATCGGGAGAACCTCAGGCGGCTGCGCGAAGGGACCGAAAATAAATTCTATAAAAAGAAGTGACAGGCAGGGCAGAAGAAAACGGCGCGCCCGGAAATGGGCGCGCCGTTTGCCGCGGAGAGATCAATATCCGGTGACGAGATCGAGGGATTCGTCCTGCGACACCCACTGGTCGTAGACGTTGATCACCCGGAAGCTTTCCTTCGTATCCCGGATGATGACGGTGGCGATGCCGGCGTTGATGATCTGCCGCTTGCACATCGCGCAGGCGTTGGCGTTTTGCACATAGGCGCCGGTGGACGCCTCACGCCCGACCAGATAGAGGGTGGCGCCGAGCATGTCGCTGCGCGCCGCGTGGATGATGGCGTTGGCCTCGGCGTGGACCGAGCGGCAGAGCTCATAGCGTTCTCCGCGCGGAATGTTGTTCTTCTCGCGGGTGCAGAACCCAAGATCTGAGCAGTTCTTCCGGCCGCGCGGCGCGCCGACATAGCCGGTGGAGATGATTTGGTCGTTTTTGACGATGATTGCACCGAAATTGCGCCGCAGGCAGGTGCCGCGTTCCGATACAACCTCGGCAATGTCGAGGTAGTAGTTGATTTTGTCGCGTCTGTCCATCGAAGGTGCCTCCTTTTCGCGGGGAATGTCCGCAGGCTGTTTCATTTTGATTGTTCTATCATAAAATAAAATTCAATCCGGCGCAAGAGGGTGCGAAAATTTGCCTGTCCGGCGCCTTTCAGGAGGGATTGCGATGGCTCTGACCGACCGAGCCCGGCTGCGCGAGCTGCTGGAACGGCACGGCTTTACTTTTTCAAAGGCGATGGGGCAGAATTTTCTCGTCAACCCGTCGGTCTGTCCGCGGATGGCCGAGCTGGGCGGAGCTGCTCCCGGGGTCGGGGTGCTGGAGATCGGGCCGGGGGTTGGAGTCCTGACCGCCGAGCTGGCCCGCCGGGCCGGCAGGGTGGTCTGTGTTGAGCTGGATCCCCGGCTGCCGCCGATTCTTGCGGAGACGCTTGCCGAATTCGACAACGTCGAAATCGTGCTCGGGGATGTGATGGAGGTTGATCTCCAAAGCCTGATCGCCGGGCGCTTCGGCGGGATGCCGGTGGTGGTCTGCGCGAATCTGCCCTACTATATTACCACCCCGATTCTGATGCGGCTGCTGGAGTCGCGGCTCCCGATCGAAGCAATCACCGTGATGGTGCAGAAGGAGGCCGCGGCCCGGCTCTGCGCCGCTCCCGGCGAGCGGGAATGCGGGGCCATCTCGGCCGCGATTGCCTATTATGCCGAGCCGCGGGTGCTTTTCCCGGTGTCCGCGGGTTCATTTATGCCCGCGCCCAAGGTGGATTCAGCGGTAATCCGGCTCGACCTGCGGCCGAAGCCTCCGGTAAGCCCCGGCGACGAGCGGCTGATGTTTGAGCTGGTGCGCGGAGCCTTCGCCCAGCGCCGCAAGACGGTGCTCAACGCCCTTTCCGCCTCTCTGGGGATTGGAAAGGACGAGCTTACGCAGGCATTCCGGACGGCCGGAGTGGATTGCGGTCAGCGCGCCGAACGGCTGACCCTGCAGCAGTTTGCGGATCTCTCCGACGCGGTGAGGGCGCTGCGCGCGGCCGGACGCTTTCATTTTTAGTACAGCAGGACTGAAAGAAAAACTTTTTGATCTTGTTACACAACTGTAACAATTATAAAAAAATCTTTCAAAAAGATGACAGAATTAAGCGGAAAACTCTTGCATTTTGGAAACGGCTGTGTTATACTGCAAACAAGTTCTAGTAGAACAGGTTAAAGTTGCCTGATTCCTGGCTGGAAACGTAATTTTTAAGGAGGATTTTTAGAGATGAAGAAGTTTTTAGCTTCGCTGCTCGCCGTCTCGATGGTTGCGGGCATGGCCGCAACTTCCTTTGCGTATGAAGTGAAGGACGGCACCCCGGATAAGGATGATCCCTCGGTTGCTTTTGAAGCGATGATCAAAGAGAAGAGCGGCCACTATTATTACGATGACGACGACGGCTACCCGATCGCCGACGTTCTGATCGGACCGTTTGGTTATGACTCCGAGGACAAGAACCTCAAGACCGACAACTCGATTGAGTTCGGCAAGACCGCTTATTACCTGCTCACCGCTCTGAGCCTTGAGGGCGCCGACAAGGAGAAGGATTATACCAATGAGAACAAGGGTGCAGCGGACAAGGACGATATTCTTGATGCTGCCAAGGTTCGCCTGATTACCGACTCCAACTCGACCTCCAACCTGAAGATCAAGGAAGATCTCGAGGAAGGCAAAGACCTGATCAAGGGCATTGCTGTTTCCAAGAAAAAGATCAATGATGTTGGCTATTATGAGCATGAAGCCGGCTCTGATCTTGATGACAAATTTATTCCTGATCCTAAAGCGCTGGAACTCCTTGAGGAGTATGGCTTTAAAGAGGGCAAGTACTACTACATGATTGCCCTCACCATCGAGGATTCCTCCTCTGTTTCCGACGATGACATCATCGGCACCTTCACCCTTTCGAAGTCCAAGAAGCCGAAGTGCGACGATATCGACTTTGACTTTGCAATCAATGTCGACTGGGAGTACAGCTACCGCAAGAACAGCGATGAGCTGGTTATCACCGGCGATTTCGAGCCTGTCCTCGCCGAGAAATACTATGCCATGAAGTTCGACTGCGACGAAGAGATTGAGATCACCTTCGAGGATGACTCGACCTTTACCGTTGACGTTTCCGGCCAGCCCAAGACTCTGCTGTACTACGATACCGATTTCAACTCCAAGATTGCTGCGAAGTATCCGCTTGCCGAGTTGAACTTCTGGAACGGCAACGGCGCGAAGTTCAACCGTACCGGCGAGTTCTTCCTTGCGGTCGGTGAGGACGCCGAGGATTATGCCCAGTTCCTCTATCAGGTCAATTCGGACGGCTCCCTTTCCGAGGTTGCCGGCGCTGAGTACGACGATTCCGACGGCGGTTTCTACTTCAAGACCCGCACCCTCGGCACCTATGTCTTCTCCGACATGGAGCTTGAGGTTGGCGGTTCCAGCAGCTCCGACAAGGACGACGCCATCGTTGTCTCGCCCGTCGAGCCTGTTACCCCTGTTACCCCCATCAACCCCGGCACCGGTGCCAGGGCCTAAGACCTAAGACCTAAGACCAATCGGTTCCGTTGATGCGAAAAACGCCCCGTGGAATTTCCACGGGGCGTTTTTATTGGTGAGGGAAGCCGCCGCTTCTGCTGGCGGAGGAACCCCCAAATGTGTTACTTCAAGCGCCGGGCGAAGTGCACTGCTGACGGTTTCTTTTGACGGCAAAAGCCGCCGAACGGCAGTGAGCGCTCTGTTACAGACCTTTGCGATCAACGGCATGTAGAGAATGTAAATTCGGCACATCCTTAAGACACTTGCGGCAACAGTCCCTGCTCTGTTCGGGGCTGGCCCGGGCCATTGATACATCCTGTAGACGCTTGCGGCGACAGTGTGGATGCTTAACGCCGGCTGAGCCGGTGGCTATGAATTTGACAGAGATCTGGAGGAAAAGTTTTCTTTTATTGTTACCATCATGTAACGAATTCACGAAATTATCACAAAAAAATAACAATTTTCCGGAAAAATCCATTGCATTCCAGCGGATGGTATGCTATAATCCTAATATGTTCCGGCGAGGATGATGGAGAGTTCCGGAGCCGGACAGCACATTAATTTTAAGGAGGATTATTGAAACATGAAGAAGTTTTTAGCGATGCTTCTCTCGGTATCCATGGTTGCGAGCATGTCCGCGGTTTCCTTTGCGGTTTCCGGCAGTAGCCGCACTCTGAGCGGCACCCCTGACAAAACCACACCTGCTGATGCCTATGCATCGATGATTAAGGATGGCAAGTATGACGACGACGACGGCTATCCGATCGACACCACTCTCATTGGACCATTTGGCTACAATTCTGATGACAAGAACCTGACCATCGATTCGGTGGAATATGGCAAGACCGCCTATTTCCTGCTCACCGAATATTACCTTGATTCCGGTGACGATGAGCAGACCCGCTTGGTCACTCAGTCTGAAAGCACCGATAAGCTGAAGGTCAAGGGCGATTGGGAAGAGGGCAAGAGCCTTGTCGATGGAATGGCCATCACCAAGAAGAAGGTCAACGGCTTCGGCACCTATGACGATCTTGATGACAAGGACAACTTTACCGAGGACAAAGACTTTACCTCTGATATGGTGAATGACTATGGTTTTGTCTCCGGCAAATACTACTACATGGTCGCCATCACTGTCGAGGATTCTTCCTCGACCTCCGATGCGGACATCATCGGCACCTTGACTCTTTCGAAGTCCAAGAAGCCGAAGGCTGACGACATCGACTTCGACGTTGCGATCAATGTCGACTGGGAGCAGAGCTATCGCAAGACCGAGGATCTGACCATTACCGGCGACTATGATCCGATCTACTCCGAGACCTACTACGCGCTGAAGTTTGACTGTGACGAAGAGGTTGAGCTTGGCTTTAATGACGATTCGACCTTTACCGTTGACGTTTCCGGCCAGCCCAAGACCCTGCTTTATTTCGACACCGACTTCAACTCCTCGATTGCTGCGAAGTATCCGCTTGCGGAACTGAACTTCTGGAACGGAAATGGCGCGAAGTTCAACCGTACCGGCGAGATGTTCCTCTCGATCGGCGATGAGGATTACGACGACTACTACCTCTATCAGATCAATTCGGACGGCTCCCTCTCTGAGGTGCCTAACGCCGAGTACGACGACGCCGATGAGGGCTTCTACTTCAAGACCCGTACCCTCGGCAGCTATGTCGTCTCCGATATGGAACTGGACACCAGCGCCACCGAATCGAGCGACGAGAGCGACGACATTGTTGTGACCCCCGTTGACCCGGTAACCCCTGTTAACCCCGGCACCGGCGCGAGAGCCTGAATCCGGTTATCCGACAAATTATTTTTGACGAAAACAGCCGCCCACTTCTCCAGTGGGCGGCTGTTCGTTATCCGAAAAAGACGCCCTGCGGGCGGTCCCTTAAATAGGGCCGCAATTCGGGCGTCTTTAGGGGACTCGCAGGCAGGGAATCCGGTCAGCTGTTGGATTCGAGATCCGCGAGACGGGGCGGGAAAAATTCGTCGGTCGGAAAGGCGATCTTCCTGAAGAGCTCGCAGGGATCGTCGGTGCTGTCCTGTGCGGTGCATTCCTTGTCGGGGATGCAGAAATCATAGATCGGGATCATGATCTGGACCTGACGCATCAGCTGAACGATCGAGAAAAGCCCAAGGGTGATGCAGAGCTCGCGCTCGATACAGACCTCATGGAAGCAGCCGTCAAACTGGCAGGCGATTTCCTGCGGGGGGGCAAAGCGGCGAGGCCTGGGCGGGCAGCAGGGGCATACCCGGGAAGCCAGCACCATCGGGTCCACCACCTGCACATTGACGATGGGGGCGTTTCCGCAGGTCTGTGCCAATGCGGCGTCGGTCGAGAAGGTTCTGACGCTGGCCTCGCTGCCGAAGAGGATGACCTTCTTGGAGAAGGTGGCGAGTCCTTCCAGACAGACAGGAGGGCATCCGGGCGCCTGATAGGCGGCGACGCACACTTTGAAGAAGAAGGTCATATCCACCGAGAAGAACCCCTTGTTGAAGGCGAGCGGCTCTACCTCGAAATGGACGCCGCAGACCTCTGCGCTGCGGACTTTGATGTTGGTTGCCTGATCGATCACGCTTTGGCCGGCATCGGTGAAGTAGACCGGGAGATCCCGCACGCAGTCTTTGTCGCTGCAGGCGTCATAAATCCTCCGCGTATCGATGCAAACGGCCTCACGAAAGACATTTGCCGCTCCTCCGGCAAGGTTGTCATTGGAAAGTGCCATGCTAATCCTCCTGTTCGATAAATCAAGTTGTACTCACTACATAGTATGAGTGGATGGATTTTTTGTGACCTTCCAGCGCAGTTTTACCGCAGACCAATTTCTGTATGGAGAGCCGCTGCCGCCGGAATGCAGAGAACCTGCCGTTTCCGGGCGGCGGGATTGCGAAACGCCGTCTCTTCTGCTATACTATTCAAGATATGAAAAAGAAGGTAAAACGGCGATGAGAAGAAAGCGAAAAAAGGGAAGAGGGCTTCTGTTTTGTGGGATACTGAGCCTCCTGCTGGCAGCCGGTTTCGCGGTGGGAACCCTGTGGCGGGGAATTGGAATCCGGGCGGATCAGAACGCTCCCAGCGTGCTGCTGACCGCTGCCGCACCAGGCGTTGGACGGAGGGCGCCGGGGCTGGTTCTGCAAAGCAGCAACGCACTGCTGTTTGATCCCTCCGACGGCGGGGTGCTGTATGCCAAGGGCGCCGGAGAACGGATTTATCCCGCGTCGCTGACCAAGGTGATGACTGCCTATGCCGCGTTGGAGAAAATCGAAAATCTGGATGCCCCCGTTATGCTGATCTACGAGGATTATGCAGGGCTCTACGAGGCAAACGCCTCGATGGCGGGCTTTGCCATGGGGGAGACGGTGACGGTCCGCGACCTGCTTTATGCCGCGATGCTGCCCTCCGGTGCAGAGGCGGCGCGGGCGCTTGCGAGGGCAGGCTTCGGTTCGGTGGAGGCTGCGGTGGAGAGGATGAACCGGCTTGCGGAGGAGCTGGGGATGCAAAACTCCCATTTTACCAACGTTACGGGGCTGCATGATGAAGAGCATTATACCACTGTTTCCGATTTGGCCCTTCTTTGGCGGGCTGCAATGAACAATCAGGACCTGATGGATGCCGCCGGTTCCCTGACCTATACCACTACGCCGACCGAGCAGCATCCGGAAGGGCTGCGTCTTGTTTCAACGATGGTGCCGAAGCTTCGAATGCTGGAGCGGGAGACTCCCGAGCCTATCATTGGCGGAAAAACCGGTTACACCGAGGAGGCGGGACTTTGCCTGGTCAGTGCGGCTGAGAGAGGGGGCCTTCGCCGCGCATTGGTTACGGTAGGTGCTCCGGGGGACGGCCAGTCTCCCCCCTGCAACCTGTCCGATGCCTATCTTCTCTACGAACGCTGCCTTCCAAAAGAAGATGGAGTGTGATAGCCGCCGTTCCTTTGCAAAAAGCGGATACAGCGGCTCGGTTTTTGTCATCATTTCCGCCATTGTGAGAATAAAAAATCCCGCTGCATCGCAGCGGGATTTTTTCAGAAGGGCAGCTTCCTTATTGATTGTGAGAGCGGCAGCACTTGGAATGACGCTCCCGGTTCCAAATGCTGTTGCAGCGGTCCGATGAGCGCAGAACCTGCGCGGGCAGAAGGCCGGCTCTCCTCCCTGATTGAGAGCTGCTGCACTTCTAGATGCTGTTCCCGGTTCCAAATGCTGTTGTAGCGGTCCAATGAGCGCAGAACCTGCGCGGGCAGAAGGCCGGCTCTCCTCCCTGATTGAGAGCTGCTGCACTTCTAGATGCTGTTCCCAGTTCCAAATGCTGTTGTAGCGGTCCAATGAGCGCAGAACCTGCGCGGGCAGAAGGTCAGCTCTCCTCCCTGATTGAGAGCTGCTGCACTTCTAGATGCTGTTCCCAGTTCCAAATGCTGTTGTAGCGGTCCAATGAGCGCAGAACCTGCGCGATTGGCTCAAAGAATTCCCCAAAGATTACTGTCGATTCGTCTCCGCCGAGTTTTTCAGCCGCCGCGATGGCCTGCGCCTCCCCTGACAGCACCAGACGGTCGTTTGCCGCGATCGCATAGGCAGCCGCCTCGGTAAGAACCGCCTGCTCTCGGGCGGTAAGAGTCTGGCGTGCGGTTTCTGAGAGCATAATCCAGTTGATCTGTGCCCGATGGAAGGTGCGGCAGACGGTAAAGGGCTGTTCGTCCGGCAGCTCGGTCAGTGCAAAGAGGGAGGAAATCCGGCACTCGACCGCCGGATCACCGCCCTGGCAGAAGCCCTCGAGCCGCTGGGATTCCTCCTCGCGGATCCGAACCCGCGCGCCCAGACCGCGCAGAAGATCCGAAAGGATCGGATCGTTGGAGATGGTCAGATCCGCCCCCTCAAACTGATCGACGGTATCAAAGGAGAGCGGGCCGGATGAAAGAATGACGCTGTTCCCGTCATAGAAGGCGGCAAGGGGCAGCGCGCCGAGAAGGCTGAGGGCTTCGTCCGAAATAATTTTCCGAAAGCGCTCTGAGTTCAGGGTCAAAGTCAGGTGGTTGTAGTCGTAAAAATAGAAGGGGGAGGTATATGAGGAAAAGTTGGAGTCCGCACGGGCGATCTCGGCGTTGGAAGCGAGGATCAGCGCACAGCCGCGGTCAAGCGAATCGAGCACATCGTCGCTGGGCAGTGTTTCCACGACCATTTCCCCGCCGGAAAGCTCCCGGACCTTGTTCGTAAAACAGTCGAGGCCGGCCGCTGACTCTCTGGAAATTCCGCGCTGTACCGCGAGCTGAAGAACGGTGGCCGGGCGGGTGGGAATGGACTTCTGCCGGCAGGCGGGAACGAGGAGCAGCAGAAAAAGGCAAAGCAGTAATGCTGCAATTCGTTTCATAAGCTTCTCCTTTCGGCAGACAGGGTCAACCCTGCGGTTTGGACTCTTCCTTTGTTTCGGCTTCCGGCGTTCCGCCTTCCGGTTCCGCCCCGCTGGAAGATTCCGGCTCAGGCGGGATATAGACGCGCAGCGGCAGGCTCTCGATCTCCCGAATTCGGACGGGGGTGTGCGCGGCAAAGATATTGTTGATGAAGAGCAGTTCGTTGATGCCCTCCTCTTCGAGCAGGCCGTAAAAGCCGCGCTCAAGATAACGCTGGTCGATTACGAGAACCTCTTCATAGTGGTTGACAAGCCAGGGAACAAAGGCATTGCCGAACGATTCCTTGACAACGGCGATCCGCCGTCCGTTGGCCAGCCCGTTGTTGGTGATGCGGATCACAGGGATATCGCCCTGCAAAAAGACAGAATAGGAGTTGTAGCTCTTGGCATATTCACCGTAGAGCGGCCCGTAGGAGCCGTAAAACGGAGAGCCCTTGAGAAAATAGCAGCAGCTCAAATCCTGCGGCATGATATAGTAGTCGACGTGATCGGGATGGGAGGCCATTGCGGCGTCCTGTGTCTGGGAATAGAGGGTTCCGAGAAACGGCTCGAGGGTGCGCCGCTCCAGAGAGGAGAGATCGACCGCCTCGAAGCCCGCCTGTTCGGCAAAGGCTGTGTAGGCATAATAGGCGCCGAGGGCCGTCCAGTGATGATCGGTATGAAAATAGAGATATTCGTCCCGATGAGCATCGAGCGCGGAATAGGGGTTGACAAACTCCACGCCGGGATCGAGGCTGGAGGCGATATTCTGAAGCTTGGGCTGCTGCGGTGCGGTGGCGCTGCGATAGAGTTCCGGCAGCCCGAATTCGATGGAGGAGGGGACGACGAGGTTGTAGATCCGCACCTTGGTTCCAATCTCCGCTTCGTAGCGGTTGATAGCCTGAGCATACCATTGGCCCATGCTGTCCCCGCCGCCGAAAATTTGATATCCGGCATTCTGGTAGATGATAATCGAGCCGTTGCGGACCCCGGCTTCCACCTCTTCGCCGGGTGCGGGTTCGGTGCTCTGGGAAGAAGCGGCGCTTTCCTCCGGGGCAGAGGAAACCGCAGGCGCCTCGGAAGCAATGGGCGCGGGGATGGAAACCGCTCCGTCGTCGGGCTTTGCATCGTGAATTTTGATCTCGTTGAAGCGGATGCCGCGCAAATCGGAGAGCGCGCCTGAAAAGGCGACGAGCTGTTCCCGCAGGGGGAAGGTGTCCGCAAAGAAGTTGGAGAGTTCCCGCGTGTAGCTCCCCGAAAGGAGCGCCGCGGCGGTCAGGGCGGGCTTGGCGGCGAGTTCTCTCTTTTCGATCTCCGAAACGGTCGGCCGGTCGTAGCAGAGGGCAGTGACGCCCACCACCCCCAGAACGGCGACGGTCAGCAGAACCCCGCCCATTGCAGGCGGTCCGACCCGCCGGTGATTCTTTTGTGGCATCAGAAAGGCCCCCTTATGCAGTCCATGCAGAAAATCATTTGGGAACGGCCGCGGCAAAACGGGTTGTCAAAAGCGGAAATAGAGAAAAGGATTGTAGCTCTGTCCGGCCAGCAGGGCGGTGCAGAGGGCGAGCAGCAGCAGGTTCAGCGCAGGACGGACCCGCAAAACCGCAGACTGCCCCGCTTCGGAGAGGCTGCGGACCTGATCTCCGAACCACCGTGCAACCGGCATGCAGAACAGGACGGCAAACAGCAGCCAAAAGCAGTTGTTGGCAAGATCAACCAGAGTCGGCAGGTCGTAGAGCGGTGCGCCGCCGAACCCGAGCATCCGGCCCATGTAGGCGGCTGCCCGGTCGAGCGAGGTGAAGTAAAAGAGAATCCAGCCGAAAAGCACGGCCAGCAGGAGGTAGCAATGAGAGATGAGGCGGGGGAGCCGCTCCAGGAGTTTCCCCAGAAAAAGCCTCTCCAGCAGGATCAGAACCCCGTAGTATAGCCCCCAGAGAACAAAGTTCCAGGAAGCGCCGTGCCAAAGCCCGGTAGCAAACCAGGTCAGCATCAGGTTCAGGACCATGCGGCGGCGGTTTCCGCCGAGCGGGATGTAGAGGTAATCCCGGAAGAAGCGTCCAAGAGTCATGTGCCATCTGCGCCAGAACTCGGTAGCGGAACGGGAGACATAGGGATAATCAAAGTTTTCCGGATGGGAAAAACCAAACATCTCGCCCAAGCCGATCGCCATGTCCGAATATCCGGAAAAGTCATAGTAGATCTGTAATGCAAAAAGCAGCGCGCCGAACCATCCGCCCAAAACAGTCAGCGAGCCGGCCGGGCCGTCAAGATAGGGGGCGGCGAGTTTTCCGGCGGTGTTGGCGATCGCCACCTTTTTGAGAAGTCCGATAAAGAAACGGTCGAAACCGCGAGCAATCCCGTTCCAGCTCTCGGTACGGGAATCGATCCGTTCGGCAATTTCGGTGTAGCGGACGATCGGCCCGGCGACAAGCTGGTGATAAAGCGAAACAAAGAGCAGAAATTTGGAAAAACTGCGCTGTGCCGGGCATTCCCCGCGGTAGACGTCGATGATGTAAGAGATGATTTGGAAGGTGTAAAAGGAAATGCCGATCGGAAGCGACAGCCTGGGCACCGGAAGCGAAAGCCCCAGCAGCGAATTGACCGTCTCGACCGCCAGACCGCTGTATTTGAAGACGCCAAGAAGGCCGAGATCGATGAAAAGGATTACTGCCAGTGCAAGACCGGCCTGCGGTGTGCCGCGCAGCAATTCGATCACCCGGCCGTAGAGGTAATTAAGTCCAACTGAAAAGAGAAGCAGCAGCAGATAGACCGGCTCCCCCCAGGCGTAAAAAAGCAGGGAGAAGATGACAAGGATTCCGTTTCGCCAGCTGCGGCTGCCCGAAAAATAGTAAAGCAGCAGGTTAGCAGGAAGAAAAAGGTATAAAAAAATCAGGTCTGCAAAAATCATCGGTGTAAAAACCTCACGGCAGGCCGGGCTTTCCGGCTCTTGATCTATGGCATGTGGGATACCGCCTCTGGCGGACCCGTATTTTGTATTATAACTCGAACCGGCCCCAAAAGGAAGTCCCAGCCGCAAATTGTGCGGGTAAAAGCGGCGTTAAAATGGCGTTGCAATCGCCGTCTCTTTACGCTACAATGATAAGGCAGTTCGACGGCCGGAGGAAAAGCCATGACCCGAAACAAAGGAATCCTTTATCTTGCCCTCTGTGCGGCCCTTTGGAGCACCGCAGGAGTTTTTATCAAGCTGATTGACTGGAACTCCCTTGTCATCGGCGGCTTTCGCAGCGCCATCGCGGCGGCAGTGCTCTGGATCGTTCTCTGGCGCCGGGGTGCCCCGCGGCCGGTCTGGAACCGCAGCACCCTGCTGACCGGTCTCTGCCTTGGCGGGACTACGGCTCTCTTTGTAATGGCCAACAAACTGACCACCGCCGCCAACGCGATTGTGCTTCAGTCAGCCAATCCGGTTTTTGTCCTGCTGTTCTGCGCGATGGGGCGCGGACAGCGGATCACCCGGCGGGATCTGACCGTTGTGGCGGTTGTGATGCTGGGAGTTATCCTCTTTTTCGTCGATGATCTCTCACCGGGCGGGCTGCTCGGCAACACCGTCGCGCTGCTCAGCGCAGTGCTGCTGGCGGCGGCCTTCCTGTTTGCGTCTTCGGCCGCATCCCTGCATGAAACGATGAGTGGAGTTTTGATCGGGCATCTGTTCAGCGCGCTGATCGGAGTGCCGTTTCTCTTTCTTGAACCGCCGGTTTTTACTCCGGTTTCGGTGGGGGCGATTCTCTTTTTGGGGGTGTTCCAGCTTGGTATTCCCTATGTGCTGTTTTCCTATGCCGCGCGGGTTTGCCCGCCCCTTGCTATTTCGCTGATCGGGATGCTTGAACCGATCTTCAGCCCGATTTGGGTGGCAATCTTTGTCGGCGAAATTCCGGGACCGCTTGCTCTGGCGGGTGGGGGCATCGTCATCATTACATTATGCCTTTGGTGCGCCTGTAATGCGCGCCAGGCCGACAATACCGGTGCACCTTCCTGATGAACGGTTAGGATTCTAAAAAATTCCCTGCCGGACAGCTGGGCGCTTATGAGAACGTATTGGCACCTGCTTCAAGCCGCTATTCCCGCGGTGAATATTACAAAGAGCGTGTTTGTCTCTTCTCACAGTTCGCCGGAACGAGAGCCGATGAAAACCGTTATATGAATACACCGGGGAGCGCCTGAAAGATTTTCAAACTGTTTGGATTCTTTTGTACAGATGGTGGAATTCTCCTCATTTTTTGTGATATACTTTATCCCGCAAAACAGCGAATATGAGTTTGACGAGGATTTAAAAATGAAATTCAAAAACCCGATGTTGGTTGTGGCAGATATAGATCAGACGGTTGAATTTTATAGAAAAGTTCTGGGACTCCGTGTAGTGATGGATTTTGGAGCAAACAAAACTTTAACGGGCGGTTTATGTTTGCAGGCACTTGAAACATGGAAAGAGTTTATCGGTACCAATGAGATATCCTTTGGCGGCAATAATGCTGAGATCTATTTTGAAGAAGCTGATTTTGATACGTTCGCGGAGAAATTGAAAAAATTCGACATCGAATATGTCCATCCTGTCAAAGAGCATTCGTGGGGACAGCGTGTGGTTCGTTTCTATGACCCGGACAAGCATATCATTGAAGTTGGAGAAAATATGAAAGCAGTCTGCAAGCGGTTTTTAGACAGCGGTATGACACCGGGGCAGGTTGCAGAACGAATGGATGTACCAATCAAATTTGTAAGTGCGTGTATGCGTTAATCCCAATTTACCGGGTCCTTGCAAAATCTCTTTAGGAACCGGATGGCGTACTTCTGTATTCTCTTATCGGGGGTATCGTGTATCCCGCAGAGCTTCATTCTTCGTCAGCAGCGGGAAACTGCGTGACCGAGAATGCTGTGTCACGACCTCCCGCCAAGACGGATATCCCCTGCGGACTTTGCGTCGGCAAATTTGTAAAATGTACAGAAAATGATCCTCCGTATGATCGTAACCATACGGAGGATCAACTGCTTGGCCCCGCGAAAGGAAAGTCCTTTCGCGGGGCTGTCTTGTATTATCGCTTAGAATGAAAGGCCTGCGGCTGCGCGCAGCGCCTCGACGCGGTCGGTGCGTTCCCAGCTGACCCCAAGATCCTCGCGGCCCATGTGTCCGTAGGCGGCGAGCTGCCGGTAGATCGGCCGGCGCAGGTCGAGCGCGTTGATGATGGCGGTGGGCCGCAGGTCGAAGGTCCTGCTGATCGCGCCGGACAGCGCCTCATCGGACACTTTGCCGGTGCCAAAAGTATCGACAAGAATCGAAACGGGGCGGGCAACCCCAATGGCATAGGCGAGCTGGACCTCGCAGCGGCAGGCCAGCCCGGCCGCAACGACATTTTTGGCAACCCAGCGGGCGGCGTAGGCGGCTGAACGGTCAACCTTGGTCGGGTCCTTGCCCGAAAAAGCGCCGCCGCCATGGCGGGAATAGCCGCCGTAGGTATCGACGATAATCTTGCGTCCGGTGAGGCCGCTGTCTCCCTGCGGGCCGCCGATGACAAAGCGTCCGGTGGGGTTGACAAGGATTCGGGTGGATTCGTCGAGCATTTCGGCGGGGAGGACCGGGCGGATCACCTCGCGGATCACGTCCCCGCGGATCTGATCCAAAGAGACGGCATCGGAATGCTGCGTGGAGAGAACAACGGTGTCAACCCGCAGAGGACGGTTTTCCTCATCATATTCGACCGTCACCTGTGTTTTTCCATCGGGGCGCAGATAGGGCAGCGCTCCGCTCTTGCGTACCTGAGTCAGCCGCAATGCAAGCCGGTGGGCCAGCGAGATCGGCAGCGGCATAAGCTCGGGGGTTTCGTCGCAGGCGAAGCCGAACATCATCCCCTGATCTCCGGCGCCGTTTTCAGCGGAATCAAGCCCCTGCTTTGACTCGAGCGAGGCGTCGACCCCCATGGCGATGTCGCCCGACTGCTCGTCGATTGAGGTGAGAACGGCGCAGGTGTTTCCGTCAAAGCCGTACTTCGCCCGGTCGTAGCCGATGTCGAGCACCACCTGCCGGACCAGTTTGGGAATATCGACGTAGCAGCTGGTGGAGATTTCCCCCATCACCATTACCATGCCGGTGGTGCAGCAGGTTTCACAGGCGACCCGTCCCATTGGATCGTGGGCGAGAATTTCATCAAGCACCGCGTCGGAGATCTGGTCGCAGATTTTGTCGGGATGTCCCTCGGTGACCGATTCCGAGGTAAAAAGATGATGAGCCATAATAAGACTTCCTTTCTGTGTTCATGGTCGGAGCGGGCAAATAAAAAGCGCCCGGACGGTGCCGGACGCGAAAAAAGCTCTTATCTTTCGGTTGACACCGCAGGATTTGGCACCTTGCAGATTGCAGGTTGTCGGGCATCACAGGGCCTGTTCCCTCCGCCGCTCTTGATAAGTGATTCAGTTGTATAAAATATTATAGCGCGGCGGGTGCCGGCTGTCAACTGCTCCGGCAATCTTTTCAGCGGAGCATCAGCAGCGCGCTCAATGAGGAAAGTCCCAAAAATGCCGCGAGAAGCAGTGCTACAATGCGCCTGGCCGACATGACGATACGCTTCCTTCCTCTGAAACTCTCACTGGGGCGTTTTTATCCTATCAGATTCGGCGGGGAAAGTCAACCGTCCAAGGGACGCTTTCCATTTGTGAGTGCAGGTGGAGTAAAAAAGAAATAATTCTTAATATTGTTTCCTTTTTATACACAGAATGTTATTTGACTTTCCGGCCGGGAGTGGGTAAACTACAATCATAAGCATAGGATGTTGATGGAAAATTATGATGGGAGGAAAGTCAAATGTCTGTCGTAACGATTACCAAGGATAATTTCAAGACAGAGGTGCTCGAATCCGAACGCCCGGTCCTGTTGGATTTCTGGGCGCCGTGGTGCGGCCCCTGCCGGATGGTCTCGCCGGTCGTGGATGAGATTGCGGCCGAGAACGAAGGCTTCAAGGTCGGCAAGGTCAATGTCGATGAGGAGGAGGAGCTGGCGAGACAGTTCCGGGTGATGAGCATCCCAACCCTCATCGTTTTTCGGGAGGGGAGGGCGGTCACCAGCTCGGTGGGCGCCAAGCCGAAGGCGGCAATCCTCAAGATGCTCGAGGGCTGAGTGCAAACATAGCGAAAGGGCGGAACCACCGGTTCCGCCCTTTCGTGCGTCAGAATAGGCTGAGATTCAGCGCCTGGGAGAGATATTCCATCGCCCGCAGGCCGCAGAGGCTGTTTCCCTTTGGGTCCAGAGCGGGGCAGTAGGTACCGATTCCCATCCGGCTGGGAACCGCTCCCATAATGCCGCCGCCGACTCCGCTTTTGGCGGGAATGCCGACCCGCAGTGCAAACTCGCCCGAGTAGTCATACAGTCCGCAGGTGGACATGAGCGAACGGATGACCTTGACATGGAAAGGCTCGATCAGCATCTTTCCTCCGCGGGGGGAAATGCCGTTATTTGCGAGCACTGCGCCAAGAAAGCTGATTTCCTCGCAGTTGACCGAAAGGGAGCAGGCCTTAAAGTAGACCTCGAGATGTTCCGGAACAGCGCCGTCGATGACCTTGCTCGCCCGCATCATGTAAGCCAGCGCACGGTTGCGGTCACCGGTTTCGCTTTCGGAGCGGTAGACCTCTTTGTCGTAATCCAGCTCAGGGTTGTCGAGCAGGGCGCGAGCGTATTCCAGAACATGCTCGAACCGTTCCCCGGGAGTCTCGCCGGGAATGCAGGTTGTCACCGCAATCGCTCCCGCATTGATCATCGGATTCGAAGGCCGGTTGCTGCTGTCGGTTTCAAGCCGGATGATCGAATTGAAGGGATCTCCGGTCGGCTCTACGCCAACCCGTGCGAAGACCCCGCCAAAGCCCGCAAAGCGCAGGGCGGTTGCAAGCAGCACTACCTTGGAAATGCTCTGCATCGTAAAGCGCACCTGACTGTCTCCGACGCTGTGGGTCCGGCCCGCAAGGTCGGTGATGGAGATGGCGAGCCGTTTGGTGTCGGCCTTGGCCAGCTCGGGGATATAGTCGGCCGGCGCGCCTTCCCCGAGACTGTAGGAGGCATAGCGGTATGCCTCGTTGATCATATTCTGCATTTAAAACATCCTTTCTGTGCGACACAAGCAGCCGCAAAAACGCCGAAAAATGAGCGGCTCATTTTTCGGCGTTTTTCGGGAAAGGGACATTTCCTTCGTAAGCCTGCTCTTTCCCCGCTGTGCATCATCAGCTGCGCTGCTATTGTTTACTATTGCTATAATATCAGAGCGATGTAACGAAATCAATAGTCGCAAGCGCTAAATTATCGGTCTGGATTCTGTGACGCAGAATATAAAACGCAGGAAGTGATGCAGAAAGGGGAGAGCATTCACCCACCCCATTGTTCGAAACGCTTATTCGATGGTGATGCTTTTGATTTTTTGCGGGGCTTTGGGGCGGTCCGCCCGGTCGGTAGGGGTGGAAGCGATGGCGTCCACAACGTCCATTCCCTCGACTACCTTGCCGAAGGCCGCGTACTGCCCATCGAGGTGGGGGGCGTCCTGATGCATGATGAAGAACTGCGAGCCGGCCGAATTGGGGCTCATCGAGCGGGCCATCGAAAGGACGCCGCGGGTGTGCCTGATCGGATTGGGAACACCGTTGCCTGAGAACTCTCCCTTAATGTGCCAGCCGGGGCCTCCCATTCCGGTGCCGTCGGGGCAGCCGCCCTGAATCATAAAGCCTTTGATCACCCGGTGAAAAATCAGTCCGTCATAGAATCCCTGCCCGATCAGCTTTTCAAAGTTTTCCACCGTAATCGGCGCGTGCTCCGGATAGAGCTCGGCCTTGATCTGTGCACCGTTTTCCATGGTAATCACGATCATAATAGATTCCTCCCTGTTTGTGTTGATTCAAATGCCCCGAAAGGCTTTTGTACGAAAGTGGGACAGCGCCGCTCACTCGGCCACGGCGGCGAAGCTGCATCCGGTGGCCTTTTGCAGGTCGCCGGGCGCCAGCTCGATCTGATCGCCGATCCGCCCTGCGCTGACAATCATTCGTTCCAGCAGGCGGGCTGATTCATCGACGACGGTGGGGTAATGCTTTTTCATTCCGATGGGCGAGCAGCCGCCCCGGATATACCCCGTCAGAGGGGTGATTTCTTTTACGGCAATCATCTCGACCGATTTTTCCCCAACCGCCCGGGCGGCAGCCTTGAGGTTCAATTCGAGTGCGACGGGGACAACAAAAACGTAGATTCCCCTGGAGGCGCCCCGGGTCACCAGCGTCTTAAAGACGACGGCCGGATTGATTCCCATTTTGTGTGCGACCGAAACGCCGTCGATATGTCCGTCCTCCGTTTCATAGGTGTGTGCAAGATAGGGGATTTTTTCCTTTTCCAGCATCCGCTGGGCGTTTGTCTTGGCCTGTGCCATTCTGACTCATCTCCCGGAAAGTGTGTGATAGCATGAAAGATAGCGCGCCTCGACCCTATCCGGCCGTTCAAAGGCGTAGGAGAGTGCGGCGCGAAGCGGCGGAGCCTGCTCAAAGACGCGGGTTCCGCGCAGGTTCAAAAATTCGTGGTAAAGGAGGCTGTCGTCGATTGCGCCGACAAAATCCCATTCCTCGGGGGTCGGTTCCCCGATGCCGAGCGCCTGAAAGATGACCTGCTGAAGCCGCGCTTCCCCCTCGCTGTAGAGTGGGAACCGGCGCTTGACCGGACGGATCAGGTCGGAAATATAGCATTCCGAAGCGTCGTGCAGCAGGCAGTAGAGGCGGGCGCGCAGACTCAGCCCGCGGGCCTCGGCTTCCCGCTCACAGTTGAGGCAGTGCTGTGCAACCGAGTAGAAGTGGTCGATATGCCCGTTCGCCCGGCAGAGCAGTGAAAGAGAATGGGCAATATCCCGGATATCAATCTGCTCCGGAACAGCGTCGAACGGATCGACCGAAACGCCGCCCCAGGTTAAAATTTCATTTGGATTGGATGACATGCGCCGGCTCCTCCTGTGTGGCTTCAGATGGAAGCAGGTCGCCGGGGGCGACCTCCTGCACCTCGCGCAGCCGCCGCTCGATTGCGCGGGTGCGGGTGCCGATGAGCTGATCCAGCTCGTTTCCTGCGAGACGCAGACGCTCCTGTGCCTTCTCGAGCACGGTGCGGAATTTCCCGAACTCGCTCTTGACCGCGCCGAGCACCTCCCAGACCTCGCCCGAACGCCGCTGAATGGCGAGGGTACGGAATCCCATCTGCAGGCTGTTGAGCAGCGCCGCCATGGTGGTTGGTCCCGCAATGTTGATTTTATACTCCCGGGCCAGCGGCTCGACGAGATTCCTCCGCACCGCCTCGGCATAAAGCCCTTCGAAGGGCAGAAAGAGGATGGCGAAGTCGGTGGTGTGGGGCGGATCGATATATTTGTCCCGAATATCCCTGGCGCAGCCTTTGATGCGGATCTCCAGCATCTTGCCCGCTGCGGCGATCCTCTCGGGATCTCCCGCGTCATAGGCATCCATCAGCTCCCCATAGCAGTCACCGGGGAATTTTGCGTCGATGGGAAGCCAGACCGTCCCGTTTCCGTCGCCGGGAAGCCGGACCGCGTATTCAACCACATTGGTGCTGCCCGGGCGGGTGCAGACGTTGGCGGCGTACTGCTCGGGCGAGAGAATCTGTTCGAGGATTGCTCCGAGCTGGATTTCCCCGAGGATGCCGCGGGTCTTGACGTTCGAAAGCACCTTCTTGAGATCGCCGACCCCCGAAGCGAGGGCCTGCATTTCGCCGAGGCCCTTGTAGACCTGCTCCAGCCGCTGGGAAACCTGGGAGAAGGACTGCTCCAGCCGCGCGTCGAGGGTTTTCTGGAGCTTTTCATCCACAGTGCGGCGCATTTCCTCAAGCCGGCGGGCATTATCCTCCCGCATCCGCTCAAGCTGCTGGGAGGATTGAGCGGTGAACAGCTCAAACCGGCTCTCCACCCGGGCAAGCTGGATGCTGACCGTCTTTTGCAGCGCATCGCTGCGCAGAGAAAACTGCTCGTTCAGGTCGGAAACCGCTTTGCTCTGCATCTCGGAGGAATGCCGCTGGGATTCCACCAGGGCCTGTCCGAGTGCGGAAACCGAAGCCTGGGTGGAACGGGAGGTTTCCCCGCGGTTTTCACGCAGCTGGTCGGCCAGTTCGTGCCGCAGCGAATCGAGCTGTTCCCGCTGACGGCGGGAGAGTGCGCCGAGGCGGAGCAGGGCGAAGAGCGAAAGCAGGCAGCCCGCTCCCGCGAAAAGAAGGGCTAACAGCAGAAAAAGTTCAATCTGGGTCATGATTTCTCCCTTGCGGTTGATTTTGGCGGCAATCCGTTCGGACGCATCCGGTTCCATTTTGCCGCCGCAGACCGCGCCGTATGCGGAAAATTTTCGCCTTCTGAGGATTTTGAAAGGATTTCGCACTGCCCGGCGCCGGACGGCATACACTGTAAATGACCTCGCAGTGAAGTCAATCCGGAGGTCCGGCCGCGTCAGGCTCGGCGGCGCGCAATTATTATAGCACAAAAGGGAAAAGAATGCATCCGTTCAATGGGGGGGAAGAGGATGGCCTTTTCGCTGGCGCTTTCGGGCGGAGGATGCCGGGGAGCGGCACACATTGGGGTACTGATGGCGTTGGAGGAAGCGGGGCTTCGGCCTGCCGCGCTTTCGGGCGCGAGCGCGGGGGCGATCGTTGCGGGCCTCTTTGCTTATGGATACGCGGCAAAGGATCTGAAACAGATCGCGGCGTCCCTGACCCCGCGGCTGGTCGATCCCGATTTGTTTGGAATCCTCCGGGCGGTGGGACAGCTCGCGGGAGGGCGGCGCGTCACCCTCTCCGGGCTGCTGCGGGGAGAGCGCCTGCACCGTTGGCTGACCAAACTGACCGGCGGAATGCCGATCAGCTCGGTCGTGCTTCCGATTTCGGTTGCGGCGGTCGATCTGGCGGCCGGAGAAACAGTGGCCTTTTGTGACCGGCCGCTGAAGCGGCGGCTGGCCAACACCCGCTGTGAAACGGATGTCCCGCTTGCCGACGCAATCGCCGCAAGCTGCTGCGTTCCCGCAGTTTTTGCACCGCGCCGCATCGGCGGCGGGCTTCTTGTCGACGGCGGAGTGACTGACAATCTGCCGGTTGATCTGCTGCTCGCGCGCGATCTGCCGCACTGTCCGGTGGTTGCCATTGATGTTTCATCCGAGTATGCGCCGCCGGAGGGGGAATGCCTTTTCGATATCGCCTCTCATTCCCTGTCAATGATGAGCCGCCGGCTGCGGGACTGTACGGTGCGGGGAGAACAGCTTCTCTGCCGCCCCAGGCTGCCGCAGGAGGCGGGGCTTTTCACCTTCGATCAGATCGGTCCCTGCATGGAAGCGGGATACCGCGCCGCGAAGGAACTGACCGGGGTGATCGGTGCATTGGGCTGAAAAAACGCAAACAGGCTCAATAGGAAACGGTGCGGCTGCCGCAGCAGACCGCCCTTCCGCCGATGGAAATCGAAATGGCGTCCTGTTCTCTGGAAGCCCAGACCCGCACGACTCCGTCGCGGCCGATTTCCTGCCCCTGCTCGATCAGCAGGTCGGCATGCATCAGAGAAGGCTCGATGTACTGAAGGTAATAGGCTCCCATCACACCGGAAGCGGTGCCGGTGACGGGATCCTCGACCGTTCCGGCGCAGGCCCCCGAGAAGTGCCGCCCATGCATCGAGCGTCCGGGACGGGTCACGTCCAGCACGACCGGATGGACCGAAGCGGCGGGGAATTCTGTGAGCACCGAGGGGAAAAGGGCGTTATGCGGCGTACAGCGGGCGCAGGCTTGCAGATCTTTGAGCGGCAGGATCAGCGTCCAGGAGCCGGTTGAACCATAAACCGCGGGATAGCGGGCGTCAAGATCCGCTTCGGTCAGGCCGACCGTCCTGAGCAGCGCCCCGGTGTTTCCGAAGAAGGGCAGGAACTGCGCGTCGTTCTGCTTCATCACGACCTCCCGGGTTTCGCCCAGCCAATCGACGGGCAGCGCGCCGGCCTGTGTTTCGGCCACGAGGCGCCGATTGCCTCGAAGTCCGTCCCGCGCTGCCAGAGCGCTGACGGCCGCGACGGTGCCGTGCCCGCAGAGCGGCATTTCGCTGCCGGGTGCAAAAAACCTGAGCCGCAGGGAGCACTCCTCCCGGCCGGACGGCAGGACAAAAGCTGTTTCGTTGAAGCCGACGGCGGCGGCGATGCGCTGCATCTCCTCTTCGGCCAGCATTCCCTCCGGGTCAAAAACAATTCCGGCGGGGTTTCCCATCCCGGGCGTATCGGTGAAGGCTTCATAATGAAAAAATTCAATCTGAGACATCTTGTTTCTCCTTTCCGGCGGCTGGTGTACTTCCTGTATTGTAGCACAAACCCGCGCGGAAGGAGGGGCATGTGAGAAAATTTTCCGCTTTTGTCATCCTGAAAGGCGCGCCCTCTCTTTCGGCGCGTTTGGATACGACCGGGAGGAAAAAACGCTTTCCTTCCCCGGCAGGCGGCGGACGGCGGGCAGCGGGGCGGCATAGATTGTCATGAAGGGCGAGCGGCGGCAGCGTTCGGGTGGCGCCCTCGCGCCCTTTGACTCGCCCGTGCGCGTTCCCCCCGCCGCATCAGATAGATTGTGGAGGGCCTGCTGTAAATGGCTTGTGCAGCAGGTCCTCCGCCGCGCTGGAGGACCCGCACGTTTGGGGATCGTTTGCGGTTTTTAATTGCAAAACTTAAAATTATGTGAATTCGGCGGGAATTCCCCCCCATGGACCTCCTGTTTAGTTGACCTTTGCGGTAAATTGCTGTAAAATAACAAGATGGATTTGGACGATTCTCCACCCTTTCCCGGCTTTCTCACCGAAAGCGGAAGGGCAGATTTTTAGTAAAGGCGGAAGTGAAATATGATTTTGATTTCTCCCTCGATTCTCTCGAGTGATTTCGCAAATCTTGCGCGTGAGGTCGGCGCCATCGCGGACGGCGGCGCGGATCTTGCCCATGTCGATGTGATGGACGGACATTTTGTTCCCAATATCACCATCGGCGTTCCGGTTGTCGCATCCCTGAAAAAGGTCAGCGCGCTGCCGCTGGATGTCCATCTTATGATCAGCGATCCGCTTTTTTATATCCCCGCTTTTTTGAAAGCGGGCAGCGATATGATCACCTTTCATCTCGAGAGTGACAGCGATGTTTCCAAAACCATTGATGCGATCCGTTCGGGCGGGGCAAAGGCGGGCGTGGCCCTCAAGCCCGCAACCCCGGCGGAGGCGGTGTTCCCCTACCTCGACCGGCTCGATATGGTGCTGGTGATGACCGTCGAGCCGGGATTTGGCGGCCAGAGCTTTATGGCGGACATGCTTCCGAAGATCGAGGCGGTCCGCGCCGAGTGCTTCCGCCGCAGTCTTTCGGCGGATATCCAGGTGGACGGCGGGATCGATCCCAAAACGGCGCCGCTGGTTGCGAAGGCCGGCGCCAACGTTCTTGTCGCTGGTTCCGCGGTCTTTAAGCATAAAAATTATGCTGAACCGATCGCCGCGATTCGTCGGGCTGCCGTTGAGGCGGCAGGCTGATGCGGCCTCAGGAGAGGCGCGGCTTGCCAAAATAGTAAAAAAGGGTGTCGGCCGCCTGCTCGCGCAGGATCGGCAGGGCATGCTCCTCAATGGCGGCGGCGTCGAACCCGGCCGCCGAGCTGCGGCAGGCGTATTCCGCCAGCAGCCTTCCGGCGTCGCTGCCTTGGCCGTCCATCGGGCGGATGACCAGCCACCAAAGTCCCCGGCAGCGGTAGAGAGCGCTGCCGCACAGCCGGTGTCCGCAGAGCGGCACCAGGCGGGTGGCCGCTTCGATGAGCGAGTCGGCGTCTGAAAAGCAGAAGCTCTCCGGCTCTTCTCCGGGAGGTGGATCGGCGCAGAAGTAGACCGTCGCCCCTCCCTGCTCGTCGGGGTATACCTCAATCAGCATCCGCCGGGAGGCCGGAAAAAAGCCGAGACGGGTCTGTGCCTCGGCAAGCAGTCCAAGCAGGCCGCGCTTGAGCTGGCGCAGCGCCTGCGGGTCCTCGTTTTCCCATTCGAGCTGCAGGCGGCGCGCATCCTGCGCCGTCAGAGTTGCTTTAAGCCTGTCGTTTGACAGCAAGTGAAATACCATCCCAACACCTGCCTTGCATTAATCGTCCCCGCCAAAAAGGAGGCCGTTCATGAGAAGCTATCCCCGAAAAGGGATTTTGTTAGAGCAGAATAAAGAGCCGGGGCTTTCGAAGGAGATCCGTATTCTCCCCGCCCTGCCGGTGGAGCGCAGTGAGCTGCCCGGACCGGTTTCCTCAACCCCGGATCTGCTGGCGCCGTATGAGATCGTCAGCATTGCCAAAGAGGCCAATATCGTCGATGAGATCGACGGACGGCGCCTCTGGAAGAAGCTTGCGCAGGCTGCGCGGGAGAGCGTCTCGGGAATCGTGGTCGATGCGCTCGACGATGAACCCTATATCTCGAGCCAGCTCGCCCCCACACTTCAATTCCCCGAGCAGCTGCATCAGGGACTCCGCCTTGCGCTGAGAGCCATCGGCGCGTCAAAATCTTCCATTGAAATTTACCGCAACCTGTTTGATCTGGATACCCGCATCCCATCCTCTATCATGGGGGTCAAGGTTGACCGGATCAGCGGCTCTTATCCGGCTGAGAGCTACGCCCGGCGGCGGATGCAGCGCAATAGCACGCTGGTGGTCGGCGCCTGTGCGCTGCTTTTTCTGCAGCGGGCGGTTTACGAGGGGCTCCGGCAGACCTCCGCCTTTGTCACAGTGACAGGGGACTGTGTCGCCAATCCCGGAAACTATGAGGTGCCGCTCGGCGTTTCGGCCGGTGCGCTGCTCGAGGCGGTCGGCCTGATCACCAACCCGAAACGGGTTGTGGCGGGAGGCTCGATGACCGGTTTCTCCCTTACCGATCCTTCCACCGTTTATCTCTCTCAGACGACGCGCGGCCTGCTCGCCTTTGCGGAAGAATTTCAGGATATGGGCTATGCCTGCCTTGGCTGCGGACGCTGCACCGAGGCTTGCCCGCAGGGGCTTTCCCCCTACTTCATCTACAAGGTGATGCAGAGCCATCGCAAGCACCATATTGAGCTGGCCGACGCCGACCTCTGCATCGGCTGCGGTTCCTGCAGCTATGTCTGCCCCGCGAAGCTCGATCTCGCACAGGTGATGGCGCAGGCCGCCGCTTACACCCATCGCCGGCAGACGTCAGGAGGCCAACCATGAAGCTGCGGACACAAAATCCCCCCCATATCCGCTCCCGCGAGAGCAACCTGACCATGATGACCGATATCGTCATCGCCACCCTGCCGCTCTATGCGATGGCGGTTTATTATTACGGAACTCGGGCTCTGCTGCTCGGTGGATTCGGCGTGATTGTCAGCAGTCTGGCGGACGGCGCCTGTCAGCTTCTCGCGGGCAAGATTCCCAACATCCGCGATCTTTCCGGAGCGGTCACCGGCCTGTTGATTCCTCTGCTGCTGCCCGCCTCGGCCGGTTATTCGATGATCCTTTTGGCGGCGCTCTTCGGGATTGCGGTCGCCAAGCAGCCGTTCGGAGGAATGGGACAGAATATCTTTAATCCCGCCGCCGCCGGAACCGCCTTTGCAATGATCTGCTGGCCGAAATCCGCTTTTGCTTATCCGATCCCGTTTGAGCGGCTTCCCGCCATGGTGGACGACACGGTGCGTCTGGTCAGTTCACCGGCATACAGCCTTTCGCTGGGAGGAACCCCCAACATTGATCTGCTGGACATGCTGCTTGGAAATGTCCCTGGTCCGATGGGCGGCACTAACATCTTAGTTTTGCTGACCTGTCTGATATTCCTGATCGTTCGAAAAACTGTCGGCCTTGCGATGCCGGCCGCTTTTCTGGGCGGAGCGTCGCTGGTGGCGCTGCTGACGCCGCGTGTCGATGCTCCTGCGCTGACTGCGGTCGCCTATGAGCTGATGAGCGGGCTTCTGGTGATCGGAGCCGTTTTTCTGATCAACGATCCGGTCACCTCCCCCAAGAGAACGCTGCCGAAGATCTTTTACGGGTTTGGAACCGGCGCGCTGAGTGTGGCATTCCGCCATATCGGCAGGTATGAGGAGTCGTTCCTGTTCGCCCTGCTCGTCATGAACGCCACCGTATGGATCATCGATGTGTGGGGGGAGCATCTCGCCCATGCCATGAGGAGGAAAAACCGTGAATTTAAGACTAATCCGCCGGTATCGGAACCGGCTGAGCAGGACGTCGGGGCTGCTCAAAAATAATCCTGTCGTGGCGCTCGGGATGACGATGCCCTTTGTCATCGTACCGACGCTGAGCCTCAGGGCGGGACTGCTGATGAGCGCCTTTCTGGCAGCCGCCACCATTCCTTCGGCGGTGCTTGCCTCGCTGGTTGGGCGAAAGATTCCCCCGCTTTTTTCGCTGCCCTTCTACGGCGCCGTCTCGACTGGCTGCGTACTGCTGCTGCGGCTCTGCGTTTCCGGACAGGCGCTGCTGCTCGAGGATCTGGGCGTCTATGTCCCGCTTGCAGCCTTTAACGGCATGATGCTGGAGCTTGCGCTGGTTCATCCCCGCCGCAGGGCCTCGGATGCGCTGCACGACGCGGTGATGATGTGCTTTGGTTTTCTGCTGGTGGCGGCCTTTCTTTCGGCGCTGCGGGAATTTTTGGGGAGCGGCTCTCTCTGGGGCGTCCCGCTCACTGCGCCGATCCGAATCCGCGGACTCGTGCTGCCCTTCTCGGGCTTCATCCTGATCGGCTTTTTGAGCGCGCTTTTCCGCCGGGTTGACAGCATCATCATCGGCAGGATGCTCCGTGCTTCGCGGCGGACGGCGAAACAGGGAGGAGACGCGGTATGAACCTGATCGTATCGATGCTGGCGGTACTCGTTTCGAGCGCCGTCATTGAAAACCTGCTCTTTGCCCGCGCAATCGGCGCGGACCATATCCTGCGGCAGACCCGCAGCTACCGGTTCATCATCGAGTTCGGGCTTGGAGCAGCGGTGATTTCCGGTGTTACGGTGATGCCTCTCTGGTGGCTGAGCCAGACCTTCGGCCGCGAAAGCTGGTGGAACTACGCCCGCAGCATGGCGGCGGTGCTGCTGATCGCTGTGGTCAGCCTCCTGCTCACCATCGCAATGGCGGCGGCTGGGCGGATTCAGAGACCGATGCGCCTTGTCGATCAGGGGGCGGTTTACAGCGCATCGCTGGCGATCGTGCTTCTGTCGCTGACCGCGAAGATGGCGTTTTTGCCGAGCGTTCTTTACTGCTTTGGCGCTTCGGCCGGTCTCGCAGCGGCAATGATTCTGGTTCACGCGGGACGGGAGCGGCTTGAGCTTTGCGTGCTGCCCCGTTCTTTTGAAGGACTGCCCATCACGATGATCTACATTGGAATTCTCAGTCTTGCGATTTACGGCCTGATCGGTCACCAGCTACCCACCTGAAAACGGCCTGACAGGAGGTCCCGGTATGAAAAAAAAAGGTACCAAGATCAGACGCTACGGGAACATCTACGGGCGCGGGATGGGCTCAGGTTCGTGGCAGATTGTCGTTGCCATGATTGCGGGCGTCCTTTTGTTCGGGGTGATCGGCTGGAGCCTTTATACCCCCATTCACAGCTGGATCGCGGGTCTCGGCGAGGAACGTCCCGCCGCGTCCAGCATGGCGCCGGTGCTTTCCTCACAGCCGCAGCAGGAGCCGGATGACTCTTCCTCCTCTGCACAGGGAGGAGCGGCGGCGCTTCCCGTTCTGCCGCGGCCTGAACCGCAGACGGAAGGGACGGTAAACGGAATCTATCTCCCGGTGAGCGCCCTTTCCGATCCCTCTGTCGTTTCAGGCTTTCTTGAAAGGGCTTCGTCGGCCGGCCTCAATACTGTGGTGGTCGAGGCGAAGGATGCGACGGGAACGGTGCTCTATGCTTCAAAAAATGAAATTGCCCGCCAGCTCGGAGCGGAAGATCTCGCCGCTTACGATGCGGCGGCGGTGGCAAAGACGATCCGTGACGCGGGCTTTGTCCCTGCCGCACGGCTGCACGCCTTCCGCGACAGTCTTGCCCCGGTCTACGAGCGGGGAATGGGGGTCCGCTATTACGATACCGAGTCGCTCTGGTATGACAACGACCCCGCGCAGGGAGGAAAACCCTGGCTGAATCCCTGCTCCGCGCAGGTGCGTGAATATCTTGTTTCACTCGCGTCCGAGCTGGTGTCGAGCGGATTTGACATCATCCTGCTGGATTCGGTACAGTTTCCCTCGGGGCTTGGTCTGGAAAAAGCGGGATATGGCATTGCAAACCCCGACCGCGCGCAGGTGCTGGATGGATTCATCACACAGGTCAGAAAGACGGTCGAGGATGCGGGCGGAAGGCTGATCGTCTGCCTGCCCTCCGACGCGCTGCTGCCCGGCGACGAGGCGGGCGACGCGCTGATCACCCTGAATAATCAGATGATCTACGGCGGAAATCCCGCGCCGCGCATGACCGGACAGGTGATGGTGACCCTCTCAAACGATCCTGCCGTTTCCAAAGGAATCCTCAGCCGTGCGCGGACGGAAAACACGCAGGCCCAATGGCTTGGGCTGATTCCCGCCTATCGCAACGACGGCTCGCTTCTCGGGAGCACCTCGCTGCTCTCGGGGATTGATCCTGCGGGCTATCTGCTCTACAACCCCTCAGGAAACTACCAGTTGCAATAAGCTCCGTCAAAGGACGGATCAAAACGAGGAGGAATGATCATGGCTACACCGCACAACGCCGCAAAGAAAGGCGAGATCGCTCAAACCGTCCTGATGCCGGGCGACCCTCTGCGCGCCAGGTTTATCGCGGAAACCTATCTCACCGATGTCACCTGTTACAATACCGTGCGCAACATGCTTGGCTTTACCGGGCTTTACCGGGGCAAGCGGGTGTCGGTGCAGGGGAGCGGCATGGGAATCCCTTCGATCGGAATCTATTCCTATGAGCTGTTTGAGTTTTATGATGTGCAGAGCATCATCCGTATCGGCACAGCGGGCGGCCTGGGGAAGAACGTTGGGCTGCGCGATCTTGTCGCCGGAATGGGCGCCTGCACCAACTCTAATTTTGCGGCGCAGTACCGGCTGCCCGGCACGTTCGCTCCGATTGCGAGCTGGCGGCTGCTGAAAAAGGCCGACGAAGCCGCAAAGGTGCTCGGCGTACCGCTCAAGGTAGGAAATCTTCTGAGTTCGGATACCTTTTACAGCGACGACCCGGAACATGAAAAGTGGATTCAAATGGGAGTCCTTGCCGTCGAGATGGAGGCGGCGGGCCTCTACTGCAACGCCGCGCACGCCGGACGGGAGGCGCTCTGCCTTTGCAGTATTTCGGATGTTCCTGCCACCGGCGAGAGCCTTTCGGCTCAGGAGCGGCAGGAATCGTTCCACGATATGATGAAGGTCGCGCTTGAACTGGCCGATTAACAGAGAAAACCGCTCCGGAACGCCGGGAAATCCTCGCCGTGGGGCGGTTTTGCACTTTTACAAGAAGGGGAACGGAAGATGACAAAACAGAGAATTTTTTTGATTGTTCTTGACAGCTTCGGCATTGGGGGCGCGGCGGATGCCGCCGATTACGGAGATGCAGGTTCCAATACTCTCTCCGCCTGCGTGCGCGCGGGGGCACAGCTGCCGAATCTGGAGCGCCTCGGCTTGGGAAATATCGACGGGGTGGACTGTCTGCCGAAGCCGGAGAAGGTCATCGGGGCCTATGCCCGGCTGCGGGAAGCGTCAAAGGGCAAGGATACCACCATCGGCCACTGGGAGATCGCGGGGCATATTTCGCCGCGTCCGCTGCCGACTTATCCGAACGGCTTTCCGCAGGGGCTGCTGGATGCGCTTTCCCGGGAGATCGGACGGGGCGTCCTCTGCAACAAGCCCTATTCCGGGACCGATGTGATTCGCGATTACGGCGCTGAGCACCTGCGCACCGGCTCGGTCATCGTCTATACCTCGGCGGACAGCGTCCTTCAGATCGCCGCGCATGAACAAATTGTGCCGCTCGAAGAACTTTATTCGATCTGCCGCACCGCCCGCAGGCTTCTGACCGGAGAGCATGCGGTGGGACGGGTGATCGCCCGCCCGTTTGCCGGCGATCCGGAACATGGGTTTACCCGCACCGCCAACCGCCACGACTTTTCGCTCGAGCCCCCCGCAGGCACCCTGCTGGACCGGGTTAAGGCGGCGGGGATGGAGGTCATTGCAGTGGGCAAGATCACCGACATCTTTGCCGGGCGCGGCGTGACCGAGACGATTCTGACCCATGGGAATACCGAGGGACTCGAAAAAACCAGTGGATTGTTGGGACGGCCGTTTCATGGCCTCTGCTTTGTGAATCTTGTCGATTTCGATATGCTCTATGGCCATCGCAATGATCCGAAGGGCTACGCCGCCGCCCTTGAGCAGGTTGACGGATGGCTTCCCGGCGCGCTTGCGCAGCTTGGGCCGGACGACCTGCTCCTGATTACCGCCGACCATGGCTGTGATCCCTCAACTCCAAGCACCGACCACTCCCGCGAGAACGTTCCTCTGCTCGCCTATGGTGCGGGAATCGCCCCACGCAATCTGGGTGCGCGGGATACCTTTGCGGACATTGCTGCGACGGTGCTGGAAGCGCTGGGAATTGAGGGAGAAAGCGACGGCAGGAGCTTTTGGAACATGATGACAAGGGAGGACGCACGATGAAGATCGATAACCGCGCTTTGATCGACCATGCCATCGCGGCACGGCAGGCCGCGTATGCTCCTTACTCCCGCTATGCGGTGGGGGCGGCGGTCCTGACGGCGGGCGGCCGGACCTTTACCGGCTGCAATGTTGAAAACGCCTCCTATCCGGCGGGCATCTGTGCCGAACGCACCGCTATCTTTAAGGCGGTCAGCGAGGGTGAGCGCAGAATCGTCGCTCTTGCACTCGCGGCTGCCCCTCAGGAGGAGCAGCCGCCGTTCAGCGGCTATCCTGCCCCCTGCGGCATCTGCCTGCAGGTGCTCTCGGAATTTGCCGCCCCGGAGCTGCGGGTGTTGCTCGCCAAAAGCCGGGAGGATTACCAGCTCTGCACAATGCGCGACCTGTTTCCCAAGCGGTTTACCGCAGCCGGCTTGAAGGAAGGAATCCGCTGAAACAAGAGGCTCCTGCAGGGACAAGCGGGGAGAAATCCCCTGCGGATGCCTGATACCACGAAGAAGAAAATTGCCGGGCAAAAGACTCTTGAAGGGATGAGTAGGAAAAGCGCTATGCAGATGGCTGCTGCCATACAGGCAGGAAACCCGCTGAAACAAAAGGCTCTTGTAGGAGCGATTGGGGGAAAACGCCATGCGGATGGTTGATATCATACATAACAAGCGGATCGGCGGGGAGCTGACCCGCGAAGAGCTGGAATTTTTCGTACAGGGTGTCACCGGGGGGAGCATTCCCGACTATCAGGTGAGTGCCCTGCTGATGGCGATCTGTTTCCGGTCGATGACCGCGCGGGAAATCGCGGACCTGACCGACCTGATGGCCCATTCGGGGGAGATGGTGGATCTTTCCCCGATCGACGGTTTCAAGGTGGATAAGCATTCCACCGGCGGGGTGGGCGATAAAACCACCCTGGTCGTCGCACCGGTCGCCGCCGCCTGCGGGGTGCGGGTGGCAAAGATGTCGGGGCGGGGGCTGGGACATACCGGTGGGACGATCGACAAGCTCGAAGCGATTCCCGGATTCCGGACGGCGCTGTCCCCGGAGGAATTTTTCGAAGCGGTTCGCCGGGCAGGGCTGGCAGTTGTGGGGCAGAGCGGAAATCTTGCTCCGGCCGATAAGAAGCTTTATGCCCTGCGTGATGTGACCGATACGGTTGAGAGCATTCCGCTGATTGCCTCATCGATCATGAGCAAAAAACTTGCTTCGGGCGCCGACGGCATCGTGCTCGATGTCAAGACCGGCAGCGGAGCGCTGATGAAAACGCTGGAGGATTCGATTGCCCTCGCAAAAACGATGGTGGAGATCGGGGAGCACAACGGGCGGCGCACCGTCGCGCTGATTACCGATATGGACCGCCCGCTGGGCACAGCAATCGGCAATGCCGTCGAGGTGGCCGAGGCGGCGGATACTCTGCGGGGTCATGGCCCCGGGGACCTCACTGCTGTCTCGATTGAGCTGGCAGCTAATATGGTGTTTCTGGCGGGAAAGAGAAGCCTCGCGGAATGCCGGGAGCAGGTATATGAAGCGATTGCTTCGGGCGCGGCTTTCGGCTGCCTCAAACGGATGGTGGAGGCGCAGGGCGGCGACAGCCGGGTGCTCGACGATTCCGAACGGTTTCCGCAGGCGCGGGAGCGGTGCGATCTGACGGCCGACCGCAGCGGCTTCCTCCTTTCGACCGATACCGAAGCGGTCGGCGCCGCGTCGATGATGCTCGGTGCGGGACGCGAGACGAAGGACAGCGTCATCGATCCGGCGGCGGGTATCCTGATCCGTAAAAAGGCCGGGGACCGGGTGGAAAGGGGCGAGCCTCTTGCTACTCTGCTGACCGACCGCCCCGAAACGCTCGACGAGGCGCAGCGGCATCTTCGGGCGGCCATCCGAATCGGGCAGGAGCCACCAAAGAAGGTTCCGCTGGTCTATGCACGGATTTCCAAAGACGGAATTGAGCGATACGACGGCTGAGAGAAACGGCCCTGCCGCCGGACGTCTGTTTTCAGAAGCGGACGTCCGGCGGTTTATATATTTTTGCCGCCGCGCCTGCACCGCTCGGACGTGAGGAAGGCCCCAGCTTTCATTCCGAACTTGAATAAACAGACCGTATCGCACTGCTGTAGGCGTTGATTTGACTGTTAAGTGTTTCGCGCAGCCTGTTGTCGGGAATCGGCGCGAATAGAGCCGCATCGAGTTCCTCTTTCGCCTGCGCCAGTTCTTCGCAGCAGCTGGAAGGAGTCTTACGGCAGCTTTCTGTGCCATCCAAAAGAAAACAGTGGATTTGGTGCAGGGTGGCGCGCCGAAAAATATCGTCGATATAGCTTGTATTGCTTCCTCCCCGGCTTTTGCTGGAGGCTGATCCTGCTGTTTTTTCGGCGTAACACAGGCCGCGCCGGATCAGCCGCAGAAGCAGCGTTGAGCGGGAAAGTGTTTGCAACTGTCCGCTTTTCAGGCGTTCGATGCGCGGAAGCAGATCAGCGTCCAAAGGAAAGAAAAGATACATTTTCTTTGCAGCCATAAAAGCAACTCTTTCTTTCTCAAAAGTAATTCACTGATTCTCTTGACCTGCTGTAGTGAATCGATGATTCACTATCAAGACTCGCAGCAAATTTTGAATCACTTGCATAAGTACACTGCTGGTGTATAAGTACACCACTGGTACTATAATACAAAAAATGGGGATGTGGCACATGGCGACTGACAAGCCGCGTTATTCCATTACTCTGGAACCGGAAATATTTGAAAAAATCGAAAATTTTCGTTTTGCCAATCGATACCAGACCCGCGGCAAGGCAACGGTCGAATTGATCCGCCTTGGCTTGGAGGCTTACGAAAAAGAGAACCGCGGGGCGGCGAAGCCGGATGAACGCATATCCATCCACGCCCCGAAAGGTGCGCTGTCTGCAAAAACTGCCTTAAAATGCATCTATTTGCATTCTGAGGCAGTTCTTGCAGGTTTGAAAACATTCCGGCGGCACCGGAAAACGTGTCACACAAATGCCTTCACTTTAGATGTCGGGTGAAACGCAGCGCGAAAAGCGAGCGGGTCCATCCGCAAAGTTTTGGGTGGGCAGGGATATTGCGCACAGACAGGCGGCGGAACCGATGGCGCAGGAAAAATTCCCGGTGCGTCTTAAAATACCTGCCGGCAAAAGCCTTGATCGAGCAGATGCAAGCTGCCGGCTTTAACCGGCGGAATACCGCAGAGACGTCAGCCGACGGTTCCCTCCGGCGGGATCATCGCGTTGATGGCATTCTGCATCAGCGCCCAGCCCACAATCGGGAAAATCAACTCGAGAATCAGATAGAGAATCGCCTGATTTTGGGTGGGCATCCCGCGCTGTACATAGGCCTGGTCGAGCTTTTCGCCCATTTTGTAAGCCCAGTAGATGCCGTAAATGTTGCAGGTGATCACTGTAAAGAGAAGAGCGAGGAAGCCGGGAACGGCCTCAGGGTCATCAGAAAGAATATTGGAATCGTCGGTTAGGGCAAGGATCCAATAAAGGGAGTAGAGATTGAAAGTTGCGATGCACAAAATTATACAAAGGGGGACGCTTCGCCGCTTCATGAAATCCCTCCTGAAAATCGGCGGCAGATCGATGAAATCCTCCGCAGAATAATATATTTTAATCATGCCGCAAAATATCGGCAATTGCAAGGGAGGAGAGGCCGGATTCTGCCATGTGACAGCCTTTTTTTGCGGAATTCCTGCCCTTTTTAAGGCGGGATAGCTTTTTTGCATCCGGAGAAAAGGCGGTTTTGCAAATCCGGCCGGATGCTTTATAATAAGAGGGAATTCCGGCCTCGAAGCCGGTATCCGGACAGGGGGAACCTTTTATGAAGTTTCTGCATCTTTCAGATCTTCACCTCGGCAAGCGGGTTAACGAGATCAGCATGCTTGAAGACCAGAGGGAGATTTTGACGAAGATTTTGGCGCTTTGCGATGAGCGCCGCCCCGATGCGATGCTGATCGCGGGGGATATCTATGACCGCAGCGTGCCCTCTACCGAGGCGGTCGGACTGTTCGACGATTTTCTAACCGCGCTCTGCGGGCGGGGAATCCCCTGCATGATCGTCAGCGGCAACCACGATTCGCCCGAACGGCTCACATTTGCCGGAAGGATTCTTGGACAGCGGGGCATTTTCCTTGCAGGGGGATACGGCGGGACGCTCCGCCGCGTCACTCTGGAGGATGAGTACGGCCCGGCTGATTTCTGGCTGCTGCCGTTTCTGCGCCCCGCCGACACGCGGCGCTTCTTCCCGGAGCGGGAAATCACCAGCTATGACGACGCGGTGCGGGCGGCGCTCTCGACCGCCGAAGCTGATCCGGAGCGCAGAAACGTGCTGGTTGCCCACCAGTTTGTCATCAGCGGCAAAATTGAACCAGAGCGCAGCGATTCGGAGCTGCCGAGCGTGGGCGGGGTTGACAGCGTCGATGTTTCGGCATTCGACCGCTTTGACTACGTTGCGCTCGGCCATCTGCACGGACCGCAGCGCATCGGCCGGGATACGGTTCGCTACGCCGGGTCGCCGCTCAAATATTCCTTTTCGGAGCTGCATCAAAAAAAGTCCGCGGCCCTTGTGACCCTCGGGGAAAAGGGTCAGGTATCGACCGAGCTGCTTCCGCTGGTTCCGCGCCGGGAGATGCGGGAGATTCGAGGACCGCTCGAGGCCCTTGTCTCCCCGGAGGTTGCGGCAATGGCCGATCCGGAAGATTATATTCGTGCGATTCTGACCGACGAAGAGGAACCGGCGGAGGCTCTTGAACGGCTGCGGGCGGTTTACCCAAACCTGATGCGCCTGGAATACGACAATCGCCGCACCCGCGCCGCCGGGGCCTTCGACGCGGCCGCCGGGGTGGAAATCCGGGACCCGTTCTCGCTGTTTGCCGAATTTTACGAGCTGCAAAATAATCTTCCGCTTGATGGGGAGCGCGCGCAGCTTGTCCGCAGTCTCTTTGAGAGGCTCAGAGAGGAGGAGAAAGCATGAGGCCGCTGATTCTCACCATGTCGGCTTTCGGCCCCTACGCGGGGGAGCAGACAGTCGATTTTTCCCGCTTCGGTGCGGGCGGGCTTTACCTGATTACCGGGGATACCGGCGCCGGAAAAACCAGCCTTTTTGACGCGATTACCTTCGCCCTTTACGGGGTGGCCAGCGGCAGAAGCCGCGATCCCTC
>Ga0129317_1000391_pt1 | contig 47681 bp, 38 predicted proteins | sample Cm1ome_FD_94430 | JGI IMG/M metagenome (GOLD analysis project Ga0129317, IMG submission 94430) | Eastern black-and-white colobus group fecal microbial communities from Wisconsin, USA - Cm1105 metagenome | ecosystem: Host-associated > Mammals > Digestive system > Large intestine > Fecal | place... | reverse complement strand
CACAGGCTCCGCACCTGCTTCGCAGGGTGGCCGCTGGTATGGGCCGAGGTGGCCGTTTTAATCGGACCAGGTGGCCGCTGAGATCGGGCACCCGTGGCCGCTGGAGAGGGCCTTATGCACTTTCCCACTCTTATTGTACGAAATGGGCAAAATCCGGTAAACCAATGTTGGGTGCAGATTGCATTTATAGATTGAAACAGATTGTATTTTTTTATGCAGACTCTCAGCTCAGTTATAAAAAAAGCCGCAGATCATATGTCTGCGGCTTAATCCGTTATTATATTTTTGTGCCATTGTTACGCACAGGGATCATTTTGCTGTAAGCAACTCAGCAATGCGCTAAAATGCAAAGCGTGAACGTCTTAATCATCCGTGTTCATCTGGCAGCAGCTTGTTCATTCCAGGTTTTCGCATGGAATACAAAGGGCACCCTTGGTATCTTTTTCTGTCTGCTTCATGTTTCGTGAAATATCAGGATGCGCACTATAATACCATGCTAAGAAGTCCTCATGGATTTCTTCTGCAACAACACGGGCTTTTATTGCATCTTCTTTGTTTGCGTATCGGCCCAGCCAGTATCGCTTTTTCTTGAATGAAATGTATGCTTGCCATTTTCCGCTTTTTTCCTGAAATACACCAGCATGACCACTTTTATTGTTTTTTCGTGGTCCCTTTCTGGTTGCTTCCAGTATTGAGACAGAAGTCCCATCCACAAGTTTCAGCGCTTCTTTGGCCAATTCCTTCTGTAGACAGCCACAACTTTGGCTATCCTTGTTTTGAAGCTCTGTTTGTCCTACGATGGTTATATTTCCACAAGAACAACGGCATTTCCAATAGTTCATGCTTCCGACCCGGCCAAGCTCCTTGGCTGTTCCGGCATATTCCAATACTGTTAATCTGCCAAAGGTTTTGCCTACATAGTCTTTCAGAGGAGGATTGGACAGGCAACCGCAGGAGCGCACCTTTCCCCGTATAAGGCGTCTGGCGGATACCTCGGCCATCTTTCCACAGTCACAGCGGCACCGCCAAACCACGCTGCCGCTATCCATACGCTTGTCCGTAGGCGCTTCCACAATAAGTTTTCCAAAGCGCTGACCGGTTAAATCCTTCATGCCCCTTTTGTTGATTTTTCCTTTTTCCATACCATCGCCTCCGGCGCATTATCGTGCCAGCTGTGCAAGCTCATCCTCCGTAATACGCTGGCATCCTACCATGACTCGACTTTTACCGCCAGGAGTACAGGTATAGAGCACCAAGTCCCACTCACTGTGTTCCACCTCATCCGTGGAGTTGGGCGAAATGGTATTAACTTCTCCGACCACATAATAGCTGACGATTCCATCCATATCCGTAAATTGAACAAGGTCGTCCACACGCAAGCTGGATAAATGGCCAAAATGGGTGCGATAATTATGCCCGGCAATGACCAGATCATCGCTTTTGGTAGAGCCAAATTGACGGCATGGAGCAATTTTTAGCTGCGGATAGCTCCATTCAGACATGACCGGAAGCTCCAATTCCAGAACCGGAATGGACAGATAGCCAATATATCCATACCCATCAATCTCAGTGACAGTCATTTCCTTGGATTCCTCCACCTCATCTTCTTCGTAGGGGTTTACATGAATGGTCGGCTCCGGTCGTTCCTCACGTTCTGAGATTTCCTCTTGCAATTCTGATAACTTATTAACTGCCGTTTTCCCCGCAAGATCGTCTTCCGCCATGTTATGCAATAAAAGGAGCAGCGCTGCGAGGATCAGCGCTGCTCCCATTGCAATGCAGATAATACCCGCTTTACTTTTCATGGGGCTTCCTCTTTGTGTTCACCAGCGCAAAACCCACCAGCAGCAAGAGTACGCCCAGCCCTGCCAGCACCGGGATCGGCCAGTTAAGCTGTCCTGTCTGAATCAATGGAGGTGTACCTGGCCCGGGATTTTCAGGCACCGGTTCGTCCGGAATGTCAGTCGTTGCGGTGTTTTTTATAGTGATGATCGTTCCATCCACCGAATAGCTCACATCATAACCGGAAGGAATATTTATCTCACGAATGCGCCAATCAGAGCGCTCCGGCAGATTTGTCCAGGTATAGCTCCAGCCATTTTCTCTGCTCAAAACCACTGTGTCGTACAGCGTACTGCCGCTCCATAATTCGACCGTGACCTGATTGGGACGATCTTCTCCGTCGTCATTCTTCCAGACCTTTTTGACAGTCAGGGACTCGGGATTGTCCGGTATATCTGGTTCCTTGAAGTTCTCAATAATGATCGTAGTGCCGGAGGTGGAGTAGCTCACGGTATATCCGTCCGGGACATCTGCTTCAACAACGCTCCAACGGTAATCATCATCCAAATTGTTCCAGGTATGCTTCCAGTTGTTCTCACTGCTGAGCGTCACCGTGTCGTAGACTTCTCCATCACGAAGCAGATTCACTGTTACGCTGGCAGGATGGTCATTGCCTGACCCAGACCATATTTTTTTCACAGTAACCTTGGTGTCATCCACATCCGGGGATTCAGGCCGTGTTTCCGCTTTCGGGCTTGCATCCACATCGTAAATCCAGCCGGTGCCTTCTGCATTGGTCATGGGAATGGAAACGATAAAGGGACTAATTGGGTACCAACCTGATACGCTGCCATTTTGAACAATGAGATAAAGCCCTACCGAAAGGTCATCAAATACTACCTTACCATTGCCGTCCGCTTTGTTTTCGGTTCCGGCAATATCGTTTGTTTTGGCATAAGCGGCAAGATGCTCCGCAAGACTCGAATCGGACAAATCGTCAAGCGTAACACCGCAGTTCGCAAATTCGTCGGTAAAGCTAAAGGTCAAAGCGCCGTTCAAACTCTCTGCATCAGCAACATGGTACAGCGTAAAACGTCCTCCTGGGATCGCTTGATGGCTTCCGCTTCCGCTGCGCAGAGTCAGAGTGATGGAACCGATCTGATTAAAATCTACTGTTGTCTCTGCCGCAAAAGCTGTCAGGCTTAGGGAGCAGAGCAGCAATGCCGCCAGAAATACAGCGAATATACTTTTGCAGGTTCTTTTCAGCATAATATTTTCCTCCTGTTTGAATCAGCGCTTTTTCCTGTATTTCACCATTAGCACAATGAGCGCAATCAGCAGCATAGGTGCTGCTACGGCCGGGGTGACAATGATAGGGTCAATCCGATAGGCTTCATTGGGAACAAAAATCATCGGCTTACCGGCTGCATTTTCGATCCGTGTACCACGCACCAGCAACCGGTGTGTGTTGATGCCATAAGGGGTGCAGGTGACCAGCGTGCAGTAGTCCTCTCCTTCTGTCACATATAGGTCATCAACCTCGTTAGGCAGAACGATACGTATTTGATCGACCTCATAGGTCAGCACCTGATTCAAGACGGTAATCGTAAATGTATCGCCCTCATCCAGTTTGTCGAGGTCAGAAAACAGCTTGGCACTTGGCAGGCCACGGTGGGCAGAGAGAACTGCATGGGTGCTCTCACCGCCGACCGGGAAGCTGGTTCCTTCCAGATGTCCCGCCGCCACATTCAGAACCGGATCGGATGTCCCGTGATAGATGGGCAGCTCCACCTTGATCTTCTCAATGTCGATGTATCCGATGATGCCGTTTTGACTGACATTCAGAATATCCTCATAACCGTCAAGCTGTTTATAGTTCATAAGAGGGAATGAAATTTGACGCAGCCTTACGTTGTATTGGTCTGCTGCTGCAAATTCCTTTGTATAATCCTCCGTATCCAGATTCTGGAGGACAGCTTCATAGTCTACGATGGCCCGGGACTGCACTCTGCTGTTCCAGTAATTGCTGATGGAAGGGTAAAGCAGCACGGAGAGGCCCACGAAGAAGGTCAGGACCAGTAATATCGTTGATAAATGCTTTTTCATGGGCAACTCCCTGCGGCTTTTCGCATTTCTGCCCTCCGGGGAGGGAGAGGGGCGTTCCCCTCTCCCAAGCGGAAGGCGATAACTCTGTGTTTATTCAGCAGTCTGAATGATCAGTCTTTGCTGACGGACATTTTCTTCTTGGTGATGAGCAGAATGGCAGCACCCAGCATCAGGGTGGCACCCACGACGTAGAAGATGGTGGTGCCGATGCCGCCGGTCTCAGGCAGCTCGGAACCGGTGTTGTTTAGGACTTTAACCACATGGTCAACGGAGGTTGCACCGGATGTGATGGTCTCACCCACAGAACCATTCTCGCCAATGGTAACTTCCTTCGGATTCGGGGTCATTACGTTATATCCGTCGGGAGCCTTGGTTTCCTTCAGATAGTATGTATCGGCATCCAGGCCGTCGATGTAGATAAAGCCCTCGGCAGGAGAGGTCAACGTGGTGGCTTCGGCTTCAGTTTCCGTCCAGCCGGTCAGCTTGCCATCGGTGATCTGCGCATACTGATTCACACCGTTCACGGTCTTGTAGAGGATAAACTCAGCGCCGGCAAGAGGCGTATTTTCGCCGGTGTACTTGAAAATGTTCAGCTCCCAGACATAGGTCGTGGTGGTGTCTTCGGGCGTATGTTCGGTCTTGCCATCGTTGGTGTAATCCAGATGGGTCTTGTTGGTTTCGCCGGGAGTGCCAACCACAGCGTTTTCATTTACCGTAGCGGTATAGGAAACAACGATCTTATCGCCGCTCTTCAGGGTATTGCAGAATGCCTCGGTAAAGCTCACATCGAAGGTACAACCGTCCGCACCTGGAACCGTCACGGTATAGTTGGAGGCGTCAACAGCAGTTCCATTCAGAGTTACGCTCACGCTGTCGGCACCGTCAAAGGTCAAGCCGCTGGACATGGTATCATGCAGCACATAGTCCTTGGCCGCACCTTCCACAGTGATGGTGGTGAGGAAGTTCACGGTCTGGCCGAAGTCAGCGTCATTCTTGTCGCCCCAGCTGTTATCGGAATCTTCCTGGACTTCCTTCTCAGTGGTGGGCTTTGCGTTCTTTTCCACAACCGTTGCATCGGGGTTTGTGGTAGTCAGGCCACACAGGGCACCCAGAGAGGTATCCACAAGATAGTAGCCAAGGGGCAGGTTGTTGAACACAACGGGCGTGTTGTCGGCGGTTGCCGTTGCAGTTCCGTCGTTGGTTGCAGGTGCGTTTTCAAGTGCCAGCTTTGCGAAAGCGGCGGCGTCTGCACCTTCGACCCAGGTCACATAGCCCTGCTCATCCACAGAGACATAGGCTTTGGCAGCATCGCTCTTAGCAAAGGTCTCCCAGGTGCTGTTGACCTTATAGGCATAGGCACCCGTATCTTTGTTGTAGCTCTCCAGATCAAAGATCCGATAGATGGTGTACGTGGTGTCCTTCACCGTGTTGTTGATGGTGATGGAGCCAGTTTCCTCCGCCGCAAATGCGGTGGTTCCCATGGCCAATACCATGACCAGGGACATCAAAAGCGCAAAAAACTTTTTCATGGGTTTAATTCCTTTCTGAATTATTTTTGTTGGTAATGAAAATGGTATGCTCTATATATCAAGAGTTCAGTACGGCGCTGATAGAGTCGCCATAAGGGAGCATAGGAGTTTTAACGCCCAGCCCTCCTTTCGTACCTACGCCGTCTGCACCCAAACACCAGAGCTCCTGCCATCAGCAGCAAGCCTCCAAGTGTGTACAGGATTGTACCGGCTCCGCCGGTCTCGGGGAGCTCATAGAAGGTCTGGTTGATGTAATGAACCTTTTCCTCTGTGAGCAGTTGGATCGTGCCGCTTGCTTCCCGGCCTGCCACCGGTTCTCCATTATTGGTAGAAACAGTGGTCTTATAAATATCAGGCTCGGGATCAACCTCGGTCACATAATACTTTGCGCCTACCGGCAGATAGCGGACAATGATGTATTCGCCATCCTTCAGCTGGAAAGTGCCGCCGTCGTAGATAATGACGTCCGTCGTGACGACATTGCCCTCTCTGTCATAGCGGGTATAGGAGTAATCATCCTTCAGGTTATTGCCGGCAGCGTCCGTGAAATGGATTTCGTAGTCAAACACTTCGTTGCCGGTCTTGGGGCCTGTGACTTCCTTTTCCACCCGCAGGGTGCCGGTGTTCTGCTCCGGGGTAATGGAGGAAACGGAAGGAAGGGTGAAGCGCATATAGCAGGAGGAACCGGATGCGCCACGTTCGGTGTAGAAGAAACTGAGGGTATGGCTACCGGCATCGCCCTTCTGAATGTAGTCCCACAGGTTCACATACTCGCCCACGGAGGAGTGAACGCCGCCGATGTCGCAGACCAGCTCGCCGTCCAGGAACACCCACATATCATCATCACCGAAGAAGTAGTATTCCAACGGGCCAATGTAGTCCTCAGTCAGCGCAAACTGGACAGCGTACTGCATACCGAAGTAGCTGTTGTGGTCAGGGCCGTCATCACTGACCGGGAACTGGTTATAGAAAGCGCTGCTGTACTGGTCAAAATATCTTCTGTTATTTTCCAGGCTGTTGTTGCCAAACTTCAGATCATGTCCGGCAGCTCCATAGGTGGGTGCCGAATCCATGGGCCAGAAATTGTTGGTGAAGATCGAGTAGGACTGTGGGTGGATGAAAGAGTCCAGGTTTTGGGCACTCGTCCCGTTGACAGCGGAGAGGGTGTAGGTATCACCGTCCCGCTTAAAGTCCAGAGAATAGTTCTGGAATGCAGTTTTGCCTGTAGCCGTTCTTTCGTTGAACAGAGCCGGTGCATTGACGCCACCTGAATAAACGATGTGACCATTTGCATCCAAATGGGAAACAAGTCCAAAGGTACAGCCCTTACCGCCGGTGTTTCGGTTTGTCTCGTTGTACTTATTTAACTCCTGCCCATTCCATTTCAGGGTGCCCAGTGTTGTGCCGGTATTCATATTGCCAAAGGCCAGCTTCGTACCAGTGCCGGTATAGTTTCCACCGCTGTTGATACCCTGTTTGTTGGTATAGCCGAAAACCTGCACGCCGTCGCTCTGGGCTGCATAGGTGCCGCCTGTCAGACTGGCTGCTTTATAAAACTTTCCGTCTGTAATGTCATAATCATAGAACGCAGCCGCATTGTTATAGCCGCTCGCTGTGGTATCAAACACGAGCCGGATGACAGCATTTTCATTGATCAGGATGGTGCTGTCGTTCACGGATGCCTGACGGTTGGTAAAATGCAGGTTGGCCGGGTCCGTATAAACCGTCCAGTCGGCCTTGTTGGTACTGGAAGAGGACTTCCCGGCATTCAGAATCCAAACCTCTTTCAGCGCATAGTGGCCGTTTTCGTACAGGCGATTGAAGTATGTCAGGTTCGGGGCCTGGATGTATTCAAAGCCTTTCTCGCTATAAACGGGTACGACGGTATCCTTATTGGTCGCTACATAGAATCTGCCGCCGCTGTTTTCCAGGTACAGATTTATCATGGTAAGGGCAGCGCCATTTTGAGGCAGATTGCCGCCGCTGGTATCAATAAAGGCCAGTGGATTCGTTCCGGAAGTGTTCACCTGATCCACATAGGCGTAATATTGAACCGTAAACTTCGGGTTCGCCGTCTGGGAAGCAGCCAAAGCCAGAATACCGTCTGCTCTCAGCGGCACTGTCAGCGTGGGGACGATCTCATCCTCTTTTGTCAGCAATACACTGTCCAGCTCAACGACCTTTGCATCCTGCTCCTGCAAAACAGCGAGCACAATCCCCATTTCAGCCTCCGGTGCAGGATCATCATGGAATGGCTGTTCATCAGAGGCTGCACTGAATGCCTGCATCATAGGGAGTGCCTGTTCAGGCGGAGTAAGGATCGGCTCCTTGGGCGTGATTTCCGCTGTGAGCGTACAGTCAGAGACATCCAGCTCATACCCGTCATAGATGAAAACAAAACGCATTGCCATGAGACTGAACATTTCATCCTCGCCGCCCTGTTCCTGGGCGAAAGCGGCAAATTGGGCATAGGTCTCGCTGCTCTCATCGACCTGAGCTGTTTCCATGGTAATGTCTGCCCAGGACGGCTCATCGACAGCAGGCGGTTCATCCGCAACGGGCTTTTCCGTTTCAATCAAATCGGACGTCCCATCCGGAATGACCGGTGAAGTATCGTCAGTCTGATTTGCTTCCGTCTGCTCCGAAGATTCGTCCGTGGGAGCATCTGCCGATGGTACGGACTCACCAGGAACCAGCTCCTCCGTACCAGACATAGGAACTTCGTTACTGTCAGTAACATCGTTTACCGGCACATCCACTGCGGAATCAGATGCGACGGGCAGATTTACAGTACCTTCAAGATGGAGACTGATGATGAAACTGTCATTTTCAAACTGGAAATCCTTTGTACCAGCTACCGCAGCAGTCACTGTTTCGGTTGGCGGTGTCTGAGGTTCCTGATTTGCGCCAACATAAATCGAATAAGCCTTCAGATAGTTCGTCTCAACATAACCAGCAAAGGCGGCTTCGTCGGCATCAGGATTGAGTTCATAGAAGATTGCCTGTGCCTGCGTATACAGCATCTCCATTGCCTGCATATGCTCTGCGCTGGCTGCCGGATCGTTGGCCTCACAAGCGAGCTCATAGCTGTCAGCTTCCACTGCGAAGCTGTTTAACAGCGAAGTCAGTTCCTCACTGTTTACATATTCAACAGGTTTCTCTGGAACAGTATCTTCATTTTCAATCAGTTCCAGCTCAACCGCTCTTTCGTAAGCTGCTGCCATGCTGACATACCCTGTGATCGTTTCATCGGGCAATTCGTGTTTTCTCTCGTCAACCTGATCGGAAATGTTGCCCTCAATTGTGTGGAGTACATCTATATTCAAATATGTATCTTTGTCCAGCGCTGTTACGATGCCAACATGATCCGGTTCATCGGAATCTTCTCCGGCAAAGAAAACCAGGTCGCCCGGAGCAGGGACGTAATCACCGGCTACTGTATAAAGCCCAATGCGATCCAGCTTGCTCACCCAGGAGGGACAGCCAGAGGCGTAGGGAATGGCGTCCTCCGGAATATCTGCATAATGCAGACAGAAGGAGACAAACATCGCACACCAGTCACCGTATGGATTACCATACCATTCGCCATATCGGGTATAGCCCTGGATGGTCTCCTCATCTTCAGCCAACGTGAAGTTGCGCTCACTTTCCTGATAGCCAAGCTGGGATTGTGCGACAGCAATTACATCATCCGCCCATACGCCGGTGAGGTCATCCGGCAGGGTGCGTTCCCAATCGTCAGCTGTTTCCAAATCGGCTCCGTGATCTGCGTAGCAAAGAATCGTATGGGTGTGTTCTTCTTTTCCGCAGACGTATGTGATCTCATAGCAGTCTTCGGTATGGACATGAGGGGGCTCTGCATCTGAAGCGGTTTCAGCTGAAGTGGTTTCAGCTACTATTGCCGTTTCTTCCTTTTCGCAGATAAGAGCCCGTTTGGTCTCATACCCGCAATCCTCACTATGAAGATGGGGTTCAGTTTCAGGCTGATTGCAAATGAGAACATTTTCCGTTGTATAGCAGTCCTCGCCATGGGTATGCTCGTCAAACCCGCAGACCAGAACCTGCTCCGTGGTGTAGCAGGAGTCTGTATGCTCATGCTCCTCCGTGCAGTTCAGCGTTTGCGTCGTTTCATAGCATCCATCAGAATGGGAGTGTTCCGGGAGGCCGCAGCTCAATACCTGCTGCTCCTCATAGCAACTATCACCGTGGGTATGCGGTTCAGTTGCTGGCTGTGCATCCCCCGGCTGCTCCTCCACATTTTCAGGGTATCCGCAGATGAGCGTCCGGGTCTCTCCGCACGTCTCAGTGTGCTGGTGCTCCTCTATCCCGCAGCAAGCGTCGTTAGACAACGTGATTCCAGTAAGACGAAGCTGCCAGGAAACACCGCCCGCCACAAATAAGGACACCACCAGCAGAGCGCAAAGCGCTCTGCGCCTTTTTTTATGCTCTGCCGATATTTTCCCGATTATCCCTTTCATCATATCGTTCATTGCGCTACCTCACTTTTCACTTATGAAGCCGATCCTGCCAAAGGGCCAGATACGAAAAACGACTTTACCAATGATTTGCTCTGTACTTACATTGCCGATAACGGTGCTGCGGGAATCCACAGAAGTCGAGCGGTGGTCACCAACCAAAAAATATTCGTTTTCTCCAATCTGGATCGGAAACTTCAGATCACATTCTCCAAGGCTTTTATCCATTACATAGGGTTCTTCCAACGCTTCGCCGTTGACATAGATGGTTCCATCCCCGTCAATCTCCACCCAATCTCCAGGTCCGGCAATGATACGCTTTATGAGGATTTTGTTATTCCAGCTAAAGCTGCAAAGATCGCCTGTATCAAAATGATTTGTCTTGACCAGAACAACAATTTCATCATTGTTCAGCGTTGGCGTCATACTGTCGCCAGCAATCTGAAGCACCGGCAGAAACAAAGATGAGATCAGCACAGCAACAGCCGCAACAACAAGAAGGACACCGACTGTACTACGCAGGGCTTTTCCATACGCAGCTGTATGCCGAATTCGCTTCAATTCCGTTTTTAACTGTTCTTCTGTCGGCAGTCCTAATTCAGACTGTTGTCTTTGCTTTTTCATATTGCTGGCTCCTTAATTCATTTCACAAATCATCAAGCAGGCACCGTAGTTCCTCATGGTCATCGAGAAACAATTCAATCTTTTCACGCATAGCTAAGCAATCCGCTTCTGCTTCCTCACGGAGCTCCGAACACTCTGCGTCTGCCTGCTTTCGGAGAGTGGATGCTTCGACTTGTGCTTGCTGAATAATTTCGTATGCTCTGCGGTTTGCAGAATCCATTATCTCTTTCTCCCGGGTCGCTGCATCCGTATGAACGGAGCGAATCTCATCGAGATACTGGTCAGCCGCAGCTTGTGCTGCCTCCATCACATGATTCAGTGACAACACTGCTTCCGCAAGGGAGCCAGCATTACCAATTTTAATTCGCCGGTCATTCAGTTCTGCGGTCAGCGATGCAATCTGAGCCTGAAGTGCCTGCTCTCGCTGCTGATACTGATAAATAATCGCAACTAAATTTCCACGGCTCATATGCCGGAATTCTTTATCTGTCATCTTGTTTTACCTCGTCATCCTGTGAAAGTGCTTGCTGCATCCTGCCTCCGATTGCATCGTTGAGCAACTGGATCATCTGATTAAATGCTGTCTCTTGGTCTGCCAACTCTCCGCTGATGGTTTTCATTGCAAATCCAAGAAGCATATCCAGCGCATGATTGAAAAGCAGTCTAACATTTTTACCATTCCTGAACTGCGCTTCAACCGCTTGAAGTAAAAGGCAGCATCTGGCAGCATCTTCGTCTGAAAAGTTTTTTGTATATTGGGCAGAATGATAGTAGCGACTGTAAAAACAGCATAGATCAGGATGTTCCATGAGATACTTCCAGCACCGGAGAAAGAACAGCCGCATCCGAATCTCAAAAGGAAACGATTCATCCCGGAGCACAGGAAAACACATCATTGCCGCATGACACAGGGTGCTGTCTGCCTGTACAAATGTCTGCTTGAGCAATTCATTCTTGTCTCCAAAAATACGGAAGATGTTCGCTTCACCTAATTGAAAGACCTTTGCAACCTTCATAGTAGTCGTATTTTCAAGTCCCTCTCTTGCAACGACCTGCATAACGCTGTCCATCAATTTCATCCGCATTTCTTCCTGAATCATTTTTACGCTCCTTTGGCTTAAGACGTTGCTGAAGTAAACACTTCTAACGGTGGGTTAAAAAAGCAAACGTCTAAAAACCACTTCGTTTGCGTTTCTTTAGCTTGCCTGATCTTTCGCAGAGTAGGCCACTCTGTCAAAGTTGCTCCCGCAGGCCGTAAAACGCTTGCGTTTTCTCGTTTCCTAAAGCGCAAAGACACAGAAGTTCGACTGCGGAAAATCATAGCCCTACCATGACCAGCTTGTTCATGTTATCCCGCTTCAGCTCCATGGAGGAGTGTACATAGCGGTCAAGGGTAATGGTCGTATTGGCGTGGCCAAGTATCTCACTCAGGGATTTGATTTCAAAGCCAACCTCCACACATCGGGTAGCGAAGGTGTGCCGGAGCGTGTGGAAATGAACGCCTTCCAATCCGCAGCCAACCGTGTACTTCTCCATTCGGTATTGAAGCGTCCTCGGCTCCATATAATCGGATGTGCCGGTCAAAATAAAAGCAGTCGGACTTTTGGGGTTCATCTTCCCACAAAGCTCGGCTGCATAATCGCTGATGGGGATTGTCCGGGTGGAGGTATCGCTCTTGGGACTTCCAATTACAATTTTTGTCTTTGCCTCCCGATCCAGATTCATGTCCTTCAGCCGCTGCATGGTGGATGATATTTTGATGGTGTTGTCCCGGAGTGAAATGTTCTCCCAGCGCAGAGCGCACAGCTCTCCGATCCGGATGCCGGTAAGCAGCGCAAGCAGGATACCAAATTTACACGCATCCATATCGTCCAGCAGAAACCGGGCGAACTTTGTCTGCTCCTCCCGTGTGAGAACACGCATCTCCTTTTTGCTCTCTTTTGGGTAGCTGATGTCCACCTGGGGAAAGGTTCCCGGGAAGCGCTTGGCGGTGTAATTCAGGATGGAGCGGAGCACCACCAGAATGTCTTTCACCGTCTTGGGGGATAGTTCTTCCTCGAACAGCAGCTCATTTGAAAACTGCTCTATGAGCGCATCATTAAACGCCAGAGGAAAACAGCCGCCGAGCCGTGGCTTGATATGCTTTTCCAGCATAGTCTGGTACTTCACACAGGTGGATTCCTTGAAGCGGTTTTTTCCGGCTTCAAACCACTCGTCGCAGAAAAAAGCAAATCGATGCCTGAAGCTGGAGGTTGGAACAGGTTTCCCGCTGACCAGCGCAGCCTTGGCCCGGGTAACCTTTTCCTTTGCTTCCTTGTAGGTCTTACCATAGCAAAATCCGTATTTGATCTTGCCGGAAAGTTCGTAGCCCTTGATGTAACGGGCTTCCCATCGCCCGTCTTTCCGTTTGAAAATGTTTTCGCCTTTTGCCATTTTGATTGTTCCTCCTATTGGAAAGTTCTTTGGTTGTAGTTGAGCCGACTGCGGATTTGACTGCGTTGGCAGCACGATCCGGCTGCTCAGCTTTTAGAATAGCTTTCAATGATGAAAAATGACGATTTCATGCAAGAAAAAAGCAACTTATATCCGCTGACCACTTGATTTTTGGGGGCGACCGAGGTATAATTTAATCTATATTAGTGGAGATAAATCCGCCGCAGAGTGGCCTACTCTGCGAAACGTGGGTTTTCGGAGTTTTTTCACTTTCCGCTATATAGTTTTCTTCCTCAAAATAGGATGTTCTGCGGCAGGGATGTCGGTGAGTGGCCTACTCTGCGAAAAAACACGCTTAGAATGAGAACGTACACTTGGCAAGCAATGCCTGCGTTTATACAAACTTGACCAACCGGGAGATTTCCGCTGTGCGGAAACCTCCCGGTTTTGCTTGTTGGGGCACATCCCCAGACCCCTGATGATCGAACAGTTCCTGTTCGGCTACGCACCGTTCCGGCGCTACTTTACCTGCTGACGCTCTCTGGATTTCTCCTGCTCCGGCTCATCCATTCGTAACAGCAATTCGGCGTTTGCCTTGTAGATTTGAAGCCGTCTGGCTTCTTCACGAGCGTTTTGCAGTTCAGCATAGTCCTGCTTCTTTTGGGCCAGCAGAGTAGAAAACTCCTGGCTCAGCTCCTTGACCTTGGGGATTTTCCTGATGGCCAATTCGTCAAAGGCTTTCTTCGCCGCCTTATGGATGATGATGTCGCTCTCATGGGCAGCATAGTATTTTTTTGAGTAACCCGCCTCCCGATAGCCCTTGTAAATCTCCCGTGTTTTGGAGTAGTTGACGATGTGGGTTTTCAGCACGGAGATCTCCGCCATGCGTTCCTCGGCGGTCTTGATTTTTGCGGTCAGCGCTCTGGTTCGGCTGGCGGCATCCTCCGCTGATTTCGCCAGAGCCTCATAGTCCGGGAAGCCCTGACGCTGGATAAAAAGCAGAGTCTCCGCCATGGCTTTCAGCTTTACGACTTTGAGCTTTCGGTCGTAGGCGACACCTCTGCCGCTGCCGATCTTGGATTCAATCTCTGCAATCAGGCTGGGCTTGAAAGGCTTAGTAGAAAAGGTCTTTTTCTTTCGTGGTCTGTGCTCCACAGCCCCCAGCAGGACGGCCCGCAGTTCATCTTCCGAATAGCCCTCACCGAGAGAGCGCAGACGGATATTCTGCTTCTGGCCCTGTCTCATAAAGGTCAGGTGCTTGCCTTTTTTTATCGTATAGCCGCAGGCTTCAATCAGCCGCAGCAGCTCGTCAAAGTCCTTTGGCTTTTTCGAAAGAGCGTTGTCGATAGCCGCCCGCAGCAGGTCACGGTTACAGGGCTTGGCATAATCGCCCAGCCACTTATTGTAGCTTTTCCCGTGGTGCTTGGGATTGGTGACAACGGACAGCTTGTGCTCCATGCACACAAGGTCGCTGAGCTTTCGCACAGCCTCGGTACTGCCCCAAAAGTTACGGAACTTCCGGGTGCAGTCCAGCGTGGTGGAGTTCCACATTATATAATTATGGATGTGATGGCGGTCGGTATGGGTGGCAACGATAAAGGCGTGTTTGCCCTTGAGAAACCGGCTGGCAAATTCATAGCCAACCTGGTTAGCCTCCTCCGGCGTGATTTCTCCGGGCTTGAATGCCTGACGCACCTGATAGGCAATCACATTGCTTTTCTGCTCCCTCCCGGTGAGAAGCTGGTACTGCCGCTTGGCAAAAAGAAATTCCGCATCAGCCGTGCGTGGGTCACAGGCGTATGCGGAGATATATTTTCCTTCGGTTTTGTTGGAGTCCATGGCATAGTCAGCCCGGTCGGACAGGCACTGCGCAATGGTCTTGCCTTTGTTGTGGTGCATGGGAATGATGCTTGTGGTTGCCATCGGCACACCCCCTTCCATAGAAAATGCGAGGTCTGAGTGACCCCGCATTGCAAATTATTCGTAGATGGTTTCTTTCATCCAAAGCCGGAGAATGTGGAGTTGGGCGATGAGCCACGCCGCCACCATGGGAAGCCCCCAGGGGCTGAGAACAAAGGCAACTGCCAGACCGATAATTCCCTTTACCATCGAGTCCGTGAAGATTGTGATGACGCCCATGATGGCACAGAGAGCGGCCACAAAAGCCATAACCGTTGCGGAAATATTGACCGCCATCGTGCAGAGCCAAGTAAAAAATGCGAGAGCCAGGATAACCGGGGCAAATAATATTTTCAGAATCAATTTCATCTTCCAGACCTCCTTGCTTTTCTATCTTCATTTTACCAGAATACGGGCCAATCGCAAGGATGCGGCAGGAGCAAACGCCCCATTATTTGATGCCCGCCAGCTTGGTGAGTATCTCATTGGCCATGTCCCAGAGCTTCTCCTGATTCTCGGTCACAGAATCCAAATCCGTATCGTAGATGCGCCCGGATTCGTTCATGCGCTTGGCGATCTGGTTGATGTTGTTGCTGGTATAGCGGAGGAGAGAAACCATCTCTTTCAGTTCCGGCAGTTCCAGTTTGATAATCATGCCGTCAATGGAAATACGGCGCAGGTAAGCGCTGAGATTGGTCATGCCCACCTGGGCCATCTTTTCCTCAATCAATCCCTTTTCTTCTTCCGATACCCAAAAGATGATCTGTGTATTTCTGTTTCTGCCCATGACTCAAAGCTCCTGTCCCTGAGATTTTTTTGTGGGCAGCTTTGGGGCGGTGGGAACCTCCTTTTTTTGAAGCCTACACAGCACAGAGGGCTTCTTTTTGGGGGCCTCCCTCGCTTGGGCGAGTTCCTTCCGAATGTGTGTTACAAACATATCGACCAGCCCAGGGTGTGCCTGATCGACGACAAAATAGCAGTTCCGGTTCTGTCCCCAGGCATCGCTATCCTGGCACACGGGAATGGTTTTTGCCCATGCCTTATTTTCAGGAGAGATTCTTCCGTCCCAGTCTTTTTGCTGAACCGTATTGGCCAGCACATAGGCAATACGCTCCATGCTGAACTTGTGCCCAACTTGGGCACAAGTGGATTTTACGTCCAGCGAGTTATGATGATAGTTGTCTCGGATGGCGGCTTCAATCGCTTCCTTACAGGCAATGTTCGTCTTGTTGGATTCTCGGTACAGGGGCAGCTCGTCATGCTCTCTGGCATAGGCCGCTGTGTGTTTGTAAACAGGGGTATTTTCCATATTGATTCCTCCGTTCTTTCCTATATAATATAAATGTGGTGGTGATGAAATGGCATACAGTGAACAGCTCTGGCAGGAAGCGAAAAAACGCTGCCGTCTGAATGAAGAAGATATTGCGAGAGCCAAACGGCTGGGTCTGAACCCTCGCAGCCTGATTAAGAACATTCCAAACAAGAGTGAGCCTTGGAAAGCGCCTGTGAAGGATTGGCTGATAGAGATAGAGGCCAAACGCAATAAAAAAGCAGAACAGAAACAGCGCCGCCGGGAAAAGGCGGCGAAGATGGAGAAGGACTCCGGTGAAAGCTAATTTCACCGGAGCCTTTTCTTTCCGCTATCTGGTTTCCTGCTCCCGGTGCTTCGGCTTCTCTGCCACAGGCAAAGACGGTGCAGTACTTTTCAGTTTCGCCAGCACGGAGGGGCGGGCGGCCTTGGCCGTAATAGGCGCATCCTCCGCAAGTCGCTCCATCGGCGTTTTATCGTCGATGTTCAGCTCGGCATTCAGTTCTGCCAGACGTGCGGATTTCTGCCGCAGCTCTTCCTCCTGCGGGAAGGGCTTATCCACCTCCGCTTTGGCTGTCTCCATCTGGGCATAGATGCTGTCCAGGCTGTTCTGAATATTCTGTATCCGCTCTGGGATAGCAGAAAGTACATTGTCAATACGGGTCAGGTTGCCACGGGCATCCTTGCCCAGAGAAACCCGGTGGGACATCTGCCCCTTGAGGGTCAGGACATACTCCCGACCGAAGTCCTCCAGCGTAAGGGACATCTGCAAACCCCGGTAGGTTCCGATGGACACCGGTTCCATACCCTTCACATCTTTGAACGCTTCCAGCAGGGCGGCACCGGCGTTGTCCTTGTCGGTGAGTTGATCGGCCTTGACCACCATTCCGGCGAAACCATCCGTGGGGTGGGGATGCTGCGCCAGAGTTTGCATATCGGCCTCCAGGCCAGCAATGAAGCCCTTCTGTTCTTCAATTTTTGCCGGGAAGGTTCTCAGCAAATTGTCCTCCAGACGGTATCGCTGGCTCTGGTGGTTGGCCTTCATCAGCTTCAGCCGTGCCACATCCACATCCAAATCCATCTTCTCCTTGATGCGCTCGTCACCGGCGCAGAGTGCTTTGATCTCCGCATAGGAGAGAGCTGTTTCGTCAATGTCCTCACAGGAGCGTACCGGGGATTTGCTGGTCATAATCTGGGAGATGAACTTCTGCTTATTCTCTACCGTCTGCCAGAGGTAGGCATCAAAGGTGGATTCTGTGACATAACGGTAGATATGAACCTCGGCATTTCTATTGCCCTGACGGATAATACGACCGCTGCGCTGCTCCAAATCTCCCGGACGCCAGGGGCAGTCCAGATCGTGGAGCGCCACAAGCCGGTCCTGCACATTCATACCGGCTCCCATTTTGAAGGTGGAGCCCATGAGCACACGCACCTGACCGGAGCGCACCTTGGCAAAAAGTTCTTTTTTTCGGGCCTCCGTATTGGCCTCGTGAATAAAGGCAATCTGCTCTCTCGGGATACCCCGGGCAGCCAGCTTTTCCCGGATGTCGTCATAGATGGTAAAGGTAGGGACATCCTCCACTGTCTTGTCTGCCAGAGCCTCCAGCGCATGAAGCTCCGGGCTGTCCAGGCTGCCGGCAACGGCCTTTGCCGCTCTGGGGGCGGCGGTCGTTTTGGGAGTGGACAGGTCGCAGAATACAAGCTGAGTTAGCTTATCCGGCTGGCCCTCGTCCCATATCCGGTAGATATTGTCCACACACATATTGACCTTGCTGGTGGGATCGTCCGGGAGGTCAGGGTTAATCACACGCTGGTCAAGTCCCAGCTTTCTGCCATCGGAGGTTATCTTGAGCATATTGTCCTCGGAAGCATCCACAAGTCCAGCATGGACTTTGGCAGCTCTCTCGGACAGCTCCTGTACCATGCCCCGCTGAATCTCCGTGGGCTGTGCAACCTCGTTGTGATAGATGGGCGTTGGTGTTGGAAGATGGAGCTGGTCGGCTGTCTTGATGTCTGCGGCCTCTTTGAACAGGGTCATCAGCTCCGGCAAGTTGAAAAACTTGGAGAACCGTGTCCTCGCCCGGTAGCCGGTGCCCTCCGGGGCCAGCTCGATGGCCGTGGTGGTTTCGCCAAAGGTAGAGGCCCAGCAGTCGAAGTGGGCCAGCCGCTTTTTCTGGATGGTGTCGTGCTGAAGGTAGCGCATCATGGTGTACAGCTCGGTCATACTGTTTGAAACCGGCGTACCGGTAGCAAACACCACGCCACGGCTGCCGGTGATCTCGTCCAGGTATCTGCATTTCAGCAACATATCCGAGGACTTCTGGGCATCCGTGGTGGAGAGGCCCGCCACATTCCGCATCTTGGTGTATAGGAACAGATTCTTGAAACTGTGCGCCTCATCTACATAGAGCCGGTCTACGCCGAGCTGCTCAAAGGTAATCACATCGTCCTTTCTGGAGCTGTCCTGCAACTTTTTGAGCTTGGTTTCCAGTCCTTTCTTCGTGCGTTCCAGACTCTTGATGGTGAACCGCTCCGCACGGCTGGCCTTTAATTCCTCCAGACCTTCTTCTACTTCCCAAATCTGCTCTTGCAGCAGCCGTTCCTGCCGCTCCTGAGAGACAGGGATACGCTCAAACTGTGAATGGCCAATGATAACCGCATCGTAGTCGCCGGTGGCGATCCTGCCGCAGAATTTTTTGCGGTTCCGGGTTTCAAAGTCCTTCTTAGTAGCAACAAGGATATTGGCGGAAGGATACAGCCGCAAAAACTCGGATGCCCACTGCTCCGTCAGGTGGTTGGGCACCACAAAGAGGGGCTTCTGGCACAGGCCCAGCCGTTTGCTTTCCATAGCGGCGGCGACCATCTCGAAGGTCTTTCCTGCGCCCACCTCATGGGCCAGCAGGGTATTCCCGCCATACAGAATGTGGGCAACGGCGTTGAGCTGGTGCTCCCGCAGGTGAATCTCCGGGTTCATGCCGGTAAAGGTGATGTGAGAGCCGTCATACTCTCTGGGACGGGTGGAGTTGAACAGCTCGTTGTATCGCTGCACCAGCGCCCTGCGCCGGTCGGGGTCCTTCCAAATCCAGTCCTGAAATGCTTCCTTGATGGCCTGCTGCTTCTGCTGGGCAAGGGTGGTTTCCTTGGAGTTCAGCACCCGGCGTTCTGTGCCGTCCGCATCTGTCTTGGTATCATAGATACGCACATCCCGAAGGTTCAGAGTATCCTCCAGAATCTTGTAGGCGTTGGCCCGTTCCGTGCCGTAGGTCATATAGGCATTGATGTTGCCATAGCCTACGGCATTTTTGCCGGTGATGCTCCACTCTGCGGTGAACTCAGAGTAATGAACATCAATGGCCCGCCGCTGGTAGAAAGGCGGTTCCAGCAGCTCGAACATGAACTGCTTGATATATTCCTTGTCAATCCATGTGGCACCCAGACGCACCTCAATTTCCGAAGCGTCCAAGTCCTTGGGCTGTGCCTGCTCCAAGGCGGCAACATTCATGCTGTAATCGGCAAGGCCCTCCTTCGGGAAGCCAGGGGCGGCATAGCTCTGTGCGATGCGCAGCTTTTCTCTGACATCGCCGGAGAGGTATTCGTCTGCGGTCTGCCATTCCTGCTCCACCGGGTCGAAGAAGATGACACCCGCCAGATCGGATACCAACGCCCCGGCATCCTTGCCGGTAAGCTGGGACATATATGCCATATCCACTTTTGCTTTCTCGGAAATGGAGAGTGCCAGTGCCTCCGAAGCGGTGTCCACGCTGGTAACGGCCTCGTGGGGCTTGATGGTGCGCTTAGTGAACATATCCGCTTTCCGGGCAAGGTTATTTTCCTCGTCCAGCACTTCCAGAGAACAGAGGAGATAGTAGGAGCTGTCATCCGCAAAGGCCAGAGCATTGCCACGGGAATTGAGAAGCCCGTATTTTGCTGTGAAGCTGTCATAGAGGGTGTTCAGTTCTGCCTGGGTCTGCCGGATAGCATCGTCAGAGGTAAAGCCGTCCACCTGCTGGGCAATGAGCTTCTGTACACAGTCCCGCAGCTCGACCATGCCCTTTACTCGTTCTTTGGCGGTAGCGTTCAATTCCGGGCGTACCATGCGGGAGTTCTCCCGGAAGTACACCTCGCCGTTCACAACGGTGTAGCTGTAGTTCTTTACATTGGGGTCAGCAGGGATGGAGGTGTCAATGGTTTCATCTTCGCCAAGGTCGGGCAATTCCGCCTCCCGGTAGGTGCCCCGGATGTACTTGATGGCGTCGTGAAGCTGGTCGGCCAGCTCCAGCCCCTCAATGGGTTCTACGGTGAAGTCCTGCTTTCCGTATTGGGTGCTTTCAGAGGTTTGTCTGCCAAGAATCATCTCCGGATGGTCAGTAAAATAGCTGTTGATGGCAAAACCATCCTCATTCTGCCCCAGGCGTACCCACTCGGGTTCAATGGTGATTGGCTGGTCACGCTTTTGCAGGAAGATAATGTCGGACACCACTTCCGTGCCGGCGTTAGCCTTAAATGCGTTGTTGGGCAAGCGGATGGCTCCCAGCAGCTCCGCCCGCTGAGCGATATACCTTCTGACCTCTGCGGACTGCTTATCCATGGTATACCGGGAAGTGACAAAGGCGATTACGCCGCCCGGACGAACCTGGTCGAGAGATTTGGCAAAGAAGTAGTCGTGGATGGAAAAGCCCAGCTTGTTGTAGGCCCGGTCGTTTACCTGATACTGGCCAAAGGGCACATTGCCCACAGCCAGATCATAAAAATCTCTGCGGTCGGTGCTTTCAAAACCAGCCACGGTAATGTCTGCCTTGGGGTAAAGCTGCTTGGCGATGCGGCCTGTGATGCTGTCCAGCTCCACGCCGTAGAGCTTGCTGTCCGCCATGCTGTCGGGGAGCATACCGAAGAAGTTGCCCACGCCCATGGACGGCTCCAGAATGTTGCCTGTACGGAAGCCCATGTTCTCCACGGCATCATAGATGGCCTGGATGACTGTGGGGCTGGTGTAGTGGGCGTTCAGGGTAGAAGATCGGGCTGCGGCGTACTCCTCGGGAGTTAGAAGCTCCTTCAGCTCCGCATATTCTTTGCGCCAGTTCTCCTTTTCAGGGTCAAAGGCGTCTGCCAGACCGCCCCAACCGACATAGCGGGCAAGAACCTCCTGCTGCTCGGGCAGAGCCTGACTGCCGCTTGCCTCCAGCTCCTTCAGCAGCTTGATGGCATAGATATTGGTCTGGAACTTTGCTTTCGGCCCGCCTTCGCCCAGGTGTTCATCATTGATGTGGAAGTTCTGAGCGTTCCTGCGGATATTAGATTTGTATTCCTCATACGCTGCCTGTTCCGCAGCCTGCGCATTGGGAAACTCCTGCCACTCGCCGTCAACGGGAATGGAGACAGGATTACCAACCTGTGCCGGTGGGGTATGCTCCGGCTCATCAATGTGCAGGGTTTCAATGACTACATCATAGGGCAGATTGTTCTTATCGCCCGGATAGACTGTTACCGGCTCGGTAGTATAAGTTGGCTGTGCAGATTCCGCTGCCTCATGGGTAAATCCGAAAAGCTCCTGCTGATACATAGAACGAAGGACGGAGGCGACCTCCTCCCATGAGAAATTCATGGCAACTTTTCCGTTCATCTCATCATCCAGAACATTGATTTCCAGACCATGAACAGATGAGAAGTAATCTGTCATTTCACCTGTTTCAAGCTCCATTGTTTCAGCACGGTCAGATACCATTTCCGATAACAAATCAGCAATTTGTGTGTTTCCCTCACCGGAATCAAACCGTGAAACAAGAATTTGGGCTTCTTCCTGTGAAAGTAGACCACTCTCGGAGATAAGCACTTCTTTTAGGTCTGCATCTACATCTTCCAGATTAGCAGACAAAAAATCAGTGTATGAGCGATTGCGGGGGTCTTGCTTCAGAAGCTGCTCAAAACGCTTTCTGTTTTCAACACGGTAGATGGGATAACGCAGCGTGGGGTCGAGAAGTTGCACCTGTCCACTGGATAGGTCAGTAATATGAAATTCCTTATTGTCCAAATAGACCAAATCTCCTACGCCATAGGCAGCCGCCATCGGGTCACGGGGGTGTATTGAGATAGCCCCAAGCTGCTCGGCATCGGCGGTCACTTGCTGAATGAAAGGGTTCTGCGCCAGCTTGTCCGAGTCTACGACCTCTCCGTTGACGATACCGTTCTCGGCAAGATGCTCACGAATGACAACCGGATCAATGTTCTCAAAATGGTCTTTTTCCTCGTCGGTGAAGAAATCGTCCTTCTGAATGAGCTGGGCAATCCGTTTCTGCACTTTGGCCCAGGGCAGCTCCATTGCTTCGAGGCTTCCGGCACGGACGATGAACAGGTTTTTATCCACATCACCGCCATACTCACGGGACAGCCACGCAGCGGTGCCCCGGTCTCTGGCATGGTCTGCCATATACCGGACAACTGCCCGTTTACTGTTCATATCCCCATTCCAGGAGCGCAAAGCTTCGTCAATATCGTCCTGGGACAGCGGACGCAGCAGCTCATGAAGCCGGGGATAGGTTTCCTCAATGACCTCCTGATGCAGACGGCGACGGAAATCCGGTATATCCGAATAGAGCCGGATTAGCTCCATATCACCGGACTCGAGAATCGCACGGCGAATGGCAGCGTTACCCTCAATCACAGCGCTTTCCCGGTCGGAGTGTCCGCAGGCATTGCGATAGGCCATGTTTTCCGAAGCAGCGGCGGCAATCATGGGCTTGTACCGTTCAAACAGTTCTCCCACGGTGGGCTTGGTTACTTCTGGTTCCGGGGCAGAAAAGGCCCGTGTGCCGTCTGCACCGTACTCCGCTTCATGCTCATTGATAGCCTGTTCCGCTTCGTGGTCGATGGAGCGCAGGGTGTAAGTTCTGTAATCTGCACCGTTATCGTCCTTGGCGGCAACGGTCACATCATGGGTATCTCGCAGCTTCTCCACATACTGCTCCAGCCGGTGGGCAGGGATGCCGCACATCTCAATGCGCCCAATCTCTTCAATGCGCCGGGAGGTCAGGCTCAGGTCAAGCAGTTCAGCCGCCTGCTTTGCATCCTCACCGTACATTTCAAAGAAATCGCCCACCTGATAGAGTACAATCTCATCCGGGTGGGCTTCCTTGATGGCGTTATAGCTCTCATAGCCCGTGGCACGGGCTGCTTCTCTGGCACGGAACGCCTCGTATTTTTCCTTTTCCTCCGGGGTAAAGAAACGCTCCTTCCGAACCAACTCCGCCATTCTCTTGGCAACATTGTTCCAGTTCGGCTGCACCTCCGGGCAGTCGCCTTTTTTCAGAACGAAGCCCTTGCTGTTATGATCCCGCCAACTGCGGTTAGCATCAGACACAGCATGGGAACTGCCGCCAATGCCGTACTCTTTCTTGAGGAAGTCGGCCTGTTCCTTGGGGGTGTGCTTCTCGGTAAAGTAGGCATAAATGCGGCCCTTAGAGCCCTCCACATTGCTGCCTCTGGTCAAAGCGGCGGCGATCTCATCCTCCGTGATGAAGCTCCCGATTTCCGGCACCGCCGCCATATCTGAGGCGTATTCCCTCCGAGGTAGGGACAGCTCTGAAAGCTGGGCCAGCAGTTCCACATTTTTATGGTAGTGGAAGCGCATCAGGGAAGTGTCCTTCCGATAGGCTTCATTGAACCAGATATATTCGGAGACAAGGGATTCCCGGGTGGCAGGCTCCTTTAGCGCCTCTGCCAGCGCAGCTGTCTCATCCGGGAAGTTGTTTCCACGGAAGTTCTCAATGGAAGGAAGATAGCCCTGCTCAATGGCAGACTCGGAAAAATCGTGCCGTAAATTCCAGAGCTTTTTCGCAATCTCCATCCGTTCATGGCCGGGAGCTTCCTCCAGCTCCACATTGGTGGCAAATTCGCCGCTGTCCAGAAGAATACCGATACGCTCGGCGGCTTCTTTCCATGTGACCACCCTGGCAGAACTCAGATACCGTGCAGAATCGCCGTTGGCAATATGAATGCCGTCCTCCGCATACCATGCGGAATATCTTCCGCTATCGGTAATGATGCCGTTGCCGCCGTGATAAAGTTGATGAAGATAAGCTGCCAATTCCTCGATGGATTTGCCCTTGGAGAACTCTGTTGTAATTTCCATACGGGCATCGTCCACATTGCCGCCGCAGCGGAGGATATGGTCAATATCCTCCTGGGGAATGGACATAGAAAAAGCGGAGTGTGCCGGTTGGTCACGCTCCGCTTGATGGATGTATGCAATTTGTTCGTTTTCTGTGGGGAACAGGCTCAACTGAACCACGCTGCCAACAGGAGCGCCGAAGGGCGACTCCTGCGGCTCAGGTGTCAGCTGTAAATCAGCTCGTTCAGCAGAATCTCCTCGGCCTGCGCTTTCAGGCTGTTCATCAGACCTACCCACTTCATGGGGTCGGTTGCTTTCAGGCGCTCGGTCACGCCGCTCTGTGCCGCCATTTCCTTCATCATCTGTTCCAGCCTGCGGTTCGCCGTTTCGTCGATCTCCCACAGGTGCGGGTACAGGGTCTCCGATAGAATCATCTGGTTCCACAGGATCGGGCGATGCTCCTGCAAATACTTCTTGCGCATCCTCCCGTACTTGCCCAGAGGCTTCCTGGGCTGCTCGGTTAGGGTCAGGTCGGGAATCAGATAGTCCCCGTTCCGGGTGTAGGTCAGCTCTGTCATTTGTTTCCGTCCTTTCTGCCGCCATTGCAGGACGGCTCTGCTCTCGTTCATAATTTCGGATGGTGGTTTCAATCTGCCGCAATACCTGCTGATTGATTTGGCTGATGGCCGTGCCCAGGGCGGCAACAGTAGCCGGGGTGTTGAAATCAAAGATACTGAGGAAATCTTCATGCTCAAAGTAGTCCTCCGGTTCCAGCCCGCAGCGGCTCATCAAAGCGTAGGTGATGCTGACGGTTGCGGCGGTTCGAAACTGGACTCCTACGTTGAAATCATCATACTCCTCCAGAAACGAATCCTCAAGGATGTCGAAGAAGTCACGCTGGTGCTCATTCCAGTATTCATCCGCAAGCTGGGCGGCAACCGCTTCCAACTGCTCTTGGAGGCCATTGGCACCTGGAACATCGTAAGTACGCTCCAGCATGGCGGAGATACTGTCCGTATGCTCCGGGCGAAGCTGCCACAACCGGACAGCACGGGAGTTTTCCAAACTGCCGGTATCCGACACATCGAACACATAGCGCAGCTTTGGCTCGTCGCCTCTGGTGTCAACGAGGGCGATACCCTTGGAGCCACGGCGCACATACCGGCGCATGGTCTTATTCCAGACATCGTACTCGGCGCAGGCAGTGGCATCGGGCCGCTGGGCGTGGATCATGACCTGTTCGTTGTAGGGGTACTTGTACAGCCTTGCAGCGGTGGTGAGAAAATCCGTCCATCCCTGATAGCTCCCGGTGAGCTGCCGGGAGGCTTCTTCCGCCATCAGGCGGTATGCCTGTAATTTGCTTGGCATGGTCTGTTTCCCTCCTTTGGGCAAAAAATAAGAGCACCCGGGATTGGGTGCTCTATGTAAGAGGGACGGATATTCTATTTTATTTGGTGATGCCCTCTGCCCAGGCTGCAAGCTCAGCCCGGGTAGCCGTTACTTTGAAAACTCTGCCTTCCAACAGCTTGGAGTGGGGGCAGCTTGGTTTCAGCTCCTCATTTGTTTTTTCCATGCCGCTCCCGCCGGAAGTGGCAAAGGAAATAATCGTTTTCCCGGAAAGGTCATAGCTCTCAAGGAAGGTGTTCACAATGGTGGGAGCCACATACCACCAGATAGGGAATCCCACATAGATGGTATCGTAATCCCCAATGTTGTCACGCTTTTGTGCCACGGCAGGACGGAACCCCTTGTCGTTCATTTCAATGCTGCTTCTGGAGTGTTTATCCTGCCAGTTCAGGTCAGCATCGGTGTAGGGAACATCCGGTTCAATGGCGAAAATATCTGCGCCGATGGCTTCTGCCAACCGTTCAGCGACCTTGGCTGTTGTGCCGGTGGCAGAAAAGTATGCTACCAATGTTCTGCTCATGTGATGATCTCCTTCGCATATTTAATGTCTGTCTTACAGCTTGAATCTATCTAAGGATATATCAACAAATTCTACAGGGTCATCCTGTAAGAACATTGCCATATAGATAGGGTAATAGGTGATGCGGCCACTGGTTTTTACATTGTCATTTGCAAAAACAATAGCTTCCCGAATACCGTATTCTGCTACATCCATTACGTTGTCCAAAGCGGAATGCTTTTCGTAGTCTTTACCACTCTTGACTTCAATCGGAAGAATCTCCCCACCATGTTCTACAACAAAATCAAGCTCGCCCTTTTTCTTGCTGTTATAGTAGTACAGCTTATAGCCGTGGGCATGAAGCTCCTGTGCCACCACATTTTCGTACATAGCACCCTTGTTAATGTCCTTTTCTCTGTTGACAATCTTCAGCTTGCAAGCCTTTCCATAGATTGTTGTAAGCAGTCCTACATCGGAAAGGAACATCTTAAACAGCGTGTTTTTCTCATTCAGCATAAGAGGGACGGTAGGTTCAGTTGTATTAAACGCCGCCAAAGCAACACCGGCTTTCCAAAGCCATGTAAAACTGTCCTCAACACGGTCATAGCGCAGATTTTTTCTGATGTCTGCAAGCATGAACCGTTTGTTTTTTTCGTTCAGCTCGGCAGGAATCAGTTCATAGATATGCGTAATCATCAGCTTGCGGTTTTCTTCTTCATATTGGGTAAAATCCACTTTGTATTGCTCAATAATGGCTCTGTGCTCGGTAATTACCTCATCAATGCTTCCCGTAGTACGGTATTTTTGTACCGCAGCAGGCATACCGCCGATGATGAGATAAAGATTGAACATCTCCATAATTTTGCTGTGAATTACATTGTCTACTGGCGTTTTTGTCAAGAAAGAACTGCGCAGCTTCTCCAGAATTTCCTCTCTGACATTGAAAATCTGCAAGAACTCCTCGAAGTCCAGCGGATACATGGTGAGTGTTTCCAAATAACCAACAGGTGCAGATTTCAAATTGACCAGTTCCACACCAAGCAAGGAACCAGAGAGAATATACCGAAAACGCTTGTCATCCACAAGGAATTTAATTTTCGTGACAATTTCCTTGTATTTTTGAATTTCATCAAAGAAAAAGAATGTCTTGCCGGGGATGATTTTCTTGTCACTGTACAGGGACAGCTTCAGAATAAGATCATCATTGCTCGTGGCATTGGCAAGAATATCGACGATTTCTGGTTGCCTGATTAAGTTGAACTCAATGTAGTCACAGCCTGCTGTTTCCAAACACTCACGGATGATGAATGTTTTGCCTGCCTGACGAACACCATAGACAAGCAGTGCTTTTTCGCTGCGCTCAATCCAGCGCATAATATCCTTTTCAATTTTCCGTTTCAGCATGATAGCACCTCCATATTCATCCTGTACGTTTTCCAAGGATATTATACATCCACTTTGACACTTTTTCAAGGACAATCACACGCCTTTTTGACACTTTTTCTTTGCCCGGTTGCTTCGCAAAAAAATGAGGGACTTTTATGCCAGCGGGCACGAAAAAATGAGTGACTTTTTTCCGATATTTCACAAAACCCCGTTTTTTGAGGTAAGGTATGTAAAAAGGAGCGACCAAAGCCGCTCCTTTCCGGGGGTTACTCATCGAAGTCGGGCACAAGCTCAAGCTGGGCGTATTCCTCGTCCGTCAGCTTCTCCAGCTTGGAGAGGGCCGAATCGGTCAGGGCCAGCAGCTCGTTCTCGTCCGGCTCCAGATACTGTTTCATGGAGGACAGCTCCTCCATAAGCCCCTGGCGGGTGCCGGTATTGTAGATGCACATGAGGTTCAGCTCGTCATTGGTAAAGGTGTTCATTTCACAGCTCTCTTTCTGCACTCTTTTTCGGTGCGGTGTTGGGTGGCTTCGTTGCTGCCGGCGTTCTCAGCTTGCTGAGAACAGAGGGTTTTCCTTTGGCTGGTTCCATGGGCGTGCTGCGCTTTTCCCGATCCTCCCGGTGAACGGCCTCTGCCAGAGCCAGAAGTGAAATAGGCTGGCCGGACTTGGCCTGCTGCTCCAGCTCGGCAACAGTAGCCTGCTTCCCGTTGTTGATGATGCCGTCGATCATGCCGTAATCGTCCTCGGTGGACAGTTCCGCAGCCTTCAAATAATTCTCCACAGGGAGGAAACCGGGCAGCTCCTTGAATCCCCAGGAATCAACGTAATGACAGGATACCACGCCGTTCTGCTTCAGAGCAACGATGTCGCTGACGGACAGGCTGTGCCCGGTGAAGTCCCCAGGATGGTTGATATTGAAGGTAGTGTAAAGGCCGTTGAGCTTGTCATGGGTATCCCCGGCATATTCCAGAGCACCAGCGTAGACAGCCTCATACCGTTCATGCTCCACAAAGTAGCCCTTCTTGTCCAGGTAGTCCATGTTCATAAAGCGTAGTTCTGCATTTTCATCGCCACGCCGGAGCTGATAGATTGCATAGGCATCGCCCGGACTGTCCAGAAAGGCTTTCTCATAATCCGGCCTCTGAACCACAGTCACAGGCGTATCCTGGATCGCTTCCCAATCCTCCACGGCAATGCCAAAGATACCGTCGAAGTCCCGGATTTCCTCCGCATCAAAGGCCATGGCCTCGGTGTTATCCGAATGGAGCATATATACAGTCACATCACGCTCCATCAGCTCCAGCGCCCGTTCTTTGGTCAGGGGCAGCATACCGGCATCGGTGTAGCCATAGGCGTTCATGCTCTCCACCGAAATAGCGGGGTCAGGGACACAGCCATTGTCAGGGGCAGAAACAGGTTCCGGCTCCTGAACAGTGATTTCTGTGATCGGTGCGGTATCAGGAATGGAGACGATGGGGGCATCGGCCGGAGGTACGGGTACAGACTCCTGTACTTCGCTGTCCACCTCCGGTTCCGTGTGGGCATCCTGTTCAGCAGCCATATCCAGTCCACGCTCCTTGCAGATCTCCGCATAGTGCCGGTCAATGTCGGTAATTAGCCCGGAGCTGGTTTTGTTAATGGTTTCCAGAGAGGCACGAAGCTCCGGCAGTTCCTTCCCCTGAGACCATCCGGCAATGTAGCCGAAGCTGTTCTCACCGGTCTCAATGCCATAATAGGCACAGACCGCAAAGGAAATGCTCTCGGCCTCCACTTCCTCGGTATTCCGGTCTTTCTTTTTCACCGGCTTTGCCGATTCATCCCCGGCAGCAGCCTGTTCCTGTGCTTTTGCGTAATTGTGGAGTTTGGAGTGTGCAATTTCATGGACGGCAGCGCAGACCGTCTGCACCTCGCTCATACCGGTTCGGATGGCGATACGCTGGTGTTCCGGGTCAAAATATCCGTCCATATTTGCTGCCATGCTCTCCAACTGGACAGGCACCGGTGCGCTGCGCTTCAACGCCTCCAGGAACACCTCAAAGTTCTGTACATTGCCGGACAGATCGGAAGCAAGGGACGGGAGAGGCTTGCCCTCAGTCTGGGCCACATCAAATACCGTCACCGGCTTGTACATGGGGATACGGATTTCCTTTTCCTCCATGATGGCGTTGCCATCCGCATCCAGCATTGGGAGGCGGGTATCCGGGTCGAGCTTCGCTTCCTCAATCTTCTTTTTGAAGGGGGTTGGAGCGATGATCTTGATGCCCTTTTCGCCCTTCATCACATTGCGCCCAAATTGGTCACGCCATTTGTTGAAGCCCGCCACATGAGTGGCATCAGGCCGCTGCATGAAAATCAGCATGGTGTTGTTGACGCTGTACCGATGGAACCGACTCATGGTGGCAAGATATTTCCGGTACTTGTCACTCTCAAACAGTTCCTTGATGCCGGTTTCGATGCTGTCGGTGATTTCTTTCAGCCTGTCCTTGTTGGACTGCTTTTCTGCCATAGGCAGCTCCTTTCCGGGATAGAAACCCCTAAAAAATGTGCCCCTGCAAGAGACGGCGAATTCCTCGCAGGGGCAGAGTTCTTAATCAGACTTGGGGACTGTGCCCCTGACAGGCGGCTTGTAACCGGCCTTCTTCGCCCGTTCACTGGCAGCTCTGCGCCGCTCCTCGCTGTACGGCTCCCGGATGGAAACACAGCTCTTGGGCACGATGTAGCTGACAGCCCCAGGCCGCTCTTTGCGCTCTGGGTAAACCTTGTCCGGCTGCTTTTTGTGCAGCTCCTTCAGCTTGGCAATCAGCCTGCTGTCGTGGGTGTAGACGCTGGCAGTATCGTCCGCATCGGAAAAGAGAATAATGGTTTCCCGTTCCGCCGGTGTGAGCTTCATCGCTGCTCACCGCCCTTGTCGAACTCCAGACGGTAGGTGCTGCGGGAGCCGTCGTCCGTCAGGCACACATAGGCATCATAGGATTTGCCGGTCTTTTCCGAGTAGATACCGCTGACGTAGGTCTTGCCCTCCTTCAGAAGTGCCGCCGCCATCTTCTTGGTCAGGGTGATCTTCTTACAGGTGAGGTACTTGTTGTCACGCCAGAGCCCGAAGCGACAGTCGTTGCGCTCACAGAAATAGCCGTTTTTACTCTCGGTGACATCGCCGCCGCAGCGGGGGCATTTGCCCACCACAGTTCTGCCGGAGGGGAACAGCACCTCTGCGCCACGAATCACCTCATAGTGGGCGACCAGCTCGTTGACCAACTCGCCAATGCTCTGCATAAATGCGTCGGGTTCCTCCAATCCCTTCTCGATGTTTTTCAGCCGATTCTCCCACTCGGCGGTCAGGAGCGGAGACTGGAGCTGTTCGGGCAGCACGGTAATCAAGGAGATACCGCTGTGAGAAGGAATAAGGCTTACCGCCTTTTTACTCTTTTTGCGCTCCACAAGACCGGTGGACACCAGCTTTTCCAGAATGGCGGCACGGGTGGCCGGAGTACCCAGGCCCTTGCGCTCCGCATCGTCGGGCATTTCCTTTGCGCCAGCAGTCTCCATCGAACTCAGCAGCGTATCCTCGGTGAAGTGTCGGGGAGCCGCCGTCTTGCCCTCCTTGATACCGGGGACAGTGACATCAAAGGACTGACCCACCTCCACCAGCGGCAGGGACTTCGCCTCGGAATCCGCATTAAGAACACGGAAAACCTCATCCAGAGCCTTCCAGCCGGGATTGAGAACCGCACGGCCCTTTGCGGTGAAGCTGTGTCCGGCGCAGTCCAGCGTTACGGTGGTTTCCGTGTACTCGTAGGGCTGACCCACGGCGCAGAGCAGACGGAGGACAATCAGCTCCAGCAAAGAATGCTCCCCGGCAGGCAGCGAAGCAAGCACATTCTCCTGCATATTCCCTGTGGGGATGATGGCGTGGTGGTCGGATACCTTCTTGTCGTTGATGACCTTCCCCATATCTATGCGGACGGGGATGCCCGCCATCCAGGGCATGGCCTTTGCAGCGGCGTTGACCAGCACAGGCAGCTTCCCGGCCATATCCGAGGTCAGATAGCGGCTGTCGGTACGGGGATAGGTGACGATCTTCTTTTCATACAGGGACTGCAAGTAGTCCAGGGTCTGCTGAGCGGTGTAGCCCAGGATGCGGTTGGCATCTCTTTGCAAAGTGGTCAGGTCATATAGCGCAGGGGGCTTTTCGGACTTGTCCTTTCGCTCTACGGACTTCACCACGGCGGTGCCGCCAGCACAAGCCTCCTGCAACTTCTCGGCTTCCACCTTATTTTTCAGCTTTTCACCGGCAGCGGCAAAATCCGAAAGGCCCAGCGTGACAGTGTAGAAAGGCTCCGGCTTAAAGGCGTCGATCTCCGCCTCACGCTGCACCAGCAGCGCCAGAGTAGGAGACAGTACACGGCCCACATTCAGAGTACGATGGTAGAGGACAGAAAACAGGCGGGTAGCATTGATTCCCACCAGCCAGTCCGCCTTGCTGCGGCAAAGGGCGGCAGCGTAGAGATTATCATACTCGTGCCCGTCCCGCAGGTTGGCAAAGCCCTGACGGATGGCTTCGTCCTCCATGGAGGAAATCCAGAGCCGCTTCATGGGCTTGTCGCATTTGTTCAGATTGTAGACGGTACGGAAGATCAGCTCACCCTCACGCCCTGCATCGCAGGCGTTGATAACCTCCACCACATCTTCCCGGTGCATCAGGGTGTTCAGCAGATAGAGCTGCTTGCCCTTGTCACGGCTGACAGCGTACTGCCAAGGCTCCGGGAAGATGGGTAAATCGTCATAACGCCACTTGGCGTACTTCTCATCGTAGGCATCGGCCTCCGCCAGCTCTGCCAGATGCCCGAAGCACCAGGAAACGATATAGCCGTTTCCCATCAAAAAACCGTCCCGGCGCTCGGAAGCGCCCAGGACGGCGGCAATGGATTTTCCAACAGAGGGCTTCTCGGAAATAATCAGCTTGTATTCAGTCATTCAGTTTTCTCCTTTTGTTTTACAGATTTTCTGCATCATCTTCGGCGTCGTCAGGCTCGGTTTCGTAGTCCTCGTCATCCTCGTCGCCGTAGTCGTAATCATCCAGGTCTACCGGGCCTTTCGTGTCGGGCTTCTCTTTACGGAACTTGAACCAGTAGAGTGCGCCGCCTCCGCCCAGAGCCAGAAGCAGCACTACCATGAGCATACCGCCGCTGCTGGAATCTTTCTTTTCGGGTTCAGGCTTCGGTTCCTCCGTAGGCTCCGGCTCCTTGACCTTTTCCTTGCCCACACACTCGGTCATGTTGTTTTTACAGACCTCGCAGGACATATTGACCACACCGGGTTCGCACTTATTCTTGCAGGAGCAGACGGAAACGGTGGCTTCATCCTCTACAAGAGCCATCAGATCGGACTCATCCACAAGATTCAGAAAATAGGTTTCGTACTGTTCGCCGTCCTCGTCGATGGGCTTATCGTAGTCAATCACCAAATACAGTATCTCGCCGTTTCGTGTCTCTACGGTGACAAACTGCTTGTTGGTGTACTTGTCATAGAGCAGGTCACGGGTCACGGCGCTGCTATTGGTGGAAAGAGGTTCGCCCTTTTCAATCTCGGTGGGCTTGGCTTCGGCCTCGGGCGCAGGCTTATTGGTGCTCTCTGACTTGGCCGGGGGCGTTACCGGCTTTTGAGTGCTGCCGGTATTTCCACCGCTGTTGCCGTTCCCGGTGCTGCTTCCATTGCCGCTGCTTCCCGTATTCCCGGAGGGTGCAGAAGGCTTGCGGCAGTCGCAGTCCTCAGAGCAATGAACGCCGTGGTCATCGTCCTCATTAGGCTCCGGTTCGGGTTCCGGCTCGTCCTCCTCATAGAAGGGATTGGCAAGCACTACATAGTCGGTTAGATTGCCCAACATATCCTCGCCCTGGATGTAGAAAAACAGTTCATCCGCAGCTCCGTCGATGCGGATATGCAGAGCACCATCCTTCAGGGTGGTGTACAGACCGTCATTCACATAGATACCAGCCATGCCGGAACGCTCGTCAAAGGCTTCCACCTTCAAAAGAGAACCGTCAATCCCTGCACGGATTTCAGGCGGGTCATAGTCAAAGAAGTCCACTTCCAGTTCCTCGATATGCTCCGTGCCGTCAGAGTCGGTGATAAAGAAATACACGATGCCGTTATCCAGCACCGTGTAATCCGCAACGCCGTATTCCTCGAACTGTTCGGTCAAATCCATTCGCTCGGCATCTTCATCATCTGTAAGCGCAGCCTCAACCTTCTGCCAGCCGATACTGTTACCATCCTCAATGCGGATCACAAGGGTAACCGGCTCCGCATACCAGCCGGTGGGGAAATCCACATCCAGCTCATAATCGGCTTCCATCGTGTCCGTGGGTTCGTCAGGCATTTCCGGTTCCTCAGTAGGCTCCGGGCCTGTTGTTTCTACGGGTGGAGCAGGTTCTGTCTCAGGCTCCATAGTCGGCTCCTCGCCGGTTTCCGCAGGCGGCTCCGTGGGCTCCTCCGTTTCCAACGGCTCCAGCTCCTCCAAAGTCTCGGGAGGGACTTCGGTTGTCTCAGGAATCATATCAATGGCAGGCTCCGTAATTTCATCCAGTTCTGTCGCATACGCCATACCCGTCATGGGCATACACAGCAGGGTCAGGCAGAGAATCAGGGACAAGCTGCGAAGGAACTTTCTACCCCATTTCTTATTCTTCAGGTACATTCTGGGCATCCTCCTCTTTGCGCATAGTAAAGGGCGAAGCGCCCTTTTTCAGATTCACGAGGAACTGCGCCAGCTCCTCCATGGTCATGCCGGTGGCACGGGCCAGCCCAACAATGTCCTCGTTCTCCAGCTTCATCACGCTGTCGTCGATGGCTCTGTTGCGGGATTGCAGAGAGACGATTTTCTCCTCATTTTTCGCCTGTTCCGCCTTGAGTTTTGCAATTTTAGGGTTCATTCAGATTCAGTCCTTTCTATTAAACTTTTCATCCCAAGACCAATTCCGCCCCAATCCTTTTACAGTCCGCAGATTCGGCAAGGCATTTTTCTCCATGACAATAGCCCTTTCAAACAAATCGGGATAATTTTCTTTCAGTTGGATGATCTCGGATTTTTTCATGCTGGGGCAGAAAAAGCAGGAGGATTTCCCCGGCAGCGTAAATCCTTCTTTTTCAATCTCCCGAACACAGTCCTCTCGGTTCCACCCCCATTCAACAAGGGGATATACCTTGTGATACTTAGGATCGGCTGCATCCCGTTCCATGACATGAGTAACCCGCCGCATCTCACCGGCGTCGTAACCGACAAACTTTGTGATCCGTTCACCCCTTGCCCATACTTCTCGACAGGGCGGGTAGCTGTTGCAAAACTTGTCCTGCGGTGCGATCTTGTGTTTCAAGGAACACCGCTTATAGCCGTAAGCAATGGAAGGCAGCGTCCCGGATTTGAGACACTCATCCTCAAGCGTTAATCGGTCCCCGTTTTTGTCATATTTTCTTACGACCGTTATATCGGGCAACCCTTTTTCTTTAAGCCATTTTCGCACCCCCTCGATATGCTGATAGGTGTGAGGATGCTCGGCTCCAGTGTCAGCAAATAAAATCAAGTCAATCGGTATCTGTCTTTTGTAAAGCCCAATAAGCAAGGCGGTACTATTCGTACCGCCTCCAAAAGATAAAATATTCAATTTTTCTCCTTCTTACGGCTCCGGCAGTCTGCCAAAAGCCAGGAAATGCGATTGCCAGTAGCTCGTATTGATGCTGGTGTACTGAATCGGGTCGCCGCAGTGCAGCATTTGGCCCCCGCCCACATAAATGCCCACATGGGAGGCTCCGTCCGTATCATAGGTGCCCTGGAAGAAGATCAGATCACCGGGCTGTACATTGGCAGAAGATACTCTGGTGCAGATACCCAGCAGTCCAGAAGCTCCCAGCCTGCCGAAGTCCCAGCCAGCGCCGCAATTGTTGCACACATAGCTGACGAAACCCGAACAGTCAAAGGATGTAGCTGGGGAGCTGCCACCCCACACATAGGGAAAACCAAGATACTTCTCAGCCTCCGCAATCATGGCGGCAAACTGTTCGTCCTCCAGAGCCTCCGGGGGAATCTCGTAGACCTCATACTTCGTATCGTAGTAGCGGCCCACATAATCGGAACCGGCGAACAGATCAGGACGGTTGCCCAGGGTGCTCATATACAGGGCATACATGGATAGCTGATCCTGTGACATGATGTACACCGGAACATGGGAGAGGTTGAAGTTTTCCAGTTCCACCGTGCAGATATAATAGGTGTACGGCACCTCAACCTCATACTCATATTCAATCAGTTCCGTTTCGCCGGTGTAGGGGTCTGTGTAAAGATAGCTGTCGGTTCGGGTCTCGGTGCGGTATCTGGTTTCGGTGGTCACGGTCTCCGTCAGGATATACTGCTTTTCAAATAGCATAGCGAGGATACTGTCCACCTCGCCCGCTGTCCACTCCCGGCCCATGAGGGCGGTGATGGAAGAAATCAGCACATAGGGGTCGTGCTCAATCTCGTCCAGATCAAAGTGGTATTCATCATAGTCATGCTCCGCTTCGTAGTTATCGAGACTGTCCTGAAGCTCCTGCTCCATGGCCAGATACGCCGCCTCCGCAGAGAGCATATCTTCATCCAAAGACGGATAGGTGGACGCCGAAACACTGGAGGATACGCCCTGAAACATCAGGGAACAGGAGGAAAAGCCGCTGACAATCACCAGAAGCAGAGCCGCAATACCGCCGACAATCAGAATTCCTTTCTTATGCCGGACAATGAAGCTGCCAGCCTTTTCGGATTCCTTAGCTGCCCGTTTTGCCGCTTTTGCAGCAGCTTCGGAGGCTTTTGCCGTGTTCTTGGCTCCATTACCGGCTTTGGCGGCAGCATATTCCTTTTTGATCGCCCGCTTTTGCTGCCAGCGTGAGTAAGGATTGGAGGAGAAGCCGCCGTTCTGCTGCTCAAACTCCTTGTTCAGCGCCCGGACATTGGCCTTGTCTGCCTGCATTTCTGCCTGATGCGCACGACGATAGGGCTTGAGCTTGTGAGAGCGATAGGCGCTGCGCCCTGTCTGATAGCCGGTTTCCGCAGTCTCAGTCATGGTGTTGACGGCATCCACAGAGCTGTTGCTTTCGTCGGCATCCCTGATTTCCCGGTGAACGCAGTGGAGGATAGCTTCGCCGGGGACTTCAACGGCATGGGCCAGCTTGGAGGGCGGCTTCTTCTCCTCAAAAGAAAGGCGTGTGGTGACTTTTCCCGTTTTGGGGTCAACCACACGCTGCTTCACTTTCTTCTGGGAGATTTTCGCTTCTGCCTTTTCCAGTCTCTCTGCTTTTTGATCTGCCTTGCGGATTACGCCCTCCAGCTCAGGGGAGGCCCGTTCCTCCTCGGTAAATTGCAGTCTTGGCGAACGCTTCGCCATAGGGTATCACCTCGCTTTCTGTTGGATTTGCCCGGTTATGCGATTTCATGCAGCATGGACAGGAACAGCAGCTTGCCCTTGGGCGTTACCAGCGTGTATGCGCCATAATGCCCATTAGGAGCGATGTAGTCCTTTACATAGAAAAGGCCGTCGCTGGCAGGCTTGGCGTAGGGCATGAGGTTCCCAGAGGGGGCACGGTACAGATACTTCTTGCGGACAAGAAATGCCGTAAACATCTTTTCTGGCACCTTCAGCTCCTTGGCGGTAGCTCGGAGATTGGTGCAGCTCTCCGGGTGGATGAACGCATCGTAGAAATCCGCCTTGGGCTTGGCCCTGCGAAGCTCACCGGACAGGACTTCGTTCTTCTGCTTTTCCTCCAGCATACGCTGAGCCATAAGCAGCACCACCTCCGGGTTCTCCATAACCTGATCCAGAATGGGCTGGGTCATATAGGCTCCGTGCTTGCGGATGGCGGGCAGCACCTCATCGAATACCCACACCTCGAATCGCTGGGCAGAGGGCAGCTTGCTGTGAGTGATAAGGCGGTACACATCGCCCTCGGGGATGAATGTGAGTTCCTGAACTCCGCCAGCAGTAAGGGAGCCCCGTTTCAGGGCCCCCTTGCAATGGGCAGAGATTGCATTTCTCGGCTTGGCATAGCCCAATGCCGTAGCAACATCTATACCGCAGAACAGGTACTTGTCGCCCTCCTGGATAATGCGGACGCTGCCGAACTCATTGTTTCTGAAAACTTCCATCTTGATGTTATCCATATCTTTTCTATCCTTTCTATTCCTGCACCTGTTCCTGGGGTTTGGTCGTAAGAACACGGTACAGCTCTGTATCTTTGGGGAACCTGTCCACGAAGGGCAAAATCACGCTTCCATAGAACAGAAGCCCCTCGCCCTCAGAGGAGTGGGTCACATAGGAGAGCTGGTGGGTGGAGATATTGAGCTGCTTGGCGAGAATGCTTCGGTCGCCCTGGGCTTGGTTGAGCATATACACATAATCCGAATTCTCGAAAATGTTTTCAACCTCACGGCTGCTCAGAAGGTCTTTCACGTTCTGGGTGATGCCGGTCGGAATGCCTCCCCATTTTCTAAAACGCTTCCAAATCTCGACGGTATAAGCGGCAGTCTGCTCCTCCTTCAAAAGCAGGTGCATCTCGTCGATGTAGTAACGGGTAGATTTGTGGGCTTCCCGATTGACCGTGACTCTGTTCCATACCTGATCCTGGACGATCAGCATACCGATCTTTTTGAGCTGCTTACCCAGCTCCTTGATGTCATAGGCCACCACACGGCTGTGAACATCCACATTGGTACGGTGGTTAAACACATTCAGGGAGCCGGTGACATAGATTTCCAGAGCAGTTGCGATGTACTGCGCTTCCTTTTCCTCCTGACGGCGCAGCTCGTTGTACAAATCCTCCAGGATGGGCATTTTCTCCGGGCAGGGGTCGTTCAGGTAGTCCCGGTACACCATGCGCACACAGCGGTCGATGATGGTTTTCTCCACAGGCTGCAAGCCCTCCTTGCCGCCGACAATCAGCTCACACAGGGACAGAATGAAGTCTGACTTCAAACTCAGGGGATTTTCCTCCTCGGAGTAGTTCAGGTTCAAGTCCATAGGGTTGATGTAGTCGGTAGAGGTAGGAGAAATCTTGATGACCTGACCGTGCAGATGCTCCACCAGCGGGCCATATTCCGCCTCCGGGTCGCAGATGATGATGTCATCGTCTGTCACCAGGAACACATTGGCGATTTCACGCTTGGCGGAGAAGCTCTTGCCGGAACCGGGAGTGCCAAGGATCAGACCATTGGGGTTTTTCAGGAGCTTTCTATCCACCATGATGAGGTTGTTGCTCAGAGCGTTGATGCCGCAGTACAGAGCCTCCTTGCCGGTCTGGAACAGCTCCTGGGTGGTAAAGGGCACAAAAATAGCGACGCTTGATGTGGTCAAGCCTCGCTGAATCTCAATCTGGTTCAGGCCCAGGGGTAAAGAACTCATCAAGCCTTCCTCCTGACGGAAGTCCAGCTTGGTGAGGGCGCAGTTGTATTTCTGAGCAATGGAACTTGCCTGGAATACATTGTTTTTAAGCTGCTGCTTCGTATCGGCGGTATTCACCACGATGAAGGTCAGCAAAAACATACGCTCATTCCGGGATTGCAGCTCTTGCAGGAGCTTCTTGGCCTCGGTGCCGTAGGTGGCAAGGTCAGAGGGGATGATGTCCATGTCATATCCTGCTCTTACCGCCTTTTTCTGCTCCTCGATGGTCATTTTCTGCAAATCCGTGATTTTACGCTTGATGGTCTTGATGGCCTTGACCTGATCCACCGACTGGATGTGCATGGAAACCACCAGACTGGACTCCATATCCAGAAAATCAGCCAGCATCCGGTCATTCAGCTCCGGCGCAAGAATCTGAAGGAAGGAAGCACAGCCGCATTTCTTCCCCACGGTGAAGCTGCTGCCTGAAGGGAAGGAGAAGGAGCTGGGGGCAATGAAGTCCTTTACGGAGAGGCCAGAGGGTGCCAGCCAGTCCCAGGAAAAGCGGAACGGCTCCTGCTCGTCCATGTGGAGCATCCCGTGCATCAGACGAAGCCGTTCAAAACCGTCCAGCACCTCCGCTTTTACTCCCAGCCGTTTGAAGTTGTTGAGAATATCTGTCTCCACACGCTCCAGACGGGGCTTTGCGGTTTTCAGGCCCTCGGCCTCCACGCCAAAGGTGATGTACTTGGTCTTAATCAGGCCGTTGTTGCCTCTGGCAAGCTGGCTCTGGAGCATACCGGTGTACTCGCTGCGGAGCTGGTTGAACTCGTCTGCCTGGGGTGGGATTGCAATGCTCTCCATATAGCTGTCCTTGTTGGCGGACAGGTTGACGAAAGAGAGCTGGAACCGGACGGACGAATCGAAATAGTTCAGGAAATCACACCAGCTTTCAAAGATGGCGGTTTTGTCCTCATTCTGATTGAGCTGGTAGTTGATGTCCTGAAACTGAATGGTTTTCGTGTAGTAGCTATCCGTTACCCGGCAGATGCCGTCCGGGAACATCCGCTGGAACGGAATACTGTCCTGTGCGGATTTGTGTCTTTTGTCTTGTCTCTTAGCATTGGCGATAGCAGCGTTAATCTGCTTTCGGTCGGCTCTTGTGAGCCTTTTTGCCTGAGACAATACGCTTTACCTCCTTGTCCAGAGAGTCCTGCCGCTCTAATACGGCATAGAGATTATTGGTTTCATAGGGGCGCTGCTTCGGTCTGATGAAGCAGACCTGGACGATATTGCGGATGATCTTCTCCAGAGGCTGCCCGTTCTTTTCGTACATGGCAAGCAGGAAGAAGGGCAGCATGGTGATAATCATGCAGATAGCAGCGGCACTGGTGGCAAGGCTGTCTTTCAGCAGGAAGAACAGCGGCACTCCCACCGCTGCGCCGCTGCCGAAGCAGATGAGCTGCCGCTTGGTCAGGTTAAACATAACCTTGGTTTTTACCGCATTTAAGTCCTTGGGGACGGGAACATACGCCAAATCACTTCACCTCCGATCAATGGGCGTTGAAGATGCTGCGGGCCAGAGAGCCGGTCTTAAACAGCGTGAAGCACAGAAGAACGGTATAGCCCATACAGCTCCAGATAGCAGCGGAGATATTGGTGTCTACAATCATGTTCTGCACCAGCACGGCATAAATCGCCACGCATACGATGATGAGGAAGCCCTGGAAGCCCAGCGCAAACAGGCTTCTGAGGTAGTTCTGACCCATCTGGCCCCACTCCCGGTTGACTGCCGTTGCCATGGGAATCGGTGCAACAGACGTGACCAAATATATCTCAATCATTCTGCCGTAGCTGATAATGAAAATACAGATGGTCAGCCCCCACATGGTAATGCCCACGATGAAGGACTGGAGCCACAGCCCCAGCAGGGACCAGACCTCCATTTCCATGAGCCTTGCTTCCAAGTCGGAAAAGTGACTGGCAATATCAATATTTGTATTGCCCACAACCACCCCGGAGGCATTATTTACCACGCTTTGGGCCACATCGAACACGCCCATGACGATATTCCAGGTGTTGGTCACGATGAGCACGGCGCAGGCCGTCTTGAACACCCACTTGAAAAACATCCAGGTATCCACATCGTTCAGATTGTTCTTGTCCGTGATGAGCTGAATCAGCTCAAGGGTCATCACAAAGGCAAGGATCACTCCGGCGATAGGGAGAATGACATTGTCCGCGAGGGAGCGGATCATGTTGAAGATACCGCTGTTCCAGCCTTGGGGAGTAGCGCCCACCTGTCCCGCAATTTCGCCCACCTTTGTATTTACGCCGTCAAAGAGGCCGGTCAGGTTATCCATAATGCCGCCTACCAGCAGCTCTTTCAGCCAGTCCGTAAACTTTTGCCAGATCAAATCCAATGGGCTTTACCCTCCTTTCCCGCAGCACCCGCCCATTATGGGCAGGTGCTGCGAAGGATTCGATTGCAGGATTAACCGAACAGGCCGGAGAGCAGAGGTACGAGGATCATACCGATGAGGGCCACACCGCCGCCCGCCATCATCTGCTTCATGCCCTGGCTTTTCGCACCAGGGTTGTCATTGCCATAGCCTTCCAAGAGGTTAATGGCGCCCCAGATACACAGGCCAGCGCCCAGGGCAATCACGAGGGTCTGGAGAACTTCGACTGCGCTATTGAAAAAATCCATATAGTAGTTGCCGGAACCTATGGGAGTTCAAAGAAAATGGTTCTCAGAATTGCAAAAGCCGGAATGAAAACCGCTTGTGCGGCTCCCGATTCCGGCATCTCCTTTCAATTTTTGATGGTTGTACTTCATCCCGACTTTGCAAAGTGAGTCGGTGTCTTGTGTCTGCCATCGTTATATCAAGCCTCCTGTCTTGATTTGAATTTATGAAAACCGCCCTGTTCAGGCAGTTTGTTCAACCTCGGATACATCTACCTCGTAAACATCGTAGGCTTCATCCGCCTTGGGTTTTAACTGTGTGGAGAGAAACTTTTTAATATCAAAGGCATATTTGGGGTTGGCATCGGACAGATACTTGTAGTTCTTATGCCCCTCAATGGAGAATTTACGGGAGCAAAAGGCCCTGACGCCTCTGATCTGGAGGATACATTTGCCGCCATCGAGCACCTGGAGTTCATCGACCGACGCCAAATCCTTACCGAGCTTCTGATAGTTGAGAGAGTGGGAAACCTCACGCCCACGGCTCTCGCCGGTGTTGAACGTGTCGATTGTCTCTTTCCCCAGCGACTGGCTGAGTTCCTTTAAGGTGGTCGGCTCTTTGCCGCCAAGAAACAGATAGCTGTCGCAGTTGCCGACGATGGTATCGGCGCTGTCCTTATACAGCGCTTTTAGCTGGCTCTGGGCCTGAAGCACCAGGCAGGCCGAAATCTCACGGGAGCGAATGGTGGCCATCAGTTTTTCCAGATTGGGTATCTGCCCGATGTTGGCGCACTCGTCGATAAGGCAGCGCACATGAACCGGCAGTCGGCCTCCATATACATCGTCCGCTTTTTCGCAGAGCAAATTAAAAAGTTGGCTGTAAATCATGGATATGACGAAATTAAAGCTGCTGTCCGTATCGCTCATAATGAGGAACAACGCCGTTTTACGGTAGTTTTTATCTGCTTTTTCATCCTCGGGGTTATCGAATATCTTATCGCCCAGGGTATCCAGCTCCAGCTCATCATACATGGTGATTTCCCGGAGTTCCTGAATATCAAAGGGCGCAAGACGGGCACCGGCAGAAATGTTGATGCTCTTTGCTGTTTTGCCGGCGGCTAATTTGTACTTCTTATATTGGCGCACAGCGAAGTGGTCGGGCTTCTCACGCTCCAACTCCTTAAAGGCGATGTCCACGGGGTTCTCAAAGGATTCATCATCCTCCCGGACTTCCATAGCGTTGATGAACTCGATCAGGGTGGCAAAGTTCTGTTCCTCCACCGGAGCCTCGTAGTGGATGTAGCCGATCAGGGCGCAGTAGAGAAGCGTCTCGGCCTTCACCCAGAAGTCATCGCCGGATTTTCCATCTCCCTTCGTATTGGTTATCAGGGTCGTTACCAGCTTCAAAATGTCCTTCTCCGAATGGATATAGGCGAAGGGGTTATAGTGCATACTCTTGGAAAAGTTAATCGTGTTGAACACCTTGATGCGGTAATGGTTCCGCTGGAGCAGCTTGCCGCACTCAACTAACAAGGTGCCTTTTGGGTCAGTAATGCAATAGGAAGAATGAAGCTGCATGATGTTGGGCTTGATAAAAAACCTCGTTTTTCCGCTGCCACTGCCGCCGACTACAAGCACATTCTTATTTCTCGCCGTTCTGGGGTCTTTTGGCCTGCTGTTCATGGTCAGGGATTCCGTCTGGGTCAGAATGATATTGTTTTCATACACCGGGTCAACATAGGGGACAATGTCCTCTCGTGTGCCCCATCGTGCGGAACCGTATTCTACATTTTTGCGGAACTTCTTGGCGTTTTTTCCTTTCACATAAACCGCCAGCCGAAGGGCAGCAGAGATGGTGATTCCAACCAATACATCTGCGGGATGGAAGCTGGGCAGCATATTCTGAAAGGCAATTTGAAAGCCCTCCAAGAGTCCCAGAACTTTGCCCGAAAAGTCAGCTCCTGGAGCCAGCCTCCACGCCTCGCCGCACTTGGTTCCCATCAGGGCAAAGAAAAGATAGGGAATATTGGGGAGTATGAGTTTTTTGATATTTACAGGTTTCCTCATAGCTCCAGCCCCTTGTCCTTGTTTTTGACCTTGGGCCCCAGCACCTTCTCCAGCGGCTTAAAGCTGCGCAGCTTCTGGATGACGGAGGGCTTTTCCTTGGCTTTTGCCGCCCTGTGGGAATATTCCTCGAAGGCCGCCGTCAGAGCGTCTGCGTCCCTGGCTTTGAAGAACACCATATACTTGGGCGGCTCAACCGATTTGTCCTTTTTGATGGCATAGTCCACGCCGTATTTCCGGGCGACACGCTCGAAGTCCTTGATATTTCTATCGTTGATCTCGATGTTGGAAACGCCCTGATTCTGACCGACCAGTTCTTTGACCGTCTGCTTGCCAGTGGGTTTTACATCTGCCATGTGCGCCCGGTCTGCCTTCTTTGCCCTGCGGTGGGCAAGGTATTTGGAAATGGCCGCTTTCAGCATCCTGCCGGTGAGCTTTGTTCCGCTGATGACCAGCGTAACGGTCCTGTTTTCCACTTCCTCCTGCAATCAACCGCCTCCTTTCCGGAATGTTGGCAGGAAAATTAAAGCATAAATGCGCTGAAATCCTGCTCACCATTGGAGAGGGTTACTGTGCGCTCCTCCATGACACGCTTCACGAGCTTTACATCTTCGTAGTCGATGTTGCACACCTCTCCGGCGATGCTTGCAAAAATGATGGTGGGATGGAACAGGTATTCGTCCTTACCGATGGGAATAACGGAATCCTCATCATAGGCCATGAGCAGGTCATAGGTGGGGACTCTGCGAACGGTGTTGCAGCCGCCATATTTCTGCATCTTCTCCAGCGCCTGAATCAGCTCCAGCATTTCAGGCTGTTTACCCGGAACCATGTACAAAACAGAAATATCACTCTCGTCATAGCCTCCGGGCTGGTCGTTTGCACCGGGGTCGATCAGGAAACATTCGTCAGGAGTATCGTCTGCGCTGACCAGCTCGACCACCCCAACCACGCTCTCCTTAACGGTCTCGGCTTCGGCGGGGATGATGATATTCACATCCCCGGCAATATTCACAGTTACATTTTTCATTTACAGTTCCTTTCTCAGCGCTCATTCTGGCGCTGCCGTTTTTTCTGCCATTGTTCAAGCAGATTGATGATGGTTTTTTCCATCTGCTGGGGCGTATAGTTCCGGGGAAAATACTTGCGGAGCGTATCGCCCTTTAAGGTCACACGGTCAAGTTCATCTTTCTTTTCTTCCGACATAACCGCATACAGTGCCTTTTGTGTGCATTTGCCCTCCCGACTGAGTTTTTTGATTCTCTGGGCTTGAGAGAGCGAGGGTGAAGCCTGTGCGTACTCCATCGCATCCAGGACGCCAATCTGCTCGTCCTTGCTGAGATAAGACAGCTCCACAGCAGGGCCAAAAGCGATTTCGCCGCTGTCCACTTTCGTCTGAAACTCAGGCATAAGCTCTGTCAGGCGAATAAACCGCTGCACTTGAGTTTTACTCTCACCGGCATCCTCGGCAATTTTCTGGATACTCTTTTTTCCGTCCGACTTGTGCCCAACTTGGTCACAAGTTAAATCCAGCCGTTTTCCCTGGTGTTTGAGAGCTTCCAGCTTCATCTTGTAGGCTTTTGCCCTCTCGCTGGGGAGAATGTTTTCTCGCTGTAAATTGCTGTCCACCATGAGGATCACGGCTTCATCTTCTGTCAGATTTCTTACGATGGCGGGGATTGTCTCTTTCCCTGCAATCTCCGAAGCTCGGAGCCGTCTATGACCGGCGACCATTTCGTATCCGCCCTCTGGCGCAGGCCGGATAATCGCTGGGCTGAGAACCCCGAAGCGCATGATGCTGTCCACGGTGTCCTGCATCAACTCATCGTCCAGCACCTTGAATGGGTGGTCGGTAAAGGGACGAATCTGGCTTATGGGAATCTGCTGCACCAGTTCCGGCTGGGTGTCTTTGATGTCTGCGGTGTTTTCTTTCTTTGGCATTTTCTTCACCTCCTCCTGAAACAAAAAAGCCGCAGACTTCATAATCTGCGGCTAAACCAAACCTTCCGCCATATCGTGGCTGACAAGGGCGGTATAGTAGTTTGAAATTGTCATGGGCGCATTGTACAGCGAAGCAAGAAGATACTGGCGGATATTCCGCACCTGAGTGGTATTTTTTCGCAGGCATTCCAGAACGAAGCGGATATGCTCGCCGTTCAGCTTCAGGAATCGGCTTCTTACCACCTCTGCGGGCTTGTCATCCCCGGAAATACGGATCGTAGTTTTCGTGCTGCACACCGTATCCACGATAAGCTCCACGATTTCATCCAAAGGCTCATCATCATAGGGCAGCTCACGGAGAAGAATTTCATAGTCGATATTCTCCATGATGATTTCTTTGTAATCTTCTCTCGATCTCGCATCACTTCTTTTCTGTTCCTGTCCGTGCGCTCCCCTGAACGAAGTGAAGGGAAGGGAGTCAGTATCACTGAAATCAGTTTTATTTATCTCAGTATTATTAGGCCGTGATTTTAACGAATCTTGACCCGTGATATTCACGTCTCCAGAATCGTGATTTTCACGTTTCTGGAATCGTGACTCTGGGGTAGTTACGAAGTTTTTTACGAAGATGAGATTTGGCTTGCCCAAGCCCTGTCGTTTGCGCTCTATCAGGCCGCATTTCTTTTCCAGCTCACTGAGCAGCTTCAGGGCTTTCTGATCGGCGCAGCCCAGAGCTGCCATGATGTCCTCCAGCTTGTAAATGATATACACCCGGCCTTCTTCATCCATCCAGCCATTCTTTGCAGACAGGCTCATACGGTCAAGCAGAAGCCCGTACAGGATTTTGGCCTCTGCTGATATGCACTTAAAGCGTTCTTCTGTGAACAGCACCTTGGGTATCCGATAGAAGGAAAACTGCTCCGCTTGGTCGCCGTAATAGTAGTCCAGGTTCATTTTCGTTCACGCTCCCTTGGAAGTCCGAGAGAGCGAAGTAGCTCTTTTGTACACCAACCAATGCAGGGAGCGGCATACCCATACGGGCAACCGTCGCACTCACTGAGTTCTGATTTCTTTTCCGGTTGGTAATAGCATCCAGACTCACCCTTGTAGGTGCATCCCGCCGACTTCTTCCAGAAGTAGCAGTAGCGGCAGTCCTTGGGTTTGTCCTCAATATGTCCAGCCATTTTTTGCCTCCGTTCTGATTTAACAGTCCATCGTTTCGGGCATAGAAAAAGCACCTGTCAACTCAAAATAGCTCTTGAGAAACAGGTGCAAATCGGATATAATCAACATATAAAATTGTAAAGCACGTCGCCAAATAGCTTCCATTAGTGCATGAAAATGGGGCACGGGACTGACGACCGCTGACAACACTTCTGACAACACTTTTTCAGTTGAATACAGAGAACACTGAAAAAAGCGGTGTCAAACCACATAAAAACGGCCTGTTTAGACCCTATTTTACGCCTGAGACGCCTCAGACTTTGGAGTGGGAATAAAGGTCGAAATTCTCTCAGCTCTCTGAGGTCTCATAGAGCCTCATTTTTCTCAGAAAAGCTCGATTTATCTCGTGTTTTCTCCACATTCTCAGAATTTGGAGCATGAGCTGAGACCATTTTGATACCAAAAAGCGAGTCATATCAAGTGGCTTTATAGTGAATCCGCTCACCTTTAGAGACCTAAAGGTGAGCGGATTTCTTGTATATATGGGCTTGTCAGAGAAAAACGGGCATTTTTACGAAGTTACTCCCCGTCCCAGAAAAATTTGAAGGTACTGCAAAAAGTAGAGATGTTTGCGCAGGCCTTCTGTCTGGCGCTTCAGTTCCTCGGCCTCTTCTGAGGGAGTTTTAAACCGCAGGGGCAGTGCGTTCATGTAGTCTCGCATGTCTGTATTGCCTCCTCGGTTCTGGTGCATTCTGCCCAAGCCAGCGGCCGCTGGTGCCCTGTCCCAGCGGCCACCCGGCCCAGACTCAGCGGCCACCTAATCAGCGGCCAGATTTGGGTTCAATTACCACAGTGTAGTGCTTCGT
>Ga0129317_1000390_pt1 | contig 47984 bp, 24 predicted proteins | sample Cm1ome_FD_94430 | JGI IMG/M metagenome (GOLD analysis project Ga0129317, IMG submission 94430) | Eastern black-and-white colobus group fecal microbial communities from Wisconsin, USA - Cm1105 metagenome | ecosystem: Host-associated > Mammals > Digestive system > Large intestine > Fecal | place... | reverse complement strand
ATTGTCGATATAATCTTCTCCCCACTCTCCTTCCTCGATTAATTTATCATCAGCTGTTCCCGGAAGGCCATCGGCTCCGTTGGTGTAATTCTGGTCATCGGCCGTCCCAAAGATTCCATCCGGACCAGGGCGGGTATTGGTCCCATTCCCATTGTTGATATAATCTTCTCCCGACTCTCCTTCCTCGATTAATTTATCATCAGCTGTTCCCGGAAGGCCATCGGCTCCGTTGGTGTAATTCTGGTCATCGGCCGTCCCAAAGATTCCATCCGAACCAGGGCGGGTGTTGGTTCCATTCCCATTGTCGATATAATCTTCTCCCGACTCTCCTTTTTCAATCAGTTCATCATCGGCCGTTCCCGGAAGGCCATCGGCTCCGTTGGTGTAATTCTGGTCATCGGCCGTCCCAAAGATTCCATCCGGACCAGGGCGGGTATTGGTCCCATTCCCATTGTTGATATAATCCTCGCCCGATTCCCCTTTCTCTACAGGAACATCATCAGCTGTTCCTGGTTTTCCATCCGGACCATTCCAATACTCCTCATCATCTTCTGTTCCAAGCACCTTATCCGGACCGGGGCGGGTATTGGTTCCAGTATTTGTATCTTCTATAAAAATCAACTTCCACTGTGCGAATAACACAACCTCGCCGTTCTGCAGTGTGGTTAAATTCTTTACGGACTGCTTGTCCTCGTATGCTATTCCCGTCCCGTCCTCAGCTGTATTCCAACCAATGAATTCGTAATAATCTTTTTGATATTCATTGTGATGTAAATTTACAGCTTCATCGTAGCGGAAAGACTGGTTTTCCATCTCCCCGTTACCACCGTTGGAAACAAATCTTACCGTATAATGGTGGGGGCTATATTGTGCTGTAAAAACTGTCGGGGATGTAATACCTGTTGTTTCTGGCGACCATCCTGTAAATTGATATCCTATCCTTGTAGGTTCCAGCTGCAACTGTCCATCTTGTCCATAGGGTATTACTTCTTCACCCAAAACGTTATTATCCCAGTCCACATATTGACAAGGAGATTCGACACGCTCAAATTGAGCATACAGAATAACATTCGCTTCATCAATAGCAGTTAAGTTGATTACATTTGCAGCATCGGTAATTAACTTTCCGCTTCCATCTAATGATGTTGTCCAACCCGTAAAAGTAAAGTGATTATAAGTAATCTCGTTCGCTGGCAACTTCCTTATCTGATCGTATACTGCTGGCACCGACTCCATACTTCCAACTGCATCCGGATACAAGTCTTGATTCACGCTAAAGGATATGGTATATTCTGCTGGCCTGAAAGTCGCAACAAATGTTGTGTTCTCTATGATATTATCAAGTTCTTTATCCCACGTTTTAAATACATAACCTTTTTTGATTGGAATTTGCGGGGCTACAGCCTGTCCATACGGTACACTCAAACGCTCTATTTCCTGTCCTTCATCATCCAAAAATCGGCAAGTTAGATATTGAATTTCCCACACAGCAAATAATTGCAGATTTCCGGCGGACATAACTGTTAATTCTGTTACCATTGATCCAGTCGCATCTTCAGATGTATTCCAACCTTTAAAAACCGCACCTGTTTTGGTGGGCTCTGGCAATTTCCCTAAAGGCTCATTGTAAACAACATTTCTCTCATCTTCGTTTCCTATGCCTCCCATGTAATTAAAAGTAATAGTATAGTTGTTAGGAACAAACTGGGCATAGCAAGTCATACCGCCAGCCGGCATAACCATCTCTTCCGTAACCCCCCCTCCGGTTCCATCTTCTGCCGCGTTCCATCCTATAAAAGTATGTCCTTCTTTTTCTGCCACAGGGAGAGTTCCCAGCGGTTCTCCATAGTTTTTCTTAATCTCATTTTTTTGATCGTCATTGATGAATATCGCCGAGTATTGATTAACATTATATGTCGCTCTATAACTGCCTGGTTCCGTAATCCCAGTGATAGGCGCTCCATCTATACCTTCCCAGCCGGCAAAGGTATAGCCGGTTCTTGACGGGGCCGGAAAGTTAACACTTCCTCCGACATCGTAAGACTCGGTTCCTAACACTGTATCATCCCAATCGTAGAATGTGCAAAGAGCTGCCGTCCTGACCCATTGAGCATATAAAATGACTGGTATATCATCACGATCCGTCAGGTTAGTTACAGGTGCTCCATCAGCATAGGTGTCGCCTCCGCCCCCTTCTGACGTGGCCCACCTATCAAACCGATGATATGCGCGACTAAATTTATTGGGCAATAGCTCAACAGTGCTGCCATACAATATTAATTGCGTCAGCATGGTTCCACTGCCTCCATTTGCATTGTATTGCACCTGATAGGTAACTGGCATCCAGTGCGCGTACAGAGTTTGATCATACGCTGGCGTCGTGCTGCTTGCTGAAATCATAATGCCACCTTCGCGCTCCGTGAACCACCCCTTGAATGTATAGCCAGTTCGACTTGCGGCCGGCAGCGTTCCATATGTCTGACCATAATCACGCTGTATATCTACCGCATCCGTTTCCCCACCGTTCGGATCGAAATGGATCGTATATGCAGTTAAGGAATAACTCGCGACTAATTCAAGCCCTGGCTCCGTTAATACTGTCGTCGGTGTTACTATTTCTGGAACAGCTCTTGTTCGGCTGCTTGTCTTCCATCCAGTAAAAATCTGCCCTGTCTTTGTAGGCTCTGGCAGTTCTCCAAGGGGTGAATCATAATATGCCATTTTCAATGATTCATTTAGCGTTCCACCAGCAGGGTCAAATGTAATCGGATAGCTATTAGCTTGCCACTGCGCATATACAGTCACGGCCACGCTCTCCATTTGGCTGTTTGGTGTCAATAATTCGTGTGGCCCGTCCTGTTTAAGGCTCCACCCCTTGAATGTGTAACCGTAACGTTCTGCTATCGGCAGCGCGTCCGAACCAATATCTGTTTTGCAGATGACCTTTTTTGTGGATGTAGCACAACTGCCTCCCTGGGTATCATAAGTAATCGTGCACTCGTTTAACTTCCACTTTGCATACAGGTTAATCACCTGATTATGCGTGGTTGTTAGATTTTTTATAGTTTGCTGATCTGTATATGTAATACCTGTACCATCTGCATTTGTAGACCATCCCTGAAAGAGATAGGCCGGCCGTGTAAAACTATTAGCTGTTAAATTCTTGCTGCTGTCATAGGAAACCGCTAAATCCTTCATGGTTCCGCTCCCGCCATTAGCGTTAAACCGTATTGTATACGTTATCGGGCTCCATTGAGCGTAATAGGTAACGTTGCCCGTAATAGTGGTGTTTGCGGATATCTGGCTTCCTCCACTTGACGCCGTATACCAGCCTACAAGATTATATCCCGTTCGTGTGGCTGATGGCAACGTTCCGACACCGGATCCGTACCCCACAGTGCGGCTCGATTGACTCGTGCTCCCTCCATTGCCGGAAAAGGTCACTGTATAGTTAATAGGTGTCCACTGCGCGTAGTAGGTCACGTTTCCTGTAACAATTGTGCTTTCTGATACCTGGCTGCCTCCGCTTGCTGCCGTATACCAGCCCTTAAATGTATACCCTGTTCTCGAAAGAATTGGGAGCGTACCAATTGCTGAGTTTTTATAGACGGTTCTGCTTGATGGATTTGCTGCTCCATTTCCATTAAAGCTTACAGTCGCCTTGCCGTTCGTTTCAGCTTGTGATGATACATCGTATTCATCTGATGTACTTCCACTCCCCTCTGCCCGTTTTGTAGTATAGCCATATGTTAGGCATACTTTTTCCACCGCCACATTTTCTGTACTCCGTAAATTATATAAAACTAATTTTACTGTCCCCGCCCATCGCTTAGAACTGGAGTATTCTTCATTTACTGTCCAACTATAGCTATCTGCAATAGGTTCACGTGGCCCAGCTGCTTCCCACATTCCATTACTCTTTTTAATACCTGGGGTGATATATAATGTCCCTCCACTATCACCTGACATATACTCACCATCATAACCATCATGATCCGTTGTAAAACTACATAGATAAGCATCTACCCGTCGTGTGCGAGCACCATTTGCAGATATCGCAAAACCATCCATATATGGGTCTGAGCTGTTACCTAATTCAATATATTTGTGGCCTTCAATAATAAAGTTATTACCTGACCAATATCCGGTAACAGTGTTTGATGAATCATACTTTACATTTGGATTGATGTATAAGCTGTCGTAAACATCCCCCTGTTCATTACATTGATACCACTTATCTTCTAATAGATCTGGCTCATTCGAATTGATCACATGTCCGTACATATAATACTGCACTGGCTCATTCCAATTATTTAAATCCTTACTTAGCATCCAAACGCCATAATTTGTTCCATCCCCATTCATCCCCATGGATTCATCAAATTCTTTATCCATTTGTTGAATAGTCTCAATATCTTCAAACAGATGAAAAGATAAGCCATTCCAAGCATCCATTCCAGGCTCAACACTCTTATACCGATAAGCGGCAAGGGTCAGGTCTTCTTTATCCGTTGAAACAAATGTGATAGGGTATTTTATTTCTCCAGTTTTGCTGCAGATAATAAAACCCTCCTTTTGTTCGTTCTTTTGCATTCCATAAATTCGATACTGAAACTCACCTTCTCTATCTAGAAAACACCAATAAACATTTTCTCCTGACAACTCAGTGTAATAGTCAGGTATGTCTTCTTGTGCCGGTACAGTGACCACAAATGAACTTTCTGCCTCGGAAGATGTTGCCTGTTCAAATTTCTCATCTGCCTCAGATTCTGTTGCCTCAGACCCCGTTGCTTCTGAAGCGGACGCAACACTTCTTTCACATCCTATATCTTCATCAATAAAAATAAAATTGCCATAGGCATTCGTTTGATTGGTTAATAACAGGCAACCGATTATCATTGCCGCAATCTTCCGCTTGTATTTTCTAAATTCCATATATCGCTCCTTCACAAGGAAGGGTTCCTATACTACAATTTCCAATCAATACATATTTTTTCGTCAGGATCAACGTATATTTTATTGATATATGTATATGCCACCTTCTTTTTCTCATCAAATGATAACTCTGAAAAAACAATTGGCTCAAATTGAATCGGAACCCTTCTTTTCTCCTGTTCCTCTATTAGTTCTTTTTGTTGTCGTTCCAATTTGTCTATTTCTTCGCTGACATAGCGAATGATGGATTTGGAAGACTCCTTACTTTTAAGGACAGAAATCAAATTTCTTATTTCTTCCTCAATTTTATATAGTGCAATTCCAATCCCTGGATCTTCATTAGGCTCTTCTTGTTGGGTTTCACAGTTACTCAAGATTTTTTCAAGCTCTGCTTGTACACATTGTTCCACTGTTTCTACATGAAAGGGGAATTTTTTAACATCACAAGCATGTACAACACGGCCTGTACAGTTTAAGTACAAATTCAATACCCCTTTACTATTTGTCCAAGCATTAACTTTGAGTGCGCGTTTACAACGATTGCATTTCATTAATCCGCTTAACCATGTGTATTTCCCATCTGCCTTTTTTCCAAGTTGACGATTGCTACTAAGTTTATCTTGACATCGCAAAAATTCATCTGATTCTATTATTCCAGGCCATTTGGCAAGTGACAAATGAACTTCGGATGTCGAAATTCTGTTATATATGGTTCTCTTATCTTCAGTAGCGTTAGTCTTTCCAAGTAACAAGGCAGCTTGTTCGCCATTGAAGTTTTCTATATTATTATTCTTTGAAGCATCTATCGTAACACCTCTACTTTTATAAAAAGAATAAATTGATATGTCTGCCTTTACATAGCATGGATTTGAAACAATTCGCTGTATTGTAAGCCCTTGCCAAGAGTTCAAACCAGAACCGGAAGGAGGCAATATCCCCTCCTCATTTAATGCATTTGCAATTTCTCCAAGAGATGTCAAAGGCGTACTATATAATTGAAACACTCTCTTTACCAGTTCCATTTTTTCATTTGGCATTAAAATGGATTTGTTGACGCCATCCATTTTAACTATATCGTAACCATAAGGTGCAGGACCTCCCGGCCACCAGCCTTCCTTGATTCGTGCATAATAGTTATCAGCTACACGTTCTGCTGTACGTTCTCGTTCCATCTGCGCAAAAACAACGATTATGTATAGCATACCTTTGCCCATAGGTGTTGCTGTGTCAAAATTTTCGGTCACGGAGGCAAATTCAATGTTATGTTTTTCAAGGAAGGCATAGGCTGTGACAAAATCATTCATTGACCGCGAAAAGCGATCAATCTTATACACTACTACTTTTGAAATCTCCCCCTTTTCGATGTCTTTCATCAGTTTCTGATAGGCAGGCCGCTTTGTGTTTTTTCCAGAATACCCAGGATCTTGATAAATACGAACGGGATTCGTACAAAATTTTTTTGCCATGTCTATTTGAGTCTGTATCGAAATGCTATCTTTCTTAAAATGTGACTGTCTTGCATATACGGCATCAAACATGCTCTTTTTTCTCCTTTGCTCTCATGTTTTTTCTTTCATTATAGAGCATTTTTTGAATCTCCGTATAGACAGCTTGAATCCTCTGTTTCCTTTCTTCTTCGCTTTCGAAGTTTTTGGGATAGATATGTTCTACTTTCATTATTACCAACCCATTTCTATGCTTGTTCTAATTTATGTCTCACTGCCTGTCCTCCATGCTTATTATTTTTTATTTATGAACAGAAATTGAACTTTTCCATCTTCCAGGCTTAAAGCTGCAGAAAATGTTCCTCCATCACGCTTTTTAAAACCAGAAATCTTACCCGTTTTTCCTTTTGTAATTAATGCTGCTGCTTGAGCTGGTGTTAATTTTTTGCCAGCTATATTTCGCCAGATAGTGAAATTGCACCCTTCGTTCCATCCGCTACATCTGTATACTTTTTCCATCTCACGAATTGGCCGACCACATTTAGGGCATTTTATGACTATTTTCCCTTCCTCAACAATCTCTTCCTTCTGTTCCTGAAATAAAATAATCTGTCTCTTTTGTTCTTCAAGCAGCTTACCCAGGAAGCTACTGAGCTCCACCTCTCCAGAGTTAACATTTTTCAACACTGTTTCATAATAATTGGTCAACTCTGGATCTTTTAACTGGTCTGGGATTAACTGAAGAACTTTTTTTCCCAGTTCCGTTACAACATAAACATTTTTATTTAATCGTAAAAATGCTTTTTGTTCGTAGACCTTGTCCCCGACTTTCCCTAATAGTTTCTTCAATATTTCCGCCCGGGTAGCACTCGTTCCAATGTTATAAGATTCCATAAGGCTAATAATACTCGCTACATTATATACAGCTGGAGCCTTTGTTTTTTTTGCCAAAACCTCACTATGGTCAATGCTTAGTAAATCTCCCGTCTGTAATTCTGGTAATATCTGCATTTCTTTTTTTTCTTCGTTTTCATCACTTCGTAATACTGCCTTATAACCCAAGTGCAATATAGTATTTCCCCGAGACAGGAAACGGTGCCCGGATTCCTCTGTTATTATTTCTGTTGCTTTATACTGATAATCGGGACAAAATATTGCTATAAATCGATAGGCAATCGCACTAAAAACCCTTTGCTCTGGTTCCGTTAATTCATTAAAAATAACTTCGATTCTACTGTTGATTGTTGGTATTAATGCATGATGATCGGTAACTTTAAGGTCATTAAAATACCGTTTGTCAAATATTTTTTCTTGTTTTATATTCTTAAGTGCTGCCATAAAATTACTAAACTTCAGTGATTTTAAATGCTCATCAATTTCATTGTACAAATCCGTAGATAAATATTTAGAATCCGTTCTAGGGTAACTAATTACCTTGTACTTTTCATACAGCGATTGTGCAATAGCCAGTGTATCTTCTGCTGTGTATCCATACTTGCGTCCCATATCTTTCTGCAGGTCAGCTAAATTATATAGCGGTGGCGGAGAGGTTCGCCTTTCTTCTTCTTGATATGACGTGATCACCGCTGATTGCCCCATTTCTTTGATGATAGTTTCCGCCTCCTCTGATGATTCAAAACGTTCTATATTTTTTTCTGCATCAATCATTCGGCCGGAAAATCCTTTCGTATAAGAAATTTCAACTTCATAGTAAGGAGTAGGTACAAACTTTTTTATCTCATCTTCTCGATCCGATATCAACTTTAATAATGGAGTCTGGCATCGGCCGTAATGGATAATCGCACGTTTTCCATTAATTGATAAATCATTTTTTAAAGAAAGTGCTCTGGTATAATTAATCCCCAACAAATAATCCAACTGAGCCCTGGCCTCCGCCTCCCGTAACAATCCTTCAAATTCTTGTGGCTCCTTTAAACTTGCAAATGCTTTTCTCAGTGCCTCATCCGTTAAAGATGAGGCCCATAGTACCTTTTTCGGTTTATTATTTCCGGCCATACGATATATCCACTCCTGAATTAAATATCCCTCTCGGCCGGCGTCACCAGCATTAATCAACAATTCTACATCTGGCCGATGAATTAACTCCTTGATTACTTTAAATTGTTCTGCTGTATTTGGCAGTATCTTCAATGATTGCTGAAGAGGAAAGTGAAAGGGTAAATCTTCCAACTTCCACGCCTTATAATTCGTGTTATGCTCCTCCGGCAATTTCTGACCAATTAAATGGCCGATTGCCCAGGTGACAATATAGCGTTCTCCCTCTATATATCCCTTTTCTTTTTTACTGCATCCCAGAACTTTTGCAATATCAGCTCCAGCAGATGGCTTTTCTGCAATGACCAACGTTTTTCCCATATTTATTCACCTCATAATTCCCGAAGTATTGCACCTTTATTTTCTACGTTTTGATATCTAATATTTTCTTTTATTGCTAATTCAAATGACCGATCTATTGCATCTCGCTCCATTTTTACATTTCGGATTAAGGCATTCCTATATCTTCCCCCTAACATTTCGCACTTGTTAATATAGCTGTTCTGTATAAGGGAAGCTCGAAAATCGCTCTCTCTCAAAAGTGAATTAGTGATAGTTCCTGTAAATGACATTTCCTGTAAATTCACTCGCTGCATTTTTGAATTTTTTATCATCACTTGCCAAAAATGACTTCGACGTAAATCACTGTGTTCAAAATCAACATTTTGAAACACACAATTCATAATATGACTATGTATATTACACATTTGTATATTTACATTTTTAAAATCACATTTTTGAATTTGACTTTCAAAATCAAGTGGTCTCGGAAAATCAGTCCATCGATTTTCTCTCTTTTCACTCATGCGTGAGTCAGCAATCCTCACTCCTCTCCAATCACCTCCATTTACTTTTAATCTGCTCAGATTACAGCAATACAGGTTTGCTCCTCTCATACAAAGTTCCCGTAGGTTAAGACTCTCAAATTTGCAAAATTTAAAAGAGGCTTGTTCAAAATTACATCCGCTTACATCTTTTTCGATTATTTCCATTCTTTTAAAATCACATTTACGAAAATCCTTTACGCCCTCCAGCAGTTTTTTTTCAAATTCTTCTTGATTCATTAATGCTCCTTTATTATTCACGGTTCCGGTAATTCCTTTACATTCGCTTCTGTAGCTTTCTCTCTTTTTTGAGCTGCTGTACGATTTATACAGTAGGAATTTAATGTGCTAATTTCTTCATCTGTAAAATTCTGCAACAATTCCGGAGGCAATGTCGCTTTTCCGGAACTGGACACCACGAGCTTTTTTCCCGTATTAATCTCCATATTTTTTAATTTTTCTTTCAATGACATCGGTAGCTGAGTAATGGTGCAATCCGCCTTAAAGTTTTTTTCAGCTTCTTTGGCATAGTGCCGGTTAATTTCCTGCAATTCCTCACTTTTAAAATATTTAAGCTCACTTTCAGGTATAAATGCCTGACCGTTTGGGCAGATGCGAAGAGGCATTCCTTTCTCTTCTAAATATTCTAATTTCTTATTGATTTTTCCTGAAAACTGCGGATACTTTCTTTGTGTCTGCTTTTCTAGTTCTTGGACTTGATTCATAAAATAAGAACACAAAGCAGAAATTTCTTCGTTTTTAAAATAGCGCAACTGCATTAGTGGAATGATTACACGACCATCTGGCTTCATTTTCAATTTGTCTCCCGAACTTTGCTCCAATAAATGTATTTTCTTCTTCAAGCTATCTGGGAGACTATGTTGTTGTTCTTGATTCGGTTTAAATGTTTTTCCCACTTTGTTTTCGTAGTAATCACTTATCTCACGAAGCTCATCTCGTTTAAAGTAACGCAAATGATTTGGATCCATATAAACTTGTCCGTTTGGGCAAATCCTTACTGGGAATCCTTCTTTTTTCATAATGTTTATTTTTTTCACAATGGAAGCAGACAATTTTGTAATAGACTTCCCATTCTCATTTCTGGTGGGTACGGGCGCAGTTGGAGCCACTACCACTTTACCTTTGTCTAAGCTATACCCTGTTGATTGTACAATTTGACGTGAGGTATCCGAAATCTGGCCTGAATTCTCCATTTCTGTATCCAAGGTGTTCTGCAATACCTCCTTAACCCTTTCCGTGTCCTGCAGTGTCTGAAGCTTTACTTCGATATGTGCATTTCCTTCTAAATCAAAAGATATTTCCCTGCTTCTTTCTTTTTCCGCTCCTTCTACATCTTTTTTTAAAATATTAAGTACATTTCTTTCGTAATTCTTTACTTCTTCTCTTGTAGCTCCTCCCATGGTTAGTGATACAGATGAAAGATTTTTAATATCGATAGTATGAACATTATTGAAATAAGCTCCATTCATTTCTGCCCCTGCAAAATCCACATGGTCCAATATTGTATTACTAAAAGTCATTCTTCTTAAATTTACTTTCATAAAATTGGAGGACTCCAAATTACTTTCCTGAATTTTACAGCCGTATATGTTAGCATTGGTAAAGTCTGCTTTCTGTGCTTGAACATCAAAAAAATCAGCGTTTAGTGTACAATCTTGTAGATTGGCATTTGACAATTTACTACTTCTTATATCGCAGCTTATAAGCCGGCTTCCCTGCCAACTTGCGCTACTTGCATCTACTTCATTAAAGATGCACTGCGACATCAATGCGCGAATTGCTGCATTTTGCAATTCACAATTTTTAAAATAAACAGTGTCAAATACATGATTATTTTCATAAGAATCTAAACGTTCTACATATACATGCAGCCCTTGACAGCTACAGTCTTCAATCTGTATATCTTTCAGCGAGCATTCTAAAATATGTAAGTCTCGCATATTGCAATCTTCGAAATTTCCCTTTTCTATCACCATATTGCTAAAAGTGCTATTGCTCACTGCATAAGGTGGGTAGAAATTACAAGACTCACACGATAGAACCCTGAAGGCGCCAGACTGAAATCGGCCATGAAAATCGGCATTATCAAAACGGACAGACGATAAATCAAATCTATCAAAAGATGAATTCTCGAATGTAGCAGAAGAAAAATTAACGTTGCTGCCATAAACATCATGAAATGTACAATGAGCAAAACTACTTTTTTCAAAATTACAATCACTCAAATCCTTATTTTCGATATAAATATCCTCAAATTTCATGTTGGAAAAATCATGATGTCCACCCTGATATAACTTTTCAAAATCTATTTGCGTTAACTTTAGCATCTCTTCCTCCGTTCCTACTGCTCAACCATTACTCCATCTGCCCCGAAGTAATACCGATTGTACTTCCAGTTCTGCCAAGTATCTTTTAACATGTAGCCGTTTGTATCAAAAAAGAACCAATCTCCATTATCCTGAATCCAATTGTTTTGTACATACACCCCATCTTCATAATAATATTTCCATCCGTTTTCATCTGAAAACCATCCTTGTTTCACCTCTTCCGATGAAATGCTATCATTTAATTGAATCGTTGAAGACTCCACTGCTTTTCCTTTTTTCCCACTCGGAGCGATTGGGTAGACTTTATACGTATAATTTCCTGGTTCAGTCATCAAAGGGGACAAGTCAAAACACGTGCTTCCTGTCTCATGTAATGCACCAATTCTTTTAGCATTACGATACAACATAATTCCATAAGAGGATGCATTTGCTGCACCTTCCCAATGCGCCATTTTTCCCGTAAATGAAGCGTACTCGATCCGTCCTATATAATCTTGCAGTCCCGGAAGCTCTATCGTTAGTATAAGCGTAGAACCATTATCTTTCCGAACTGCCTTTGTACAGACAGCCTCTATTCCACTCAATTTAATGTCTTTTTGCTCCATTATGTTAAAGCTATAATCATCTTCCGCACATAATTCAATTTCGCAAGTAGCTAATCCATTTTCTTGATTCTGGACAGCTTCATCTTGTCTTGCTCCTGGTCCTTCTCCAATATCAAAATAGCCTCCTGTAATTTCTGTATTAACCACTTCATATTTATCACTTTTTGACATTACATCCAGCTCTGGTTCAGAATCTTCACCAATGTCTTCTACACGTATCTGTATTTTTACGCTTTTTATCTTTGTGGCCGCCCACGCTGAGGAAGGTAGAGTCAGCATTGTTGAGAAGCTTATAGCCAATATCAACGATGCAATTTTATATCTCATTCTCATAGCGGAACCTCCCCCCTGACGGTACGGGTGATAACGCTTTCCCAAATGTAATCGCTTCCTGACCCGTTATTTCCTTCCATTTTTCCTGCATTTTGAAATAATTATTTTGTCCACGTCGTAGGCTTGTACTAGATTGTTTCCATAATGTAATCATTCTTGATTCCATAGTTTTTTCTACATCTTCCGGATTAACCGGAGTAATCCACAAGGCAATTTCAGACTGCACATTTCCCCCTTTGCCCATATTAATCATCCTCGGATCAAAACTATTATGAAATCGTAATTCTGCTTTCCATCCATCTTCTATTGTTATGGCTGCCTGATATGTAAGCACATTGCCAAGTGGATCGTGAACCGGCGACTTAATTTCCCATTGATGCGCACGAATGAAATCCATTGTTTCCTTCTCTGTCACCGTATCTGTTTTAATATGGTCCAAAAACTCTTGAACATTGTATTCTTTTACATCCTCTGGTGCCGGGCAATTCGTGCAACTTTTATGATTATCTGCTATAGTTATAGCCCGTTTATCTGCTAACTCAAAGCTCTCCATATAGTTGTCCTTAATTCGAGAATACCGCTCCGTCATCCTGTTATTCAACATGGGGATGTTAGTTTCTGCTCCAATTTGCATAAGCTGCTCGTATGAAAGATATTCCCGACGGATATCCATGCCATTATGTATTTTCTCGCTCATTTCCCGACTTAAAAAGTCATCCGGTAGCTTTGTTAAACCTTTGCTATTTACAAAATATGCCTGATATTCTTCCTGCTCCTTTTCTATGACAATGACATCACCAATACTAATACTCGTGCCGTAGTAATTTGCTGGTCGAATAGTATCTTCGTTAAATTCTTCATAAATTATATCTAAAAGCTCCCTCTGCTCTTCGGCTTCTTTCGGAATCGTTTCATTACGCACAAAAATCAATTCATAATTGTCACAGGAAGGTTTCTCTCCACATATCATCTTTAGTAAATTTATATCCATAAACCGTCTGCTTTGATTTTCCTCCCCTTCTCTTAACTGAAGGATTGCAATTTTAGAATCTGTCGGTATACATGTTGCCTCATACGTTTGGTTATTGCTGGCTCGTTCGGTTTCATCTGTTTGGCTGCTTCTGACTTGTTCGGCTTCATCCATTGGGTTATTGGGGGCTTTTGGGCTATCTTGCGCCTTCTGAAATACCCGATCCGGCCTCATATTTTTTTTTTGGATTTTTTTCTCTTATACTGCTTTGGGTTTTATTAGTAACCTGATTGGGTATTGAATGGTTTATCGTTTTAGCATCATTCACCACCAGCTCATTTGCAACCTCCTTCGTGCTTTGCCTTACCTTCTGATATTCAGCTTCGGTAATGATCCCACCATGATATTCCAGCAAATTACTAGCCTGTTCAGCATCTCGAATTGCTTCCAATAGGGCTTCTGGCTTGTCCTGGATAGATGAGATCCAGCTTTGGACATAGGCCATATGATTTTGCATATCCTGATCTGTAAAAGAAACAGAAGTCAATTCTTCCTGGACATGCTGAGCCATAAATGCGGCCGTTATCTCAGCGACTAACTCTTCCTTTGCATAATCTAAATAAGTATCCCTATTTAACCGAGATTCTACTCCCGTTGCATGAGCTTCTTCATGTAATGCGGCTGCATTATATTCATAAGCATTAGCAAATTGCTCAGGATACGGCATATATATCGTGTCTTCCGGCAAACTGTAATACGGATCTTCTACACTCTTGTGAACAATGGGAACTTTCATATTTTCTGATATTTTTTCAACCAACTGTGATATTTCGATTTTTGTCTTCTCATTTGATTGTAGTTGAGGTATTCCCTCTATATCCTCCGCATTAAAAACATAATAGTATCGAGCCTTAACCCCCATCTTATCACTCGTTGTTCTTGCCCTAAATTCTTCCCACGATATTGACTGCCTCTTTTTATAATCCCATGGATACCAGTATTCAACCTGCAGGCCTTTAGAGCCCTTCTTTATGCGCCAGCCATTGTCATTAATTTGCTTAAATGTCGCAAAACGTAAATCTTCATACCCTCTTTGCTTCGCTTCCATAAGCAAGTATAGGAAATTAATCCCTCTGTATTTTGCTCCAGTGACTGCATTTTGAGGCATACATAAACTGTTAGCCCATCCTTTACGCCACGCAAGGGGGTCTGCCTGTAGGGTACTTATAAACATTTCGGCAATTTTTTTTCTAAATTCTTCCGTCTTCTGATCCATCTTCACTTTCCTCCTCGTTTGAAATTTGCTCCTGTTCTTCTTTTGTCAACGTCTCTTGCTCTATAAAAATGATTGTATTTTTATCCATTGTGGTTTTCTCCTTTAGTTTTTAATAAACTCTGCAATAGCTGGAAAAAGCATTTCCAACTGATGAAACACATCCGCATATACATATTGCAGCATGGCGCGGCTGTCTGGCTGAATGAGCGCCACCAATCCGTTCCATGCTAGTAAGATAAGCAGGACTATAAAAAATTTCCGTAGAATTGCGCCCAAAACCTTACACAAAGAGGTAACAATATGTTCTTTTTTTACTTCAACTTTTTTATCGCTTTTAATTCCATACTTCTTTCTTAGGGCCTCCTGTTCTTCAGCCTCCTTTCGTTCTTTTATCACACGAGCCTGAAGGATTGCCTTAAATGCACGGCTCATGATGGTCCCCCGGCATTCAGCAAATCAGAATATGTCTTATTTGATATTCCAGTATACTCAAATGGTTCCGGTGCATAATTCGCAAAATACACCCTACTACTTCGGTTGTATTTCCGATGACCTTCTGTATAATCAAACATTGCTCCGACATCTTCCTGAGCAGCGGCGTCAACAAAAGATATGATGAAACTTACGTCGTCAAATTCCGGTTGCTTTAAAATTTCGTATGTAAAAAACACCTCGTTCGGTTTTACGCCTCCTACAAATATCTTAATGTCCTGCTCAATGTAAGATGGCTCATTAAAGCCTGACTGATGATCCCCATAATCTTTCACAATATAATCGTATTCCTTTTTCATTAAGCCCTTTATGTGTTTAGCATCATATAATTCAACATGTTCAAATTTGATATGTCCGTCTTCGATGCGTTCTATATCTTCGTATGTATTTTGCAAATTTTGTATGTAATTATTAGTATTCATCTCGACGTAGCAAACCTTGTTCCCCATTAATTGTAAATACTGAATTAACTGGATTGCCTGGGTGGTGGTGCCAATATGTGGCTGCGTCCCTGCAATCGCAATTGTTCTTGTTACCATTTTCCTTCCTCCGTCTCATCTTCTTCATCGTCTCCGATTATCTCCGGTTCTTCTTCCCCTTTTTCTTTTTTGCCTAACACATATAAAATAATTGTGATTACCAGCAGTAACAGAAGCAGGAAAATCCCCAATGTGGCAATCGGATGCTTTAAAATCCAATCTAATAACCAGTCCAAAAAGGATTTTGGCTGTACAACGTCTGACTCTTCTTCATATGTCGCAATCGCCTTGACTTTGTAGATAGTTCCTGTTGCCGTTCCTATCTTTACGTAGGTACAATGGTAGTATTGGCCGTCAACAGCCGGCAGCATGATATCACCGCCATATGTGACGGTTACTTCTGTCATTTTTCGTTTTCCATAGGCAACAGCATCCCGAAACATCATGCCGCCTTCGTCGTATTCTTCACCGGCCCAAACGATTTCCTCCACCTGATAATATTCTTCTGGTAAAGCCAGATACTCTAGCAGTTCATCCGCATAATCAATCAAAGCTGCTCCTCGGGGAACCAGAATATCACCCAATAAAAACGCCTCTGCGTCATAATCAGCAATGGTAATCGGAAAAGAAAAATTATCGTCCCAATAGCTCTCTCCGGTTATAGTACGGATTGCCGGCAACTTTTCCTGAAGCTCAATTCCTGTATCTTCGTCCCGTACCGTTACAGTTCCTTCTGCCGGCAAATTATCAATATACTCGACTTGATAGGTAATATCTGTTTCTGCGTACTTACTTCTCCCATCCGCTTTTCCTGTTAGCAGCTCTGATTTCTGTAACTCGTATATGCCGTCTTCTTTCTCTACGCGTTGCTCTGGCATATGTTTCTCTGGTTCGTCAATAAATATCTCTGAAGTGTAGGTATAGCTTTCTCCAGCTGTTTCGATGGTATCAACTATTTCCGTTGTCACACGGGTGAGGCCGTATAATACTCCATCTTTTTCATATACATTTTCAAACTGGCCGTTTCCCGAATCATCCTTGTCGGCTGTTTCATAAGTCTTTTCAATTTGTATCGTGCCGGCCGCATAGGCCAGGCTGACCTTTCCTGTCCCCCCGAAGAGGGACAGGACGGCCAGCATGCACCAAGCACTGCCTAACCTTAATCTTTCTTTACTCATTTTCTTTCTTACCATTCTTTTTCCTCCTCCAAAGGAGAATTGCCGTACTTCCTGCGGCTATGCAAAGAAGCAAAGCCAATCCATGACTATAATCCCCAAGTCTGGGAATGCCTCTAAGCCAGTTCCCAGGCCCTCGAAGTTTCGCCTGGCCTTTTCCTCTCAGGTTGCTGCCATATTCGGCAATAATACGGCCGATTTTTTCAACCTCTTTGCTGTTATAGATCACCGTATTTCCGATCACCTCTCCTTGTTCTGATACCACAAATACAATCGGAGATGAATTCAGTTGGTAGCCGTCCGGAGCCTTTGTTTCGATCAATGTGTAGCGGCCGGCCGAGAGAGCCGCAAAGCGATATACACCGTTTTCATCCGTTATGCCTTGATAGCACAGATTGCTGCTCTCATCGTATATTTCAAAATGGGCCCCTGCTAAGCGTTCTTTTGTGTCAACATCCTCCTTTCGAATTTCAATTTCAGGTTGTTTCCAGTTTGGTAAACTTACATCCCCCGCAATCTCTCCAGAACCGGTTACTGTAAAAGTAAGTATCTTATCCGAAAGTAAATATCCGTCCGGAGCCTTTGTTTCTCTTATGGTATAAGTACCAGCCTTTGGCCTGGTGATAGTAGCCCGTCCATCACTTCCCGTTCGAATCGTCGCATACACAGTTCCATCGGAACGATAGATAGTAAATTCTGCGCCGGCCAATGCGGTAAATGTTACTCCATCATATTTTTTGAAACTTAATTTTGGAGTGTCCTTATCACCGCCTGGCTGAACCGGTTTATCCGGTTTCTTCAAATCTTTCATCAAAATTCTAACGATTTGTTCCCTTTCGGGAATAGTAAATGTCACTGGCTCTGAAAGCTCAAAGCCATAAGGGGCTTCTATTTCAATTGCTTGATATTCCTGTCCCACTTTTAAAATACCAGTAACTTCTTCCGCTTCAGTTCCGCTCACGAATTCATATACTATCTGGTTATCTTTATCGCGGATCTGGATATGTGCTCCACTAATTTGACCATAATCGGTTTTTCCATCCTCCGACAAACCATGTTTTTCAATCATTAATGTAGTGGGACGATCAAACATTTCCACCCTATCAACTCTGCCGTCAAGAGATACCGTAAATTCAATCGTCTCTGCAAAGGCGTAACCGTCAGGAGCTGTCTTTTCGATCAAACTATATGTTTCTCCTGCTATCAATTTTCCCTGTATTACATGAGAAGTTCCATCCGAAACCCAGGACTCAATCAGATTTCCGTCTTTGTCCCGGATCTCCAATTCTGCTCCTGGCAGCTCCTTCTCCCCAGTTATGTCAAACTTCGAAATTTCAATGCGGGTGGGCTTGTCCTCCATTTGTACCCGATCAATCGTTCCGTCTTCTGATACCGTAAATTCAATCGTCTCTGCAAAGGCGTAACCGTCAGGAGGTAGTTCCTCCGTTAGGAAATATGTCTCACCAGGTTCAAGTACCGCAATCAACTCATGCGGTGTCCCATCAGATACCCACCGTTCGATTTCTTTACCGTCCGAGTCTGTCAGAACCATATTGGCACCTGCAAGCTCTTGTCCGCCTGTAATGTCCGTTTTACTGAACACTACATGGGTCGGTTTGTCTTTGATATCAACACCATTTACGGATGCATTTTCATTTAAAGTGAAAGAGAGTTTATCTGTTACATCTTCACCATCGGAATATACAGTCGTCTCAGTTAAGTGATAGGTTCCTCCTTTTTTGAATATTTCACGAATAGAAAAATCATTTTTCCTGTACAGGATTAATGCGCTGACTCCCTGCTTTCCAGTTATTCCTTCCAATCCGCGAGATGTACTGTCATATTCTACTTCTTGCGGTATCACCTTATAGTTTGTACCCCAGGCCATGCCTGAGATAGTGATATATTCCCCTCCCTTCAAACTGATTTGTTCCCCGCTCTTAATGCGGCCTTCTTTGGAACCGGTATACTGACAGTCCCCCTTTAAGGGGGCTCCCGATGCATCGGTTAGAAGAATTTCATAATCACATTCCATTTTTCGCAGTTCTTCCGATGCTGTGCCACTCACTCGAGTAGCAATTGTCAGACTCCCTTCTGATGCAACTGGATTCAGGCAGGAGTAATCATTGGTGCCAATTGAAGCATGTGAGAGTATTTCTGTCTCCGCTTGCTCGGAAACTGCCGCCGTGACAGTGATAGTTCCTCTTTCTTCCGGCTCCACGGCCGGAACCACCCAGGTAACAATTCCATTCATTTCCCGGCCGCCTGCAGATGAATTTGCCGGCATAAATTCCAACTGTGAGTCCAGCCTTACTGCAATTCGGATGTCTTTCTCCGCTTTGCCATTATTCCGATACTCAATGTTATATTTCACAATGCTTCCGGGCATCACGGCTGCACCGTACCGGCCGTTCGCAGAGACTACTTCGAGCCCTTGCTGTTCTTCAAATTCCGGGTTTTCAACCGTATGGCTATAGCCGCCGTGATTTGCGTTTTTTACTGACCATTCTTCTATCAGGTCCCCGGCACTATCTGTCAACGACAGTTTTGTATCTTCAATCGCTCTCCTGTCGATGCTGTAGATTCCATTTTCATTAAAATGCATGCGGAAAATAGTTCTTTCACTGGTCATTGTGTTTCCGTCTGTATATTTTGTCATCTCTTTTTCTTCATACCGATGTCCCTCAACAAGTCCATCTGACTCTGTCAATTCCGCTTTACCTTCCGGAACCAGAATTATTTTTCCGGTGTCTAAATCGGTCATCTGTACAACAATTTCTCTGGCCCGTCTTCCTTCAACGGTAATTGATTCCACTGCATCTATGTAACTATTCGAGGTCTTGTATTTCACGATATTTAAGTTATCCGTTATGTTTACAATGCGCCGGCCGTCCTCTGAAATCGTGAAGATCATGGGCTGCGCTTTGGTATACCCTTCCGGTGCTTTTTCCTCCTTCAGCATATATACCTGCCCCGCACTCAGTTTTCCCACAATCCGATGGGCGGTTCCGTCCGTCGTCCAGGTCTCCAGTGCGTCTCCAGTTTCTACATAGACACCGTGTTCCACCCTGGTTCGATATACGGCTAACTCAGCCCCTTTTACATAGGCACCGTTGTTAAAATCTGTTTTCGTGATAACAATTTCCGTCGGTTTATCTGGCACAGTCAAGCTGTATTTCAGTTCATTCAGTACGTTGCTATCCTCAAAACTGAATTTATATTTTGTAAGGTTGAGCTGATAAGTATCCGGTGGAATAACTTCTCGTACAAAATAGTGGTATGGTTGCCATTTACCATCTGTACCCGTTGTCCCCGTAGCGATCAGATTGCTTTCCGCCTGTCCGTTTTCATCCGTAATCAAGTAAAAACTCTCTTCTGTCTCCTGATTGACGATCTCAAATTTAGCACCGGCTAATTTTTCTTCCTCCTTTTTTTCATCTACTTTCTCAATCCGGACTTTTCCCATTTTCAGATGATTGACTGCTTTGACAACAGAAGACGAATCTGCCGTAATTTCTATTTTCTGCGGCTCCATCTTGATGTAACCTGCAGGTGCTTTCAACTCGACCAGATAATAGGTTCCGTAAGGGATTGGACTGATATGGTGCGGTTTTAATTCGCCGGCAAGGAATCCGTCTGGAATCAAATTATTTTGGTAATCTTCCATCGTATATCTTCCTTCGGCCCCTGATATCCACGATTCAATTAAGTGTGCGACATCCATCGTCAAGTTCCCTTCCGAATCAGCCTTATATAGCGCAAGCTCCGCCCCTTCAATCGTTACCCCGTTTTCACCTTCCTTCGTAACATAAATATACTTTGGTTCATTTTCTAAACCGTAGAGCTGTATATCGGCGGTCTCTTCAATCACAATCGCCTTTGGTTCAGCTGCGGCAAATCCGGCCGGCACCCGTTTTTCGACCAAAACATAATAGCCACGGTGATCATTCCCATTGATAGGTAGATAATCGATCCGATGACGGCCCTCGACCGTATCATAGCTAACCCCCTTATCCAGCTCCCTATAATTAAATTTGTAATCAAATACAGTCCCATACCAGCCATCCGGAAGCAAATTTTTTGTTGTCTGAATCAACGCCTGTTTGCCATTTCCCATATCCCATAGCTGCCGGACAGACTCTCTCTTATCTGTCTCTTCAGAGGACAGGCGACGCGCGGTTCCCTGGCTCCACGTAAACTGCTGGAAGCCAGTTTCGTATTCTCCGTACATTGACTCATATTCTGCCCGAAAACTGCCGGTTCCTTCCGTATACGCCTTACAATCATCCGTCTCCCACTGCACGATCAATTTACTTTCATCGTGTTTTGGCACTCCGTTTTCAGTCACAATTCCATTTCCGCTCTCGTTTATGACCGCTTCATACAATGCCAATTCAGCTGATGTCTCGTTTGGCAATGGAAATTTTTTCCCTTCCTCCTCTCTGTATTTAAAAATTTCAATTTTGGTATGGTCGTTCGGTAAAACAAAATACTGAAGTTCTTCATCTTCCCGGATGGTAATCTCCATAGAAGAAGGGACATAGCCGGCCGGAACGTCGGTTTCTTCTAAGATGTAGTAACCGGCCGGAATCGCTTCCAGATACTCCGGAGCTGTTCCTACTGTCCATTCAGCGGTATACTGCTGTTTCTGATTGTCGTTCCCCAGCACAGTCCATTGTGCCGGCGAATTCTCCGCCTTTTCGAATACATATCCTGATAGATGCTGCTCCAAGTTGTCTGTCTTGATACGTTTTGCCCGATACAGGGCCAATTTGGCTCCGATAACGCTGTCAAACGAATAACTGACTTTATCTTCCATTCGTGTTTCTACTTCCTCTAACACCTGATCTCGGTCAAGCACTTTCAATCGGTATGCTGCCGGTGCATCGGCTTTCTCAAAGTATCCGCTAATCGGGTGATCTGTGACTTTTGCTGTCTGCACTTCTGCGTTGTCCCGCACCGTCACACCGACCGGCATTGCTTTACAATACCCTTCCGGTGCCTGTAATTCCTCCATGATGTAGTTTCCGGCCGGAACCCTCTTAAGCACATCCACTTGTCCATTTGTCATTCCATTCTGGAACGGATCATTCGGAGCCTCTTCACCAGTTGTCCAGGTATTCTCGATAATGTAGCTTTCTCCCTGGCGGTGATAGAGAGGCCGATCATCTGCCGCGTCCTCCGGATTGGCACCGATATCCGCCAAGCCTATATTCGTGTCAATTCTCCATGCATTATCATTAAAGTCTTTCAGCTTATCATCATATCGGTATCGAATGTAATCGCCGTCCCGGTCATAGACTGGGCTTCCTTTTTGATAGGTTTCCTCTGATTTTTGGTAATAATCCGGTTGCCCATGCTCATCCAGAACTGGATTCATCTTCTTTTCAAAATTCCCCTCTTCTGTTGTTCCAATTGTCCACTCATCTTCAGTATCGGCATCCATCGTAGCAATCCGGCCGGTTGTAATTTTCTCTCTGGCAGTGATATTCCCGTACTTGTCCCGGGATATCTTCACCGGCCATACCAGAATCTTCCCGGTAGGTTCCTCCACTACATAAGCCATTCCGGTGTAGGGGTGAACCTGGCTGTCCCGGTTCCCTTCAGAGTCTAAATGATACAGTTTCGTTCCTTCCGGAACTTGATCAAACACGCGCTCTTTCGCGTTGTAATGTAATTTTTCATAATCCGGGCTGATGATTTCCAGCACCGGCGTCCCATTTTTCAGGGCAAAGAGCGAGCTGCCGTTTTTAGCTTGTATTTTCTTTCCCTCTTTATCAAAACCATATAGTACCCCCTTTTCAGTCTGAAGGACGGTAAGGCCTCCCAGGTCATAAAACAGGATATCCGTGTCCTCTCGCTCCACTGTCTTGTATGTCCAAGTGCCGGTTCCTGTGTCATCTTCCTGATCATCAAAAGTATAGTTCTGATAATCATTCAAGCCGTCGCCAGCCGCATCTGTTTTATCCAAGACAAATCTGAGCCTTGTTCCGGCAAATCCTTTCTGAACATAGATATTGCTTACATTTCCATACCGGTCCCGCTCCACATTTACGCCGTCAAACTGATAATCCTCACTGTCTCCGTTTTGCTTCACCTCAATCGCATCATACAAGGTCATCACCGCCCCCGGCAGATAACGGTTTGTATCATCAGCCGTCTCTAACGGTTTCTCCAACTGAGCTTTTCCGGTGAAAACACCATCCTCATAAATAATTTCGATCACTTCGCCAGCAGCCTGTTTCTTTTTCAAGGCATCAAGGAAGCCCTTTTTCCAACCATATCCCAGATAGGTTCCGGAGGCATTATAAGCTAATTCCAGATTTTCCAAGCCGTACTGGCCTTTTAACTCTGTGATGCTGCCCTCCAGGCGTCCATTCAATTCGTAAGATACCGTTGTTTCATCGGGTTTTGCTTTTGTCACCTCCAAACGGATCGGCGTGTTATTGAGATAAATTCTCGCCACATCACCTTTATCCTGCGGCTTGTTCCCGTTCGGTTTTGTGCCGTCTGGGTTCGTAATTTCTTCGCCGTTATCTAATGTCCTTGTTATCATTTCTTCATAGATCGCTGCCACCACCCGGTTATTTCTGGCTCCGTCCAAATAATAAGCAACCTCGTTCGAATAAATTTCAATCGCCACGGGTTTGCTCCGGACATAGCCGGCCGGTGCCTTTATCTCACACAGAACATAGCACCCGGCTCCCAATGGCTGGGGTGTTTCTAAATAGCCCACATTCTGGCTGCCTTCCTCGCCCCGATCCTTCGTTGTTGTAAATGCCTGGAACTGTCCGGTCTTTTCTCCTACCTCATCCATCATGATAATTTGCTCTTTCTCCTGACAAATCGGCGTGCCGGCCGGCACGGTTCCATAATATTTCCCGTTATAAGACACCTGCCACGGAAGGGACTGCCTGGCAACCGGCGTAATATTGGCAGCTCCCATTGCCTCTAAAAATTCTTTGCTTCCAGTAATAACAGTATCTTTTTCATAGAACTTTACCCGACCGTTACTGTTTTCTGCGTCTTCACGGTCTGCACTGTAAATGGCAAATACCGCACCGTCATGCAGGATATTTTCACCTGACTCAGAATCCAATTTTTCAATCCGCAGCCGGGACGTATAGAACGTATTGCGGTACTTACCGTCTGTATACCCGATAAACGCGGCCGCGTCATACCTTCCGGCATCCACTGGTTCTGTCACCGCCCACGGAACCAATGCAGAAAAGTAGAGGCTATCATATCCTGTTAAGGCTCCTGTGATACTTCGTACTCCATCTTTGAAATAAAAACCGGACGGATTATTATCATCGGATGCTGGCCCGTACTGGTAGAGCACGTTATCCGCAGTTCCAGCTTGTTCAGAAAGAGAGGCGTAGTGATAATATTGCTCCACTTCCTGATTGCTTCGGTAATCACTAGCTGCGTTTTCTGCCTCATAGACATCCTTGAACGGATCAAATCCTCCCTGGGTGACAGTAAAGCCCTGATAATTGTAACTGCCGCCCGGGTAGATAATCTTCCCCGTCAGCTTATCCGCATCCAGGCCATATTTATAAATCTCAAAGTCCCCATCATGATTGTGAGCCCGGATCACATAGTTCCTCAAATCATCTGTATGTGTATCTGCCCACTCCTCGTTCATTCGGATGTGGTATTTTTCCTGTAATTTTTCCGGCGTATCGGTGCTGTTATATCGGTATGCAGCACTTAGTTTCTCCGGAGAGACCTCGTTTCCTCCTTCCTCATAAAGCGCTGGCAGGATAATTTCTTTTGGCTTGTCAGTTTTGTAATGCTTGTTATAGAAATCTCCCAATTCGGCACTGTACGGCTGCTGTTCCACCGCGATATACGCCCCGTATGGCATATAATTTGACACACCATAGAAATATCCGTCCTTTGCTGTTTCAAGGCCATTTCCGGCCGTTTCCTGAAGCGTATCGGCCGAGAGTGTTGTTCGATCCTTGTCGCTTCCTCCGTCTGCCTCGCTATCCCAGGCAATGGAATAAATTTCATCCAGGTCATAAGTAAAAAACGGGCTTAAATAATTCTCTGCTTTTAGAATAGCTGCGTACAATGCCAGATCATAAATCTCATCTTGATAGGCTTCACTCCCTCCTGAAGCCTGGCTCTCTCCTTTCCCGTTATCTTCCGTCAGTTTCTTCACTTCGCTGTCCAAATACCAATCAATCGCGAACTGACGAACAGCATCGGAACGGTTCGCATTTTCTTTTGCCGGGTCCGATGTGTTGCTCTGGTTATCCTCCGCTGAATTATTGTGGATGGCCGGGTATTCCTTTTCACCTCCTCCTGTTCCAAAAATCATTTCCCGGAAAAAGGCAAACGGCTTGAAGGAGGTGCTGTCCTTTTCATTCTGATCCCATTTGTCGTGATTGGCCGTTTGAAGGGCAGCGAAAAACTTTTCGTAGTTGTAGGATTTTACCTCTCTCGTCTTGCCGGCTCCATCCTCAATCATCTGATTTTCTGTTTCCAACAGCCTTGTATAGCCTAGATTCTGATTTTCTTCTATCATTCCGTTCAGCTCATAAGAATATAGGCTGTCATTTGCTGTTATAGCCTCCTCCCAAACGTTGTTATTCACGGAACCGGCTGTCAGTGAATCTTCTTTATGAGGAACCTTTGTAAAAAGTTTTTGAACGCTGCTAAAAGGTTCTGTTTCCGGATAGGCCTTTTGGTACTCCTCTATTGCCACTTCATTACCATTCCGATCAAGCCATGTAATCTCGCCTGATTCATTTCGGTACAGCCGCTCCAAGTTCGATTTCAAATAGATTTTAAAGCGGAAGTTTGGAAGTTTTGTCGCATTCTCCTCCGATCCCCCCGGTCCATTTGTAAAGTCGTCCTGATGGCCGGAAGCTGCGTTGGTGTTATGCCCATAGGTTCCTTCTGGCGTCGTCTGTATGTCTTTCACAATTTTGACCTTTTGACGGATCGCCCGTTCGAATATCTGAGCCGGCTTTTCTCTTGTGCCGGCATCCTGCCACAAGATTTCTTGCCCTGGGTAAACAAGGCTGCTCAGTATCACGTAGGTGTTATCTCCCACCAAATTCATGTTCTGATAATCCAGGTATGCTTTTGCCCTGGCCTTTTTTACGTGGACATAGTAGCTTGCGCTGTCCATCGGCCGGCCAGCAATAAATCCAGCGCCTAAAATTGCTACATCTTCAGCCGACAGAATCACTTCCTTTTCCTTCAGCACAGCCTTAAATTCGATTGTTTGCTCCTGGCCGGCATTTGTATGTGCCGTTCCATAGGCATCTGTATAAGCGGCATTGACAGGCAGGACATAGGTTCCATCTTCTTTTCTTTCCCCTGTAATCTTCTGCCATTTAACATCTTGTATCTCTTGCTGTTCCGTTCTGGTAATCTCCCGGTACTCAAATGCTTGAATCAGATTTCCACTGCTGTCCCGAACCAACTCGCCGGTCTGATAATACACATTTTCTTCTGTTGTTTTCGATTTCAGGTTGCCGTCCGGATCTGCAACCGCATCCGTGATAAGGGTCGCACTGCCAACTGCCGATGGGCCGCTGGCTCCTTCTTTGTAATCCTCATAGGTTCCAAAGGCGTTATAATCCGGATTATTGGAATAGGCAGCGTAAATGTATCTGGGAGGCAAGGAGCTGTCTGCCGGAATATACGGAACTAAATGATAGATGATGCTGTCCGTTTCCGGATCACTCCCTAAAACCATAAAGTTTTCCGGATTCCCGCTTACACTGGCATACACGGTGAAAATAAAATCATTTCCCGAGTCTTCAACTGCGTCAATTCCGCCGTAGCTATAAAACGGGTTCCGGTCGTAGTAATTAAGAATTGATAGGATGGCATCACCCACCGTAAGGGACGCTCCGTCCGGTTTTTGTTTGGCAATCGCCACTTTCTGGAGCGGTGAACCATATACTGTATAAGCTGCCGGGCTCCCTGGCGTTACTCCGGACAATCCATACTGATCTCGCTCACCTTCCCGTACACCGCTGTCAAATACACCAACATAAATACTGGAATAGTCGTAGCCGCCTCCCGATAAGGGGCTTCTGGGTGTTGACTTTCCATTTCTTCGCAAGGCACTTTCTGTTTTGCCTTTCACAAACGGAAGATTGCCAGCAGTGAATGCCTGGGCAAGCATAGCCGCATTTTCTTCTTCCGACATTCCTCCCTCAGCTTTATTCAAAGTAGCCTGTATCACCGCTTCATCTAATGGCCGTACTGTAACCTGCCGGAACCGCTCCGCAATATAGTTCATCGGCACATCTTTCATCATCAGACTGCCATCTGCATTGTATTTCGGGTACTGATAATCATTTTCTGCACGGATGTATTTAGGGGTTCCGTCTGAATTCGTCAACAAAACCTTTTCATAGGTTCCGGTTCCCACCTGCACCTCAATCTGTCTGGTTCCTTCCTCTCTGCGATAGAACTCAGCGCCTTTCGGAAGGCCGGACAGGACAATATCATATTTCTGATCCTTCGTATCTTTCGAACGGGCTGCAAAAAACAGTTCATTGGGGCCGGCCCCTGTCCCATCGTCGGATGTCTGCTCATCAGCAAAAAGCGGCTGGGAAATCACAGCATACCCCACGGAATCCTCCGGAGCTTTTACATCTAAGTCCTGTCCAAAATTTGTTACATCATTGGCCTTGTTCCCAATAGATAATTCATATCCCTCGGAACGTGACAACTCTTTTATGTAATAATCCCCCATCAGCAACGGCCGGCCGATCCAGCAGTTTCCATTGTTCTTCTCATTATTTTGATAAGTTCTCTCATACCGGCCATCTACTGTGTAATCATCATACGTACGGTCTGACGTATACAGGTTCTCAGGAGCGTGCTCCGCCCAACCGTCCGCTGTCTTCACAATGGAACCAGTATTGTAATCGAAAGTAAATCCCGGGGCTTCTGTATTTGCAAGAAAAGACGCGTCTCCATTCTTATCTGTCGTCGCAATTGCAACCAGGTTGTTTGCTCGGTAAACCACACCTGTTTTCCCATCTGGATGAGATATGTCTTCCGCTGCGAATAAACCATAAACAGCACCTTCCAGTGTTCCATCGCCCTGGGTATCTCCGTATGCGTTATATTGGTTTGATTCGCCGGCAGACAGATCCAGGTCCTTTTTATTGATGTGAAATTCGCCCTCAGTTCGGTGATCATAAACTCGCCAGGCATTTCCTTCCCGGTCCGCATTATTGCAATGGCTGTAATTATCTTCCGGTCCAGGATCGGCCTCTGCTCCGCTGCTTTCTGCTGATAGGGCTTCTTCATATGCCGGCCGGAAGAGTTCACTTCCCATCCCTTCCATTTCTCTGACATCCGGATTTCGGAAAGAGGAAATTCTTCGCAGCCAACGGAATGTAGCTTCTGATGGCGTGGCCGCTTCTGATGGGGAAGCTGTTCGCCCCTTTTCTTCATCTTCATCAATAAACTGAAATTCCGTCTTACCTTCAGCTGAAGAAGGAGTCGCAATTTTCCCATAGACCGCTCGAACCAGTTCCAACGGCCGGCTGGAAATTTCCACTTCCGGCACTTCGTCTTCTGTACTCGTTTCACTCTCTTCTATTTGCTCTTTCTGGTCAACTACCTCCGTTTCAAGTCTTTCTGTACTTTCGACCGCTTCAACATTTTCTTTTGTCTCCGCTTCCTTTTCAGTTTCTTTTATTTCACTCTCCGTCTCGTTCGGTGCAGAACTCTCCTCCTGCTCTACCTTGATTTCTGACTCGGCCGGCGTTTCCTCTTGCTCTTTTTCTGTGTCATTTTCTTCCGCCATAACTTCAGGCGAGAGATATGTCACAATGTCCTGGATGGTTGTTGTTGCTTCTTGAAAAAGCTGCTTTGTCACATTTTTACGAACCGGTTCTACCTCTTCCTTTTTTTCCGCTGTCTCCATCGTAACGGTTCGGTTGGAATAGCCAGATGTTACGTTTTCAATGGTTTCTTTTTTACTATATTCGCCGGCAAAGGAGGCATTTGCTCCGGCCTCTGATGAGTCGGTTGTAATTATTTCAACCGGGAGATCATCCGGATGAAGATCGTGGCGAATATAACCGTCTCTTGCCTGAAACTCCGTATAGGCATAACTGTACTTTAAAGAGATAAACTTCTCATAGGTATCTTGCATGTCCTGATAGCAGCCTGATTCTTCATATGCCGTGTCAGCATCCGGTTCTGAAGTGTTTCCACCGTCCGGAGTGCTGCCCTCATCGCCTCCTGAACTTGCAATATTTTCAATTTCTCCCTGGTCTACATCGGACATTAACCAATGGAAATGTACTCCCTCAAAATCTCCGGAGGCCTGTTCTTCACAGTCTGACACACAGTCAAGCCATGCCTGGGCTAATTCCCGGTTCATTGTTTTGGCTGCTTCAATTTCCTCTGCGTTTAAAATCCCGCCGCCCTCGTCATCATCCTCCGCAAAAGCCGTTACTTCCTCCTCTTCCTCGATTTCTGGTTCCGGTACTGGAACAAAGGTGGGAGCCGGATGGCCGTCACAGAATGTCTTGTCATAGTGATAGCCGTGGGTTATTGTCTGTGCTGCATGTCCGTTTGCATCTGTCACCACAGAACCGACTTTCCTAAAGCCGGACCATATGACAGGGTTATCTTTGTGATAGCTGGCATACGGGTCCCCCCCTTCGTAAATATGTACCGAGCCATCTTTTTCGGTGTCAATCTCTCCTTTATCATCAAACCGCTCAAAAAGGACAAACCGCGCACTTTCCAGCGGCTGGCCGGTTTCATAATCGTATTTATAAAGCTGTGTATTATACGTGGATTTAAACTCTTCCTCATGGCGAAAAACCTGGAAAGTGATTCCTCCACCGGCCGGACTAACAGCTGGATCGCCAGCAAGGGCAGCAAAATAATCAACTGGAACTGCATCAATTTCCAACCAAACCATTCGCTGATGTTGCCATGGCGGAGTGGACGGAGGAGTTCCGCCACCATGGTTTCCTGAACAGGTAATACATTCCCATATTTGCAAGCACTTATTAAATAAATCTTCCTCCGATTCATAGGCACCGCCGTCTGTTTCGTATTCGGTTCCCGCCGTTTCAAACTTGATCAGTGCTTTCGGCGGTGCCGGGTTCGGATTGGAAAACACAATACTATTTGCCGTTTTTGTATAACTCCATCCATCGGTTGGAGTTGGAACAAAATTGGAGCCATTATCATTTGAAAACAGAATCGGGACTTTTTGAATAAAATCTGCATCAGCTCCACCAGCATCAAAATGTATTGTAAAATCTGTACGGCTGATTTGATGCGCGGTTGTAAGAGAGGTACTGTCGGCAATTATATCAGGGACTCTTTTCCCACTTTGAGTAGAACCACCATTGCCACCGATGAGCCCTCCCATCTTCAAATACTCTTCTGTATGAGCAGCGACCTCTTCTAGCCAAGAATACTTTTTTCTGACGCTGGAACTATAAATTATGGCTTTTAGGTCTTCTTCCGTTATATATTTTCTAATTTGAACTTTTCCTTGCGCTGGAGCATTCATATTAATAGCTGAAATTATCTTTGTTGCCTTCTCATTTCCTAATGACGCTTGAAGTGTGAGAATGCCCCAAAATATATACTCTTGTTCTTTTTTCGATAATGGTACTTCTGCTTCTGACGGCCTATGCTTCTTGTATACATCCCCATCGTCAGCAATTCCCCAAATGGCATAGCCTCCTTTGTCGATGCAGTAAAGCTTATGAGAACCACCAAAATCACCGTGTGCAGTGGTTAATGTTACAACATCCTTTTCCGCAGCCTGCACCTGCAATGGTGGCAGATAAGGGAAAAGTGTCATCAGACACAACATAACTGACAGAAACAATGAGATTGCTCTCTTTCCTCTTTCTTTCCACTTTCCAACCTTTTTCATCCTTTCTCCTCCTGATAACTTAAAAAATGCCCTCGACCTACGTTCTTTTCAGAGCGCCGGTTGAAGGCATTAATATTTGTTAATTTTTAAATATTTTTTAGAATATGCTAAGTCTTGAATTATATTTTCGTTTGAGTTATAATATACATACAAAAGGAATAACCGCCCACAAGTGGTTGACCTACATTTGAGTAAAATAACTGCTCCGTCCGGTCAAGTCAGGGGCAGTTATTTTTTTGCGTAATCCCTACTTTTTCAAATAGGAGATCAGCGCTACAAGAAGTATTCCGAAGGTCAACATTAAAGATATTGCTTCGTATGTACTCATGCGCACCACCTCCTCTCTTTTGTGAGAAGAGGCCAACCACCCGCAACACGGTTATTCCCTATTAATAATTTATCACATAATCTATAATTTATCTACAACTACTCTACCACATTGACTTTAAAAGCTCGCCCATTTGTTTTTCATATTCTCCATATGAAATTTCCTTAGCTGATAACTTTCTATCCAGTTCTGCTTCCATAGGATTAATTCTTGCCCAGTCAGCTTCTGAAATTAAACCCGCCGCTGTCTTTTGATTAGTCAAATCAATTATTGTTACTAAGCTATCCGGATTCTCTGCATTATATTTTTCCCGTTCGGAAGCCGATTCCAATGCGTAACGATTTTTCTCTGTTTCATAATCCACCGGATATGTTTTAGCATTTGATAAGAATGGTAATGTTGATGTGGGATCGGTTGCAAACCATTGACCATTAATTTTAACTAAACAAGCCTGATGTAGATATGAAGGTGTATACACTTCACATTCTAAGCCTACGAATTTAGCTAAGTATTGGAACTCTTCAGAGAAATCTCCGCATATACCCTTTCCCGTCATTAAAACAGTAAATGCTTCAGCAGAATGCTCATAGGTGTTACCGTGATACCCATTAGATATCCTATCATGCACCATATTTGCTCTCGTTAATTCATCTGAATTTAACCAGTCAAAGCTATGCACAAAAGCTTTGAGCTCATTAGCTAAAGGCTCATTATACGTTGAAGCCTCTCTATGGTAAGGCGAGTCCCAGTAACCTCCCTCCTGTTGATAGTAACCTTTCAAAAAATACTCTGGATCGGTTACATCTGGATGAATATCGCTAAACTTCGGCCCCCTTCCAAAAATTGTTTCAGTTCCTTCGTTGGCCGTCCAGGTAAGTGTATTCAAATCTGTAAATTGTCCTCCATTTATCCCTGTATTTGGTTGACCAGCCATCGCGGTGAATGGAGTTAAAATAAGTAAGGCTGCTGATATGATTGTTGTGGTAAACATCGAAACAATTTTTTTGAATTTGTTATTTATCATATTATTTTTCTCCTACTCTTTATTTATGATTTTCACGATCTTGAGTCGCTTCATATCTCGAATTATGTGATTTATATCCTCACGAAGATATATTGTATCATATTCATTTTTACATTCTTTGCAAATATTCATGATGTGTCTTTTTCCATCTATAAAATTATCAGTCATATTGCGCAATTGCTTCGGAAATTCTTGTCGCAATCTCTGATCTAATGTTTTATCTGTCCCTAAAGTCTTAATTGCAAAACGTCTCATTATTTGTTCTACTGGGTCTTCGTATTTGTAAGGCTGTCTATTTGAAGTTAAACGTTTAATATCCCATGGATACGTGATATTTTCATCTGTTCCATCATCAAATACCAGATAGGTGAATGCATCAAATTCATGACTACAATAACAACAGTTATGCTTTTCTAATGCATAAACAATGATTTTAGAACGATCATTTTCAACTTGTTCTTCGTCCCCTTTTAATAGCTCTATACGTGAACGACTAAATGGATATTCCTCCCCCATTTTATCAAACTGAACCCAGAGGCGATCACTGCCTTCTTTTGTATAAACCCGATGAACCCACCTTTCTACGTCTTTCTTCTTATCATATATTTTTATCATATGAAAATCCCCCAAAATCATTATCTTATATATTTTCTGTGTTATCTTAAGATAATAATACCAGTTTTGAAATGATAATACTATTCTATGCTTAGTTATATACTAAATCTACTCTTTTTGTTTTATTTATTATACATCCGAGGTTATAAAGCCCCGGATGAATGATGTCAAGATTAAATTTTTTTTCTAATTTTTCTTCTCTTTGTTTTTTTGAATAAAGCAATATATGACTATACCGATTACAAAACCTAACCCTAGTAAGAAAGAATAGACAACCGCAAATTTTTCATCTATGCATATGTAAAATCCAGTTAGCAAACAGAGTAAAATAGCAAGTAAAATGAGGACCGGCAGTTTCAATGCCTCTTTAAATTCTTCAGCTAATTGCTTTGATGTACTATCCAGCCATAAAAACTTACCAAACATGAGTGCTAAAGCTGAAAATGCTAATTCAATATTGTCATTAACGCTTACCATAGCGATCCCCAAACATGCTACTACTGAAATCCATTTTCTTTCTTGAGCATTTAATTCATCAAATCGCTTTGGAAATTTCGATAAATATAATTCATAAATTTTATGAATCATGTTCCCGATTAGAGGTATCATAATTGCAAAGCTCAGCCCGCTACTGATCACTTCATTAGCATATTTGAAATCCGATAATATGAGCATAACAATAATTTGCCACAGAAGCAGGAAAAACATAATTACAATAATCGATATTGAAAAGTACATAAACACGCTATACCCTGCATTTTCAAATATATTATGACGCTCTGGATTAAAATTAAATTTTTGCTTTTTGCTATCTTGATCTGTAAATATGAAATACGATGCGCCCCCGCCAAAAATCAATGAAATCAAACCAACTAATATGCGATATTTCAATTCCATAAAAACTACCTCTCCTGACCCCTAACATACTTTTATCTTATCACAATTTTTCTATTGTTCAAGATTACTTATCAGCCCATCCAATTTATATGTCTGAACCCCAGTTTAATTATCTTAAGTCCTGAGTGCTCGTCACTATTTTTACAGGAGATAGTTGTCTCATTATATTTTCATAATTTTCCCACTTGTGCACAGAACATTTGTTCCATATAATCATATCATGAGAGGAGGAGATTGACTCATGCCATATCACACTCAAATTCCAGGACAATACGGGGCATATGACCCTGCCCAAAATACCGTTGTCCCTGTAATTGCAAGTTACAATGTAAATGGAGATTGTATGCCCTTATACTTCCGCTATACAAATTCGGATGGTTCTTACTCTGCTATTCCCATTTGTAAAGTTATTGACGTACAATCTAATCCTGTTTTAGGCATTAATTATCAATGTGAATATATCAATCAAAGCCGCCGGCAAAGGATAAATTTATATTTCCATCGAAAGGAAAATAAATGGTCAATGCGACCTATTGGATTATTAACTTCATTTTATAAGCAGCCGGGGGGGACTATACCTCCGGCTGCTTAATTTGCTTATATTAAATCTCTTGCTCGGCAGCCTGGCATTGAATACGGGGTTGCTTCATGGCTGACTTCAATAATTCCCTCAATCCCTCAATTGTCTCTATGTTATATGGTATTACAAAGGCCTTAGCCAAATCTAAATAGGCTTTTTGCTCCTCTTTAAAATATTGAACTAGTTTGGAGTAGTCATTTTTATCACTTACCTGTTTCAAGCCCTGATAATACTGTGCTTTGTTAATATCCTTTATGATAAAGGGAGTGATATTATTTTTTAAACATTCTTTAAATAGAATTCCCCGACCGGTCCTTCCATTCCCATCCTGAAAAGGATGAATTGTTTCATATTGTACATGGAATTTTGCTAAATCCTCCAAATCGCACTCACGCTTACTATGATATTCGGATAGAAGCTTTCCCATCAAGTGAGGAACCTCCTCTGGCAACGCTGTCGTAATTGTTGAAATAACATTTGCCCTTGTTTTGTATTCTCCAACTGCATATCCATTCGCCAAATCTTCAAAGACCCCAGCTTTTAAACAATAATGGTATTTTTTGATTAACTTTTCCGTCAATGGCTCATTCACTGTTTTCAAAATTTCATTAAACATAAGAAAATGGCCTGTCATTTCCTCTATGTCTTTTGCTCTAAAAATAATCTCGCCCTCTGCATTCACAGTTCCGGTTTCGAACAAAGAAGCTGTTTGGTCTTCGGTCAGGCGACTTCCTTCGATTTTATTCGAATTATATGCCATCATTTTTTGTGTCAGACCATATATACCGCTTCTATCGTTCTTCCTATGTTCAATGTAGAAACGATGTAAAAGCAAATAATTGAATATACCGACGGTTTCTTGATTTTCTATCTTTATCACGTTATTTACCCTCCCTCTTGTCTGTATCACACAAATTCTATGTATAATGAACAACAATTCATCTACAGCACCATTATCCTATTAAAAATAATCCCCCATTACAACAAGGTTATTCCATATGAACAGGTGGAATATAATCTTTTACTTTATATGTAAAACAAAGGGGGCTTGAAATTTTCAGGCCCCCCGTGTATAATAAGTTTAGAAGAAATCAGTGGATTTCGACGTCCACGATGACCTTCGGATTGCGTGAGTAATTTTTAGTTACCAGCTATCCTCTATGCCAGTAGAGGATAGCTCTTTTCATTATAAATGAAAATTACTATTTCCGATGATTGTCTTTGTATGTCAGTGCCGCATCACCAGCACTAATGTCAATACCTCTGATGCATTCATAGTCCTTTCCTCCTTCGTTCATTTCCGAAGGAGCACCGGGAACTATCCTCTGTCTTCTTTGCTATTATACACGGTTATTTTATCATGTATTATCATCTATGACAATTCATTTCGAGATCTGCTATTGCGAACCTCTCGGCTTATAAGTTTTTTCACTTTTTAAATACTATTCCTCTTTCCGCTGTCTTTTCCTCTTTACCTTATCAGCTGATTTAAGGCTCTGGTTCATCTTGAACTCTATTGTTACGAATTTTTTGTAATTCTTCACTATATTTTTGATTTTCAGTTTTTAGCTTCTGGTTTTCCTTCTCTAAAGCTAATATCTGTTCTTTTAGACTATGCTCCATTTCTGCTGATTCATTTTGAACCTTCCTTATCGTTTCCGCCATAGCTTGAATAGATGCTAAAATCTGCAATACATCAATCCCCTGGCCTCCGGAAGCATTTTTCAATGCTCTCGATTCTGCAACGAATTTATCAATGTTATCAAGTTTTGAAAATTGCATTTGAAACTGGCTATCTGCCTGTTTCTCTAGTCTCACCACCTGAGAATCCACATTTTCAACTATTACTTTTGTTTCTGTAATCGTTTCATCTATTTTACCTATCTTTTTACTCTCTTTGATTTCATCGAAAAGGTATTTTCCAATTGCTGCTAGGAATCCTCCGGCTATCACAGCTACCATATATGCCGGAACATTTGAAAAATCAATTGTCATCATCGTATTACCATATAATCCTTCCATCAAGTAGGCCGTAATGATACCTGTATTGACCCCTAAAAGAAGTATAAACAAATAATCCAGTAAAAACAATCCCCCCACCTCCATAGTTTTTAGGGGCGGCCGTACCATTAGCCGCCCATCATTTGTTACTATCATTCAACCGTGTAATCTCTATTCAGTTGTCAATGTGCATCAAATAAAAAATCGAAAATGATGAAGAAAGTGGGACTTGCACCCAAAATATGCGCTTTTCGCATCTTTCTACTATTTTTAAGCAAAAAAAGACTACCGATATAATTAACCGATAGTCTTTCTTTATTATGATCTTCTAAACCAGAGCTCTGTTCTCTTTTAATACTCCGGCTCCTGATTTCTCGACATATTTTTAAATTGTTCTGTTAACAGCAATTCCCTATTCCGAAGTGGTAAATTGGATCCTGTTAGCAGATTAGAAAAGAAACGTTCTAAATAGCAATTTTCCGTCAGAATTCCTCTGCTATAATCCGCATAATTGGCACGAACAAGGGCATTTCTAAAATATTGGGAATGCTCTTTGAAAGAAGAATTATCCACCCTGAAACCGATGCTGTTTAAATAACATTCTATAAAAACGGCGGTCGTCCTGGTATTGCCCTCCATGAATGGATGCGCTTGCCAAATATCCGAGGTGAAGCGAGAAATTCGCTTAATTATCTGTTCCATATCCAAGCCGGCATAGGTTTTGGCCCGTTCCTGGCTGATATCATACTCCAGTGTGTCAATCAATGCATCATAGTTTGTATACTTTACGCTTTCTCCGTTTAGGATCGGCTCTTTTTTGTAAATGTTACAGGTTCTGAATTCACCCGCATGCTCGTACAAATCACAAAATAGATAACGGTGTATTGCTTTTAACGAAGCAACCTGCAGTGGATAGCCCGGACTATCTAAAATCTGTGCAATCCGTCCAGCTACCAAATCCCCTTCCTTCTGACGCTGCCGGCGCTGTTCTGCGCTCTCATTTTCGTAATGTGTATATAAAAGTTCTTCTACCTGTTGATAGCTGAGAACCCCGTCTATGTTTTTTTGGGCCAGGCCAATCAAATAATCTGATGGTTTAAGCCCATCTACTTTCTGAAGGCCAATTGCTGCTTCCCAATATTCTTTTTTTTTCTTTTTATCAGGAGTCTCGGCATAGATTTCGTATTCGTATTCCCGCTTTGCCATGCATCTTTTCCTTTCTGATTTTTCTATCTCTTACATTAACATATAACATCAGAAAAAGCAAAACTTACTATCGGTTAATAATATTCGGTTGTCAATGTGCAAATGGGAAAGTGGGAGTTACACCCACACCGCCCTATGCAGCTTCTCTATTTTGAGAATTTTCCCTATTTCCTATTTTGCTTCCGGAACCCCTGGGGCCTTAACTTGAATTACTCCTCCCACTGTCCATTCACCTTTATCATTCACCTGGTTTCCATCTGGCAGCGTCCGGTTCTTCAGAAGAGCACCTCTCGTTCCATCCGACTCCGGATTAAAGTAATATCTGCGTTCCAGTCCGTCAGCCCCAACAATCCACTGCCAGTCAGTCACCATATGGCCCTGTGTGCCATCCGATACAGGCCAAAGGTAATATTGGTTTCCGTCTGTATCGGTGAACCAGCCAACGACCATGTGGCCGCTGTCATCAAATCGGAACCAATCCGTACTGCTCTGATTCTTCCCGGCATACGGATTGTGAATGTATGCCCATTCGCTGTGATAAGTACGGCCCGCAGATGTAAAGGCCCAAAGTCCGTCTGCAGTATTGACCCATGTGCCAGTCACACTGCCGGCCGGAGCTGCTCCAGCAGGGCCTGTGCCGCCACTCGGTGTTACACCGGAAGAGAAACCTCCTCCACCGCCCCCTCCACCGGAAGAGCTGCCCCCTCCACCGCCTCCGCCAGAGGAGCCATAAGTTGAGTCTGTCAATTTATAACTTAATGTCACATTGCAGGTTGATTCAAATCCTCCATCCTCTGTGACAGCTGTGATAACTGCTGTGTGGGTGGTCGCATAAGGATAGGTTCTATTAGCTTCCTGAATCCATTTTGCATTAGTGTTCACCGTCACGGTTCCGTCATCGGCTATATTCAGCGAGTCGTCGTTAACCTTGAACTGATATGCCTGGTTGAAGGCCAGTGTCGGCAACACAGTCACTTTCAACTGCTTCGCTTCATTACCGGTCCATGTGATGACAGGATTATTACGGTTTCCGTTTTTTGTACACACAAGCTCGTATTTTAAAGTCTCCGGAGCAACCGTCACTCCCTCCACATAGATCCTAGTCTGATCGTTTGTCACGAATCGAATCGTAACGTCGCAGCTGGCCGTCTGCCGATTCCCCAGCATGTCATCTGCTATCACCGTTACTCTGGCTGTCTTTGTCCCGGCTCCACTCACAGATGCATAAGGATCGTTGCTATGAATTCCATTGTCCGAAGCTATAATGTCTTGAATCCATTTTGCATTTTTCACTGCCGCAACGCTGGCCGATTTATTTTCCCCGCTTACGGCGAGAAGGGAGGTGTCGTCTGCTGACCAAGTGATATCCTTCCGGTCAAAGAAGTCTGGATTAAAGGCCGCGGTTAGGCTCTGTGGCTCTGTCACCGTTATGCTCTCCTGCGGGGCTTTCCGGTTCCCTGTCAGGGTCCGGGTGACCGTAAAAGTAAGCTCTGCTCTATCAAGAGAGGCCCCTTCGTTGGCTACGTAGGTCTTATCCTTTACCTGATAGGTCACATTAACCCGGCAATTGCCGGTACAAGGTTTTCCTTCAAAACTGGCCGCTGGCCTGGTGGAGGCGGTCAGGATAGCCACGCCGCCGTTTTGATGGCCGGCTCCAAAAATCGTATCAGGGATCGGATATTGATAATTCTGCTCGGCCTGCTCTTTTTCCAATTTTCGAATCGTATCGGTGAAGAAGGAGGCACCCAGGTTGACCCGAATCGATGCACTCTTTTTTGTATAGCCGTTTTCGTCTTCATCATCATTGCTACTCAGTGTGATCAGTTCTGGATCGTCAATGGACCATTTCACAGAATTGTCCGCAACATCATTGTTGGTATCGACAACCGCCTGAATATTAATCGGCTGTACCAGTGTTCCTTGCTGCAAGGTATCATTGATGTAAGTAGCTATAAGTTTTCCATCCTGATCCGTTACCCTTGTTGTTTTTGTCGGGTTCTTTCGATTTCCAGTCCGTTCTTCCACCACTTTGATACTGCAAGTATTCGGTAACACGGTTACTTTTACCGCCACTTTCTTATATACCGCTTTCACCTCTGTATTCTCAGCAGGCATTGTAAATGTATATTCGCCGCCGTTTATGTAGGTGGTATCAACTTCCCGTCCATCTTTTGTATAGGTTGGCACCCCTTCCATCTGGAATTTCGCATCCTCTGTATTATTGGGAGACGTCGCTACCGTTACACTTTTTCCAGGTGCAATTGCCCCCCGATGTGCTTTGTCCATGGTGTGATAATAGCTGCCAGAACCGCGAACCTCTAATTTTGCCACATCGTAATAGTTATTTCCGGATGATACTGTGTCAATTTGAGGAATCGTGACAAGATATCCTCGGGTCGGCCGTCCAGCATCGTTTGGAGCAAAATGATCAATTGCATATCCCATTTCATCTGCATCAGCCCCACCGTGATCCTCATCAATTATGGATAGAATTCCTTCTTCCAGGACTTCATAGTAATATTGATCGGTGATGTCTTTTGATACACCGCCTTGAACCAATGAATAATATGGATTACCACTATGGGAATATCCTATACGAGCTGCATAAGTATACTCATTATCGTCTGATATTTCACTGCCACAAACGTTGTTCGCGATTTTGGTTTCAGTGTCGGCAAACAAATACGCTACATCGTTTCCATACCGGAAATAATCCCCTGCCTCCCGGTGTCCGATGAAGGTTCCCCTATGCCCCGCTGCACCTGTACCAGATTGCCCAATTTTACCTTCAAACCGCACTACTTTCATATGACCGGACGCATACTGTCCAGTTATGCCCCCGACAACCTGAGATCCGGTTCCTCCAATCGTTCCGGACACATAGCAGTTATAGATATCTGTTGCATTCTGGAAACCTGTAATTCCTCCAACGGTGGCGTCTCTGCCCTGAATCCGGGCTGTGTCATTATCGCCAGTCTCAACGCGGCAATCTACAAGGCTACTGTTTGCTGACTTACCGGCAATTCCACCGACGTACATTGTGCTCCCGCCGTTTGCATCAATCGTGACATTTGCTGTACAATTTTCGATGACTGACTCTGACGGATCACTACCGTCTATCGTCGCCACAATACCGCCAGCAGTGCCGGCTGCTGATACACTTCCGTTTACCGTACACTCGCTAACCTTTGAATTCACCGCATTTCCGGCCAGGATAGCAACCTGATTCTTCCCGTATACCGTCTTCCCAGGCTTCAGATTCAGGCCTTTTATCGTTGCGTCTTCGATAGCTCCAAAAAAACCGACCTGATTCCACGATGTATTATTCAGTTTGAAATTTGATATCGTCTTCCCGTTTCCGTCAAAATGTCCGAAGAACTTATTGACTACATCTCCGGATAGCTCGGAAGAGTCCTGATAAAATCCGATTGGATTCCAACTCATTCCTCCCAAGTCAATATTGTTCATGAGCTTAAAATATTTCCCATCGTAAGAACCTATAATATTATTATCGCCCTCTCCGGCCTGGACTCGCATCCCCATTGCGACAAGCTGTGAGAATCCCATCAGCTGACTTTTATTTTTGATTTGATAGGGCTTTCGCTCCGAACCATCGCCCGATGAGCCATCCAGGAAAGAAAAATCTCCGTTCCATCCATCCCATATATCTCCCAGTGAACTAACTCCTGCCCCCGCAAATAGTGCAATGGAACTTGTCGCCGGCAGCTCACTTCCAGATGCAACAACCGCATCATCATCCAGATCGCTTTCTGTTGCGCTACTCGCTGAAGCTCTTTTTTCTACACTTCCTCTATCCCAATCTTCAAAAACAAACCCATCAGCGAATGACGGTACATTACTTGTTAAAAGCAAAGCCGTAATTAAGATTGTAGAGGCTAGGCTTTTTCCCTTCCTTACAACTGTTTTTTTCATTTCTCCTTATTCCCTCCTCTTTTTCTTTATCCTTGTGGCAATGCGAAAGCTGGCCGAATTCCATACGTCTCGCTCGTTGTTAACGCTGTATGGATATTCCCGTTCAGCAAATCCACTACATAAATATCACTTCCGTACTGAAAAGCCCCCCTTTCATCTTCCTCGTAAAACGGTGTTCGCAGATAATATCCCTGCGAATAGGGGCTAATCTGGCTGTCAGGGTTATTTTGCGAATTTCCGAATCTCCACAATTCTTCGCGATATTTAAGTGCTTCCTCCATGGAGAGACAAAACAAGCGATCCTGCATATACTGGAACCCGATATCATGATGACTCAAACGACTATCATCCAGCTGCTCCCAAGCTCCGGCTATCGTGCTGCCTGTGTAAGCAGTATTTACACCAATGGAAATCGGTTCCAGATTGAAGCTACTATTTGCACTATTTTTGTTTAACCAATTCCGGATGCTAGATATCTTATAGTTATTGTTTGTCCCGAAGGTGAGTTTCTTCAATTCGGTATTAGTGCTGTCTATATCAGCTCGAATCACGCTATCGCACAGGAACAGGGCCGATCTTCGGTGGCCGTCCTGTTTGTCACTGTAGTCTTCGTCCACACATCGAAACCGATAAGTTTTCTTTCCAACCTGACGCATCTGTACATCCCCAACCTTCCAGTTTGCCGGTTCTGCCGTTTCCCCTGTTACTGGTTTATTTAACAAAATGAATGGTCGGGCTCCATAATCTTCATTCCCTGCTGGCAAAACTCGGTTCATATTTTCATTCGAATCCACAGCATATATCTTGTCCCCGTCTACGGTTCTCAAGAAATGAGGTTCCCCTGCTTCAATTAGCCCTTCTTGTACATACTGTTCATACTCCGTTTTTGATAATAGAGAGGCATAGTCAATTCGACCGGCAGCGTCAGAGCGTTCAATTGGCTGAAGAGCAGCAGCTATAGAGCTGTCGTTGGCAAATGCCAAATTGAAATAGTTCCGAAGCGGGGAATCGTTATAATCGGCTTCATCGAAGCAAATGCCGGTTATATCCTTTCCGAGTACGTCTTCAGACAAATACAGCATTTTTCCAGATCCGTTATAGTCCGTATCAAGGCAACGGAATGCAAGCGGGATATCCCCCTCTTTCGTTTTCAAAGTGGTTTGGATTATATCTCCTACAGTCTGTTCAAATGCTCTCTGGCCGCATAAATCACAAAGTGAATCACTGTCCGTGTCATGGTGCCCAAGGGCCGGCAGCAAGACCGTTTCTTCCGTCAGACATCTCCGGCAGCGGCAAGTTTCCTGACCATTTTCCAGGCAACTATTTTTTATCGTGCTGATCACTTCCCAATCATGAACACAAGTCTCCGGCTTCCAGTTCCGGCGTACTCCAACGCGGATCACGGTATATTTTTCTTTTCCAATCGAAAAGGTGTCTTCTTTTGTGGAAGAATATTCCGCATCAAAATTGGTGCCTATTACCAGTGTTTGAGGAAGATAATTTTTCCCAATCATGTAAAAGTAATGCCATTCTGCCTCTTGAACCATGGAAACCAGGTTCTTAATGCGGGTATTGTTCTGCAAGTCGTTTTCAATAATTAAATTCGGATCTCTTTCGCCGTCCGGAGCCTGTCCGGTAATATCACAATCGGCTTTCCATGCTTTATCAAGCCATCGTTCCAGCCGTTCTTTTTCCTCTGCATCCGGCTCATCCGGCTCCGTCACCTTCTCCCCCTGCTCGTATTCGATATAATACTTGTGGGTTCCGGACTGATATACAGTAAATGCCTGTGGACTATCCACTACCGATTTCCAGATATGTCCATCTGTGCCGATTAACTGCTTCGGAAAGGAGACATTAATCACTGTGCCTTCCGCAACCTTGCCTCGTTGCATGTTAAAAATCTTTGTGTTATAGTCCGACGTATCGACAAAAGAGACGGTATACTCAATTTCATGCTCTTCAGAGGCAAGCGCAACGCCTGTAATTCCCCAGCAAAGAAGACTGAAGAGTAACACTACTAAAAATCCGATGTATCGTCGCTTCACGCTTTTCCTCCTTTAAATAGCCTGGAAAACAGACCTTCTTTTTCTTTTTGCTTTGGCCTTAACATGTAGTCTTCAAGAATTTCCTCAGCCACTGTAAAAGATTCTGCGTTAAAAGGTTCTGGATTATAATCGAGAAAGAATACCGGCATCGGCTTGTCGTCCGCATATTTCATGGCCTGTTTCAAATATTTCTTATGTTTCTCGTAAACTAAATTGAAACAGATATGAAACTGCTGTAGAACATTATCCGGATATTCCTTTAAAATCCGATTTAAATAAGGCAGTTCCCACGTTTTACTTCCTACAATCAAAACTTTTTCATGGCATTTCAGAAAATCCGCTTTATCACACTGTTGGATGGAGCCATAGTCACAAAGGATAAAGTTATAAGTTTTATCTAATATAATTTTCATTTTCGTTTTATCTAAAACAGCAGGATAAAAATCCACGCCGTACATTGTAAAATATGATTCAGTGTGTAATTTTTCGTTATGACCAATACGAATTTGTTCAAGAGAGCCAGAATGGTTTTTTTCTACAACTGCGACCAGAAATCCCAATTTTCTCAAATACACAGCAAATGTGAGAATATTATGAGTGACGCCCATCCTTGACTGGCTGCTTGTGACTCCTACTAATACTCGGCTTACGACTTTAAGCCGCTCTTTACCAACAACCTCTACATTTTGTTTAACCTCTTTGAACACCAGCGCGTCTTTAAAGCTCTTACCCTTATCGCCCAAACATAGAAATAATTCTTCTTTTAGCTTTAGGTAATCCGGTGTTGCAATGATGTTTAAAATACCGAGTCCAAAAAGTTCGGATAGTAGTTTATCACCCGGTAAACGCGTGGGAGCCATGATAATAATACGCACTTCATCATATAGCGTACGGATAGATTTAATTGCTTTCAGCACTTCATCGTCGCTATCATCCAATGCGGAGATATCGATCACTAAAACATCCATACTAATTGAAAATTTTGCAATATTCTCCTTGATGTATTTCGCAAGGAGAAAGTGACTGTCCACGAATCCGTCTCCAATGATGCAATCTTTCTCTTTAAGGGAGGAACTAATGGTTTGCTGATAAACCGGCGAAGAGATGTAATATACCATTTAACTCCCTCCTTCTCGTTCCCAAGTCTGCTCTAAGGCCTCCAGCTTCTCCCATCCCTGAGTTTGATAAGTCTTATATGTCTGACAGATAAGAAATTCTGCCAGCGATTTTTTTGTAAATGGATAATATTCGCATAACCTTTCCAGTGTCATACTTATATCCTCTGTAATCGCAAACCCGGCACGAGAGGGATATTGATCCGATATTGATTTTTCCAGAACAATCGGTCCTAGTAACTCTTTCGTATCTAAGTTAATGTATTGCTCTAAACCCTTTATAAGCAAAAAGCGAAACATCCTGCTTTTATGCCCTCTTTTCGTAACAGAAATTGGTGACCCATCTATTTTTTTTATTATTTCAGTGGGTAGATCCAGCGTTAGTACCTTATTATCCATTTCTATACTCCTCTATAAATATCTTGCGATTAGCAAGATAGCGGACACTGCAATACATCCAAAAATCATACACAGCTTATATAATCTACTTTTCATTTCCCCTCCCGTACCATAGAAGACCAAACAAAACTATAATAATCGCAGCTGTTAGCACAATATTGATTCCGAACAGTCTTTTTTCTTCTGGCGAACTCGTCTCGTTCTGTATCTCTGATTCACTTTCTCTAATTACCGAAGCTGTGTCATGTTCTGGCTCTTCCAGTTCTGGCTCGGTTTCATGTCCGATTATTTGATATTCGCCCTCAGCTCTCATTACTTCATCACCAGCAAATTGATACATATTACGTACCCGATAATCTGCTCCACTACTACGTCGAACCCAAAGCTGCAGATTATCCGCATTGGTAGCATTTCTGCTTTCTTCTGTAACGACGAGCAAGTTGCTGAGCTTGCTGCCATAGTATTTAAGATAGAATTCTGCATCTTCAGGAATGTTTATATCTTCGTTCGCGATTACCTCCACTGGCCCCAACATTTCCTTATAGCGACCGTAAGGCACTTTCAGCTCTGCTCGAAAGTGATACTCCTTTTTCAATTGACAGATGATATCTTTTCCCTCTTGGCTTTGTAATGTATAGGAAAGTGATTCAAGCCCCGTCACATCTGGTCCGGTAATCAACAGGGTCCCAGCTTCCTTCTCTGTATAGGTATATTGTTCTGCCTCAATCGCCCTGGGCGCGCTTTCCTCTTCGTATTCCATTCCTTCATGGCTTCCCTCATTTGCCTCCATGCCGGCTGCATCCTGTACTTTGATTATGTAAGTCTGGATTTCATCCTCTGTCGCATATACTTCGAATGACATCGGCATTAAATCAATTAGATTCAGGGTATCACCCTGTACCGAAAGGGAAATTTGATATCGGCCAGTTGGCAAGTAATAAGCATTTTCATAGTTGTTATATTGCGTCAATGTGTCCTGCATTTCATCGCCATTATCACCAATACAATTTACGTTAATTGTTTCGCTGAATGAATCATAATGACTCAAATCCAATCGGATGATTACATTCTTTTCTGTTTCAGCAGCATAGGCTGAATGCGAAAAGAAAAATGTGAATCCAAAGCAAAGGAGCAGAAGCACCTTCCTATATCTGAATCTACTTTTTTGTTTCATCTGCGCCTCCTTTAATGTCCTGTAAAAGAAAAATGCATGAAGTCATGATAGCCTGGGTCATATGGCCCTCTGGTCGGCCGACTGACAGTTCCCCATTTCGCTCCCCATACCCAACCGTGGTTTTCGAAAGCTCGTACAATAACACTCTCAGGCGATATTGATAATGTTGATACTTTCGGTTGCCATGGATATTTGTAGTAATAACAGCTAATATCCGGTTTGACGCCGACTGGATTACGGCTATATTTGCCAGATGGGTTAAAGTCGGGGTCAATATCAAGTGCAACGCCGTAGCTATGATGCGATCGGCTCCCTGAACCACCATTATTCATTCCTCGCCAGCTATATCCACTAACACTTTTTAGTGGTATATGAGCTGCTGCAATCTCAGAAAAAATTTCCTGAATGTCCTCCTTGAGTGCTCTATGCAGCGTGACATACTTTGTCACTTTTTTACTTCCATCCCAAACTTCGATCGGAATACGTTCCATATATCGATCTGCGGCTGCAGATGAGTTAGGAAGGCCGGATGGAAAGAGTGCCGCCAATTTTTCTGACGACGAACCATTGGCAACCTGTCCCATCGATGAATTTCCTCCGGAAAATGCATTATATATTTTCTCGGCATAATTTTGACGGTATTCCAATTGTTGCCATCTTTTACCGTCTGGTCCGACTGTACTCCCCTGCGGCTTTCCCCAACCTTTATCAGGATTATATTCACAGCCTTCGTACACGGCACAGAAGACGAAAGCCGCTTCTCTTGGATCTTGAATATCTTTATATTGCGCTGCGTCAGCGTATTTTGATGAATAACTTGACAGACGCGACTGATATGTACCATTCAATTCGTGAAACATAAATTCAATTTGAGCTTCCAAAACATTCCATGAGTTGTAATTATTTTCTATCGCATGTTTTTGTAATGCTTTAAATCTACTACCTGTCCATTGGATAATTCCATAGGCTGGAGGCCCTAACGTATAATTGAAATTACATTCCTGCTGAATATTTCCACACGCTCCTGCAGCTGCAGCTTTTGAATATCCCTGTTCTATAAATGCGTTATATATCTTTGTCAGTGTCTCGACTGCAGATGCACTGAGATTTAGCTCTCCTCCTATTTGTACATATCCGGCAGCGGCTAAAAAATCATTGATTAATGCAATACTTTGTGCAAATAAGTCACGGCTTGCTTCACTTTCCGGATAATATTTCTCTGCAATTTCTGTATCTGTTAAAAAATGTGCAGCCACCGTATAGCTCATGTCGCTCCCAGTTACTTCAAACTCATAGATACTATTAAAAAAATCTTTGATTTCCTGAGCATTCACTTGATAACGCCTAGCTTTTAATATGTCTTCATTATTTTGAGAAAGCCAGGCAAATAAAGCTGCCAATGGAGGTTCAGGTGTAATAACTTCGACATCAGGATATTCCCAATGTCCACCCGCTTCAACGCGCTCACCTGTCTGAGGATCACGCTCGTACTCCTTTATCCATTTTTTATGCTGTTCTTTTACATCCTCTGCCTTTTGGTTTAATACCTCTAATAGCTCTGTTATGTATTCTTCATATACGGGATAGATTTCTTTATATGCAGCGGAGGCTGTGATGTCAAAGTCTGTTGTAATATTTTCTCCTATCAAAAAAGAAAGTGGTTGTAATATAACTGCGACAAGAAGTAATAATGCACAGATAATACCTCCTCGTATAATAAGTTTGTAAGCAAGAAAAACAGCTTACAGACTTATTCTTTTTTGGTATAAATGGTAAGGACATCTAAGAGGAACTCCCCTCATCCCGATTTCCATCTATACAGTTAAT
>Ga0129317_1000389_pt1 | contig 48034 bp, 46 predicted proteins | sample Cm1ome_FD_94430 | JGI IMG/M metagenome (GOLD analysis project Ga0129317, IMG submission 94430) | Eastern black-and-white colobus group fecal microbial communities from Wisconsin, USA - Cm1105 metagenome | ecosystem: Host-associated > Mammals > Digestive system > Large intestine > Fecal | place... | reverse complement strand
AATTTTCAATCTGCAAGGCGGAGGAATGAGGCGATGCGGTGGCATCGTCGATTGACGATAACGCAGCAGATGGAAATTCAGACAAGCCATTAGGCCAAATGTGAGTGATACAGTACACTAGCTGAAACATGATAACTGTATACCTGCGCACAAAAGTAGTTACTGTTCAGAGCCGGCATCCAAAATGCCGTGCATTTTTACAGCTGTTTTATGAAATCTTGCTTAGCTCTGAGGAGTAGCCCACAATGAAGGGCAGCAGAGGTTTTGCCGGGCGTGGGAAAAGGTGGCAGTTACAATACGAAAGGAGTCCATGAGTCATGGCAATTATTGATGTTCTGAAAGAGAAAGCAAAAGCAGACAAAAAAACGATTGTATTACCGGAGTCTGAAGACAGAAGAACCTATGAGGCAGCTGCAAAGATCCTTAAAGAGGGTATCGCAGACATTATCCTGGTAGGCAGCGAAGAGGATGTAAAGAAAAATGGGGAAGGCCTTGACCTGACAGGAATCAAGGTTGTAGATCCGGCTACTTCTGACAGAACGGCTGCATATATTGATAAGCTGGTTGAGTTAAGATCCAAAAAGGGTATGACACCGGAGCAGGCAAAGGAGATTCTTCTGAATCAGTACCTGTACTACGGTGTTATGATGGTAAAGATGGGTGATGCAGACGGTATGGTATCCGGAGCATGCCATTCTACCGCTGATACATTAAGACCGTGCCTTCAGATCCTGAAGACAAAACCGGGTACAAAGCTTGTTTCCGCATTCTTCCTGATGGAGGTTCCGAATTGCGAGTTTGGCGAGAATGGTACATTTGTATTCGCAGACTGTGGTCTGAATCAGGATCCGACACCGGAAGAGCTGGCAGCAATCGCAGCATCTTCAGCAGAGTCTTTCCGCTCACTCGTAGGCGCAGAGCCGAAGGTAGCATTCCTTTCTCACTCCACAAAGGGAAGTGCAAAGCATGCACTGGTAGACAAAGTGGTAGAGGCAACAAAGATTGCGAAAGAGCAGAACCCGGATCTCAAGCTCGATGGCGAGATGCAGCTTGATGCAGCGATCGTTCCGAGTGTAGGAGCAGCAAAGGCTCCGGACAGTGACGTTGCAGGTAAGGCAAATGTCCTGATCTTCCCGAACCTTGATGCAGGAAACATCGGATATAAGCTGGTACAGAGACTGGCAAAGGCAGAGGCATACGGTCCGGTTACCCAGGGTATCGCAGCTCCGGTCAACGATCTGTCCCGTGGATGCTCTGCAGATGATATCGTAGGTGTTGTAGCAATTACAGCAGTACAGTGCCAGAATAAATAAAATAGATTTACCTATTATTATCTATAAGTATTGAAAGAAACTCAGGAGGATATTAGAAATGAACGTATTAGTAGTCAACTGCGGAAGTTCTTCCCTGAAATTCCAGCTGATCAACTCTGATACAGAGGCTGTTGCTGCAAAGGGTCTTTGTGAGCGTATCGGTATCGACGGAAGACTGGTATATCAGCCGGCAGGCGGAGAGAAAGAAATCACAGAGGCTCCGATGCCGACTCATACAGAGGCAATCCAGATGGTACTGGATGCACTTGTAAATCCGAAGACCGGTGTATTAAAGAGTCTGGATGAGGTAGAGGCAATCGGACATCGTGTTCTGCACGGAGGCTCCAAGATTACCCAGTCTGTTATCATCAATGACGAAGTAATTTCCGTAATCGACGAGTGCTGCGACCTTGGACCGCTGCATAACCCGGCAAATCTGATGGGAATCCGTGCCTGCATGAAGCTGATGCCGGGCAAGCCGAATGTAGCAGTATTTGATACCGCATTTCATCAGACTATGCCGGCAAAGGCATATCGTTATGCAATTCCGACAAAGTATTACGAGAAATATGCAGTACGGAAATATGGCTTCCACGGAACCTCCCACAGCTTCGTATCCAAAGAGACCATCAAATATCTTGGCCTTGACAAGGATAACAGCAAGGTAGTTGTCTGCCATCTGGGCAATGGTGCATCCATCAGTGCCGTGGAGAATGGAAAATGTGTGGATACATCCATGGGTCTGACTCCTCTGGAAGGCCTGATCATGGGAACGCGTTCCGGTGATCTGGATCCGGCAGTTCTTGAGTTTGTATGCAAAAAAGAGAATATCGATGTCAAGGAAATGGTTCGTATCCTGAATAAAGAGTCCGGTGTTATGGCACTGTCCAACGGACTGTCCAGTGACTTCCGTGATCTGGAAGAAGCAATGGATGCGGGCAATGAAGCGGCTACACTTGCAATCGATGCATTTTGCTATCGCGTAGCAAAATATGTCGGATCCTATGTGGCAGCAATGAACGGTGTTGATGCAATTGCATTTACCGGCGGAATCGGCGAGAATGCAGATGTAGTACGTGCAAAGGTTCTTTCTTATCTTGGATATCTTGGAATCAAGATGGATCCGGAGATGAATAAGAAACGCGGTGAAAATTTCGTGCTTTCTACCGAAGATTCCAAAGTGAAGGTTGCTGTTATTCCGACAAATGAGGAGCTTGCAATCTGCCGCGAGACAGTAGAACTTGTAACAGCAAAATAATCCGGAGCAAGTACAGCAATTTGGAGATCACTCTGATCAGTGATCGAAAAAGAAATTGTATCTGAACTGTTGCAAAAAAATGGTTGACAAACAGCCGCCAGACGGGTATAATCTAAAAAGTGCGTTAAGGAGGAATATATCTTGGTAGACCTTACGGAAGTACTTTTGACCGACGGCAAGGTGATAAAACGCGAAGCTGATATCATGCTGAAAACACTGTCTTATCGTTTCGGTGATTTTAAGATTAAGAGTGCGTCTCCGCTTTCTCTTACAATAGAGAATAAAGGAGAGAAGAAGCTGATGGTAAGTGCTCAGGCGTCCCTTGAAGTATTGATCCCTTGTGCGCGGTGTCTGGAGCCGGTGGCTTCCAGAATAGACATTCAGTTTGAAAATGAGCTGGATGCGGAAGATAAAGATTATATTGATGGATACAGCCTGGATACCGATCAGCTTGTTCATGACGAGGCGTTGCTGGTGTGGCCGGAGCGGGTGCTCTGCAAAGAGGACTGTAAGGGTCTGTGCCCTGTGTGTGGGAAAAACCAGAACCTCGGCTTCTGCGGTTGTGATACAACGCAGCGTGATCCCAGAATGGCAAAAATCCTTGATATTTTCAGCAATGCAGGAAAGTAGCGAAAGCGAAATCCTGATAAACAGAAGCCGCAGTTTCTGTGGTTCTGATTTTGAGTAAATTAGAGCTTTAAGGAGGTGTTACCGTGTCTATCTGTCCGAAGAATAAAACTTCCAAGGCAAGAAGAGATAAGAGAAGAGCAAACTGGAAAATGACTGCTCCGAATCTTGTAAAGTGCAGCAAATGTGGAGCGCTGATGCTTCCGCACAGAGTCTGCAAGGCTTGTGGAACTTACAACAAGAAAGAAATCATCCCGGTAGAGGATTAATTCTCACTGATGGGTGATAGAGAATCTGCCGTACGGATTTATCCGGCGGCAGATTTTTTGTTACCGTTGGCTCTGAACGGTAACAAAAAGTGCGATAATTTTCTGTTGCTTTTTAGAATGATGTTTAGTATATTATGTAATAGAAATGCAGGAGGGAAAATTATGAGTGAAATAGTCCGGGTGGTCGTCGATGCAATGGGCGGCGACAATGCACCAGAAGAGATTGTGAAGGGCGCGATTGCGGCAGTCAACAATTGCAAGGAGATTCATCTGATCCTCGCTGGTTTACAGGACGCGGTGGAGCGTGAACTGAAAAAATACACGTATCCGGCCGACCGGGTTGAGGTGGTGCCTGTTTCACAGGTAATTGAGACAGCAGAGCCGCCGGTAGCTGCGATCCGTACGAAGAAAGATTCTTCGATCGTGGTCGGTCTGACAATGGTGCGCAGAGGCCAGGCGGATGCATTTGTATCTGCAGGCAGCACAGGCGCAGTACTCGTAGGAGGACAGTCGATTGTCAGAAGGATTAAGGGAATTGAACGTCCGGCACTTGCACCGCTGATTCCGACAAAGGATGGTGTGGCGCTTTTGATCGATTGCGGAGCCAATGTGGATGCCAGATCTTCTCATCTTGTTCAGTTTGCTAAGATGGGTTCTATTTATATGGAACATGTTGTCGGCGTAAAACAGCCGAAGGTAGGCATCGTCAATATCGGTGCAGAGGAAGAAAAGGGAAATGCACTGGTTAAGGAGACATTTCCGCTTCTGAAGCAGTGCGGGGATATCAATTTTACCGGAAGCATTGAGGCAAGGGATATTCCGGCCGGTGCGTGCGATGTAGTTGTATGCGAGGCGTTTGTGGGCAATGTCATTTTAAAGCTTTACGAAGGTGTTGGTGCTGTAATGATCCAAAAGATCAAAGAGGGACTGAAGTCAGACGTAAAGACGGCAATCGGTGGTATGCTGATCAAACCGGCATTGAAGGAAACGCTGAAATCATTTGACGCATCAGAGTACGGAGGAGCCCCGCTTCTCGGCGTTCAGGGACTTGTTGTCAAGACGCATGGCAGCGCGAAAGCAACAGAGGTGCAGAATTCTGTTTATCAGTGTGTGAAATTTAAACAGCAGAAGATCAGCGAGAAGATCGAGATGGCAATACATAAAAACGAAGAATCAAAGTAAGGAGAGATTTTTGTTATGGAATTTGAAAAATTGCAGAATATTATTGCTGAGGTATTGAATGTTGATGCGGATGAAATTACACCGGAGACTACGTTTGTAGATGATCTTGGTGCAGATTCACTGGATGTGTTTCAGATCATAATGGGAATTGAAGAAGAATTTGATATCGAAATTCCGCAGGAGAAAGCGGAAAAAATCGTATCTGTCGGTGATGCGGCGGAAGCGATCAAAATGGCAATTGGGTGAGATAAGACGAAGGGGGCTTAAACAGCCCCCTTTTTGTGAAACGCATCAAGGCAGAGTATGTTCTGCCACGCTGTTCATACGTGTATTTCTTCGCGGATATATGCGTTTTGGCAGAAAAGAGATGTCAGTCTTCATCAAAACAAAGGGAGAGGAAAGATTATGGCAGACATGAAAATAAAAGAACTGGAACAGGTAATCGGATATACCTTTCAGAATCCACAGATGCTTCTGACTGCGATGTGTCATAGCTCCTATGCAAATGAACACCGGCAGAAACAGCTGCATGATAATGAACGGCTGGAATTTCTGGGAGATGCCGTGCTGGAAATTGCAAGCAGTGACTTTCTGTTTCATCAGTATCCGCAGATGCCGGAAGGAAAGCTTACGAAGCTTCGCGCGAGTATCGTTTGTGAGCCGACGCTTGCACTGTGTGCAAGAGAGATCCACCTGGAACAGCATCTGTTGCTTGGAAAAGGAGAAGAGCATACAGGCGGTCGTTATCGCGATTCGATTATATCAGACGCGATGGAGGCACTGATCGGAGCTATTTATCTTGATGGTGGTTTTGCTAATGCGAAAGAGTTTGTGGAAAAATTTATTCTGACGGATATTGAACACAAGAAGCTCTTTTATGATAGCAAGACTATCCTGCAGGAGATCGTGCAGCGTGACTTTAAGGAAGAAGAAATCCAGTATGTGATTATCGGTGAAGAAGGACCGGATCATGCAAAGCGCTTCATCGTCGAAGTACGGATCGGAGAAAAGACGGTCGGCACCGGAAAAGGAAGTACAAAAAAAGCGGCAGAGCAGGAGGCAGCTTACCGTGCAATTATCGCACTGAAGGGAAAGCAGTGAGATACAGCCGTATAAGAAACGAGTATCGAAAGGAAATTACTTGGGTATGTATCTGAAAAGCATAGAAGTCCACGGCTTTAAATCCTTTGCAAATAAAATTGTATTTCAGTTTCATAACGGAATTACAGCAATTGTCGGACCGAACGGAAGCGGAAAGAGCAATGTTGGTGATGCGGTACGCTGGGTGCTGGGAGAACAGAGTGCAAAACAGCTGCGTGGCGCCAGTATGCAGGATGTTATCTTTTCCGGAACCGAGCTGCGAAAGCCGCTTGGATATGCATCGGTATCGATCACACTGGATAATTCCGACCATCAGCTGGCGATTGCTTACGATGAAGTGACGGTAACGCGCCGTGTGTACCGTTCCGGCGAGAGTGAGTATTTGATCAACGGAACGCTGGTGCGGCTGAAGGATATCAATGAACTGTTTTACGACACAGGAGTCGGCAAAGAGGGTTACTCGATCATCGGGCAGGGTCAGGTTGAAAAAATCATCAGTGGAAAACCGGAAGAACGACGGGAGCTTTTTGATGAAGCGGCTGGTATTGTAAAATTTAAGAGAAGAAAGTATGCTGCCCAGAAGAAGCTGGAGGATGAAAAACAGAATCTGGTGCGTGTCAACGATATTTTAAAAGAATTGACGCGTCAGCTGGAACCGATGGAAAAGCAGGCGGCGACAGCCAGGATCTATCTTCAGAAAAAAGAAGAACTGAAATCGTATGACATCAATCTGTTTCTGGCAGAGTATGAGCAGATTGGAAAAGAACTGGAGCAGACGAGGGGGAAACAGGAAACTGCGCAGGGGCAGCTGGAAAATACAAAGGCGGAGTATGAGAAAACAAAGGCGGAGTATGAGAAGCTGGAGCAGGAAATAGAAGTACTGACGGAGCATCTGCAGGAAAAAAGAGATGGCATTACAGCCGGGCAGCTGAAAAAACAGCAGCTTGAAAATCAGGTCGAGCTTTTGAAGGAGCAGATCAATACGGCACATGCCAGTGATGCTCATCTGAAATCACGAATTCAGCTGATTGATGAAGAACAGAAGGAAAAGGAAGCACAGCAGAGGGAGTCGGCAAAGCAGCTTGAGGCACTGCGCACACAGGTAAAAGAGGCAGCCGCGCGGGAAAAACTGGCGGTGGATGAGGCACAGCGTCTTCAGGAACTGATCCGTTCGCTTGAGCAGGCGGTTGCGGATGGAAAAAGCAGGATTATTGAAATTCTGAATGGCCGCGCCGGTGTAAAGGGAAGAATGCAGCGCCATGCTGCAATGCTGGAGCAGACGCAGATTCGAAGAGCGCAGATTTCCAAGGAAGCGCTTCGGCTGCGTTCGGAAGAATCGGAGCAGGCGGAGCGGCTGGCAGAAGTAAAAAAAGAGTATGATGGAATAACCGAGCGCATCCGTATCCTGACAGAAAAAAGTGAGGCAACAAACGAAGAGCTTGGTGAGATACAGCAGAAGCTGACCGAATACAACCATTCGATTGAGCAAAAACAGGTGGAATATCACAGGGAAGCTTCCAGACTGGAGTCTCTTCGCAATATCACAGAACGGTACGACGGCTATGGCAACAGTATCCGACGTGTGATGGAACAAAAGGAGCGTGTGCCCGGAATTCTTGGCGTTGTGGCTGATATCATTAAAGTGGAAAAAGCATATGAAACGGCAATTGAGACAGCGCTTGGCGGAAGTATTCAGAATATTGTTACAGATACAGAGGAAACTGCAAAAAAGCTGATTGAATTTCTCAAACGAAACAAGTATGGCAGAGCGACATTTCTTCCGCTCTCCGGTATTTCCGGAAAAGGGGGAATTTCCAGCCCCCAGGCATTAAAGGAGCCTGGAGTGATTGGCCTTGCCTCTTCTTTGGTACATGCAGAAGGGCAATATGCAGGATTGATTCAGTATCTGCTTGGAAAGACGGTTGTGGCGGATACGATAGATTCTGCGATTGCACTGGCACGGAAATATCGTCATTCGCTGCGGATCGTGACGACAGACGGAGAACTCTTAAGTCCGGGAGGCTCTATGAGCGGAGGTGCGTTCCGCAATTCCAGCAATCTGCTTGGCCGGCGAAGAGAGATAGAGGAGCTTGAACAGCAGGTAAAACATCGCGCCAGGGTGCTCAAGGAAATGCAGGAACAGATCGATGACTGCAGAACAAGAAGAAATGCATTGCGTGATGAGATCGTCCGGCAGAAAGAAGAGTTACAGAAGGAATATCTTCGTCAGAATACGGCGAAGATGAAGTGGAATGAAATAAAGGAAAAGACCGGAAATGTAACGGAGGGCTATGAGAAGATCCGCCTTGAGGCAGGAGAGCTGGAAGAGCAGATCCGGGAAATTAAGGACCGTCAGGAACAGGAGCAGGAAGCACTGGAAGCATCTGAAGCACAGGAAAAAGAGACAGAGCAGGCGGTACTTGCACATCAAAGTGAGCTGGACTCAAAGAGAGAGGAAGAACGAAATTCCATGACGAATACAGAGCAGTTGCATGTAGAGCTTGCCAGACTTCGTCAGGAAGAGCAGTTTATTCATCAGAATGTGGCACGAATTTCGCAGGAGCAGGAACGGCTTGTGGAGGAGCGGACACAGTACACGGAAGGAATCGCACAGGCAGCAAGGGATGTGGCAGAAAAGGAAGCGCAGATCGATCAGATCCATGGAAGGATCAAGTCGTTTGCCGGGGAAGAGCAGGCAGCGAGGGATGAGATCGAAGCACTTGGAAAGAAAAAGGATGAGAAGAGTGTGGCGCATAAAAGAAAGCTGCAGGAACGGGAGGAGCTTTCAGAACGAATCAGTCTTCTGGACCGCGAAAATTTCCGTTTGAATGAACAGATTGATAAGATGTCGGAACACCAGGATAGTCAGGTATCCTATATGTGGGAAGAATACACGCTGACATTTGGCAGAGCGCAGGAGTACCGGGATCCATCAAAGACGAATGTGGCGGAGCTGAAAAAAGCAATTGCTGCTTTAAAGAGTGAGATCAGAGGGCTTGGCAATGTTAATGTCAATGCGATTGAGGATTATAAGGAATTACTGGAACGTCACACGTTCCTGATGACGCAGCATGAAGATCTGCAGAAGGCGGAGGAAGCATTGATCCGGATCATCGCCGAACTGGATGAGGGAATGCGCCTTCAGTTCAAAGAGCAGTTTGCAAAGATCAGGACGGAGTTTGACAAAGCGTTTAAGGAGTTGTTTGGCGGCGGCCATGGCACGCTGGAGTTGGTCGAAGGAGAGGACATTCTGGAAGCAGGCGTGCGGATTACCGCGCAGCCGCCGGGGAAAAAACTGCAGAATATGATGCAGCTCTCCGGAGGCGAAAAATCTCTGACAGCGATTGCGCTTCTCTTTGCCATCCAGAATCTCAAGCCATCACCGTTCTGTCTACTCGATGAAATTGAAGCGGCGCTTGACGAAAGCAATGTGGATCGGTATGCACGCTATCTTCACAAGCTGACAAAAAATACGCAGTTTATCATCATCACGCACAGAAGAGGGACGATGACAGCGGCTGACCGGCTGTATGGAATCACGATGCAGGAAAAGGGTGTGTCGACGCTTGTCTCGGTGAATCTGATAGAGGATGATCTGGATGCGTAAGATATAGTTGTATTTGAGAAGTATCAGTGATAAGATAAGGCAGTATATTCATTCAAGTCGAGCACACGTGAGACTTGGCGCACGATTTTTGTGCATTGTTTGCAAAGTCAAGTGCAAAAAGATTTCGGGCGTATATCAACAGGAAGAGGAGGAAACAGCTATGGAAGAGAAAAAAGGGTTTTTCAAACGTCTGGTAGCGGGTCTTGCGAAGACCAGGGAAAATATTGTTTCCGGAATAGATGCAATTTTTAGCGGATTTTCGAGCATTGATGACGATTTTTATGACGAAATAGAAGAGATTCTTGTAATGGGTGACATCGGGATCAATGCAACGACCTCTATTATTGAGGATCTGCGGAATAAGGTAAAAGAACGCGGTATCAAGGATCCGGCGGCCTGCAAGCAGCTTCTGATCGACAGCATTAAGCAGGAAATGAATGTTGGGGAAACAGCGTATGAATTTGAAAACAAAAAATCCGTTGTTCTGGTAATCGGTGTAAATGGAGTCGGAAAAACAACCAGCGTCGGAAAACTGGCCGGAAAGCTGAAGGATCAGGGAAAAAAGGTTGTGCTAGCGGCGGCAGATACGTTCCGTGCAGCGGCTGGAGAGCAGCTGATCGAGTGGGCGAAGCGTGCGGATGTGGATATCATCAGCGGACAGGATGGTTCTGACCCGGCCTCTGTCGTATACGATGCGATTTCCGCGGCAAAAGCGCGAAATGCGGATGTGCTGCTGATCGATACAGCCGGAAGACTCCATAATAAGAAGAATCTGATGAATGAGCTGGGAAAGATCAATCGAATTCTGGACCGCGAATATCCGGAGGCTTTCCGGGAGACGCTGGTTGTTTTGGACGGTACGACCGGACAGAATGCACTTGCACAGGCACGGGAGTTTAAGGAGGTTGCGGATATTACGGGAATCATCCTGACAAAGCTGGATGGAACGGCAAAGGGCGGAATCGCTGTGGCGATCCATTCTGAGCTTGGAATTCCGGTGAAATATATCGGGGTTGGAGAGACGATCGATGATCTGCAGAAATTCAATGCAGATGAATTTGTGAATGCATTGTTTGATGTGAAACAGGACAATTAGGAACGGGACTGCGAAACGGCATGACCGGATGGCAAGAAGGAATGAGCCGCGGGGCAATTGGCGGTCGGAAATGAAGAAGCGGATTGCAGAGATCCATTTTAACTGATAAGAAAAGGGCAGGTAAGATAAGATGGAAATGTTAACATTAGAGGCATTTGAAGAGGCTTCCGAGTGTGTGAAGCGTGTGACGCAGGAGACAAAGCTGGTATACAGCGAATATTTCAGCAATCAGACGGGGAACAAAGTTTATCTGAAGGCGGAAAATATGCAGGTAACAGGTGCTTATAAGATTCGCGGCGCTTATTATAAGATCAGCACAATGAGCGAGGAGGAGCGTGCGAAGGGGCTGATTACCGCATCGGCGGGAAATCATGCACAGGGCGTTGCATATGCGGCAAAGGCTTACGGCTGTAAGGCAGTTATTGTAATGCCGGAGACGACTCCATTGATCAAAGTAAACCGTACCAGAGGCTATGGTGCAGAGGTTGTACTGCACGGTGATGTATATGATGAAGCGTGTGAGTATGCATTCCAGCTGGCGGAAGAAAATGGTTATACGTTTATTCATCCGTTTGATGATCCGGCTGTTGCTACCGGTCAGGGAACAATCGCAATGGAGATTGTGAAAGAGCTTCCGCTTGTAGATTACATTCTTGTACCGATCGGAGGGGGCGGACTGGCAACGGGTGTTTCCACACTTGCAAAGTATCTGAATCCGAAGATTAAAGTAATCGGTGTTGAGCCGGAAGGTGCAGCCTGTATGAAGGCTTCTCTGGAACGCGGCGAGGTAACCACGCTTCCGAAGGTCAGCACAATCGCAGATGGTACGGCAGTCAAGACACCGGGACATAATATTTTTCCGTATATCCAGAAAAATGTGGATGAGATTCTGACGGTAAGCGATGATGAGCTGATCGTGGCCTTCCTTGATATGGTAGAAAATCATAAGATGGTTGTAGAAAATTCCGGACTTTTGACTGTGGCGGCACTGAAGCATCTGAATGTGCGCGGCAAGAAGGTTGTTTCTGTGCTTTCTGGCGGAAATATGGATGTCATCACGATGGCGTCTGTCGTACAGAGAGGATTGATTCAGAGAGACCGTATCTTCACGGTATCTGTTTTGCTTCCGGATCGTCCTGGCGAACTGGTGCGCGTGGCAGGTGTTATTGCGGAGCAGCAGGGCAATGTCATCAAGCTGGAGCACAACCAGTTTGTTTCCACCAACCGCAATGCGGCAGTGGAGCTGCGTATTACGCTTGAGGCATTTGGCACAGAACATAAGATGAGTATTATTCAGGCGCTGAAAGATCATGGATATGATCCGGTGCAGAAGACGGCAAGCCTGTAAAAAAAGAAACATATAAAGGAATGGCATCTGAGAGATTCTCGGATGTCATTTTTTGAAGGGAGGATTCCTTACGAGCCTAGATTCCTTATGATTCTACAAGTAGCGAAGCGAATTGCGAATATCCGCTTTTCCCCCAATAGGGGCGGGGGAAAGCGGTTTTCATCTTATCCGGATAGAGCTATAATAATGAAAGAGAGGATAGGGCATGGCATTATATGCGCTTGGAGATATGCATCTGGCTTTTTCGGTAGACAAGCCTATGGACAGGTTCGGAAAAGTCTGGAAAAAACATGAAGAAAAAATAGCAAAAAACTGCGGAGAAATGATTCAAAGGGAAGATACGTTTGTGATCACAGGTGATCATTCCTGGGGAAGAAAGCTGTCGGAGGCAGAGAAAGATCTTGATTTTATTGCAGAGCTTCCGGGAAGAAAAATCCTGCTGCGGGGAAATCACGATATGTTCTGGGATGCCAAGAAAACGTCGTCTCTGAATCAGGCGTATGCGTCCCGGCTTTGCTTTCTGCAGAATAATTATTACAGTTACCGGGATTACGCGCTTGTCGGAACAAAGGGCTATACGTTTGAGGGTCCATTTTGGGTCGATTCAAGGGGACAGATCGTTGGCTGGAACGAAGAAGATGAGCGGAGGGCGCAGAATCTGGTGAATCGGGAGGCTGAGAGACTGCGTGTTTCCTTTGAAGCTGCGCGAAGTGACGGTTTTACGAAGTACGTCCTGTTTCTCCATTATCCGCCGACGAATGTTCTGGAAGGGGAGAGCGTCTTCACACAGATGGCGGAAGAGTATGGCGCAGAACACGTTGTCTATTCACACTGCCATGGGGAAGCACGTTTTGGTGACAGCATCCGGGGAAAGTATCACGGAATACAGTATCATCTGGTGTCTGGGGATTATCTGAATTTCAAACCGGAGAAAATACTTCCATAGGAGAGAATCTGATGAGGAGGGGATCTCGTAAGGAGAAGCCCGTTTGTGGAGAATGAGAGCTCCGGCAGAGTGAAAAGTCTGCCGGAGCTTTTGAACTTCCTCCTTATTTTTTCCTTTCGTATTCAGAAAAATGATCTGCCGTTCATCGCCAAGAATAAGATCCGGAACTTCTGTGCAGGTCTGCTGGAAAGTGTAACGGTATTTTCCTGTGCCGAACAGGTCAAATCCGCAGATAAAGGTCAGAAACGTCCTGGGAAGGCGGTCAAATCCTTTTTCGCCCTGCTTTAAAAGCGGGGCATCCATCAGTGCTGAATAAAACCGTGTTCGTTTACCGAGCGCAGGATGGGAATGCCGCTGCATTTCCACGTTGTAGATGGTACCTTCCATGTCTTCTACATAAAAGTCAAGGCGTACGCCGCGTTTCCCCGGAAGATTGTGAAGAACTTTCTGTCCCTCTTTCCATTGGATTTTGCGAATCCGGATATTCAGGCTCAGTTCAATGATAGAACGGCACATTTCGAGATCCATTGTGGCGATGTCAAACATGTAGTCATCAATCAGGTTTAGTTCAGAAAAAGGTTTGATGTCAGAGGTGGCTTTTTCTGGTTGAATACTCTGTGATGGGCTCTTGTCATAGCATAGTAAAACTGCTGTGTTTTGTAAAACAGTTCTTTGGTCAAGTAAGATTCTCCTTATTATATCATATAGTGATGATAAGCCGCAAGTTGAATGTGAATGCGTTATTTTGATTATAAAATACAACAAAATAAATATAATGTCAACAAAAAACAATATAAGACAAACCGAGAATAAAAAGATACAATAATAGATGGAAATTATTTTACAGGTAAAGAAAAATTGTATTATAGATTCTTTTAGATGTTTTGCTTTTAACTAGCGTATTATTCTGAAAAAGGCTGCGCTCCATGAAAATCACACAAAAAAGTGTTACTATAAAAAGAAGTTTTTCACGTACGCTGGAGAAAAGGGAAAACGTTTTGATTAAAAATGTAAGGATATGGAGCAGGGGGATGCATACATGAATCGAATTCTTGTGATAGAGGATGAACCGGACATTCAGGAGGTGCTGCGGAATTATCTGCAGGCATCCGGATATACGGTACTGGTGGCCGGAGACGGCGAGGAGGGGCTTGCAGTTTTTCAAAAGGAAGCGGTGGATATTGTGCTATTGGATGTGATGCTGCCGAAAGTGGACGGTTTTACGGTGTTGGAGCGGATACGGAAGATTTCCGGGATACCGGTGATTCTGGTGACGGCGCGGGACAGCGTGGAGGATCAGGTGAAGGGTTTTGGACTGCTGGCAGATGACTATATTCCAAAACCGTTTGATATGCCGGTGCTGCTGTGCAAGGTGGCGGCGGTACTGCGCAGAACAGGGAAATGTGAGACGGAAATGGATAAAATGATCTGCTGCGGAAATCTGCGGCTGGATGCGGAACGCTACCGGGCATACTGCGGGGATACGGAGCTGGAGCTGACGACGAAAGAGTTTGAGCTGCTGCGTGTTTTCATGGAAAATCCAGGCAGGGTATTCACGAGACAGCGGCTGCTCGATCTCGTGTGGGGGATGGATTATTTCGGGGATGAGCGCATTGTCGATACGCATATCAAAAATCTTCGAAAGAAGCTGGACCGTGATGTGATCCACACGGTGCGCGGTGTGGGATACCGCCTGGAAAAGAAAGGAGAGGAGAAGGCGTGAAGCGGATGAAAGACAGAATTGCCGGAAGTCTCTCGATTAAAATCTTTCTGCTCACGGCGATACTTCTTATTTTGATCAGTCTTTTTACGTATTTTTGCATTGTAAAATTTCTTCCGGTGACGTACCAGAATGAACTGGAGGAGAATCTCAAGAAGGTATCGGAAGAACTGCGGGCGGAGCTGGAGCGGTATCAGACGGTCGAAGAAGCACAGAATCTGCTGGAACTTTTTGCCGCGAACAATCAGGCAAGCGTGACGCTGTTGGATGCGGCTGGGATGATCGTGTTTCCGGCAGAAGAAGCCGGAACTGCGTATGAGACGTACGTGGATGAGGACGGTGCGATCGTGCAGAGCGTGTGGTATGGGACGGTGACTGATGAGGAAGATAGCTGCGAAGAAAATATGAGAGAAGAAAGTGGAAATGAGGTGGCGACAGAGAGCTGGAACACGGAAAATAAAGCAAATAGTCTTGAAAGCCAGAGGAATACAGAAGCGGATGAGATGGCGTCCGGTGAGAATGCTTCCATGGCAGATGAAACTTCAATAGCGGATAAAGTTTCAATAACGAATGAAGAAAGTGAAGATATGGAAGCAGTCATGGGAGATACTTCCTGGGTGGAGGGTAACGACGCGGAATTTTACGCCGGAAAAAAGTGGTACCATATAACCATCGGCGGAAAAGAATACACGATGCTGGTCACGGGTACGATGCAGGCGGTCCGCCAGACGGTGCAGATCTTAAAGGAAATGCTTCCTGTCATTTTGCTGCTGATTTTTGCGCTTGCGCTTTGCTGCGCCGTGATCGCCTCCTTTTATCTGGCGCATCCGGTGCTGGAACTGGCACGTGCATCCAGAAAGATGGCTGATCTGGAATTTGATGTGCGGTGTAAGGAGAAGCGAAAGGATGAGATTGGCGTTCTTGCGAGAAGTTTGAATGAGCTGTCCGGAAATCTGTCCGCAGCGCTTGAAAAGCTGCAGGAAGCGAACCGGCAGCTTCGCACAGACATGGAACGGGAACGGGAAGAGGAGCGGAAGCGGACGGCCTTTTTTGCGGCGGCGTCGCATGAACTGAAGACGCCCGTCACAATCCTGAAGGGGCATATCGGAGGCATGCTTGGAAAAGTCGGGGCGTACCGTGACCGCGACTTCTATCTAAAACGGTCTTTTGAAGTGACGGAAACGATGGAGAAAATGGTAAAGGAAATCCTGACGGTATCAAAAATGGAATCCGGCGCCTGGGAGGTCAGGAAAGAGTCTGTGGATCTGCCGGAACTGGTGCGCTGTGAGGTGGCGGAACTGGTAGAATTGCTAGAAGAAAAAAAGATGCGGCTGCAGATTGATCTGCCGGAACATTTATTTCGGATGGCAGATCGCTCAATGATGGAAAAGGTATTTCGGAATCTGCTGATGAATGCCCTGCGATATTCGCCGTCGGGAGAAGAAGTTCGGATTTTTATGACTGGGCAGGGGGAACATGTACTCTTTTATATAGAAAATACAGGTATAAAAATCCCGGAGGAATCGCTTCCTCACCTGTTCGAACCGTTCTACCGCGTGGAACACTCCAGAAACCGGGCGAGCGGAGGAAGCGGTCTGGGGCTGTATATCGTGAAAATGATTCTGGAGCAGCACGGCGGAAGCTGTGTGGCGGAGAATGGAAGGGACGGGGTGAGAGTGATGGGGAGGATGTGAGAGAGGCTTAGCAAATAAATTTGCTTCAGGGCGATTTTGCATTTTGCTATCCGGACGTTCTGAACACAGCCCACAGCGAATAAATTTGCTGTGATCTGTCCCTGTATTTTGCTGCTGTTTAGAAATGGTTACACACAAATCACATAGTTCCTCCCTGTAGACTCCATATTCAAATTTTATGATAGGGTCAGTTCCGATGGAACAGAGAAACGGTCGGAACAATATTGAATAAGGAGTGAGATTTTTATGAAGTTCAGAAAAGCAATGATGGTACTGGCGATGGGCAGTGCGATGATGATGGCAGTTCCGGGAGTCCTGGAGGCCAAGACGATGTCGTTTGATGATGAAGGTGTTGTCTATTATAAAGTAGAGCAGGATGGAATGGTGAAGTCGATCACGGAGGAAGATTATGAAGCGGCCCGGAAGGAGGCTGGCAGTCAGGAACAGGAGACGGAAGTGTATGTATCGGATGAGAGCAGCTACAGAGGGATCGTTTTTAACGGAGAGGCGGACGGCTCATGGTATATTTCAGAGGATGATGATAGAGTAGTCGTGAGCGGGGGCAAAGCTTCAGTAGGTGAGACGACAGAAGGGGATACGACGGTCATGACGCAGACCGGCGAGAATGAAAGCGGAGCGGTTTATTTTCAGAGCGTTGAAAACAGTGAGGATGCATACGGTACGTACAGCACAAAAGAGGAAGCGAAACGGAGCAAAGAATACGGGGAAGCCGGGATTACGGAGGACGACGATGGAAGCTGGATGTGGGAAGGTCAAAAGGTGCGCATCCTGCTTGATGATGATGGCAGTATTTACATGTCGAATGCAAATCAGAAAAAGGAAAACGGGGTGTATCTCTACGTGGAGCGCGATGAAAGCGGAGAGATCAAAAAGGTAAACGCCGTAGAAGCAAAAGAGATCCTGGAGGAGCTGGCGATTTGCGACGCGCAAAAGGATGAGTGAGAATGAAAAAAGGTGATCAAGGCTGCCGGTGTCGGCAGCCTCTTTTACTAAAATAAAGTTTGTCAATAAAAAGTACTTGACAGATCTATCCTTTTCGGTTAAGATACCAGAGGTGATGCGAAATGGAAGAGTTTTTACAGCAGACGCTGCTCTATGATTTTTACGGAGAGCTGCTCACGGAGCATCAGCGGAAGGTATATGAAGAGGTTGTGCTGAACGATCTTTCTTATTCGGAAGCTGCCGAGATGTTCGGAGTCAGCCGTCAGGGCGTGCATGAGCTGGTAAAGCGGTGCAATAAAATCCTGTCGGAATATGAATCAAAGCTGCATCTTGTGGAGCGGTTCATGCAGATCCGTGATACAGTAAAGCAGATCCAGAAGATGGCATCACAGCTTGATTTCATCGATAAGGAAACACTTGCATCGGGAGTAAGGGAACTTTCAGGAAAGATTTTAGAGGAGTTATAGAATGGCATTTGAAAACTTGTCTGAAAAACTTCAAAATGTATTTAAAAATCTTCGCGGTAAGGGAAGACTGACTGAGGCGGACGTAAAAACGGCACTGAAGGAAGTTAAGATGGCGCTCCTCGAGGCAGATGTCAGCTTCAAGGTAGTCAAGCAGTTTGTCAAATCCGTACAGGAGAAGGCGATCGGACAGGACGTCATGAATGGCCTGAATCCGGGGCAGATGGTGATCAAGATCGTAAATGACGAGCTTGTATCCTTGATGGGTTCAGAGACGACGGAAATTGCGCTTCGCCCGGCAAATGAAGTATCAGTCGTGATGATGGCGGGACTTCAGGGAGCCGGTAAGACGACGACTACAGCAAAGCTTGCGGCAAAGTTCAAGTCAAAGGGACGCAGACCGCTGCTTGTGGCATGTGACGTATATCGTCCTGCGGCGATCAAACAGCTGCAGGTCAACGGAGAAAAGGTTGGCGTTGAGGCCTTTACTCTTGGAGATAAAGAAAGTCCGGTGACGATTGCAAAGCGTGCAATTGAGCATGCGAAGGCAAACGGTTTTAATCTCGTGTTTCTCGATACAGCGGGACGTCTTCATGTGGATGAATCCATGATGCAGGAGCTGCAGGATATTAAAGAGGCAGTGACCGTTGACCAGACAATTCTGGTTGTCGATGCAATGACCGGACAGGATGCGGTCAATGTGGCATCCATGTTCCAGGAAAAGATTGGCATTGACGGTGTGATCCTGACCAAACTCGATGGCGACACGAGAGGCGGAGCGGCGCTTTCTATCAAGGCGACGTGCGGAAAACCGATCCTGTATGCAGGCATGGGCGAAAAGCTCTCAGATCTGGAACAGTTTTATCCGGATCGTATGGCGTCAAGAATCCTTGGAATGGGTGATGTTCTTTCACTGATTGAACGTGCGCAGGATACGATTGATGAGACAAAAGCAAAAGAGATGGAGCAGAAGCTGCGCAAAGCTCAGTTTGGATTTGATGATTACCTCGAAAGTATGAATCAGATGAAAAATATGGGCGGTATCTCAAAAATTCTCAGCATGATGCCGGGGGTTGGCGGAGCACAGCTTAAGCAGCTGGAGGACGCGGTTGACGAAAAGCAGATGGCGCGGATCGAAGCAATCATTCTTTCCATGACACCAAAGGAAAGAGCAAATCCGGATCTTTTGAATCCGTCGCGCAAACGCAGAATTGCAGATGGAGCCGGTGTGGATATCGGAGAGGTCAATAAGCTGGTGAAGCAGTTTGAGCAGAGCAGGAAGATGATGAAACAGTATTCTGGAATGCTCGGTGGAAAATCAGGTAAAAGAGGCAAGTTTAAACTTCCCTTTTAACAAATAAATGTAAGGCAGATCAGCCGGGATGACTTCGAAGCATCAGACTTCGTGAGAATACCGGATGTGAAAGAATAAGGAGGTGAAATGAAATGGCAGTAAAGATCAGATTAAGAAGAATGGGACAGAAAAAGGCTCCTTTCTATAGAATCGTTGTAGCTGATTCCAGATCCCCGAGAGATGGAAGATGTATCGAGGAAATCGGCACCTACAATCCGAACACCGATCCGAGCGAGTTCAAGATCAATGAGGAGCTTGCAAAGAAGTGGCTTGCTAACGGTGCTCAGCCGACAGAGGTAGTAGGAAAGCTCTTCAAGGCAGCTGGCATCGAGAAATAATTGATTAGAGGTGAGCAGAATGAAAGAACTGGTAGAAGTAATTGCAAAATCTCTGGTCGATAGTCCGGACGAGGTAGAGGTCACGGAAAAAGAAAGTGGCAAATCACTCGTTCTGGAGCTGAAGGTAGCCCCGTCTGATATGGGCAAGGTTATCGGTAAGCAGGGAAGGATCGCAAAAGCGATTCGTTCCGTTGTAAAAGCCGCAGCTTCGAAAGAAGACAGAAAAGTAATTGTGGATATTTTACAGTAAATTCGAGTCTGTCCCGAAAGCAGGATCTGCTTTTGAGGCAGATTCTTTTTCGTCAGGCAGGAGCGTGTTTGAACGCAGATAAGCATTCTCCCGTTTCAAGTGCGCGGAGCACTAAGCGGTGGATGGGATGCTTCTGGTTCAGACACGTTTTGAGAAAACAGAAAACAAGTCTGCAGGAATTCAGACAGAAGAATACCGGAAGGAGCAAATATGAACGATATTCTGCAGGTGGGGGCTGTTACCTCCACACACGGACTGGTCGGCGAAGTGAAAGTGTTCCCGACTACAGATGATGTGAAGCGTTTTAAAAAACTGAAGCATGTGCTGCTTGATACCGGGAAGGAGCTTCTTCCGCTTGAGATCGCGCAGGTAAAGTTTTTCAAGCAGATGGTAATCCTGAAATTTAAGGGCTATGATAAAATTGAGAATGTTATGGGCTTTAAGGGAAAGAAGCTGTTTGTGGAGCGCAAGGACGCAGTAAAATTGAAGAAGGACGAGTATTTTATTGCGGATCTGATCGGGATGAAGGTGTATACAGAGGATGAACAGTATCTGGGCATACTGAATGATGTACTTGCAACCGGTGCGAATGATGTTTATGAGGTGCGCATGGAAAACGGAAAGGATGTACTGATTCCGGCGATTCATCAGTGCATTCTGAATGTAGATGTGGAAAATGGTACGATGAAGGTACACCTGCTGGAGGGACTGCTGGAATGAATTACTATGTGATGACACTTTTTCCGGAAATGATTGAACAGGGGATGAACACGAGCATTATCGGCAGGGCAATGGCAAAAAACCTGCTTACGCTGACGACCCTCAATATCCGGGAATATTCCGTGCGCGGGGATGGAAGAATCGATGATTATCCGTATGGCGGCGGAGCAGGAATGGTAATGCAGGCAGAGCCGGTTTGCAGGACGTATGAGGCTCTTTCAGAAAAGCTGGGCTACAGACCGAGGCTGATTTATCTGACACCGCAGGGGAAGGTGTTTGATCAGCAGATGGCAAAGGAGCTTGCCATGGAGAAGGATCTTGTATTTCTTTGCGGTCATTATGAAGGAATTGATGAGCGTGTTCTGGAGGAGATTGCAACGGATTTCGTTTCAATCGGAGATTATGTGCTGACCGGCGGTGAACTGCCATCGATGGTTATGATGGATTCTATTTCACGGATGGTACCGGGAGTGCTGACAAATCAGGAATCCGGCGAGACGGAAAGCTTTTCCGGAAATCTTCTGGAATATCCACAGTATAGCCGTCCGGAAATCTGGCGGGGAAAGGCAGTTCCGCCGGTATTGCTTTCCGGACATCACGGGAATGTGGATCGTTGGCGTCGTGATCAGTCTTTGTATCGGACGCTGAAAAACCGTCCGGATCTGATGCAGGACGTTGCTTTTGATAAAAAAGACCGAAAATTTCTGCAGATGCTGATAGAACAGCCGGAAATGGAAGGAGAATATCCGATTACGAAAGAAGAAACACTCTTTTTAAGAAAACTTCTTGCAATCCCAAAAAAAACATGATAAAATGAAAATCGTTGTGAAAAAGAGATGGTCCTCTGTTACAGATAGTGTATTAAGAACATCCGAATATGAAGGAGGAACACAATGAACGATATTATTAAGAACATCGAAGCTGAGCAGCTCAAAGCAGAAGTACCGCAGTTTTCCGTAGGAGATACCGTTAAGGTTTACGGTAAGATCAAAGAGGGAAACCGTGAAAGAATTCAGATCTTTGAGGGTGTTGTAGTAAAGAAGCAGGGCGGAAGCGTAAGAGCTACCTTCACTGTTCGTAAGAACTCCAACGGTATCGGCGTTGAGAAAACATGGCCGCTTCACTCTCCGTCTGTTGAGAAAGTAGAAGTTATCAGATACGGTAAAGTAAGACGTGCAAAACTGAACTACTTAAGAGGACGCGTAGGAAAGAGCGCAAGAGTAAAAGAACTGGTGAAATAAGTAATCCGATCAGGGACAAATACATCTTATGTATCTTGTCCCTGTTTGCGTATGAGGACCTTTTCGGTCGGAAAGGAGCCGGATGAAAAAGAAAAGCGTGATCAAAACGATTCTGCTGTGGACCTTCGAGATTCTGATTGTGATTTTGTTTGCATATGTGCTGGTGTATTTTTTCGGACAGTCACGTACGAACATCGGACAGTCAATGGATGTGACACTTTCCGGCGGAGATACGGTACTGCTGAACGTACTGACTTATCAGGTGAGTGCACCCAAACGAGGTGATGTAGTAGCATTCAAGCCAAACGGAAGTACAACAAGTCACTCCAGTATTAAGCGCGTCATTGGTCTGCCGGGTGAAACGATTCAGATAAAAGACGGTATGATCTACATTGACGGGGAACTGTATCTGGAACAGAAGGATTATCCTGTAATTACGAATCCGGGGCTTGCGTCGGAAGAACTGAGGCTTGGGGAAAAAGAGTATTTTGTGCTGGGGGACAATCGCAACAACAGTGTGGACAGCCGGTTTGCGGATGTTGGAATGGTAAAAAGCTCCGATATCGAGGGTAAAGTATGGTTTGTACTTTCGCCGTCTGAGCACAGAGGATTTTTGAAAGATTAGTACAGTGATTGCTTGCTGTGCCGGAAAGCATGGAGGAAAAGAATGAATTATCAGTGGTATCCAGGACACATGACAAAGGCAAAGCGCCAGATGCTGGAAGATATCAGGCTGATCGATCTGGTGATCGAAATTATTGATGCACGTGTGCCGTTTTCCAGCCGAAATCCGGATATTGATGAGCTTGGAAAAAATAAAGCACGTCTGATTATTTTAAACAAGTCGGATCTTGCAGATGAGAAGCAAAATGATGCCTGGGCTGCATGGTTTCAAAAGAATGGCTGCTTTACTGCAAAGGTAAATGCAAGAAGTGGTGCCGGGATGAAAAAAATCCAGGATACAATCCAGGAGGCGTGTAAAGAAAAAATCGAACGGGACCGTAAAAGAGGAATCATGAACCGTCCGGTGCGTGCAATGGTAGTCGGAATTCCGAATGCAGGAAAATCTACCTTTATTAATACACTGGCTGGAAAGGCGTGTGCAAAGACCGGAAATAAACCGGGCGTTACGAAAGGAAAGCAGTGGATTCGCCTGAATAAAAATATTGAGCTGTTGGATACGCCGGGGATCCTCTGGCCGAAGTTTGAAGACCAGCTGGTCGGTTTAAAGCTTGCGGTAATCGGGTCGATTAAGGATGAGCTTCTGCAGTCTGAGGAGCTTGCCATGTGGCTGATCGGCTATCTAAGAGATGCTTATCCGGGACTTCTCGAGGATCGTTACCAGGTGAAAGAAGAAGGAAGCGACCTTGAAATTCTGGAGGGGATCGCACAGTCAAGAGGCTGCAAGTTAAAAGGAAATCTGCCGGATTATCCGAAAACAGCAGCACTTGTCGTAGAGGATTTTCGAAGCGGAAGACTTGGAAGAATCACGCTGGAAGGACCGGAGAGCTGCAAAGACGGAGCAGCGGAGTAATTGTGGGAGATGCAAAGGCATTTGACATCCGTTAGCAGTGGGGTTACAATACTGAACAGAAAATAAGAAGTTTACGTGCCGGTGAGACAGAAAAGAGGCATCTTCTGTGATGCCTGACAGCTGCCGCGGCGCGGACAAAAGACAGAAAGTGGTGAAAGAATGAATCAGCAGGAGAAGAAAAACAGTTCTGCAGCAAGTAGTCAGGATGGCGAAAAGAATATGAAAAAAGAAATCTTAAGCTGGGTATTTTATATTCTGTTTGTAGTAGTGCTGACGTATGTGATCATTACATTTGTAGGACAGCGTACGCGTGTGGACGGAAGATCCATGATGAATACGCTCAGTGACGGAGATAATCTGATCGTTGAAAAGCTTTCTTACCGGTTTGGCGATCCGGAGCGTTTTGACATTATTGTATTCCGCCCGTATGAGAATGAGAAGGAGTATTACATCAAGAGAATCATCGGCCTTCCGGGCGAAACGGTTCAGATTGATGAAGATGGGAAAATTTATATCGATGGAGAAGTTCTGGAAGAAAATTATGGCGCAGAGACAATCCGCAGTGCCGGAAGGGCTTCCGAGCCGATCACACTTGGCGAAGATGAGTATTTTGTAATGGGAGACAACCGAAACAACAGTAAAGACAGCCGTTCAGAGGATGTAGGAAATGTCAGCCGTTCGCAGATCATTGGCCGTGCATGGGTACGGATCTGGCCATTATCCAAAATTGGTGTACTGAAGCATCAGTAGAACGGGTGGAAAAATCTGCCATTTTCACCGGAGGCGGTGAGCAGAAAAACCGAAGGCGGTGAAAGATGTGAAACAGGAGAAAAAAAGAAAGAGTGCAGTGGGCGAAGTGCTGAGCTGGCTGCTTTATATGGCAATTCTGGTACTGGCAGCGTTTTTACTGGTACATTTTGTCGGTGAACGGACAGTCGTGAGCGGAGATTCCATGTCGCCGACCTTAAGTGACGGAGATAATCTGATCGTGGATAAATTTTCTTATCGCATCCGCTCGCCAAAACGGTTTGAAATTGTGGTTTTTCCGTTCCGTTATCAGAAGGATACGTATTATATCAAGCGAGTGATCGGGCTGCCCGGAGAGCAGGTACAGATTTATAACGGACGTGTTTATATCAACGGAAAGGTACTGGAGGAACCCTTCGATTTTGAATCGATCCGCAGTGCAGGTCTGGCATCTGAGGCAATTACGCTTGGTGAGGATGAGTATTTCGTTCTTGGGGATAACCGTAACAACAGTGCAGACAGCCGGGAGCCGAGTGTCGGGACGATTCTGAAGCAGGATTTGATTGGAAGAGCCGTATTCCGGATCTGGCCATTTGATGTGATGGGATTTCTTTGACCAGTTGGGCAGATTTTTGACAGAACAGGATGAGATGAAATGAAAAGCATTGCAGAAATAAAGGCGGAGTTAGCTCTGGCATCGGAAGAACAGCTGGTGCAGCTTTTTGAACAGTACGAAACGGATCAAAGGGCGGGAGTGGCAAAACTGATTGAAGCAGAAAAGAAAAAAATGAAAAAGCTGGAGCAGGAGCGCAACCGTCTGGAAACAATGAGGATCTATGAGCATAAGTATGCAGATCTTGGGCTTGTCTGCGGAATTGATGAGGCCGGGCGCGGACCGCTTGCCGGGCCGGTAGTTGCGGGCGCGGTAATTCTCCCGGAAGACTGTGAGATACTCTATCTGAATGATTCCAAAAAGCTTTCCGAAAAGAAACGGGAAGAGCTGTACGAGGAAATCAAGGAAAAAGCAATTGCATGGGGAGTCGGTCTGGCATCACCGGCAAGAATTGATGAGATCAATATTCTGCAGGCAACGTATGAGGCGATGCGCGCTGCGGTTGGTGCGCTGGATCCGCAGCCGCAGGTATTGCTTAACGATGCAGTAAGAATTCCGGAGCTGTCATTTCGGCAGGTACCGATCATTAAAGGTGATGCAAAAAGTCTGTCGATCGCAGCAGCGAGCGTGCTTGCGAAGGTGACGAGGGACCGGTTGATGAAGGAATACGATAAAGTAATGCCGGAATACGGATTTGCAGCGCATAAGGGCTATGGATCAGCTGCTCATATCGCTGCGCTGCAGAAATACGGACCTTCTCCGATTCATCGTCGGAGCTTTATCGGACATTTTGTGGAAGAATAAAAGAAGAATAAAAGAGGAATAAGCAGGATCTGTCATGGGGAGAGAATGGCAGAGGAAATGAATAAAAGAAAAACCGGGGCAGTGTATGAGGCAAAGGCTGCTTCTTATCTAAAAGAAAACGGATATCAGATTCTGGAAAAGAATTACAGGTGTCCGCTTGGTGAGATTGACCTCATTGCAAGAGAGGGAAGATATCTTGTATTTATAGAAGTAAAATATCGGAGAACATCAAGACTCGGCACCGGAGAGGAAGCAGTAAATATCAGAAAGCAGCAGAAAATTCTAGCCGCTTCCAGATGGTATCTGATGCAGCATCCCGCAGGGGGCTATTGCAGGTTTGATGTGGTGGCGATTCATGGAGAGATGATCCATGTGATCCGTAACGCATTTGAATGCAGATAAGCAAAGCGACTACGTTCATGAAATATCATAAGGGGGAACCCACTTGCGGGAGATTCCTTATGATCCTACAAGTAGCGAAGCGGATTGCGAATTCCGCTTTATGAGGCCTGAAGCGTAAAAAGCACAGGGCGGTGATGCATCTGAAGGACAGGAGTATACGTGTTCGTATTGGAGAAAAGAATGCTGAACAGAAAAGGTACAGGACAGAAGATTATGCAGGAGCACGAGAAAAATGGTGTTCTTTATTTTACTTTTCCAAATCTGGAAGAGGTTTCCGGGGAGTTTGTTCATGGCTTCAGCAGCCGTCTCGGCGGTGTAAGCAAGGGTGAGCTTTCCACAATGAATTTCAGTGTGAATCGCGGGGATACGAATGAAAATGTGACAGAAAATTACCGCCGGATTGCAGCTGCGATCGGATTTCAGGCAGAAAATCTGGTCTGTTCCGATCAGACACATACGAATCATGTACGTGTTGTTACTCGCGAAGATCGGGGAAAGGGGTATGACCGGCCAAAAGACTATCATGATGTGGACGGTCTTGTCACGAATGTTCCGGGATTGGTGCTTGTGACGTATTATGCGGATTGTGTACCGCTGTTTTTTGTCGATCCGGTTCATCGCGCTATCGGTCTGTCACATTCCGGCTGGCGGGGAACGGTGTTAGACATCGCAGGCGAGACGGTGAAAACGATGCAGGAGACTTATGGAACAGATCCATCAAAGCTTCTTGCAGCCATTGGACCGTCAATCTGTCAGGATTGTTATGAAGTAAGCGGGGATGTGATTGATGCATTTAAATCGCATTACGATACATCGTTGTATCCACTTCTCTATACCGAAAAAGAAAATGGAAAATTTCAGTTGAATCTGTGGGAGGCGTGCCGACAGAATATGCTGCGCTCAGGACTTCTGCCGGATCGGATTCAGGTGACAGATGTATGCACCTGCTGCAATTCAGGTATTCTGTTTTCACATCGCGCCTCACACGGACACAGAGGAAATCTTGCAGGCTTTCTTGGAATCAGGTAAAAATAATCTTGACGCAGATTTTACAAAATGTTATAAATGAAGGGAAAATGTCAATTAACGAATAAAAATGAAACTGGAGGACAGCTCATTTATGTATGAATATGACAATCTGGAAAATATTCTGCCGGTAGGACCTTTGAAGATCGCAGCACTGGAAGGCTGCCGTGAATTTGCTGATACGGTCAATCGCTACCTTGTACAGACCCGTCGGGAGGCGGCTGAAGCCAATGCGGCACCAGCAAGACTGCCTGGTTATCTCAAAGATTCCTATCTGCTCGACTGCAAATGTCCGAGATTCGGTTCCGGTGAAGGAAAAGGACAGATCAATGATTCTGTACGTGGAGCAGATTTGTATATCCTGGTGGATGTCTGCAATTACAGCCTTACGTATTCGGTATGCGGATATGAAAATCACATGTCTCCGGATAATCATTTTCAGGATCTGAAGCGTATTATTTCCGCAGCGACAGGAAAGGCAAAAAGAATTAGCGTCGTAATGCCGTTTCTGTATGAAGGCCGTCAGCATAAGCGTACCAAACGGGAATCCCTGGACTGCTCGCTGGCACTGCAGGAGCTGGTAAGCATGGGCGTTTCCAATATTATTACTTTTGATGCACATGATCCACGGGTGCAGAATGCGATTCCTTTGAGTGGTTTTGATTCGTTCATGGCAACGTATCAGTTCTTAAAGGCATTGATAGACACAGTGGATGATTTGCAGATTGATAACGAGCATCTGATGGTAATCAGTCCGGATGAAGGCGCAATGAGCCGTGCCGTTTATTTTTCAAGTATTCTCGGTGTGGATATGGGAATGTTCTACAAACGGAGAGATTATTCAACCGTAGTAAACGGGCGTAATCCAATCGTAGCGCATGAATTTCTTGGCGATTCTGTAAAAGGAAAAGACGTTATCATTGTAGATGATATGATTTCTTCCGGTGACAGTATGCTCGATGTTGCAAAGCAGATCAAGCAGCGCGGCGCAAAGCGCGTGTTTGTATGTACGACCTTTGGACTTTTCACGGATGGTCTGGAGCATTTTGATGAATATTATGAAAAGGGCTACATTACAAAAGTTGTGACAACAAATCTGAATTACCGTATGCCGGAGCTTTTCACAAAGCCGTATTATGCAGAAGCGGATATGACACGTTTCCTGGCAATGATCATTGATCATCTGAATCATGATGTGACCTTAAGCAAGATTGAATCACCGACGGAAAAGATTAACGAACTTCTGAATTCTATGCGGATTCTGAAGCAGAAATAAAGGCTACTGCAAAAGAGGAGCTATGCTGGCTGCACAGCTCCTTTTTGTCGATATACCACGCGGTAAAGTGTTCCGTCTACCGCATGGAACTGGCTGACAAACAATTTATTCTAGATTATATTATTTTATTAAGGAAACGCGAAAAGAATGAAGAAAAAGAATTTTGAGCACAAGATCCGGGCGGTGCTTCCGGGAAGCATTGCACAGGAGCTTGAGCTTGAGCCGGGAGATACACTGCTGGCAGTCAATGATCATGAGATTGAAGACGTGTTTGACTACCACTATTATACGAACGAAGAGTATTTGACTGTTCTTGTGCGCAAGGCAGATGGAGAGGAATGGGAGCTGGAAATCGAGAAGGAATTTGAAGAGGATCTCGGAATCGAATTTGAAAGCTCACTGATGGATGATTATCGCTCCTGCAGAAATCACTGCATTTTCTGTTTTATCGATCAGATGCCGCCGGGAATGAGAGAAACTCTGTATTTTAAAGATGATGATTCCAGACTTTCTTTCCTGCAGGGGAATTACGTAACACTTACCAATATGAGTGATCATGATATAGACCGGATCATTCATTATCATCTTGGACCGATCAATATTTCATTTCAGACTACGAATCCGGAGCTTCGCTGCAGGATGTTACACAATCGTTTTGCAGGAGATGTTTTTCCGAAGATTCGCCGACTGGCAGATGCGGGAATCGAGCTAAACGGTCAGATTGTACTTTGCCGTGGCATCAATGACGGGGCAGAGCTGGAACGCTCCATTTCAGACATGACTTCGTATCTTCCGGCGCTTCGCAGTGTTTCCGTGGTACCGGTCGGCCTTTCGAAGTACCGGGAGGGGCTGTATCCACTTCAGCCGTTTGATGCGCAGTCAGCAGGAGAGGTGATCGATCAGATTGAGGCCTGGCAGAAAAAGCTTTTTCCGAAGTACGGGGTACATTTTATCCATGCATCGGATGAATGGTATCTGCTTGCCGGTCGCCCGCTTCCGGAGGAGGAACGGTATGACGGGTATCTTCAGCTGGAGAACGGAGTTGGAATGCTGCGGCTTTTAAAGGAAGAAGTGGCGGAAGCGCTGCGGGAACGGGAAGTACAGCCGGATAAGAAAATGCGGAAAAGGCGCGTTTCACTGGCAACCGGTCGGCTGGCCGGCCCGTTTTTGAAAAAGCTTGGAGCGCAGATTGAGGGAGTATATCCGGGTATTACGCTGCAGGTTTTTGAAATCCGCAATGATTTCTTCGGAGAATCGATTACAGTTTCCGGATTGATTACCGGTCAGGATCTGATTGCGCAGCTGAAGGATCAGGAGCTGGGAGAAGAGCTGCTTCTTCCAACGAATATGATCCGTGCCGGGGAACGGGTATTTTTGGATGATCTGACAATAGAAGAAGTAGAGGCAGCGCTGAATATACCGGTACGTATTGTAGAATCAGACGGACATGATCTGGTGTGTGCAGTGACTGGGGAAGAATAGAAGCAAAGAAGGAGGAAAACCTATGAGCAAACCAATTGTAGCAATTGTGGGCAGACCGAACGTGGGCAAGTCGACATTATTTAATGCGCTTGCCGGAGAAAATATTTCGATTGTAAAAGACACACCCGGTGTGACACGTGACCGTATTTATGCAGATGTAGAGTGGCTGAATGTGAATTTTACACTGATCGATACCGGCGGAATCGAACCGGACAGCAGTGATGTAATTCTCGCTCAGATGAGAGACCAGGCGCAGATCGCGATTGATACAGCAGATGTAATTCTGTTTTTGACAGACTGTAAGCAGGGACTTGTTGATGCAGATGCGAAGGTTGCCGATATGCTTCGCCGCTCTCGCAAGCCGGTCGTGCTTGTTGTAAATAAGGTTGATAATTTTGAAAGAAATATGGCAGATGTTTATGAGTTTTACAACCTCGGTATCGGTGATCCGTATCCGATTTCTGCAAGTAATAAGCTTGGTGTTGGCGATATGCTTGATCATGTGATTGAGTGCTTTGAAGAGAAGCAGGATGAGGATGAGCAGGACGAGCGGCCGCGGATTGCAATTGTCGGAAAGCCGAATGTCGGAAAATCTTCGTTGATCAATCGTATTCTTGGGGAAAACCGTCTGATCGTTTCAGATGTTGCAGGTACGACACGTGATGCGGTGGATACAGGTGTAAAGTGGAACGGTAATGAGTATGTTTTTATTGATACAGCAGGACTGCGTCGCAAGAGTAAAATCAAAGAGGAACTGGAGCGTTACAGTATCATTCGGACTGTAACGGCGGTAGATCGGGCGGATGTTGTGGTCATTCTGATTGATGCAGTGGAAGGTGTAACGGAGCAGGATGCAAAAATTGCGGGAATTGCTCATGACCGTGGTAAGGGAATTGTGATCGCGGTGAATAAATGGGATGCCGTAGAGAAGGACGATAAAACGATTTACAAATATACACAGGAAATACGGCAGGTGCTTTCTTATATGCCGTACGCGGAAATCCTTTTTATTTCTGCTCAGACGGGGCAGCGTGTATCGAGACTGTTTGAAACGATTGATATGGTGCTTGCAAATCAGTCCATGCGTGTGGCGACCGGCGTTCTCAATGAAATCATGGCCGAGGCTGTGGCACTGCAGCAGCCGCCGACGGATAAAGGAAAGAGACTGCGTCTGTTCTATATTACACAGGTTGCTGTGAAGCCTCCGACATTTGTTATTTTTGTCAATGACAAGGCACTGATGCATTTTTCTTATACAAGATATCTGGAAAACAAAATCCGGGATACATTCGGATTTAAGGGAACCTCTTTGAAGTTTATCATCCGGGAACGTAAGGACGGAGAAAAATAAAGGACAAGGACTGGAAAAGAGGAAGAAAAATGGAACGTTTGATCTGTATGGTCATAGGATATGCATTCGGTTTGTTTCAGACAAGCTATATCTATGGAAAGATGCACGGAATTGATATCAGAAAATGTGGAAGTGGAAATGCCGGGACAACAAATATGCTCCGCACGCTTGGAACGAAGGCAGGAGCAATCACACTGCTTGGCGATGCGTTTAAATGTGTGATTGCTGTGCTTGTGGTGCGCACACTGTTTTATGGCCGGTATGCGGAAATCCTGCCGCTTCTGTCGATTTATACGGCAGCAGGTGTGATCCTTGGACATAATTTCCCGTTTTACATGAATTTCCGCGGAGGAAAAGGGATTGCAGCAACGGCAGGTCTGATCATGTCGATGAGCTGGCAGATGACATTGCTTGGAATTGCGGTATTTGGAATTACGGTGGCACTGACTCATTATGTATCACTTGGTTCTTTGCTGGTGTATATTGGGTTTCTGGCAGAACTGGTCTTTTTCGGACAGAAGGGAATGTTCGGAATGACGCAGCGCTATCTGAATGAAATGTATCTGGTGGCGGCTGCGCTTGCGGTTCTTGCATTCTGGATGCATCGTGCCAATATCGTACGTCTGGTACACGGCGAAGAACGTAAGACATACCTGTTTCATAAAAAGCAATAAAGAGTGTCTGCTTTGCCGGATGCGCAGAGCGATACAGTAAATACAGTAAATACAGTAAATACAGTAAATACAGAGGCAGTTGTTGTAGCTGATGATAAAAATGCAGCGGAGGTGATGGAAGGAAATGGAAAAGATAGGTGTGATTGGGGCAGGCAGCTGGGGAACGGCGCTTGCGATGCTTCTGAATGAAAATGGAAATGAAGTGACCTTGTGGTCGCATCGCGAAGAAGAAGCTGAGCGTATGCGGAGGATGAGAGAGTGTTCCAAGCTTCCTGGGATCAGAATCCCGGATGAGGTGAAGATCACGTCGGATCTTGAGCAGGCTGTTTGCGGAAAGAAAGTGCTTGTGATGGTGGTGCCTTCGAAATGTATGCGTGAGACGGCAGAAAAGCTCAAAGAGTATGTGGCACCTGGTACATACGTGATCAGTGCGGCAAAAGGGATTGAAGAAGAGACACTTTTTACGATGACGGATATTCTGGAGCAGGTACTTGTGCAGGCTGATGCAGCTGTTCTTTCCGGGCCAAGTCACGCAGAGGAAGTGGCCAGGCTGCTCCCAACAACGTGTGTGATCGGTGCGCATACGGAAAAAACAGCACGTTTTTTGCAGGAACTGTTTATGGGACCGATGTTCCGTGTTTATATCAGTTCGGATATGCTTGGAATTGAGCTGGGCGGTGCTCTTAAGAATGTAATTGCACTTGCGGCGGGTATTGCAGACGGAATGGGATACGGAGATAATGCAAAAGCGGCGCTTATTACGCGGGGAATTGTTGAGATTGGAAGACTTGGAATTCGTATGGGCGGAAATCCGCAGACCTTTTCCGGCCTGACAGGGATCGGCGACCTGATCGTAACGTGTGCGAGCATGCACAGCCGTAACCGCCGTGCCGGGATTTTGCTTGGCAGGGGTTATACGATGGAAGAGGCCATGAAAGAAGTGAATATGGTTGTGGAGGGCGTTTATTCTGCGAAAGCAGCGATGACGCTTGCAAAAAAATATGATACAGAGCTTCCTATCATTGAGCAGGTAAACCAGATTTTGTTTGAGGGAAAAGATCCGAAAAAAGTAGTGGCAGATCTGATGCTGCGTGACAGTAAGACGGAGAATTCACTGATTCCATGGTAGGTTTTGGCACTGCAGGGATGTAGAATTTTTAACGAATAACGTAATTTATGCAGATTGCATGAAGAAGGTTTTTAAACAAAATTAGTGGGAGTAAACCTGCACGGGAAAAGCCGTGCGGGTTTTTTCTTTTTATGTGTAAAGTTTCTGTATAAAGTTTTCAAAAAAGTACATTGCAGTTGTTGAGAAGAAAAAAGTAATATGTTATAATACAGCCAAATGCAAAAGAATATTCGGGAATGTCAAAAAATTAACAAAAAGAAAAAACGTTCATGAACAAACAGCAATGCGGATTGCGAATGAATGCGTTACAAAGGTTTCTGCGGTTCCGGAATATTCAGAAGGAATTGAAGAGGCATTCAGAAAGGAGAACGGATATGCATATTATTCATGACGAAAATGGCAATCCGATTGCACATGGCCATGACCATGAGCACGCTCATACACACAGCCACGAGCATACGCACAGCCATGAACATGGCTGCGCATCCGATAACTGTGGCAGCTGCAATGACTGCGGAGATAAGACAGCGGCGCTGCTTGATTACATGCTCAAGCACAATGAGCATCATGCAGCTGAACTCGACCAGGTAGCAGACAAGCTTCGCGCCGAGGGCAAAGAGGCCGCTGCAGATCAGATCAAGAAAGCAGTCGATGAGTTCAAAAAAGGAAATCTTTATCTGGGACTTGCACTTGCAACTGTAAAGGAGCAGTAAACTGGACGGGAGGTGGACGGTATGTGCCTGTCTACTGTATATAAGACAAATGAGCCGGACAGCATCATCATGGAGTACGTCAGCAAGATTGAGGTAGAAGGAAACATCATTACCCTGACGGATGTGATCGGTGATACAAAAACAGTTGAAGGAACCATTAAAATGGTTGATCTCACCGGCGGAGTCGTAAAAATCAACTGTTAAAATCAGGATCGAAAACAAACTGCCTTGCTTTTTGGCAGGTTGTACACGATAGATTACCATATTATAAAAGTGGAGGTATAAACAAATGGCAAAAGTAAAACTTACTGATCTGATGAAGGAGAGACAGTTACTTTCTTTCGAGCTTTTCCCGCCGAAGACAGACAAAGGAATGGAGAATCTTCCGGGAACTATTGAAAAGCTTTGTGAGTTCAAACCGGAGTACATTTCCTGTACATACGGTGCAGGCGGCGGAAATGTAGGTCGTAACCGTGAGGTTTGTCAGGAGATCATCAAAGCCGGTACTGTTCCGGTAACTCACTTTACTGTAATCAAGAATACAAAAGAGGGTATCAAGCAGCAGCTGGAGCAGTATCTGGCTGAGGGCGTAGACCATATGCTGGCACTTCGTGGAGATATTCCGCTTGGTGAGACCACAACCTGTGGTGATTTTGATTACGCAACAGATCTTGTAGCATTTACACGTAAAGAGTTCGGCGATAAATTTGAGATTGCAGTAGCTGGTTCACCGGAAGGTCATATCGCATGCCGCAGCCTTGATGCAGATATCGCAGTTCTGAAAATGAAGCAGGATAACGGTGCAGATTATATCATGACTCAGCTCTGCTGGGATATGGAGCAGTTCAAGGTATGGCTGGATAAGATCCGCAGTGCAGGTGTTACTATGCCGGTAGACGTAGGAATCATGCCAATTCTTGATCAGGCAGCAACCATCAATATGGCACTGTCACGTAACGGCTGTGTAATGGAGCGTGAGCTTGCAAGACTGATCTCCAAGTACTGGCTGTTCCCGAACCCGTTTGCAGCAAAGGATGCTGAGGGCAAGCCGTTCGATATGTTCTACGATCAGAAGGTAAGAGACTTCAAGGAAGCAGGAATCGAGTATACGATCAAGCAGATCGATGCTTACCGTGCACTTGGCGTAGACGGAATCCATCTCTATGCACTGAATAAGTGGCAGGATGTATCCCGCATTATCAAAGAGTCCGGAATGCGTACACTGATTTAACCGAGCCAAGCAAGTCCTCTGCTTCAATTGCGCTGAGCAATAAGCAGTGGGTAGGGACTTGCTTGTATCAGGAGTGGTACAACCCACTCCTGATAAGCTGCGAAGCAGCTACTCGGTTATGAGCAAGTAGCGAAGCGGATTGCGAATATCCGCTTGACTCGAATCAGATGATAAAGTGACTGTCCGGCTATGCAGGCGACCGCGATTTTGCTTTCGCGTGAGCCGGTAATAATAAAGAAATGTAATACCAGGAGGGAAAAACATGTCACACGTAATAGCGATTGCAGGAAAAGGCGGAGTCGGTAAAACTACTCTTTCGGGGATGCTGATTCAGAGAATGTGCCAGATGGGAAAATCACCGATTCTGGCAGTGGATGCAGACGCAAACTCCAATCTGAATGAGGTGCTCGGAGTCGATGTGGATATGACGCTTGGAGACGTTCGCGAGCAGATTGAGCGGGCGGGGGTCAGCAACGAAAATCCGATTCCGGCAGGAATGTCAAAGGCAGATTACGCGGAGATCATGTTTCAGCGCTGCCTTAATGAAGATGATGACTTTGATCTTCTTGTAATGGGGCGTACCCAGGGGAAGGGATGCTACTGCTACGTGAATGGGCTGCTTCAGGCTCAGATGCAGAAGCTGCTTCCGGGGTATAAATATATGGTGGTCGACAATGAGGCAGGTATGGAGCACATCAGCCGTGGCATCCTGCCGAAGGTCGACACACTGATCCTCGTAAGCGATTGTTCCAGAAGAGGCGTTCAGGCAGCAGGCAGAATTGCGGAGCTTGCAAAAGATTGTAATCTGAATCCGAAGACCATGGGATTGATCGTAAACAGAGCGCCGGGCGGAAAATTAAACAGCGGCACAATGGAAGAGATCGAGAAGCAGGGGCTTACGCTTCTCGGTGTCGTACCGCATGATGATCAGGTATATGAATATGACTGCGAAGGAAAACCAACGGTAGAACTTCCGGACAGCTCACCAGTGCGTGTGGCACTTGATGAGATCATCAACAGACTTGATCTGTAAGTAAAAACAGGAAATACCCATTTATAGAAAATATTAAGGAGGTTTATAATGGGCGACTTTAAGTTAACAACAGTAGAAGAGTTCGAAGCGGCTACCAACCGACTTCTTGAAACTGGCCAGAAAGTAGGCGCAGATGGATGGCAGTATCGTGTAAAAAATCAGACACCGCACTGTAAATTTGGTGAGACCGGTATTTGCTGCCGTATCTGTGCAATGGGACCGTGCCGTATCACACCGAAGGCACCGAGAGGAATCTGCGGATGCGATGCTCATGGTATTGTAGCACGTAACTATCTGAAGTTTACAGCAGGCGGTTCAGCAACACATTCCGATCATGGCCGTGAAATCTGCCATACACTGTACTGCGCAGATCCGAACGGAGCATACAAGGTAAAAGATCCGGAGAAGCTGATCCGTATTGCAAAAGAGTGGGGCGTTGAGACTGAGGGCAAAGATATTTATGATCTGGCTCATGAGATGGCAGTTCTCGGTATGGGTGAGTACGGTAAGGTATTCGGCTATCAGAACTTCTTAAAGAGAGCTCCGCAGCATACACAGGATATCTGGGAGAAGCAGGAGATCGCTCCGCGAGCAATCGACCGCGAGGTTTCCTGTTCCCTGCATATGACCCATATGGGATGTTCTTCTCTCCCGGAGGCACTGATCCGTCAGTCCTTAAGATCAGGTCTTTCTGATGGATGGGGTGGATCCATGGCAGGTACGGAGTTCTCCGATGTACTGTTTGGTACGCCGAAGCCGATCGACACCGAAGCAGACCTTGGCGTTATGAACGCTGAGAACGTAAACATCGTTGTACACGGACATGACCCGTCACTTTCCGAGATGATCTGTGAGTATGCAGATGATCCGGAGATGATCGCATACGCAAAAGAGATGGGTGCAAAGGGAATTACCGTATCTGGTGTATGTTGTACTTCCAATGAGGTTGCAATGCGCCGTGGTATCCCGATGGCAGGTAACTTCCTGCAGCAGGAGAACGTTGTCCTGACCGGAGCCTGTGAGGCGATCGTCGTTGACGTTCAGTGTATTTTCCCGGCATTAGGGCCTCTGTCCAAATGCTTCCATACAAAATTCGTGACCACTTCCCCGGTTGCTCAGATGCCGGATGCAGATTTCATTCGTTTCAGCCCGGAGAACGCAGCTGAGAATGCAAAAGCAATCGTAAAGATGGCAATCGAGAACTTCAAGAACAGAAAACCGGAGCTGGTACATATCCCGACCAATAAACAGAAAGCAACGGTTGGTTATTCCTTTGAAGCAATCGTAAAGCAGCTGGATACCGTAGCAAACTCTCAGGTAGATGAGTTCGGTACCACAAAGCCGCTGATCGAGTGCATTACTTCCGGAGTACTCCGCGGAGCAGTTGCAATGGTAGGCTGCAACAACCCGAAGATAAGACCGGACAGCGCTCATATCGAGCTGATGAAGAAGCTGATCGCAAATGATATCATCATCGTAGCATCCGGATGCTCCGCACAGGCAGCTGCAAAGGCTGGTCTGATGGACAAGAGAGCAAAAGATCTCTGCGGTGCAGGTCTGAAGAGAGTCTGCGAACTGGCTGATATTCCGCCGGTACTGCACATGGGCTCCTGCGTAGACATCAGCCGTATGATGGTTCTGGTTGCTGAGCTGGCAAAGGATTCCGGACTGAATATTTCTCAGCTTCCGGTAGTCGGCTGCGCACCGGAGTGGATGTCCGAGAAGGCTGTATCCATCGGAAACTATGTAGTAGCAACCGGTATCGATACCTTCCTTGGCGTTGACCCGTACGTAAGCGGATCTGATCAGGTGGCTGAGCTGCTTACAAGCGGTATCAGAGACTGGGTAGAGGCTGCTTACACGGTAGAAAAAGACATCGACAAGCTCGGCGATAAGATGATTGAGCGTATTGAAGAGAAGAGAGCAGCAATCGGAATCTGATCGTAAGACAGAGTTCTTTTAACTGGCAATACATAAAAAGCAGAGTCCATACCGGCCGCAGATTCTGGCCGGTATGGAGAAATGCAGAAAATCTGTAACATGAGGTGACTGAATTTATGAAGATTGCGGTAACCGGAAAAGGCGGCGTTGGTAAAACGACTTTTGCAGCGACGCTGGCACGGCTTTATGCGGATGAAGGACACCCGGTTCTGGCAGCAGATGCTGATCCGGATGCAAACCTGGGTCTGGCACTTGGATTTTCTGAGGAGGAGCTGGATACGATCATTCCGATTTCCAAAATGAGAAAACTCGTGGAGGAGCGTACCGGAGCGGATGAGTTTAATAAGATCTTCCGGCTGAATCCGAAGGTGGATGATATTCCTGACAAATACGCGAAGAGCTGCAATGGAGTAAAGCTTCTGGTACTTGGTACGATAGAGACGGGCGGAAGCGGATGTGTCTGCCCGGAGCATGTGATGCTGAAGCGTATCATTAATCACCTGATGCTCCACTCAGGCGATGTGGTTATTCTTGATATGGAAGCCGGCCTGGAGCATCTTGGAAGAGGAACGACGAGTGGCATGGATGCTTTTATCGTCGTGATCGAACCGGGTGCACGCAGCGTACAGACCTACAAAAATGTAAAACGTCTTGCAAAAGATCTTGGTGTGGGCCAGGTGATGGTCGTTGCAAATAAGGTCAGAAGTGAGGAAGATGAAGAATTTATCCGTTCAAAGATTCCGGCGGAGGATCTTCTTGGATTTATTCATTACAATTCTGAAGTCATTGATGCGGACCGTCAGGGACAGTCTCCGTATGATTTCAGTACTGCACTAATACAGGAAGTACGCAGCATTAAAGAAAAAATAGATCATTCAGAGAATTGATTGGAGGAAAGAAACATGACATTATTTGATGTTGTATTTAGCGGAAATGATACCGTTTACGGTCTGACCGAAAACGCGATCAACGAAGCTATTGCAAAATATGGCGAAGACAAGCCAGTAGCATTTCCGGATACCGCTTACAGCCTTCCGTGCTACTACGGCGTAACAGGAACAAAGGTTGGAAATCTTGGTGAACTGAAAGCAGCTCTTGGCGTGGTAAAGACCCTGATGACAAGAGAGCAGAAGTTAAACGATGCATTTATGTCCGGTGTTGCTACTGCACTTTGTGCTGAGTTTATTGAGGTTCTGAAATATATCGATGGAGCAGCTCCGTATGAGGCTCCGTGCTACGGACATCTGGCTGACGCAGTGATCCGTGAGCTGGGCGTTCCGCTTGTTACCGGTGATATCCCGGGTGTAGCAGTTATTCTTGGAGCAGCTCCGACTGCTGAAGAAGGTGTTGCACTGGTAAAGAGCTATCAGGCACAGGGTATCCTGGTTACACTGGTAGGTGGAATTATCGATCAGTGTGAAGAGCTGGGCTACAAGACAGGTGCAAATGTACGTGTTATCCCGCTTGGAAAAGATGTTACATCTGTAATCCATGTAGTATCCGTTGCAATCCGTGCAGCGCTGATCTTCGGTAATGTTGCAGCTGGTGATGCAGCAGCACTGATGGAGTACACCATGAAGCGTGTACCGGCATTCGTAAATGCATTTGCTCCGCTTGATCCGGTTATCGTAGCATGCGGCGCAGGCGCAATCGCACTTGGCTTCCCGGTAGTTACAAACGAGGATACCTTCAAGGTTCCGAAGAGCTTGATCGTACAGCCGGATGTATCCAAGTTCAATGCAACTTCTCTTGAAGCAAGAGATATCAAGATCAAGATCACAAACATTGATATTCCGGTTGCTTATGCATCTGCATTTGAGGGTGAGATCATCCGTCGTAAAGAGATGCAGGTTGAGTTCGATGGTTCCCGTGTAGACTGCTTCGAGCTGGTACAGACCAAGGATATGAGCGAGGTTGAGGATCATAAGATCGAGGTAATCGGACCGGATATCGATACGTTTGAGGTTGGCTCCAAGCATTCCCTTGCATACATCGTAGAGGTTGCAGGCAAGAGCATGCAGCCGGATTTTGAGCCGGTTATTGAGCGTAAGTTCCATTCCTACCTGAACTGTGTAGAGGGTGCATACCATACAGGTCAGCGTGATATGTTCCGTATCCGTATCGGCAAAGAGTGCTTTAACGCAGGCTTCCGTGCAAGACATATCGGAGAGATCCTTTACGCAAAGGTTAAAAGTGAGTTCGCAGCAGTCGTAGACCGCTGCCAGGTTAAGGTTATTACAGATGCAGAGCTGTGTACAAAGCTTCGTCATGAACTGGCAATTCCGGTATTTGACAAGCGTGATGAGCGTCTGAACACGCTGACAGATGAGAGTGTAGACGTATACTACAGCTGTATCATGTGCCAGGCATTCTCCCCAAGCCATGTATGCGTGGTTACTCCGGAGCGTCTTGGTCTTTGCGGTGCCGTTTCATGGCTGGATGCAAAGGCAACCAACGAGCTGGATCCGCAGGGACCGTGCCAGGTGATCACGAAGGAGAGACCGATTGATGAGAGAATCGGTGAGTATGAGGATGTAAACGAGGCAGTCCAGAAATTTTCTCAGGGTGCACTGGATGATGTATCCCTGTATTCCATCATTGAGAAGCCGATGACATCCTGTGGATGTTTTGAGTGTATCTGTGGTATCGAGCCGCTGTCAAACGGTGTCTGCATCGCAAACCGTGAGTACGCAGGCATGACTCCGATCGGTATGACCTTCTCCGAGCTGGCATCCATGACAGGCGGTGGAGTTCAGACTCCGGGCTTCATGGGACACGGCAAGCATTTCATCGCTTCCAAGAAGTTCATGAAGGCAGAAGGCGGCGTAGCACGTATCGTATGGATGCCGAAGGAACTGAAGGAACAGGTAGCAGAGAGACTGAACCAGACAGCCAAGGAACTGTACGGTATCGACAACTTCTGCGATATGATCGGTGACGAGACAGTAGCCGAGGATCCGGAAACACTGCTCGCATTCCTGGAAGAGAAAGGCCATCCGGCACTTAGCATGGAGCCGATGATGTAAAAATCGCCCTGTGGCTATGCAACAGGGTTGGGCCAGCGGGTATAACCCGCTGACCCATGGCTGCAAAGCAGCCACGATTTTTAACTCGAAAAAACGTGCAGCGTTTTTTCGAGTCTAAAATGGCAGCGAGTCATCCAGTGACTGCGTGAGCAGGCACAGTTTTTTAACGAGAAAAAACGCTGTGCGTTTTTTCGAGTCTAAAATAGCAGTCTAAAATAGCAGCGAGTCATCCAGTGACTGCGTGAGCAGGCACAGTTTTTTAACGAGGAAAACGCTGAGCGTTTTTTTCGAGTCTAAAACCTACGGGAAGCGTGCGATGAGCACCCTTTTCCCACTACCAATTTTATTCAGGCGGATATCGGAGTAACATCCGATATAAAATAAATTTTTACATATTCATTTGCCATAGGGACACATTTCCGTGTTCCATAAAGGCATGTACAATCAAGGAGGTAACGAAACAATGCCGTTTACTGCAAAATCAGGAAAATTCAGTGCAAATATCAACACACTGACTATGGGCACTGGCGACAAAGCAATCGTTCTTGGCGGAGAGAATGTATTACCGTTTTATACATTCGATGCTGAGATCGAGAATGCACCGAAGGTAGGTATTGAGATCACAGACGGCGGTCTTGATGCTGAGCCGGAATGCGTAAAGAAATATTATGAAGGATGTTCAACAGTCGTTGACATGGCTAAGAAGGCTGCAACCTTCGAAGGCGTTGATTTCTTAAGTATTCATTTGGAAGGCGGAGATCCGAATGGAGAGAACAAACCAACCGAGGAACTGATCAATATCGTAAAAGAAGTTGCGGATGCGGTAGATCTTCCGATCGTGGTTTGCGGATGTAAGAATGTTGAGAAGGATGCTGAGATTTTTGCAAAAGCATCAGAAGTACTCAACGGAAAAAATGCTGTTATGCTTGCAGCAAAAGAAGAGAACTACAAAAATGTCGGCGCTTCAGCAGGTCTTGCTTACAAGCAGATCGTAGGTGCTGAGTCTGCCGATGATATCAACCTTGCAAAACAGTTAAACGTACTGCTTACACAGCTTGGTGTTGATGCGAAATCTATCGTTATGAACGTGGGTACTGCAGCAGCTGGTTACGGCTATGAGTATGTAGTTTCCACAATGGACCGAATCAAAGCAGCCGCATTACAGCAGGGTGATGCGACACTGCAGATGCCGATTATTACTCCGGTTGCGTCCGAGACATGGGGCGTAAAAGAGTCTGTTGCCACCGAGGATGATATGCCGGAATGGGGACCGACAGAAGAGCGTGGAATTGATATGGAAGTTGAAACTGCAGCAGCAGATCTGGCTTCCGGATCAAACGCTGTTATTCTGAAGCACCCGGTATCCGTTGCTACGATCTCCAAGATGATCAAAGCTCTGATTTAATATATATTTCATATATACACAGGAGGAAATAAAACAATGGCATTAAAAGGTCTTGATATTTTTAAATTATCACCAAAAAAGAACTGTAAAGAGTGCGGCTCTCCGACATGTATGGCTTTCTCTATGAAAGTTGCACAGGGTGCGGTAAGTCTGGATGCATGCCCGTACTTCTCAGAGGAAGCAAAGGCTGCAATGAGCGAGGCAACTGCTCCGCCAATGAAGACCATTAAGGTAGGCACAGGCGATACAGAAATGACACTGGGCGGCGAGACCGTTCTGTTCCGTCATGAGAAGACGTTTGTGAGCAAGACCAGATATGCAGTAGATCTTTGCAGCAGCATGGATGATGCACTGATCGATGCAAGACTGGAAGAACTGAAGCATGTAGATTATGACCGTATCGGTGAGCGTATGTATGTTGAGATGATCGATGTGGAATACGATCCGGCAAGCGGTCAGGACAAGTATGTAGAACTTGTGAAAAAAGCAGACGGACATGGAAGAGTACTGATTCTGGATTGCCAGGATGTCGAGGTTGCAAAGGCAGCACTTGAGATCTGCAAGGCATCCAAGCCAATCCTGAATGGTGCAAATCCGTCCAACTACGAAGAAATGAGCAAGATCGCGACAGAGGCAGGCGTTGCACTTGGCGTTCGCGGCGCAAACGAGGATGAGCTGTACGATACACTGGCAGCACTGGAGAAGCTTGGAAACAAGAATCTTCTGTTCAATGCATGTGAGGGTACTGCAAAGGCAGCTTTCGCAACTGCTGTTCAGTTCCGTAAAGCAGCAATCAAAGACAGCAACCGTACCTGCGGCTATCCGTCTATCGTAAACGTATCCAAGATTGCAAAGGGTGACTGGCATCTTCAGGCAGCACTGCTGTCTCTGTTCACTGTAAAATACGGTTCCATCGTAATTGCAGAGCACATCGGATATGCAGAGGCACTTCCGCTTTATGGATTAAGACAGAATGTATTTACCGACCCGCAGAAGCCGATGAAGGTAGCACCGGGTGTATATCCGATCAATGGCGGCGATGAGAATTCTATCTGCCTGACGACAGTAGACTTTGCGCTTACTTACTTCGTAGTATCCGGTGAGCTGGAGCGTTCCGGCGTACCGTGCAACCTTATTATCAACGATGCTGGCGGACTTTCCGTACTGACATCATGGGCAGCAGGTAAATTCTCTTCAACATCCATCGCAAACTTCTTTAAAGAGCAGGATATTGAAGGAAAGATCAAATGCCGCAAGCTTTGCATCCCGGGCAAGGTAGCCGTATTAAAGGGCGAGCTCGAAGCAAAGATGCCGGGCTGGGAGATCATTGTTGCTCCGCGTGAGGCTGTTCAGCTCGTAAAATTCCTGAAGGATATGCAGTAAGATTAAAACGATCAGTCGTTTGGATCAGAACGTAGAAACAAACAGGAATGACAGCAGTTTTGCCGGGCAGGAAACCGCCCGGCACAGAATACTGTAGCAAAGCGGATTCTGTAAATCCGCTTGAAAAAGAATGTCCGGCCCAAGGCAGGCCGGGCAGAATAAACCAATATAAAAGGAGAATACACAATGGCAAAATTTGTAGCAATTGGTGAGAGACTTTCCACTACCGCACCGATCATCAACAAAGCATTCACAGAGAGAGATCCGGAGCCGATCCTGAAAAGAGCAGAGCAGCAGCTCAAAGCTGGTGCTACTTATCTTGATGTAAACATCGGACCGGCAGAAAGCGATGGAGAAGACCTGATGAAGTGGGCAGTTCAGCTCCTTCAGGGAAATTTTGACAATGTTCCGCTTGCACTGGACACTTCCAACAAGAAAGCAATTGAGGCTGGTATTGCTGTATACAATCGCGCAAAAGGAAAACCGATCGTAAACTCTGCAGACGCTGCAGGACGTATCGAGTACCTTGACCTTGCAGCTGCAAACGATGCAATCTGTATCGCACTTTGCAACGGCGAAGGAATTGCAAAAGACAACGATGAGCGTATGGGCTATTGCCAGCTGCTGCTTGAGAGAGGTCTGGAGCATGGTATGGAAGCAGAGGATATCTGGTTTGATCCGTTATTCCTGGTTGTAAAGGGAATGCAGGATAAGCAGATGCAGGTTCTTGAGTGTATCAAGATGTTCAGCGATATGGGTCTGAATTCTACAGGTGGTCTGTCCAACAACTCCAATGGTATGCCGAAGGCAATCCGTCCGATCATGGATTCCGCACTGGTAGCTATGGCTATGATGCAGGGTCTTACTTCTGCAATCGTAAACCCGAACGACCTTCGTCTGATGGAGACCATCAAGTCCTGCGACGTATTCAAGGGTAATACACTGTATGCAGATTCTTATCTGGAGATCTAATTCAGGCATAATTTTCTGAATGTAAATAGGTACCCCATCCTTTATACTGCAAAGTGAGAAAGGGTGGGATGTGGGGGGCAAGCTCCCACAGATCTGTCATGAGACGACTGCGCTCGTGAGACGACATGAAATAGAAAGGGCTGCTGCGGACATGTGAATCATCAGAATTGTTTTCTGAAAATTACGGTCTGTAGCAGCCCTTTATATCAGAATAAAAATAAGGACTGCAGAACATCAGAAGGACAGCTGAAGGTATCAGAAGCTGTTCCTGTCGGCATATTGTGTGCAGAAAGGATTGGTTATGTTTAAGGTTACATTCAAATTTGAAAATGGCAATTCCGTAGAAGCATTTGCCACAGAAGGAGAAAATCTTCTGGAAGTGGCACGAAAGACAAACGTTGCCATTGACGCACCATGTTCTGGTAATGCAGCCTGCGGAAAATGTAGAGTGAAGCTTTTGGCGGGAGAGCTGGATTCTCAGCAGACACTTCACATTACAGATGAAGAGTATGCACAGGGCTGGAGGCTATCCTGTGTCAGCAAGGTGATTGCAGATGTTACGGTGGAAGTACCGGATATTGCGTCTGCATATAAAAGCAGAATGAAGGTGGCGGACCTTGATTCGGCAAAAGAGATTGAAATTTTTGAAAAAACGAAGACAGATGTGGAAGCTGCCGGAATTGAATTTAAAAATGATATGGATGTGATCCGTGTCACGATGCAGGAACCGACATTGGATGATACGATGCCGGATATGGAACGTGTCATATGGGCGGTAAAGGATGTCTGCGCGGTAAAGAACGTAAAAGTACCATTTATTGTAATGAAAAATATGGCAGAAACACTGCGAAAATATAAATTTGACGTACAGTGCGTGATCCGCAGAGCCGGTGAAAAGGTGGAAGTGCTGGATATCCTGGGACCGGAAGAGGATGTGAAGGTCTGCGGCCTGGCAGTGGATATCGGTACGACTTCCGTTGCAGCACTGATCATCGACATGAGAACCGGTGCAATTCTGGCAAAAGCATCGACCGGTAACGGACAGATTCGTTATGGAGCAGATGTTATCAACCGTATTATTGAGGCCATAAAGCCTGGCGGAAAGAGAAAGCTGCAGGACGCAATTATCAAAGAAACCTTAAATCCGCTGATTGCAGAAATGTGCTCGGCGGCAAAGATCAAGACAACTCGCATTTACCGGATGTGCGTGGCAGGCAATACGACAATGAATCATCTGCTGGTTGGAGTATTCTCAGACCCGATTCGTATGGAACCGTATATTCCGACGTTTTATGAGACGACGAATGTGTATGCGCAGGATCTTGGCATTCATATTTTTCCGCATGCGCGGGTGATCATGGCGCCAAATATCGGAAGCTATGTAGGCGGAGATATTACGGCAGGTACGTTTGCAAGCTGTATCTGGAATCAGCCGACGATGTCGTTGTTTATTGATCTTGGAACAAACGGGGAGCTGGTATTCGGAAACGAGGAGTTTATGATGAGCTGTGCCTGCTCCGCTGGTCCGGCATTTGAGGGTGGAGATATCAGCTGTGGCATGCGTGCGACAGATGGTGCAATTGAAGCCTGCACGATCGATAAGGAAACGATGGATCCGACATTTTCAATCATCGGTGATAAGGGACAGAAGGCAGTAGGAGTCTGCGGTTCCGGTATCATTGATCTGATCAGTGAGCTGTTCCGCTGCGGCATTATCAACCCGAAAGGTAAATTTATCCGTGAAGGTAAACGGATCCGCCATGACAAATATGGTATGGGAAGCTATGTGCTGGTATTTAAGGAAGACGCAGCATCGGTCAAGGATGTAGAGATCAATGAGGTGGATATTGACAACTTCATGCGTGCAAAGGGAGCTATTTTTTCAGCAATACGCGTGATGCTCAATTCACTTGATTTTACCGTGGACATGATCGATGATGTATACGTAGCAGGAGGAATCGGAAGCGGCATTAACATGAAGAATGCGGTCAATATCGGTATGTTCCCGGATATTCCGATTGAGAAGTTCCACTACATCGGAAACTCCTCTTTGTCGGGTTCTTACATTATGCTGCTGTCCAATCAGGCAGAGAAGAAAGTGGATGACATTGCACACAATATGACGTATCTTGAGCTCTCAAATGAGCCGACGTATATGGATGAGTTTGTGGCTTCCTGCTTCCTTCCGCACACGGATGCGACCCTGTTTCCGTCTTTGACATTTAAATAAAAGGATCCGGTTGAAATCCTAAAGGACGGCTAAGCGGTCAATACTGCCGTCCTGGTTTTTCCAAATATGTTCTGATCCGGCAGCAGAAAAAAGAAAAGATAGGAAGAACAAGAAAGTATGGAAATAGAAAAGAACAACAATAAAGAACTGGTACCGCTGGAGCATTATCTGGAAGAATACGCAAAAGCATCTCCGGAGGAGATGAGCAGCCGTACCGGTATGCCGTATGATGCAGAAAAACAGCAGTTTGAGGTCACCTTTTTCGGGCGGAAGTACGCAGTGGCCTGGCCGGAATTTTCGGCGACGTGTCTGGATGATGCATATGGTTTTGATGCACTGGAAAAAATGAATCCGGCCAAGATTCTTGTGGTACGTTTTCTGCTGGAAGGTGCAACAGCAAATGGCACCGGAAAATTCCTTACGTATCGTGAGGTGCCGTGGGGAGAACTGTATTATCGCCAGTTCAATGGGCGCTGTATGATGCGTCTGGCATATGGTTTTGGTAATAAACTGGACGCATTCAAAAAAGCGATGGAGGCGATGCATGCGCAGCCGGTAAAGGCAGGCGATGCGGCGTATCAGGCCGAGGTATTTCCGGGGTATTTCGTACAGTTTCTGTTATGGGAGGGTGATGAAGAGTTTGCACCGTCTTCTCAGATTCTGTTCAGTGACAATTTTCCGGCAGGGTTTCATGCAGAAGATCTGGTAGTTGTCTGTGATGTACTGATTACGATTCTGAAAAACCTGCAGTAAGAGCGGTTTGGTAGCATATTGTACAAAATAGATACGCTGAAAAATGAAATAAGTATTGAAATTAGCCAGTATTTCGATTATATTAGTAAGTAAAAGGGTGAGGATTGCCCGTGCGCAGGAACGGATGCGTTTCATTGCGGGAAAGGAGAATTTTTCAGATGGGATTTAAGACAGATATTGAAATCGCACAGGAAACAACAATGTCTCCGATTACGGAGATCGCTGCAAAGGCAGGTATTGAAGCAAAGTACCTGGAGCAGTATGGTAATTACAAAGCAAAAATTGATTACAATCTCTTAAGAGAAACAGACAAAGAGGATGGCAAGCTGATTCTTGTAACTGCAATCAACCCGACACCGGCAGGTGAAGGAAAGACTACGACAACGGTAGGTCTTGCAGACGGTATGCAGAAGCTTGGCAAGAATGTAATGGTAGCACTCCGTGAGCCGTCCCTCGGACCGGTATTCGGCGTTAAGGGCGGAGCAGCAGGCGGCGGATATGCACAGGTTGTTCCGATGGAGGATATCAACCTTCACTTTACCGGTGACTTCCATGCGATCGGTGCAGCAAACAACCTGCTCGCAGCAATGATCGACAACCATATCTACCAGGGAAATGAACTGAACATCGACCCGAGAAAGATCACCTGGAGAAGATGTGTGGATATGAATGACCGTCAGCTCCGTTTCGTTGTAGACGGACTTGGCGGAAAGACAAACGGTATGCCAAGAGAGGATGGATACGATATCACCGTAGCATCCGAGATCATGGCAGTTCTGTGTCTGGCAAGTGATATCACAGACCTGAAAGCACGTCTT
>Ga0129317_1000388_pt1 | contig 48262 bp, 44 predicted proteins | sample Cm1ome_FD_94430 | JGI IMG/M metagenome (GOLD analysis project Ga0129317, IMG submission 94430) | Eastern black-and-white colobus group fecal microbial communities from Wisconsin, USA - Cm1105 metagenome | ecosystem: Host-associated > Mammals > Digestive system > Large intestine > Fecal | place... | reverse complement strand
ATGTGAGTTTGGTTGGCAAACCTTTTTCATTTCAACTCGGGGACTTTTTCTTGTTTACTTTTTTCATCGCTATAAGCTCTTTTACCCCTCCGGCAGAGCCGGGGGTTCACTTTGCCAAAGCAAGAGTAACGGGGAAGGTCTTTCGTCCCTTCCCCGTTTCAAGTCTCTCTGTGTTCTTATCCCATCCAGCTCAGAAGCCGCCCCGCCTCCATAGCTGCCAACGCCCGGACGCCCTCAAAGTCCACGTAGGGATTGTAAACCGCTTCCAGCTTGTCGTGACTGGCCTTGGCATCCTTCAGGGCCGCCACTGCCTCCTGCCTCAGCAAAGCGGTCATCCGGGTCTGGAACCGCAGGCGGGCCTTGCCCTCCGGGTCTGCCATGGCGTCCAGCCGGATACGGCGGAAGGGCTTGCCGCCGTAGTCCATCCCCGGACGGGAGGTGACGAAGGCCAGCCCCAATCCCGGTACCAGCAGGTGCTCCATGCGGGCAGGGTCCTCCGGTGCCATACAGGTGATGGTGTCCCAACCGTTGTCCGCCGCAGCCCGGTGGAGCCGGGCCAAGCTCTCCCCTGCCAGTTCCCAGCTGTCCGCGAACTCATAGACCTTGGGACAGAGGGTATCCACACTGTCAAAGCGCCAGAGATACCCCTTGTGGGTGATGCTGCCCAGGAACCGCTTTGTAGTTCTTCCCTGTTCACGACCTTTGGCTCTCAGCTCCCGTTGAAGAATTCCCTCCATACGGCGGGCGGCCCGGTCCGCATCAAAGGTTTTCCTCACCGCCGCGACAGTATCCAACTCCACCTGCCGCGCCGCTTTCAGGCAGCGGTAGGCCCGCACGTAAGCCGCCTGATAATCACGGGTGTGGGCCTTCACCGCCTTCGCGTCCCGCTTGGCCGCCATCAGGTCGTAAAACCGCCCCAAATCCACATACCGATCCACCGCCGCCGGATACTTGGGCTCAATCACGTGGGGGCTGGTGCCGTCCGCGATGGCGCATTTCAGTTCCGGCAGTACCACGCCGTCCAGGGAATCCGGGTCACCGGAGCACCACAGGTATTCCACCTTTGCCCCCGCCTGCTCCATGGTGCGGCCGATCTCCCGCATAAAGGTGTTCTTCCCCACGCCGGGACCGCCCTTCAGTACCATAAAATCGTATGTATTCTCCAGCTCCAGAAGCTCCCCGAAGAGATTCCGGAAGCCTTCGCCGCTGTTGGCGCCTACGAAAAAGTTTGTCACCTGTGCCATAGCCGTCTCCTCCAATGCTGATCTCACTTTCAGGCTATGCGGCCACACCTTGGCCTGACAGTCCTTTTCCCCCCCTTTTTCAAATTTTCTGAGATTCCTGATGCAATCCGGGCATGTCTCTGTTATAATGGATACACCATTCCAAACAAGGAGCCCTTCATGGACCATACATACGAACCTATCCTCACCGACGAGGAACGGGCCCGGCGGCGGGCCCAGCGTGCGGCAGCCCGAAAAAAGAAACAGCAGGCACGCCGCCGGCGCCTGCTGTTGCAAACCGCTCCCTTCGCCATTCTGGCTATCGTTCTGGTGGTCTTTCTCCTGCGAAATGCCCAGCGCCCCAAGGAGGAGCCTGAGCCCGAGACCCCCGCTGCGGCCCCCGCCGTGATACCGGAGATTCAGGAGGAGCCGGAGGAACCAGTCGTCTACACCATTTCCGCCACGGCGGACACTGTCCAGCTGGACGACACCCTTCCCAGTGCCTACGCCGTGCTGGTGGACCGGGCCAGCGGCACTATTTTGGCGGAAAAGAGTTCTGAGACAGTTATCAGCCCTGCCTCCATGACCAAGATTCTGACCCTGCTGGTGGCCGCTGAAAACCTGAAAAGCCTGGATGACACCGTCACCATCACCATCGACATCACAGACTACTGCTACGTCAACGACTGCAGCGTGGTAGGCTACGAGGTGGGCGAAACGGCCACGGTGCGGGAACTGCTGTACGGCACCATTCTCTCCTCCGGCGCCGACGCTGCTCTGGGTCTCGCCACCTATGTGGCCGGGTCTCAGGAGGCCTTCGTGGAGTTGATGAATGAAAAGCTGGAGGAGCTTGGGCTTTCCGAGACCGCCCACTTCACCAACTGCGTGGGACTGTACGACCCGGACCACCACTGCACCGTCCGGGACATGGCGATCATGTTAAGTGCCGCCATGGACAACGAGCTGTGCCGGGAAGTTCTGTCCGCCCACACCTATAAGACCGCCCCCACGGAGCAGCACCCGGAGGGCCAGGTCCTTTCCAACTGGTTCCTGCGGAAAATCGAGGACCACGACACAGAGCAGGCTGTCCGGGCCGTGGGCGCCAAGACGGGCTTCGTGGTCCAGTCCGGCTCCTGTGCCGCCAGCTGGGGTGAGGACAGCGCAGGCAGGGAATTCATCTGCGTCACCGGCAATGCGTACAGTGCCTGGCGGGCCATTTACGATCATGCTGAGCTTTATAAAACCTACTGCGGCTGAAAAGACCGGCGTCCATTGGACGCCGGTTTTTTTAATATCCGCGCTGTTTCAGGTCTTTCACCAGGTTAACGTAAAACTCTCGCACATCGAAGCCGGGTATATTCTCCCGGTTCAGGTCCACCACATCGCCGTGGGAAATACCCCGCTTCCCTTCCGGCTCCAGCAGGGTAAACCTCGTGCCCCATCTGGCAGACTCCACGGACACCAGTCCGTCGTTTTTGCCGTCGAAGTGCTTCACAATGGGATAGGTGACATTTAGGGGGAATTTGCCGTGCTGCGCCTTTTTGCACCAGGACATGACACTCTCATACACTACGCCGGGCATGTCCGGCGTGGTCTCGTTCCGGGCAAGGCAGGAACTCTCCGTCAGGTCTGTCACCGCCGCCAGAAAGTCGGGATTACTGTCTCCCAGGTGCTTCAAGGTCCCGTTATAAGCGGCGGCGATCTTCTGCCGGGTAGCTTCCGGGACCTTGTTCAGCAGATATTCAGCGTAGATACAGCCCCGGTGAGGCGTGTTGATGGTGGTGAGGGTGGCAACATGAGGGGCCATACCGCAGCAGGAGATGGCCGCCCGACTGTCCAGGCCGCCCTTGGAATGGGCGATGATGTTCACCTTTTCGCAGCCGGTCTCGTCCAGAATCTGCCGGATGCGGGCTGCCAGTTCCTTCCCGCTGTCCTCCACGGAGGCGGCGGACTGCTGCTGGCCGTAATAGACCGTGGCTCCGTTGCGATTCAGTTCCTTTGGGATACGTCCCCAGTAGTTGAGATAACGGAAATCCCGGAAGAACACGCCGTGGACCATGAGGATGGGATACTTCGTTTTGCAGACCTCGCTCTCCGCCCGAACCTCGTCCAGCTCCCACTTCTCCGTTTCGAACTCCACCTCGTCCGAGGCAATACGGATAATCTTTGTCAAATACCAGATGTTCAGGAATGGAATCCAGCCGCAGAGGGCGGCCAGAACGCGGTGCTTGATGCCCAGTTGTACGGAGGTCAGATAGACCCGGATCATGCCGTTCCAGAATAGGATGGCTTCCAAGAGAACGATAGAAAGGGCATTGAGCACCCAGACCACCATCCAAAGGCCGGAGAAAAAGCCGCCGCTGTTGGCGTCCCGGATGACGGAGGGCAGCAGGGCCAGCATCCAGACCACATTTACCGTGGCAGAGATGAGAAACAGGCGCAGCAGCTCGCAGCCCGCGGAAAGCTGGTGAATGCGCTTCGTGGGAGCGGTCTTGGGGATAGGCCGCAGGTTGATGTACACAAAGGCCGCCAGCAATATCAGGCAGACAGCCGCAGCCGGCAGACAGCCGCCCAGCGTCAAAAACAGCAGCACGGCATTGGTGACCGCCAACAGTGCCAGACTCAGCAGGATACGCCGCACCCTATTCATACCAGAATTCCCTCCTCTGCCCACTTCACAGGAACACCTCGTTCTCTTTTGGGTCCATGAAGTTCATCTCCAGCATCTTCACGTGGGACAAAAAGGCCTCGTCGTCAAAGTATTTGGCTCCCTTGGTGCACTTGCGGACGCACCGCTGGCACTTGATGCAGGTGCCGGGGACATTGGACACATCCGCCGGGTCAATAGCCCCCATGGGACACAGGCGGGCGCAGGCACCGCAGTTGGTACACCTGCGCAAATCGGTCTTGGGTTTGGCTTTCAGGAACTTGGCAGGCTGTCCGTCGGTGCCCTTGGGGATGTAGTACGGTGCCTCCGGGTCTCCGGAGACCTGAACCGGCGCTGGAACGTCTGTGAAGTTTTTTACCTTGTCAGATACTCGTTTTGCAAAGTTCTTCATCTCAAACTCGTCGCTCCAACCGGGACGGCCATAGGCCAGCTCATCGGTGAAGGCGTGACGGCCCACAAAGGCCCCGGCAGCCACGGTATGGAAGCCGTCCTCCTCCAGGACCGCGCACAACTCCGCCAGGGAATTGTCGTAAGCCCGATTGCCAAAGGTCACCGTCGCCAGCGCCAGAGCGCCGTTCCCCCGCAGCTTTTCCCGAAAGTCCGGCAGAATCTTGTTGGGCAGTTTCCCGGCATAGGTAGGCGATCCTACGACTACCAAATCAGTCCCTGTAAAGGGATATACCTGTGCACGTTCCGCAGGTCTGGTGAATGCGATCTGCTCCAGCGGCACGCCCAGGGCCGCCGCCAATTCCTTTCCCAGCAGGGTCACTACCCGGTCTGTGTTCCCTGTGGCGCTGAAGCAAAGAGTCCAGACTTTTTCGATTTTCATACGGTACTCCTTTCGTAACGCAAAGAGGCGGTCCCGGCCGCCATTGGGCGGCCAGAGACCGCCCAACAGGGATGTCTTTGGTATATTTACAGGGAAAAGTCCTCGTCCTTCAGCTTTCCGGTGTCCAGCGCGGCGGGACGGGGCGGCACCCGCTTCAGCGGGTCGTACTTGAAAGCGCGGCAGTGGTCCTCCATGGGAACGATGCCCCGCTTCACGCAGGCCACCTCCCGCTCGTTGATCTGCTGGCCCCGCTGACAGTAGGCACAGCGGGGGTCTATATCCTTGCGAAACAGTTTCACGGTTCCCCCTCCATTCCCTTACAGGGTATAGAGCTTCACAGCCTCGTCCTCCACGGTGGCCTTCACCTGGGTGATGGGGCTTTCGTAGCTGTCGATGATCCTGGTGGCCATGGGGTCCTCCAGCTCCTTCTGGATGGTGCGCCGCAAATTTCGGGCACCGTAGGTCCGGGAGAAGGACTTGTGGGTCAGGAAGGCCACCAGGGCGTCGTCATAGGTGAAGGTGATGCCCTTGTCCTTCAGGGAATCCCGTAGCTCATCCAGCATGATGCGGGCGATAGCCCGGAAGTGCTCCTCGGTGAGGCGGTTGAAGGTGATGACCGCGTCCACCCGGTTGATGAACTCCGGCCGCAGGAACTGCTGGAGGGCCTTCATGGCCCGGTCGGCGTCCTGCTCCTGCTGGGTGCGGCCAAAGCCCACGGTGCCCTCCTTGGTGGCGCTGCCTGCATTGGAGGTCATAACGATAATGGTGTTTTCAAAGTTGACTTTGCGGCCGTGGGCGTCGGTAATTTCGCCGTCGTCCAGAATCTGCAGCAGCACGTTCAACACATCGGGATGGGCCTTTTCGATCTCGTCAAAGAGGATGACGGCATAGGGCTTGCGGCGAATCTTCTCCGTCAGCTGGCCCGCCTCGTCATAGCCCACATACCCCGGAGGAGAGCCCACGATGCGGGAGACAGAATGCTTCTCCATGAACTCGGACATATCCAGTCGAATCAGGGCGTCCGGGGTATTGAACAGATCCGTTGCCAGTTGCTTCACCAGCTCCGTCTTGCCCACGCCGGTGGGACCGACGAAAATGAAGCTGACGGGCTTGTGCTTGGGAGAAATGCCCACCCGGTTGCGGCGGACGGCAGCGGACACGGCGGACACGGCCTCGTCCTGACCGATGATGTGGCCCTTGAGGCGCTCCTCCAGCTGGCTGAGGCGCTGGAACTCCTGCTCCCGGATTTTGGCGGCGGGAATCTTGGTCCACAGCTCGATAACGTGGGCCAGGTTCTCCATGGAGAGCTGGGGGTCGCCCTTGGCGATCAGGCCGTCCAGTTCTGTGTGCATCTGCAGCTCCCGGCTTTTCAGCTCCGCCATGCGGGCATAGTCGCCCTCGGCCTTTTCCTCCTTCTCCTCCAGCATGGTGCGCTCTTTCTCATAGTCATCCAGTGCCCGCTGAATCTCCATACGCCGGGAGATATCCGGGTCCTTCAGGTTCAGGTCGGAGCATGCCTCGTCGATCAAGTCGATGGCCTTGTCCGGCAGGAAGCGGTCGGTGATGTACCGCTCGGAGAGCACCACTGCCTGCCGGAGGATGCCGTCGGACATCTTCACGCCGTGGTACTTCTCGTAGTTGGGCGCAAGGCCTTTCAGAATCTTGACAGAGTCCTCGATGGAGGGCTCGTTGACCGTCACCGGCTGGAAGCGGCGCTCCAGGGCGCTGTCCTTCTCGATGGATTTCCGGTACTCGTTGAAGGTGGTGGCGCCGATCACCTGAATCTCACCCCGGGAGAGGGCGGGCTTCAGGATGTTGGCGGCGTTCATGCTGCCCTCTGCGTCACCGGCACCGGCAATATTGTGGACCTCGTCGATCATCAAAATGATGTTGCCCAGCCGCTTCACCTCGTCGATGAGGCCCTTCATGCGGCTCTCAAACTGGCCCCGGAACTGGGTGCCGGCCACCAGGGCCGTCAGGTCCAGCAGATAGACCTCCTTGTCCCGCAGCTTGAAGGGCACGTCGCCGTCCACGATGCGCTGGGCCAGTCCCTCGGCAATGGCGGTCTTGCCCACGCCGGGCTCACCGATGAGGCAGGGATTGTTCTTCTGGCGGCGGTTCAGGATCTGTACTACCCGCTCGATCTCCTGAGCGCGGCCGATCACCGGGTCCAGCTTGCCGTCCTTGGCCTTCTGGGTCAGGGAGATGCAGTAATTCTCCAAGAACTTGCGCTTGCCGTTTTTTGGCTCCTTCTTCTCCCGGCGGTCCCGCTGCTGGCCGCCCTCCTCCGGGCTTTCGCTGCGGGGCACATCGCCGCCGGAGAACAGGCGGTTCAGGAAGGGGAAGGTGGCGGTCTTGCCCTCTTCCTCGTCCCCGTCGGCCTCGTCGCCGCCTGGGAGATCCTCGATGTTCTCCACCCCGGTCATGGCATTCATCATTTCCTGGCTGATGGTCTCCAGGTCCTCGTCGGAGATGCCCATGCGCTTCATCATGTCATCCACCTGGGGCAGTCCCAGGTCCTTGGCGCATTTTAGGCACAGGCCCTCATTGATGGTGTGGTCGCCGTCCATTTTGGAAATGAACACCACGGCCACATTCTTTTTACATCTTGAACAAAGTGTCGGCTGCATCATATACCTCCATCGTTAATGAAGAAACGACAACAGGCTCAAAGGCGTGTTGGTCGTGAATATCCGTAAAATATGGGCCTCTGCCAGGGCCTCCGTCTCAAAGGAGATTCCCAGCCGCCGGGCTGCCCAGACTGCCAGGAACAGCACCAGGGTGCCCTCCACCAGGCCCAGGGCGCCGCCGCCCAAGCTATTGAGACCATGGAGCAGCGGCAGCTTCATGACCAGGTCCATGGCCCCCACCAGCACATGCAGCATCAGCAGCAACAGCAGGAAGGACAGAATGAACAGGACGCCGTAGGCAACGGAGCCCACCATGCTCTCCACCACCGCGGAGACGATGGAAGCGCCGGTGTCCCGGACGCGCTCCTCCGCCTGCTCCGCCAGGGAACCCCGCACATCCTCGTCCAGGCCCAGCAGGGCCAGCAGGTCCTCCGCCCGGGTCTCCTCCCCGGCTTCTTTCTCCGGGACAGTGCCCGTCTGGACCGCCATGGCCTCCTCTACCCGGCCGGTGATGTGCTTCTGGATCACGGGCGCCGCCAGCCTGGCGGCAGGGCCTGAAAAGGTGGCGGCGATCATCCCGGCGCCCACCAGAGCCACGATCACCATGACCAGTCCGGCCAGAGCGCGGACCAGGCCCTGCCTGGCACCCCGGATGGCAAATGCCAGCAGGACCACCACCACGATGGCATCTATTATAACAGCTGTCGTCACGATTGCCTACCTTTCCGCCTGTAAACGTTTTATGAATTTCCTTGTAATTCCTGCTATTGCAGACTGTTTAAGGCAAAAACAGGCCCGCGTTCTCCGAGGAGAGCAGCAAGGCGGAGCCATCTGCCCGCAGCAGTACGCCGGTGGCGAAGTCCGTGCCGTTCAGGGAGGCATAGACCTGCAGGTCCTGGTTGTAAATCACCAGGCTGTCGGTGTACAGCACCGCCAGATAGCGTCCGGCGGCAGAGATATCCAGTACCTCACGGTTCACGTCCAGGGACGCCAGTTCCGCGCCGTCCGGGCTCACCGTCACCAGGCGGCCCACACTGCCGGATTCATAGCGGTTCAGCAGCAGCGCCGCGAAGCCGTCCCCTCCCAGGGCATAGCCCCGCAGATACAAGCCGCTGTATGTATAGGCGGCGCTGACCTTCCCGTCCATCCCGGCATAGGTCAGACAGGTGTCCGAGACTGTCACCAGCCGGTCTCCCTGCTGGCCGATGACCGCCACCAAGCCGTCTGTCACACTGTAATTTGCCGCGACCTCGGCTTCTCCGGGCTTTGTCAGATCATACATCACCACATTGCTGACGAATACACTGTTCTCCTGGCCCAGAGTCACCGCTGCCATGCAGGAATTGTCATCTGTCACGTAGGCGTCTGTCACGAACCGCCGGGAAGATTTAAATTCAGCAACCCGCACCTGTTCGTCGTTGTATACACGGACGCAACCCTTATAGCCCTTCATTTCCGCCGTCACCGCCAGCCAGCCGCTGTCGTTCAGGGTAGCCGCGATGAAGGGCTCCTCCTCCGCCGCCGTCAGGTGCAGCAGCTCGCCCTCCCGGTCCAGGACGTACAGCTCCGTGCCGCCCACATCGTAGGCCGCCACGCGGCCGCCGCCTGCGCTCAAAGCCGGGGATGCCATGCTGACGGTCGTGGACCAGGCCTCTTCCCCGCTGGGACTCAGAATGGTGAGCCGGGTGTCCGACAGCACCACCAGGCGGTCCTCCAGCAGGGCGAAGCGGTTGCGGACCGAGGCGTCGTAACGGTAAGCGGCGGTGCCGCTGGCCGACTCCGCCTTGCCGTAGCTGAAATAGCGGCGCAGGGCGTCAAAGCCGGTGCCGTCCCGCCAGGCGGCCACCAGCACCACCCCCAGGACCACCACCAGCGTCAGGAAAAACAGCAGGAAGCCTTTCAGAACCCGGTGCTTTTTCCGGGGCTTCTGCTCCTTCTCGCCGTCATCGTCATTCCAGATGTTGTTCGTTCTCTCAGCCATTGAGTCGTTCATCCTCATACCAAAGTCTCGTCAGATACAGTCCTCCGGGAGGGACCGTGGGGCCCGCCAGCCGCCGGTCCCCGCTCTCCAAAATGGCGGGGATGTCCTCCGGAGCAAATTTTCCCTCCGCCGCGTAGAGGACCGTGCCGGTGATGGCCCGTACCATGTTATACAAAAATCCGTTGGCACAGACCTTCAGCTCCAGCAGGTCGCCGTTCCGGGTCACGTCGCACCAGTAGATGGTGCGGACCGTGGATTTTGTCTCCGTTCCCACGGAGCGGACCGCCCGGAAGTCGTGGGTACCCACAAACATGTGGGCCGCCCGGTTCAGAAATTCCTCGTCCAGTTTCTTGGGATAAAAATAGGCCCGATTGACATAGAAGGGATTCTTGAAACGGGAGTTGTAAATGCGGTAGGTATACTCCTTCTTGAGGCAGGAGCCGATGGCGTTGAAGTCCTCCGCCACCTCCAACGCCTCCTTCACCATGATGTCCTCGGGGGTATGGGTGTTGACGGCGAAGGGCAGCCGGTCCACGGGGATCCGGCTCTCGGTGCGGAAGTTGGCGATGTAGTGCTCGGCATGGACGCCGGCGTCGGTGCGGCCGCAGCCGGTGAGGTGCACCGGGGCCCCGGTGATCTTCTCCAGAGCCTTCTGCAGCGTCTCGCAGACGGTGACGGCGTTTTTTTGGACCTGCCAGCCGTGGTAGGCAGTGCCGTTGTACATCAGTTTTAAGGCAATGTTGCGCATAGTTGCTCCTTATTCCGGCCAGGTGACGGTGGGGCAGCGGGACAGCGGCACTTCCTCCATGTCATCCCACCGCATGGCAAGCTTCTCAAAAATGGGAAACTCATACCGCAGGCCAAACGCATCCGTACAGGCGTAGCACAGCCGCATACGGTCCCCCGGAGTGCAGTCAAGGCCGATACCGTCCAATATCTCCCCGTCAACTTCCACGTTGCAGTTATCGGGCATCTGCCGCCCAGCGAATACCAGGGTTCCATTCCGGTAAACCCGAAATTCGCCGTCCAGCGCCTGTATCTCCTTCCCCGCCGGGTCCATCAACCCAACGCCCCAGTCGCACTGGTAAAACTTCTGTATCTGACTGTCGAAGTGCCAGGACGTGCCGCCATGCTCGAACTGCACCGGCAGCAGCTCCACGATGGAATCACTGCTGAACAGTACAGTGTCATCCTCCAGCCGCAGCTCCAGTCCCATCTCCAGGTCCAGAGGGAATGTCACAGTCTGCATATATTTTCCGATTTCATTCGGATGGAGATGATCCAGTTTCCAGGCCATGCGGTATGGCTCTCCAGGCTGGCAGAAACCGATCGTCGGACTGTATTCATCCGCATCCGGGATATCCGCAATGATATCCACGGTCAGCATCCGGTCCTTGGTGTTGACCGTCGGATTCGCAAACGAGACTGAGATCGTCCGCTGGTCCTGGCTGGCTTGCAGCGATTGCAATACGGTATCCGATTCCTCCAGGCGCTCCGCCAAAGTCTCCGCCGTCTCGTGCTCCTCAGCCAACTCCGCCCGCAGGCTGCCAACTTCCGTGCTCTGTCGGGCCAAGGCCACAGCAAGAATGGCGCACAGCGCCAGAGACAGAATGGTCAGTCCATTCTTTTTCAGGAATTCCACAGCGCCAGTCTCCTTTCAAACGCATCGCGTTACAGTCCGAAATGCCGCAGCGTCAGCACTGCAGCCACCACCAGCACGCCCAGGGTCAGGGCGATATAATCCCGCCGCTCGTATTTCAGCACATGGAGCTTGGTGCGGCCCTCGCCGCCGTGGTAGCAGCGGCACTCCATGGCGGTCGCCAGTTCGTCCGCCCGGCGGAAGGCGCTGATGAACAGGGGCACCAGGATGGGGATCAGGGCCTTGGCCTTCTGAATGATATTGCCGCTCTCAAAGTCCGCGCCACGGGCCTTCTGTGCGGACATGATCTTGTCCGTCTCCTCGATCAGGGTGGGGATGAACCGCAGGGCGATGGACATCATCATCGCCAGCTCATGGACTGGCACATGGAGTTTTTTCAGGCCGTTCAGCAGCCGCTCCAGACCGTCGGTCAGGCTGATGGGACTGGTGGTGTAGGTCATGAGGAAGGTACCCATAATGAGCAGCATGATACGCAGCACCATGAAGACAGCATTCCGCAGGCCCTCCACCGTGATATGAAGGAAGCCCCATTCCAAGAGATAGGTGTCTCCCGGGGTGAAAAACAGATTCAGGATTCCTGTGAAAATGATGATAAACAGTACCGGCTTCAATCCACGCACCAACTGCCTGATACCGACCTTGGAGATACGGACACAGATGGTAAGGCAGAGGGCCATGATACCGTAGGCCAGGAGGCTTTTGGCGGTAAACAGCGCCACGATATACAGGACCACCAGCAAAATTTTGGTTCGGGGATCCAGCTTGTGTGCCACGGTAGTTCCGGGGAAATACTGGCCCAAAGTGATATCCTTCAGCATACGGCACCGCCTTTCCGCAGCGCCAAAAGCTGCTTTTCCAGTGCCTCCACCGTGTACACGGCGGGGTCGATATCCATGCCCCGCTGTTTCAGAGCCATGGCAACCCGCGTCACCTGGGGCACATCCAGTCCGGCGGAAAGCAGTTCCTCCGCCCGGGTAAAGACCTCCGCCGGCGTACCGCTCATCAGAATATGGGCGCCCTTCAGCACCAGGATGCGGTCCACGTTCCGGGCGATCTCGTCCATGCTGTGGCTCACCAGGAGAATGGTCTTGTGCTTGTTGCGGTGGTAGTCCCGGATGTTGGCCATCAGGTTCTCCCGGCCCGCCGGGTCCAGGCCCGCCGTAGGCTCGTCCAGAATCAGCACGTCCGGCTCCATAGCCATGACGCCCGCCAGGGCCACCCGGCGCTTCTGGCCGCCGGAGAGCTCAAAGGGGGACTTGTCCAGCTGGTCGTCCCGGATGCCCACCAGGCGGGCAGCCTCCCGGACGCAGCGGTCCAGTTCATCCCCAGTCTTGCCCTGGTTGGCGGGCCCGAAAGCGATATCCTTATAGACGGTCTCCTCAAAGAGCTGGTACTCCGGGTATTGGAACACCAGCCCCACCCGGAACCGCACGTCCCGGATTTTTTTCGGCTCCGCCCAGATGTCCTTCCCCGCCAGCAGGACCTGGCCTGCCGTGGGCTTCAAAAGGCCATTCAAGTGCTGGATCAGGGTGGATTTCCCGGAGCCGGTGTGGCCGATAATGCCGAGAAATTCCCCCTCGTACACGTCGAAGCTCATATCCTCCACCGCGCTGCGCTGAAAGGGCGTACCGATGCCGTAGGTATGGGTCAGGTTTTTGATCTGTAAAATCGGTTCCAAATCGTCTCTTCCCTTTCGTATCGTTTAGCCCAGTGCCGCCGCGATGGCGTCGGCACACTCCTCCACCGTCAGGGCGTCCAGAGGCACCTCCACGCCGTCCCGCCGCAGGCGGTCCAGCAGGTCCACCGTGTCCGGTGTGGTCAGCCCCATAGAGCGCAGCTCGTCGATGCGGGTGAACACCTCTTTCGGCGTGCCATCCATCGCCACCTTGCCGTCGTCCATAACGACGACACGGTCGGCCTCCTCCGCTTCGTTCATGTGGTGGGTGATGAGGATAACGGTGATCCCCTTCTCCCGGTTCAGCCGGTGGATAGTCCCCAGCACCTCCTGCCGCCCGATAGGGTCCAGCATGGCGGTGGCCTCGTCCAGTACGATGCAGGCAGGCTCCATGGCGATGACACCGGCGATGGCGATGCGCTGCTTCTGGCCGCCGGAGAGCAGATGGGGCGCATGGGTCACAAATTCGCTCATGCCCACGGCCTTCAACGCATCGTCCACCCGGCGGCGAATCTCCTCCGTGGGCACGCCCAGGTTCTCCGGGGCAAAGGCCACATCCTCCTCCACCACGTTGGCGACGATTTGGTTGTCCGGGTTCTGGAACACCATGCCCACTCGCTGGCGGATCGCCAGCAGCAGGTTTTCATCCAGGGTGTCCATGCCCTCCACATATACCTTGCCACCCGCGGGCAGCAGCACGCCGTTGAAGGTCTTTGCCAGGGTGGACTTGCCGGAGCCGTTGTGCCCCAGCACCACCACAAAGCCGCCCTTCTCGATGGTCAGGTCCACGCCACGCAGGGCGAACACCGGCTCGCCGCCCTCCTCCGCCGGGTAGGCGAAGCGGAGCTCTTTTGTTTCAATGATTGCAGACATAGCTCTTGTCACTTTCTCTTGTTCTTCAGCTTCTTTTGCCGGAGGCAAAAGAAAAAAATGAAATCATTTTTTCCAGGACATGCGCCTGGAAAAAATTCCTTGACCTCAGCCGCCCTGGGCGGCGGCACCAGTCCGCAGACTGGTGGTGGGGGTTCTAAAGGGGGAGCCTGCTCCCCCTTTATTCAGAAAACCAGCGTCCTGTTGCGCCGCAGGGCAGGGCCAGGCCGGTCTCCGTCACGGGCAGCCCCAGTTCGTCCCAGGTGCACTTGCCGCCGTACTTGTTGGCTACCAGGATATTCAGCAGATACCCCAGCACGGAGGGTGCCAGGCCCGTGGTGTAGGAGTTGATGAGCACAAACAGGGGCTTGTCCGACAGCACCCCGGCGCACAGCTTTACAAAGTCATAGAGATTCTCCTCCAGCTTCCACACCTCGCCGCCGGGCCCCCGGCCGTAGGAGGGCGGGTCCATGATGATAGCGTCGTAGGTCTTGCCTCTTCTGATCTCCCGCTCCACGAATTTGGCACAGTCGTCGATGATCCAGCGGATGGGAGCGTCCTCCAGGCCGGAGAGCTTGGCGTTTTCTCTTGCCCAGGCCACCATGCCCTTGGCCGCGTCCACATGGCACACGGAAGCCCCCGCCTTGGCGCAGGCCACCGTGGCGCCGCCGGTGTAGGCGAACAGGTTCAGCACCCGGATGGGCCGTCCGGCGCCGCGAATTTTGTCCATGACAAAATCCCAGTTCACGGCCTGCTCCGGGAAGAGGCCCGTGTGCTTGAAATTCATGGGCTTCACCTGGAAGGTCAGCTCACCATAGTGGACCTTCCAGCTCTCCGGCAGGGCCTTCTTCTCCCAGTGGCCGCCGCCGGTCTGGCTGCGGAGATACCGGGCGCCCACCCGCTTCCAGGCGGGGTTCTGATGGGGCGTCTCCCAGATGGCCTGGGGGTCCGGCCGCACCAGGACTTGCTTGTCCCAGCGTTCCAGCTTCTCTCCTCCGCCGCAGTCCAGAAGTTCATAGTCCTGCCACTTGTCCGCGATCCACATAAGCCGCTCCTCCGTGTACATAGTAAATCATGTTATTATACCGCTCTCAGGCCAACGCCGTCAACCTGCTTTCTGAAAACTCTTTGCCCCCTTTTGGAAAAACGGTTGCCGCCGTCTTTTTAATATTGTATAGTAAAATATGGAATTTAAGCATGTAAGGAGCGTGAGGAATCATGAGAAAACAAATTGCCATATCAACTCTGTTCACCCTGGTTCTGCTGCTTTTGATGACCGTACCTGCCTTCGCTGCGGAAACAGCGGAAAACACCGGACTGACGCAGCTGGCCATGCCCACGGAACTGAGCTGGGGGCGGGACTACGACTGGGATTCTGAGACCTACAACGAAGTTCCCGGTTTCATCAGCTGGAAGCGTGAAACGCCCACCCAGAACCAATACCAAATCATCGTCTATTCCCGGGATACCGACGAAAAGGTCAGCAATGTAATCCACCATTATCCGGCCGACTTCACCTCTCCTTATTTCTCCAGTTCCCAATTCGTTGAGGGTTACTGGTACGACGAATACCAGGCCACTGCCGACCACAACTTTGACAGCGGCACTTATTATTTCACCGTACAGGCTCTGGGCGATGGTGTCAAATACAGTGACAGTGAGATCGCCACTTCTCCGGTTTGGACCTATACGAAGCCCACGGCCATTCTGGCGACTCCCACCAACCTGCACTGGAAGGGGCGGGAGAGCCATTGGGACCTTCCAGGGGATACGTCCGATGCCGCCGGATATGCTGGCGGATATGTCGTGGAATACTACTGGTACGACGTGGAAAGCCAGAAATATATCAGCGTCGACGGCACTTCCTGCCCGGGCTTATATTCCGTCAGCGAATCTCTGCAGGACTATCTTGAGGACTACGGCATCGAGAAATACGGCATTGGACAGTATTACTTCCGGGTCCGTACTCTCAGCAGCGATATCACCAAAGTCCGCAACAGCCTCTGGTCGGGGTTGAGTCCGGTCTACAACCTGAGGGAGATTTCCTCTGATATCGACGGTACCTTGAATTCGATCCTTGGCAATTATGCTACCAGTGATGAGCTGGCCGATAGCGAGAAAACGGCGCTGAAAGAGGAACTTTGGGCCCAGACAGACACGGATTCCCTGGACGTCTCCATGGCGGCGGACCAGACCAACTCTGGCACCGTCTCTAAAATTGAGGAGTTGGAATACCTGGTAGGCGGTCCCGCCAATGTCAACGTCAGTGAAGACGCGCCTGAGGGCCTTGACTTCGGTAGCATCTCCATCATCGGCGCCAATCTGAACACGGAAGGTGCCGCTACCGCCACGCTGAACGTCAGTGCTCCTTCTCTGGATGCCGGTTTGACCCCGGAGCAGTATGGCAACACGGTCCAGTTCTCCATGAAGCTGGACGGCGTGGCGGAAACGGAGCAAAAGCAGCAGCTGAAGGTCCCTGTGAAGATCACCATGCCGGTCCCGTATGGAATCAATCCGGATTTTCTGGTGCTGCTCCATTTCCACAGCGACGGAACCTATGAGGAAATTCAATTTCCCTATGTCTTTGAGAAGAACGGCCAGACCTTCGTCTCCTTTGTTGTGACCAGTTTCAGCGACTTTGCCTTTGCACAGCGGAAGTTCGGTATATCGGCCATGGATGTGAAAAAGGGCACCGTTACCGCTGCCGTTGCCACCGGGACACCTGCAACTCTTGTGGCAGCTGTTTATGAGAATGGCTGCATGACCGGCGCAGACACAAAAACATTGACCGCGGACGACAAGGCAGACGGCCAGACATGGACGTTCACCCTCTCTCTGCCAACACTGACGCAAGGCGCTCAGGTGAAGCTGTTCCTGTTTGACAGCAATGGGACGCCGCTGTATGAGGCAGTATCGAACCCTATCGGCTGAATCCCATAAATCAACAAGAGGCATCCCAAACGGGATGCCTCTTGTTTTCAGCATATTCGCAGCAGTTCCAGGGCAAAAGCCCGGGTCCTGGCTTCCTTGTCCGCGTCCATGAACACGGTGTCATAGCCCAGGTGCCGCTCGGCATGATACCCCAGATACCGCAAACCGGAATGCTTGCAATAGCGGCGGACGCCCTCTTCAAAGAGATCGCAGCCCTTCTCCGGGCGGTATCCGCAGGTGGTCAGCAAAGCCACCGCCCTCCCCGCCCATAGCGAGGGGCCTTTCTCAGCGCCGTAGAACTTGTTCATGCCGTATACCAGCCGGTCCAGCAGAGCCTTCATGGGCGGCGTGCAGTACCAGGAGTAGATGGGCGTTGCCAGAACGATCAAATCACTTTCCAGGATTTTACTAAAAATCTCCTGTACATCATCCTGCTGAGCACAGCCGAATACCGACCAGTCCTTCTGGCAGGCCCGGCAGGCCACGCAGGGACGGATGTCCCGGTCATACAGCCTGACGGTCTCCACCTCTGCTCCTCTGCTTTCCAATTCTTCACAGAACGGCCGCAGCAGAGCGGCGGTGTTCCCCTGCTTCCGGGGACTGCCCATCAGAATCAGGACCTTCATGCCAGCACCGGCTCCTGTTCCCCGGTATGGGCTTCCGTCCCGCTCTCCTGGACCGCTGCCTTCTCAGCCAGCCGCTCCCGAGCCACCGCCAGCATCAGCTTGATGCGGTTCTCCTGGTTGACGCGGGTAGCGCTGGGGTCGTAGTCGATGGGAGTGATGTTGGCCTGGGGATACAGCTCCCGCAGCTTGTTGATCATGCCCTTGCCGCAGATGTGGTTGGGCAGGCAGCCAAAGGGCTGGGCGCAGACGATGTTCTCATAGCCGGAGCGGATCAGCTCCGCCATCTCGGCGGTCAGGAGCCAGCCCTCGCCCATTTTGTCGCCCTTGCTGATCAGGCCCTCGGTGAGCTTCGTCAGCTCATTGAAGGGCAGGGGCGCGTGGTAGCCGTTGTCCTTCAAGGCACCAATGATGACCTTCTCCATCTGGGCAATATAGCCCAGGATTAGGTCAGAGACATGCTTTTCCAGGAAGGAGCCGCCGTAGAGCCGGACGGTCTCGCTGGGGTTGTAGGCGCAGTACTGTACGAAGCCCATGAGCCCCGGCAGGTTCACCTCGCAGTCCTGGGAGGCCAGGAAATTCTCCAGGTCGTTATTGCCCAGGGGGGAGTATTTCACGTAGATCTCGCCCACCACGCCGACTTTCACTTTCGGCACCCGGTGGACGGGGATGGCGGCGAACTCCGCCGCGATCTTGGGCATGGCGGCCTTCATCTCCCGCTGGGAGAAGCCCTTTCCCTCATGGACCCATTCGCAGATGGTGTCCAGCCACTTGTCCTGCAGGGCTGCCGCGTCGCCGGGATGGGTCTCGTAGGGAGCTGTCTGGGCTTTCAGCGTCACCAGCAGATCGCCGTAGTAGATGGCGGCCAGAGCCATGCGCATGAAGGTCAGGTCCATGGGCAGGCTGTTGCCCTTCTCCAGGCCGGAGAAGTTCAGGCTCAGCACCGGAATGTTGCCGTAGCCCGCCTTTTCCAGGGCCTTGCGCAGCAGGAAGATGTAGTTGGAGGCCCGGCAGCCGCCGCCGGTCTGGGTGATGATGAGGGCGGTGTGCTCCAGGTCGTATTTCCCGGAGTTCAGGGCGTCCAGGAACTGGCCGATGACCAGCAGGGCGGGATAGCAGGTGTCGTTGTGGACGTACTTGAGGCCCAGCTCGCTGACCTGGCTGCCGCAGTTGCCCAGCAGCTCCACCTTGTAGCCCTTGAACTCCATGGCCGCCGCCAGGATGCGGAACTGCACGGGGGCCATGTTGGGAATGAGGATGGTGTGGGTCGTTTTCATATCCTCGGTAAAAATGGGGTATTGCATCTCCATGCCGTTACGCCTCCTTTGCGCGTTTTTCGTCCTGCTCGTCCAGGGCGGCGAACAGGCTCCGCAGGCGGATGCGCACCGCGCCCAGGTTGGTGATCTCGTCGATCTTCAGCTGGGTGTACAGCTTGCCGCCGGCCTGCAAAATTTCCCGCGTCTCGTCCGAGGTGATGGCGTCCACGCCGCAGCCGAAGGACACCAGCTGCACCAGGTCCATGTCAGGCTGGGAGCAGCAGTATTTCGCCGCCGCGTACAAACGGGAGTGATAGGTCCACTGGTTCAGCACCGTGGTGGGGAACTTCTCCACCCGGTTGGAGATGGAATCCTCCGTCACCACCGCCGCGCCGAAGCGGGTGATCAGGGTGTCAATGCCGTGGTTAACCTCCGGGTCCACGTGGTAGGGCCGTCCCGCCAGCACGATGATGCGGCGGCCCTCCGCCCGGGCCTGGTCCATGATGCGCTCACCCTCCTTGCGGATCAGGGACATGTGGTGGGCGTACTCGGCGTAGGCCGCGTCGGCGGCCTCCTTCACCTCGCTCTTGGAGATATCCGGGAAATAATTCCGCAGAATGGTGAAAATCTTCTTGGCAAAGTCCTTGGGCCGGTGGAGGCCCACATAGTCGTAGATGAACTTGGTATCCTTGATCTCCGGGCAGTTACCGGCGATGACCTCCGGATAGTAGGCCACCACAGGGCAGTTATAGTGGTTCTGGCCCAGGCCCTCATCGATGTTGTAGGTCATGCAGGGGTAGAAGATGGCGTCCAGCCCCAGCTTGGAGAGGAACTGGATGTGGCCGTGGGCCAGCTTGGCCGGGAAGCAGGCGGTGTCGCTGGGGATGGTCCCCTGCCCTTTCAGGTACAGGTCCCGGCTGGAGAGGGGGCTGTGGTAGACGGCAAAGCCCAGTTTGGTGAAGAAGGTGTGCCAGAAGGGCAGCAGTTCCCACATATTCAGGCACAGGGGAATGCCGATCTTGCCCCGCTTGCCGGGGACGGGCTTGTACCCCAGAATCAGCTTCCGCTTGTAATCGTACAGGTTCCGCTCGCCGGTGTCCGCCTTGCCGGTAACGGGTCGGTCGCAGCGGTTTCCGCTGATGAAGGTGCCGCCGTCGGCGAAGGTGTTGATGGTGAGCTGGCAGTTGTTGCCGCAGCGGCCGCAGACCTCGCTGCGGGTCTCCTGGTGGAAGTTCGCCAGGGCCTCCCGGTCCAGCAAGGTGCTGGTCTGGCCGCTGGTGGCCTTGCCCCGGCCATACAGGGCCGCGCCATACGCGCCCATCAGGCCCGCGATGTCAGGCCGGATGACCTCCACGCCCATCTCCTTCTCAAAGGCACGGAGAACAGCCTCGTTGTAGAAGGTGCCGCCCTGGACCACGATGTTCCGACCCAGCTCCTCAGGGGAGGCGGCCCGGATGACCTTGTAGATGGCGTTTTTCACCACGGAGATGGAAAGGCCCGCGGAGATATTTTCAATAGTGGCACCGTCCTTCTGAGCCTGCTTCACGCTGGAGTTCATGAACACCGTGCAGCGGCTGCCCAGGTCCACGGGCCTGTCCGCGAACAGGCCCAGCTTGGCGAACTCCTTCACGTCATAGCCCAGAGCCTGGGCAAAGGTCTGGAGGAAGCTGCCGCAACCGGAGGAGCAGGCTTCGTTCAGGAAGATATTGCTGATGGCGCCGTCCTCGATTTTGAAGCACTTCATGTCCTGGCCGCCGATGTCGATGATGAAATCCACATTGGGCAGGAAGTGCCGGGCGGCGGTGAAGTGGGCCACGGTCTCCACCACACCGTAGTCGGCGTGGAAGGCGTTTTTCGCCAGGTCCTCGCCGTAGCCGGTGGTGGTGACGGAGGCCACATGGAGGGCCGGATGCTCGTCGTAGAGCTGCTGGAGCACCTCCCGGATGAGGGGCACAGGATTGCCCAGGTTAGGCTGGTAGTCCGTAAACAGGATGCGGGCCTCCTGGTCGATGACGGTCATCTTGACGGTGGTGGAGCCGGAGTCGATGCCGATGTGCACCGGAGCGGCGTAGTCTGGCCCGAAAGGCACGCGGGGCACCGTGGCCTTGGCGTGGCGGGCCTGGAATGCCTCGTACTCCTCCTGGCTCTCAAACAGCGGCGGCTGGGAGCGGTAGGTCTCGGAAGCGCCGTGCTCCTGGAGACGGTCCGCCACCTCTTTCAGGTCAAATTCCTGGTCGGAATAATACGCCGCACCCAGGGCCACGAACAGCAGGCTGTTCTCCGGGCAAGTGCCCTTGACGCTCAGGGTCTTGTCAAAGCTCTCCCGCAGGACACGGGAGAAAGTCAGCGGCCCGCCCAGGTACAGGACGTTGCCGCGGATGGGCCGTCCCTGGGCCAGGCCCGCGATGGTCTGATTCACCACGGCCTGGTAGATGCTGGCGGAAATGTCCTCCGCCTTGGCGCCCTGGTTGATAAGGGGCTGCACATCGCTCTTGGCGAACACGCCGCAGCGGGAGGCGATGGTGTAGGTCTTTTCCGCCTTCTGGGCGGCGTCGTCCATCTCGTCGGCGCTCATCTTCAAAAGGGTCGCCATCTGGTCGATGAAAGCGCCGGTGCCGCCAGCGCAGGAGCCGTTCATCCGGACCTCGGTGCCGCCTGTCAGGAACAAAATTTTGGCATCCTCACCACCCAACTCAATGATGCAGTCGGTGCCGGGCGCCAGCCGGTTGGCGGCCACCCGGGTGGCGAACACCTCCTGGACAAAGGGGACCTTCACGCTGTCCGCCATGCCCATACCCGCGGAGCCGGAGATGGCCAGTTCCGCTCTGGCGGTATACTGCTCCGCCACCCGGCGCAGCAGCTCCTCTGATTTTTCCAGAATGTGGCTGAAATGCCGTTCATATGTACTGTATACGATTTTTTCCGCGTCATCCAGCACCACGCATTTGATGGTGGTGGAGCCGACGTCCAAACCGACTTTCAAGAGAGTTCCTCCTTTGATCACGGTGCGTCTGGCCCTCTTTCGGCCAAATGCGATAAAATTCCACATTAACTGGTATCTTACTCTCTTTTTTTCCTCCACGCAATCGTCAACCTACCGAAAATTTGTAAAGAATCCGTTAAGGAAAGTTTTACAGCTTTCCATTGGCCTTTTGGTATCCGTATGATATACTTGTCCCATTCAGAACAGAAACGAGGTCTTTTTCCATGGAAACCGTGCTGCTGCACACCTGCTGCGCCCCCTGCTCCCTCTCCTGCATCGACCCGCTCCGGGCCGAAGGCATTGAGCCGGTGGCGTTTTGGTATAACCCCAATATCCACCCCTGGAAGGAATACCAGGCCCGGCGGGACTGCCTGCTGGAGTACGCCCCCACCATCAACATGGAGGTCCGGGTCCAGGAGGATTACGGCCTGAAGGACTTCGTCCGCCATGTGGCGGATGACATCGACCACCGCTGCGTTTACTGCTATGAGCACCGCATCGAGGGCACGGCGAAATACGCCGCGGAACACGGCTTCACCGCCTTTACCTCCACCCTGCTGGCAAGCCTCTATCAGGACCACGACGGCATCGTCCAGGCGGCGGAAAAGTACGCCAGGCAGTACGGCGTAGAGTTTTTGTACCGGGACTTCCGCCCCAATTTCCGGGCGGGCAACCAGCGGGCCCGGGAACTGGGCTTCTACATGCAGAAATACTGCGGCTGCGTGTTCTCCGAGCAGGACCGCTACCAGAAACAGATCGACCGGGATAAGGCAAAATTCGCGGAATAAAGCAAACGCAGGAGCCTCATGACTCCTGCGTTTCAGTTTGGCCGAAAGGCGATTCCTTTCAGACGGCTTTTTTCAGTTTTTCAGGCTGTGCATGGGAGCCGGGATACGGCCGCCTCTTGCAATGAAGTCCGCGCTGGACTCCGGGTGGACCGGCATCACCGGGGCGCTGCCCAGCAGGCCACCCATCTCGATGGTATCGCCCACCGTCTTACCGGGGGCGGGCAGCAGGCGGACGGCGGTGGTCTTGCAGTTCACCATGCCGATGGCCGCCTCATCGGCGATGATGGCGGAGATGGTCTCCGCCGGGGTGTCACCGGGGACGGCAATCATATCCAGGCCCACGGAGCAGACACAGGTCATGGCCTCCAGCTTGTCCAGGCACAGGGTACCGGCCCGGGCGGCGGCGATCATGCCTTCGTCCTCACTGACAGGGATGAAAGCACCGGACAATCCACCGACGCTGGAGGACGCCATGACGCCGCCCTTTTTCACCGCGTCGTTCAGCAGAGCCAGCGCCGCCGTGGTGCCGTGAGTGCCGCAGGTCTCCAGACCCATCTCCTCCAGAATGCGGGCAACGGAGTCGCCAATGGCGGGGGTAGGAGCCAGGGAAAGGTCCACGATACCAAAGGGCGTGTCCAGGCGACGGCTGGCCTCCTGGGCCACCAACTGGCCCATACGGGTCACCCGGAAAGCGGTCTTTTTCACCGTCTCAGCCACCACATCGAAGGGCTGGCCTTTCACTGCCTGCAAAGCGTGATGCACCACGCCGGGGCCGGAGACACCCACGTTGATGACCTTCTCCGCCTCGCCCACGCCGTGGAAGGCGCCGGCCATGAAGGGGTTGTCCTCCACGGCGTTGCAGAACACAACCAGCTTGGCACAGCCCAGGCCGTCGTCGGCCTCGGTGGCCTTGGCGGTGGCCTTGATGATACGTCCCATGAGGGCCACGGCGTCCATGTTGATGCCCGCCTTGGTAGAGCCCACATTGACAGAGGAGCACACCAGCTTTGTCCGGGCCAGAGCCTCGGGAATGGAGCGGATCAGTTTTTCGTCCGCCAGAGTCATGCCCTTCTGCACCAGGGCGGAGTAGCCGCCGATGAAGTTGACGCCGCAGGTCTCCGCCGCCCGGTCCAGAGCCAGGGCAAAGGGTACATAGTCCTCCGCGTCGCTGGCCCCCGCCACCAGGGCCATGGGGGTGACGGAGATGCGCTTGTTGACAATGGGAATGCCGAACTCCCGCTCGATGTCCTCGCCGGTCTTCACCAGCTTTTCAGCATACCGGGTGATCTTCTCATAAATTTTCTCACAGGCCCGCTTGGGGTCCGGGTCGCAGCAGCTCAGGAGAGAGATGCCCATGGTGATGGTGCGGATGTCCAGATGCTGCTGGTCGATCATCTCAATGGTGGAGAGAATGTCTTTTTGATTGAGCATAAATTTGCCTCCATAGTTCATCCCGCAGCTGCAGGGATATTTCAATCATTTTCGGCAGGGCTCCCTCCAGAGGGGCTTCTCTTGCCCCTCCGAGGCAATTCACCTTCTGTACCTGCCGAAAATACTTTGACCCAAGCGCCTTGGGCGCGCTCACCAGCGACCGATGTCACTGGTGGGGGGAATCTACTGCGCAGCCGTTAGCAGCTCTGCTGCTTTACGGATGCGGCGTACCCCTTGCGGGTAAAGGGGGGACGAAGTCCCCTCTTTAAGTCAGATGCTGTGCATGGCGTCAAAAATCTCCTGCCGCTGAATGCGGATGGACAGGCCCATCTCGCTGCCCAACTCCTCCAGAGCGGCGCTCAGGTCACCGAAGCTGGCGGTAGCGGCTTCCACGTCCACGGCCATAACCATGGTGAAGGACCCCTGCAGAATGGTCTGGGAGATATCCAGGATATTCACATTGAAACCAGCCAGCTTGTTGCAGATGGCGGCAATAATGCCCACCCGGTCCCGGCCGACGACAGTCACGATAGCGTTCATAAGTTTCCTCCTGACGAGACGGTGTCTCTGTTGAATGGTTTATTCTAGCATACCAGATGCGGAAAAGTAAACACAAGGGATGCACAAAGGGGCGTACATTTCGGTACGCCCCTTTGCAGTTTTTCTATACCGTTCCGGCGGAATTCACTTCTGCCGGAACACCTCTGCCCGCCGCAGCGACACGACCGCGTGCGGGCGTGAGGGGGGGATCGCTTTTCGGGACAGAGGCCCGAAAAGCGTATCTAGGGGGGGATAAAATCCCCCCTGGATGGATCAGATCTCGTCGAAGAACTTGGCGTGGATGGCCTTGACGGCGCGGTTCACATCCTCCTCGTCCAACAGGACGGAAACGCGGATCTCGGAGGTGTTGATCATCTGGATGTTGACGCCGGCCTCGTACAGGGCCTCGAACATCTTGGCGGCCACGCCGCAGTTGCTCATGAGACCCACGCCCACGATGGAGACTTTGCCGATATGCTCGTCGGCCTCGATATGGTCGAACCGCAGGGCCTCCTTGTGCTCGTTGAGGATATCCTCCGCCTCTTCCAGATCCTTTTTGTGTACGGTAAAGGTGATATCCTTGGTGGCCTCGCGGCCGATGGACTGCAGGATCACGTCCACGTTGATGTTATGCTTGCTCAGCAGATCAAAGACCTGGAATGCGACGCCGGGGTTATGCTGCAGGCCGATCAGGGCGACACGGGCGATGCTGGTGTCCTTTGCCACACCGGCAATATTGGTTTTTTCCACTTTGGTGACCTCCTTAACTTTCGTGCCAGGCTTACGCTCCAGGCTGGACACGACTTCCAAATTCACTCTGAACTTCTTTGCCAGCTCTACGCTGCGGTTATGGAGCACCTGGGCACCCTGGGATGCCAGCTCCAGCATCTCGTCGTAGGTGATCTCCTCCAGCTTGCGGGCATTTGGGACGATGCGGGGATCGGTGGTATACACGCCGTCCACATCGGTATAAATCTGGCACAGGTCCGCCCGGAAGGCGGCCGCCAAGGCAACGGCACTGGTATCAGAGCCGCCGCGGCCCAGGGTAGTCACATCGCCGTTGCGGTCCACGCCCTGGAATCCGGTGACAATGACAATACGGTGCTGGTCCAGCTCGGCCTGGATGCGCTCGGAATCAATTTTCTTGATGCGCGCGTCGGAATGGACATTGGTGGACTGGATGCCTACCTGCCAGGCAGCCAGAGACACACAGGGCAGGCCCATGGACTCCAGGGCCATGGCACACAGGGCCACGGAGATCTGCTCACCGGTAGACAGCAACATATCCATCTCCCGCTTGGAGGCGTGGGGGTTGATCTCCTCCGCCTTGGCGATCAGGTCATCGGTGGTGTCGCCCTGGGCAGACAGGACCACGATCACGTCGTTGCCCTGCAAATAGGTCTCCGCGATAATACCGGCGACATTTCGGATACGCTGGGCGTCCTTCACGGAACTGCCGCCGAATTTCTGTACGATCAAACTCATAGTCGTGCTTCCTTCTTTGCTTCAGATTGGGGGCTCCGCCCTATTATACGCGGACGGAAGGCGTTTGGAAATCATGCCAGGACCCGCATGCAGGCCAGTACGTTCAGGAACCTGGACTGCTGGACCGCGTCCTGACCGCTGATGCGGTCTGTCAGGAAGGCTGTCTCGCCGTCCTCGCTGAGGACCTCCACCTGGCCGAAGGCCATGGCGGCGTCGGTGAGGCTGCCCTCGATGCGGAAATAATACCGGGTGTGAAGCTCCAGAGGGTTCTCAAAGCCAGCTGTCTCGGGAGACCAGCCGATCTCCTCCCGCTTGGGGCTGGCCTGGAGACACTCCATCACGTCTGCCACACAGGCGGAAGCAGTGGGCAGTTCTCCGGCACCCTTGCCGTAAAACATGACCTCTCCGGTGGCATTGCCCTTCACCATGACGGCGTTGAACACATCCTCCACACCGGAGATGGGGTTGTCCTCAGAGATCAGATGGGGCGCCACATAGGCGGTGCGTCCGCCGCCCGGCAGCCGGACCGCCCGGCCCAGCAGCTTGATGCGGTAGCCCGCCCGCTGGGCGATCTTCACATCCCGGAGGGACAGCTTGGTGATGCCCTCCATGGGCACGTCAGCCGGGTCCACCTGATGGCCGAAGGCCAAATCCGCCAGAATGCAGATCTTCCGTCCCGCGTCGATGCCCTCCACGTCAGCGGTGGGGTCTGCCTCGGCGTAACCCTTGGCCTGGGCCTCCCGCAGGGCGTCAGAGAAGAATGCGCCGGTGCGGACCATGCGGGTCAGAATATAGTTAGTGGTGCCGTTCAAGATGCCGTACACCTCGTCGATGCGGTTGGCGGCCATGCACTGGGTCAGGGGGTGCAGGATGGGGATGCCGCCGCCCACGCTGGCCTCGAACAGGTAGTTGACGTTTTTCTTCTTCGCCAGCTCCAGCAGCTCGCATCCATGCTCCGCCACCAGCTGCTTGTTGGCGGTGACTACATGCTTGCCCGCCATCAGCGCCCGCTTGGTATACTCGTAGGCCGCCTCCACGCCGCCGATGGTCTCCACCACCACGCGGATGTCGTCGTCCTCCTCGATCTTCTTGAAATCATCCGTCATCAGCTGGCGGTACGGGCCGTCCTTGAAGTGGCGGACTAAAATAGCCTTCACCTGCAGGGGCTCCCCCAGCTTCCGCTCGATCTGCTTGGCGTTTTCCGCCACCACCTTGGCAACGCCGGTGCCGACGGTGCCAAGGCCCATGATCGCAATCTGTATCATGCTCTCTCCCTCTCAGCCCGCCAGAATCTCAAACTTCACCACGCCATCCAGACTGGACACATCTGCCAGCAGCTGCTCCAAGGTCTCAGCCATCTCGCTGGTTTCGGCGGAGATGGTGACGGCGGCGCAGCCGTTGGTGGGAATGGACTGGTTAATGGTGAGGATGTTGGCACCGGAGGACGCAAATACGGACAGCACCCGGCTCAGCACGCCTGCGGTGTCCTTCAGCATGCCGTAGAAGGTGATGATGTGCTCCGACTTCATGTCGTTGAAAGGCTGCACGGAATCCTTGTACTTGTAAAAGGCGCTGCGGCTGATGCCAGCCAGCCGGGTAGCCGCGCCCACGGTGTCCACTTCGCCGGTCTGCATCATCCGCTTGGCCTCAGCCACTTTGATGAAAATTTCCGGCAGGGCGTCCGCCGCTACGATGTAATACTTGATTGTTTTTGCCATTTCGTCCGCCTCCTACGGTCATTTGTCCTTTCACGTCGTTCATAGTACCATATTTTTGTCTTCGGCGCAACCGCAATGAGGCAAAAAAACTTTGGCGGAATCATGGAAAGTTTTGTCGGATTGTCCGCCCTCCGTGGGCAAAATGACAGGAGCAGTGGATTTTCTCCCGCAGGGACACGAAAAAGGCCGCCCGAAGGCGGTCTTTTCAGTCTGTGTCAGGCATGCACCGTCCCCTGCCGGATGTCCTCTGCCAGAGGGGCAATGGCGGTCCGGTCCAGGAAGCTGACGTCCTGGCCGTAGGTCTCCAACAGCGCCCGGTCCTCGCTCCGCAGCTCGGCTTCGGGCTTTTTCAGCAGCACCTTCCGCAGCATGGCCATCATGGTCCGGTGGACCATACTCATTTTGGAATAGCGCAGGCCGCCCCGGAGATGGTAAATGTGCATCATTTCCAGCAGCTGCGGCGGCAAGGCCTTGGCAAGGCCGTTCCGGATATTGGTGATGTTCTCCGGGTCCGTCGGGTCGGAGGCCCCCACGGTGAAAAGATACAGTTTCTTTCCCCGGAGGAGCTCCGCGTTTTTCACCAGCAGGGAAATGCCGTTGACGCCCCCGGCGTACAGCCCGCCGCCATACACGATAACGCCGTGCTGTTCCAGGTCCTCCCTTCTGACTTTGCCAGCCCCCAGCAAATCCGCTGCCAGGTCCTCCGCCAACCAGCGGGCGTAGGCCTCCGTAAAACCATAATGGGACGAATAAATGACCGCGATATCAGACATGCTCCTCCCCCATCCTTTCCATGTTTTCAAACAGCGCTTCCACCGTCCGGCGGGTGACCGCCAGGTCCTTGGGTGGAATCTCGTCAAAGAGCCGGTCCAGGAAGGCGTCGCCCTTGACCTGAAACCGGGCAAAAAGCTGCTCTGTTTTCGGCGTCAGCGCCACCGACAGGGTCCGCCGGTCCAGCGGGTTTGCGCTCAATGCCACGAAGCCCTTTCCCTCCAAAACCTCCAGCATCTTCCGCACATTCTGCCGGGTACTTCCCATAAAGTCCGCCACCTCCGTGACAGAGGGCTGCTCCTTATCCATGACATGGATCATAATCAGCAGCAGCCACTGCTTCAGGGTGATCTCCTCCAGATAGCCGTCCCCCAGAGCCTGTAGTTTGTTGGACAAGAGAAAGATGCTGCCAAACAGGTATTCCCTTGCAGTTATCTCCATGATAATATCTCCTCCCCATAAAATAAGCAACCTATTGCGTATTATACGCAATAGGTTGCCTTTTGTCAAGCATCAAGCCCCCATACCAGTTGGTACGGGGGCTTGTGTGATCTTCTTATTTCTCCGCCTGGTAGACGGCCTTCATGCCCTTGTAGGTCTCGTAGCAGTCCAGCTTGCTGACTACCTCGAAGGGAGCGTGCATGCTGAGCACCGGCACACCGGCGTCCAGGGTCGTGATATTGCGGTTGGCCATATACACGGCCACGGTGCCGCCGCCGCCGGCGTCCACCTTGCCCAGCTCCGCGATCTGCCAAACCACGCCCGCCTCATCAAACAGGCGGCGGACATAGGCCACTGTCTCAGCGTCGGCGTCGCTGGCGCCGGACTTGCCCCGGGCGCCGGTATACTTGCACAGGCCGATGCCGTAGTTGACAAAGGCGGCGTTCCGCTTTTCGTAGACCTCAGCATAATCGGGGTCATAGGCTGCCGTCACGTCGGCGCTGAGGCAGAAGGACTTCTCAAAGCACACCCGGACAGGCACGTCCTGGGCGGCGCACAGGTCCTCCATAAAAGTATCAAAGGCGGCGGACTGCATGCCCGTCACGCCGTCGGAGCCGATCTCCTCCTTGTCCGCCAGGACACAGACGGCGGTCTTTTTCGGGGTCTCCTCCAGGTCCAGCAGGGCCTTCAGGGCGGCATAGCCGCAGACCCGGTCGTCGTGGCCGTAGGCGCCGATCATGGAGCGGTCCAGGCCGATGTCGCAGGCCTTCACGGCGGGAACGGCCTCCAGCTCCGCAGAGGTCAGGTCATCCTCGGTAATGCCGTACTTCTCGTTCAAAATCTGCATGGCCGCCAGCTTCACCCGGCCGGACTCCTCCTCGTCCCCCATAGGGCGGCTGCCCAACAGAAGATTGAGGGTCTCACCGGGAATGGCGGAGGCCAGGGGCTTCTTGGCCTGCTCCTGACCCAGATGGGGCAGCAAGTCCGTGATGACCAGGGTAGGGTCGCCGGGGTCGCCGCCGATGCTCACCTTGACACTGGTGCCGTCCTTCAGAGCCACCACGCCCCGCAGCTCCAGGGGGATGGTGACCCACTGGTACTTGCGGATACCGCCGTAGTAGTGGGTCTTGAAAAAGGCCAACTCGCTGTCCTCATACAGGGGATTGGGCTTCAAATCCAGCCGGGGAGAGTCGATGTGGGCGGCGGCAATCTGAGCGCCTTCTGCCAGGGACTTTTTGCCGATATGGGCCAGCAGGACGGCCTTGCCCCGGTTGCAGAGGTACAGCTTGTCGCCGCTCTTTACCTCCATGCCCCGGACATAGGGCTTGTATCCCTTCTCCTCCGCCAGGCGGATGATCTCGGCCGCGCAGAGGCGCTCCGTCTTGCCGGCGTCCAGAAATGCCATGTAGCCCTTGCAGTAGTCCTCCATGGCCTTCAAATCTCCGGCGCTCACCAGGTCATAGCCGTTCTTCTTGCTGGACAGCAGCTTTTGTTTCAGTTCCTTGTATGCGTCCTTATCCATGGGATTTTTCCTCCTTGATGCTGTCGATCAGCCGCTTGAAATACAGCCGTGCTTCCTCCCGGAATGCCTCCGGCGTATCCGCGGCGTTGTTCAGTTCACAGTCGCATTTGGTGCGGTAATACTCGTCCGACTTCTGGGCGCTGATACGCATGCGGGCGTACTGCTCCGTAATATCATCCCGGGCCATGATGCGGCGGACTCGCAGCTCCATGGGGGCCGTCACCGCCACGGTGCGGTCGCAGAGGCTGTCCAGTCCGCTCTCCAGCAGATTGATGGCGTCGATGGCATACAGGCCGTCGCCCTCTCCGATCAGCCGCCGGATCTCCGGGATCAAAAAGCGGTAGACGATATGATTGAGCTTGTCCAGCCGTTCCTTTTTGGCAAAGACCTCCTGCCCCAGCTTCTGGCGGTTCAGGGAGCCGTCGGCCCGGAACACGCCGGGGAATACCATATTGATGGCGTTGCGCATCTCCTGATTCTCCGCCAGCATCTGGTGGTAGACCTTGTCGCAGTCCACCACCACGCCGCCCAGGTCTTCGATGGCCTGCAGGGCACTGCTCTTTCCCGCACCGGTGCCGCCGGTAATGCCCAGCACCACCCGCAGGCTGTCCGCCTCAATGACGTGGAAGCCCGCAGCCTTTTTCAGGCGGTTGCTGACAGCCAGTCCCAGCCCCCGGTTGTCGGGACACTGGGTGTAAATTTCCGTCACATCGCTGGAGTCAAAGGCCCTCAGGGCGTCAAACACCCGCTGTGCCTGGATCAGCTTGTCGCCGCTGGGGCCCAGGGGCTGGACCTTCTGGTCTTTAAAGAGGTCCACATATTCGTCAAAGCAGATGACGCCGCTGGTGGGGCCCACATGCTGCCGGATGACCCGGGCGGAAGCCTCCGGCGCGCCGGTGACCACGGTCACAGGGGCCTTGGGGGCGTAATGGCGGTACTTCATGCCGGGGGCCTTGGGCTGCTCGCCCTCCGCCAGCAGACCGGTGACCGCCTTGTCCACGGCAATAGGACCGATGAGCTGCTCCAGGGCCTCCAGGGGCAGTCCGCCGGGACGGAGCAGCCGGGGCGGCTCGCAGGTCAGGTCCAGAATGGTGGACTCCACGCCCACGGTGCAGGGTCCGCCGTCCACCACGCCCTCGATCTTGCCGTCCATATCCTCCAGTACGTCCTGGGCCGTGGTGCAGCTGGGGCGGCCGGAGGTGTTGGCGCTGGGGGCCGCCACGGGGATGCCCGCCTCCCGGATGATGGCCAGGGTGACGGGGTGGTTGGGACAGCGCATGGCCACGGTGTCCAGGCCCGCCGTGATGATGTCGGGGACCACGTCCTTCCGGCACTTCAGAATCATGGTGAGGGGACCGGGCCAGAACTTCCGGGCCAGCACGTAGGCCAACGGCGGGATGTCCTTACAGAACCGGGGCAGCCACTGCTGTCCGGGAATGGTCAAGATCAGGGGGTTGTCCTGGGGACGGCCCTTGGCCTCGAAAATACGCTTGACAGCCACCGGGTCCAGACCGTTGGCCGCCAGGCCGTACACCGTCTCCGTGGGGATGCCCACCAGACCTCCCTCCCGCAGGATCTTGGCGGCGGCACTGATCTTCTCCTCGATCTCCTTTTGTTGTCCCTTCGTGTCCCGCAAATCGTAATATATCGTCTGCATCATGTTCGCCTCTGTTTCTATCTTCTGTCATTGGCCGGCGTCCGCGCCGTTCTTCAATCTCTCTGCCTGATCCGCCGTGACCAGAGCGTCGATCAGTTCATCCAGATCGCCGTCCATAATGGCGTCAATTTTATATAGGGTCAGGCCGATGCGGTGGTCTGTCACCCGTCCCTGTGGAAAGTTGTAGGTCCGGATGCGCTCGCTGCGGTCTCCGCTGCCCACCTGGCTGCGGCGCTCCGCCGCCTCGGCGGCGTCCCGTTTCTCCCGCTCCTCCTCATAGAGCTTGGAAGCCAGGATGCGCATGGCCTTGTCCCGGTTCTGGAACTGGCTCCGCTCCTGCTGGCACTCCACCACCGTTCCGGTGGGCTTGTGGATCAGCCGGACGGCGGAGGAGGTCTTGTTGACGTGCTGACCGCCGGCGCCGGAGGAACGGAACACCTGCATCTCGATATCCGCCGGGTTCAGATCCACATCCACGTCCTCCACCTCCGGCAGCACCGCCACCGTGGCGGCGCTGGTGTGGATGCGGCCGCCGGACTCCGTCTCCGGCACCCGCTGGACCCGGTGGACGCCGCTCTCAAATTTCAGCCGGGACCAGGCGCCCTCGCCCTCAATGACGACGCTGCACTCCTTCACGCCTCCCAGCTCCGTCTCGTTCATATTCACAATGTCCAGCTTCCAGCCCCTGGACTGGGCGTACATGGTGTACATCCGCAGCAGGGAGTGGGCAAACAGGGCGCTCTCCTCCCCGCCGACGCCGCCCCGCAGCTCCATGATGACATTGCGGCGGTCGTTGGGGTCTCTGGGGAGCAGCAGCAGCTTCAATTCCTGCTCCAACCGCTCCAGCCGTTCTCCGGCGTCAGCCAGTTCCTCCTGGGCCAGTTCCCGGAAATCCGGGTCATGGAGCAATTGTTCCGCCTCCTGCCGGTCCGACAGGGCCTGCTGGTAGGCGTGATAGGTCTCCACCACCGGGCCCAGCTCCTTCAGGTCCCGGTTGATGCTTTTCAGCTTGTCCATGTCGCCGTAAACGGCGGGGTCCTCCAGCTGGGCCTGCAGATCCTCATACCGCAGGGCCAGCTGCTTTAGTTTATCCAGCATGGGGGTGCTCCTTTCCAAAATCTTTAAAAAAGGCCCTTCCCTACTGCTGGCTCAGAAGCTCCCGCACCTGCCGCAGGAACTCCTCCTCCCAGAAGGCATAGCCCACGGAGCCGGTCCGCAGGGAGACGGCGGCACAGTGGCCGCAGGGGGTGTACTGGTCCATCTGCTCGTAGACCTCCTCGTTTTTGTCCTCGCTGCCCCGGGTAATGACGTAAGCGGCATTCCGCAGGCTGCCGCCGTGCTCCTTCAAAAAGCTCCGCACCACGGAGCTGCACCGTCCCGCCCAGACAGGGGTGCCCACGATCACCAGCCGGTAGTCCTTGAGCTGCCGGCTGGGCTCAAACTTCCGCAGGGGCCGGGTGGTCTTCCGCATGGCGTCCAGACCGCTGCGGAGCCAGCCCTGCCAGCCGCTGCGGTTCACGCCGTCCCGCACCTCCACAGTCTCCGCTCCCAGAGCCTGGGCGATCTCCTCCATAGCCTGTTTGGTATGTCCCGTCCGGGAGTAATAAATGCACAAAATATCGCTCATGTAAATACCTCAGTCAAATATCCACGTTTTCACCATGGCAAAGGCTTCCCGCAGATAATAATTCACTTCCAGATGACGCCAGGGCAGCCTGGCCGGGATGCCGAAGGCGTGTCCATAGCCCTGCCGGGCGGCGATCAGGCGGGAGCGGGCAATGTGGAAATCGTTGGTGACCACCGCCACCAAGTCCTCCGCCGGGTCGATACCCCGTTCTTCCAGCAATTCTTTGGAAAAGGCGAAATTCTCCGCCGTATTCCCGGCCTGCTCCTCTAAAATCAGCCGCCCGCCGTCCACGCCGTGGGCGGTGAGCCAGTCATACATGCACCGGGCCTCGGTGATCTCCTCGCCATAGCCCTTTCCGCCGGTGAGCACCACCGGAATGTCGGGGTTCTCCTCCAGATAGTCCAGCGCCGCGCTCAGCCGGGTATAGAGGGACAGGGACGGCTGCGTGCCGTTGACACCCGCACCCAGGACCACCACCGCGTCAGCCGGGAGGGCGGACAGGTCGGATCGCCCAACGTTGATGACATAAATTTCTATGCAGAGAAGGGGCACCAGCACCAGGGTCAGCGCTGTTTGGAAAACACGGCGGCACAGGCGGCCCGTTTTGGAGGCTGCGGCCCATCGGTCCAGCAGCAGCTTGCAAACCAGTATCGCCGCCAGACCCAGCAGCAGAAAGCCGGAAAACCGCATGCCCCAGGCCCGGACGGTCATCAGCACGACGCCCGCCAGGGCCAGCACAGCTGCCGCAGCCCATTGGAGTTTTTCAGATAATTTCATGGAAACTCCTCTTGCGGCAGGATCACTCCCCTGCCTCCTCGCTGAGCTGCTCCCAGCGTTCGTACAGGGCATCCAACTCCGCCTGCACGCCTTCCTTCTCTCTCAAAAGCTCGTTCAGCTTTTCATAGTCGCAGGCGGCGGCTTCCATGTCGGCGTCCAGGGCGGCGATCCGCTCCTCTGTCTTTGCGATGTCCCGCTCACAGATGGTCAGCTGCTTCCGGGCCGCCTGCTGGGCCCGGTTGGCGGGCCGTGGGCGTTCTGTAATGTTTTTTCCCTTCACAGGCTTTGGAGATTCCGTCTTTTCCGCCTCCTCCTGTGCCTTCATCTGCCGGTACTGGGCAAAGCCCATGGGATAGTCGGTGATGGTGCCGTCCGCCAGTTCCCAGATACGGGTGGCAAAGCGGTTGATGAAGTAGCGGTCATGGCTGACGAACAGCAGCGTGCCGTCGTAGGCCTCCACCGCCTCCTCGATCCACTCCCGGGAGTCGATGTCCAGATGGTTGGTGGGCTCGTCCAGGATCAGGAAGTTGATGTCGTCGTCCATCAGCATACACAGCCGCAGGCGGCTCTGCTCGCCGCCGGACAGGACAGAGACGGGCTTCATCACATCCTCGCCCCGGAAATCGTAAGCCGCCAACCGGTTTCTGGCCGACTGGGCGGAAAGGCCCCACTTGGCGGCCATCATGTTCTCCACCAGGTTCCAGTCCGGGTGGTCGAAATGGATAATTTGCGGCAGGTAGGCTGCCTTCACCTGGGGGCCGGTGCGGATACGGCCGTCGTCGGGATACAACTCTCCCATGATCATTTTGATCAGGGTGGACTTGCCTGTGCCGTTGTCGCCAATGAGGGCAATGCGCTCACCGCCCTCAATCTTCAGGCTGATACCCTCAAACAGGTGCTTGTCTCCATAGGATTTCGCCAGATTCCGCAGGGCCAGTACCTCGTCGCCGTGGAACTCTGCCGTGGAAAACCGGGCGTCCATCTTTTTCGCCTTGGTGGGCTTGGCGGTGGTCCGCATCCGCTCGATGCGCCGCTCCATGGAGATGGCCCGGCGGTAGGTCTTGTCCATGCCCTGGAACGCCCACATGCGCAGCTGCTCCGCCGCCTTTTCCAGCTGCTCGATCTTGGCCTGTTCCTTTTCGTACTGCTTCATGCGCTCCTGGAACCGGCGTTCCTTTTCCACGGCGTAGAAGCTGTAATTGCCGCTGTAAAACTCCGCCTTGCCGTCCGCGATCTCAATGACCCGGGTGACGATGCGGTCCAGGAAGTAGCGGTCATGGGAGATGGTCACCACGGTGCCCCGGAAGCCCCGGACGTACTCCTCCAGCCACTCCGTGGCGTGGAGGTCCAGGTGGTTGGTGGGCTCGTCCAGCAGCAGGATGTCCGTGTCCTCCAAAATCAGGCGGCCCAGGTTCACCCGGGTCTTTTCGCCGCCAGAGAGGCTGTCGAACAGCTGCTCCCGCATTTCCCGGGAAATGGACAGGCCGTTGGCGATCTTGTTGACAGCCACGTCGGTGTCGTAGCCGCCGAAGACCTCGAACCGCTCGCTGAGAGCGCCGTACCGCCGCAGGATGGTGGGGTCGGTCTCCCCCGCCGCCATGCGGTCCGCCAGCTGCTCCATCTCCTCCGCCAGTTTCTGCAGGCGGGCGAAGGCGGAGCGCAGCACATTCTCCACCGTATACCCGGCGGGATACACGGGAATCTGGGAGATGAGGCCCACCCGGCGGCCCTGACCGATGGTCACCTGGCCCTCGTCGTAGTCCATCTCCCCCGTTAATATTTTAAACAGAGTGGTCTTACCGGCGCCGTTCTTCCCCAGCAGGCCCACCCGCTCGCCCTGGTCGATCTGAAAGGTGAGGCCGTCCAGGACGTTCTTCCCCACCTCAAAGGATTTCACCAGGCCGTTTACCTGTATCTCAATCATAGTCCTTCTGAAGCGCATCCACCAGAGCGCCGAAGTGCATGGCGTGTGAGGCCTTCACCAGCATGGCGGTGTCAGGCTTCAGTTCCTCCTTCAGCGTCTTGAGGGCTTCCTCCTTGGTTGAAAAATGTAGAACCTCGCCGCCGCTCTGCGCAGCGCCGTCCGCGATCCGGGCGGCCTTTTCTCCGATAGCCACCACAAAGTCGATGCCCAGCATGGCCGCCAGAGCGCCCATGTTGTAGTGCGCCTGGTCCGTCAGGGGGCCCAGCTCTCCCATATCTCCCAGTACGGCCACACGACGGTCGCACTCGGTCTTTGCCAGCACCTCCAGGGCCGCGGTAACGGACTGGGGATTGGCGTTGTAGCAGTCGTCCAGCAAGATACGGCCCTCCGGCAGGTGGACCACACGCATCCGGGAGCCGGCGGGCTCATAGGAGGCCACACCCCGGACGATCTCCTGGTGGCTGAGGCCCAGCTCCTCGCCCACCGCCACGGCGATGGAGGCGGAATAGGCCATGTAGGCACCGGGGGCGGGGACGGTCAGGGCGTAGGTATCCTTCTCCGTCACCACCGTGCAGGTGATGCCGTCCACGCCGTGGTCCGCGATCTCCGTGATGCGGGCCTGGCAGTTCTCGGACTGACCGCAGCGGACGGTCCGGAAGGGCACCCGGACCGTGTCCAGCAGGGCGTCGTCGCCGTTGAGGACCACCAGTCCGCCCTCCTTCAGGTGCTCAAAAATCTCGCACTTGGCCTTCAGAATCCCCTCCCGGCTGCCCAGGAACTCGATATGGGCGTCGCCGATGTTGGAGATCACCGCCACATCCGGCCGCACCAGGGCGCCCAGATACTCGATCTCCCCGAGGTGGTTCATGCCGGTCTCGATGACGGCGGCCTCATGCTCCGGCCCCAGGCCGAACAAGGTCAGGGGCGTGCCGATGTCGTTGTTGAAATTCTCTGGCGTCTTGAGGGTCCGGTACTTGGCCCCCAGGACGGCGGCGATCATTTCCTTCGTGGTGGTTTTTCCCACGCTGCCGGTAATCTGGACGAAGGGAATGGCAAACTTCTCCCGGTAGGCGGAGGCCAGGGCCCGCAGGGCCAGGCGGGTGTCGTCCACCTTGATGTAAAATTTGTCCGGCCGGATATCCCGAGGCAGTCTGGCACACAGGCAGCCCGCGGCGCCCTTGTCCAGGGCCATATCGATGAAATCGTGGCCGTCGAACTTCTCTCCCACCCAGGGCAGGAACAGGCAGCCGGGGGTGATCTTCCGGCTGTCCGTGCAGACGGCGGTCACAGGGGCCGCGTCCTCCCGGGGATTCCACCAGACGCCGTTCACAGCGGCGGCGATCTCTTTTACGGTCATAGGCTGCATCGAATCAACCTCTCCTCTTCAAACGATAGGACCGCTGCACGATCTCCTCGCACAGCTCATTGTAAGTCAGGCCGGCTGCCGCCGCCTCCTTGGGCACCAGGCTGGCGGAAGTCATGCCCGGCAGGGAGTTGACCTCCAGGCACCAGAACTTCCCTTCCTCGTCCAGCAAAAAGTCCGTCCGGGAATAGATCTCCAGCCCCAGGGTCCGGTGGAGCTTCAGGGCCAGGGCCCCCATCTCCTCCTGCTGCTCCGCCGTGATGGGGGCAGGACACAGCTCCTGAGCGCCACCGGTCTGGTACTTGGCTGTATAGTCAAATTCCTTCACAGCAGGGACGATCTCCACAGCGGGCAGGGCACGGTCTCCCAGGACCGCCACCGTCAGCTCCCGGCCGCGAATCTTCTTCTCCACGATGATGTGGCTACCGTAGCGCAGCATCTCGCGGAGGGCCGCTTCCAGCTCCTCCTTGGTGTCCGGCAGAGCCACGCCGATGGAGGACCCGCCGTTGACCACCTTCACCGCGCAGGGGACCTCCAGTTCCGCCACCAGAGTGGGAATATCCGCCTCGACATAAGCGGGAATATCCCGCCAAGGGGCGGTGGGGATGCCGGCGGAGTCCATCATCCGCTTGGTCATGGATTTGTCCATGGCAAGACCGGAGGCCAGATAGCCGCCGCCGGTGTATTTGATGTCCAGCAGATCAAAGGTGGCCTGGACCCGGCCATCCTCGCCGTCCTGGCCGTGGAGGCCCAGGAACACAATGTCCGCCAGGGAACACAACTCCAGCACGTTAGGACCGAACAGCCGCCCGCTCTGGTCCTTCCGGCTCTTTTTCACCGCCTCGATATCCGGTGCGGTGACCTGAATCTTCGCGTCGGGACACAGACCGTCAGGCGCGTCAAACAGCGTTTCCAGATCCGCAGGGACCTCCTCCAGGCCCAGAAACAGGTCCACCAGAATGGCCTTGTGGCCGTTCTGCCGCAGGGCCCTGCACACGGAGGTGCCCGTCACCAGGGAGACCTCCCGTTCCGTGGACAGTCCCCCCGCCAATACAACGATCTTCATGGAGCTTCGCTTCCCTTCCTGCTATAGGCATACCAAACCTATTATAATGGTTATTATAATTCATATTATTTTATCACAAGCCCCGGCCGATTACAACTCTAACTTCCAGGGCTCTGCCGCGTCATTTTTACGGTTGTGCGGAGGCTGCTTTCGCCGCCCAAATGCCCGGGAAAGCACGCCGGAGGGCGCCTTTTGACGCCCTCCGGGGATATTTTTACAGCTGAAGCTGGATGCCGTTGACCTCCACGCCCTCCTCGGCGCGGATCAAAATGTACCGGGCGCCGTCGATAAGCCGGGTCTCCACCAGGTCGCCCCGGTCCGGGTTCACCCGGATGGTCACATCCGGGGTCCTGACCTCCAGCTGCTTCGTGTCCACCAGGTTCCGGGGACTCAGCTGGGTCTCCTCGCCGAAGGCCCGGTCGTACTGCTCCCCGAACTGCTCCACATGCTCCTCCGCCACGCCGCAGGACCGCAGTACCTGACGGACCGTCCCCTTGGACACCACCAGAGGCTCCTCCACCTTGTTGGCCTTGTGCTCCTCGATCATACCCCGGAAGCTGTCCTGGATGGTCTGGACCACATGGTAATTGCAGTCCTCCGAAAGACTCTCCCCCAGGATAGACTGGAAGGTCTCCTTCTGCTGGGCGGCAGGCATGGGCACCGGGCTGCTGAACACCGTCTGGACAAAGGCCTCCTGATTCTCCTGGATGTTCTTTGTGTAGTACAGGGCATTGTACAAATTGGTGCTGCGCTCGTCGAAGGCCGGGAACAGGAACCCGGTCTCCGGTGGGGACACCACCCAGTCCGGGTTCAGGTTCTGGAACCGGTTTTCCCGGACGGCAAAGCCCAGGGCCTCCTTACTGAGCTTGACAGGGCAGATGCTGCACAGGATGTAGGAGAACACATCGGCGGAGGCGTCATCCTGCCGCAGGCCGTCCCTGGAACGGTACGGCACGTCATAGGCGTCAAAGGCCAGCAGGATCAGGTAATTGCCCACGATATTCAGGGTCTGGATGGCTTTTTGGAAGAACTGCTCCACGGCCTCCCGGTCCTCCAACCGGGAATCCCGCAGGGCCATCAGCAGGCGGTGCTCCTCCCCCTCCGCCACCTGGCGGGTGTCGAATTCGATATCCAGCAGGTTCTTCCCCACGGTGCCGGACAGGGTGCGGCGCAGGTTCGCCAGCAGCTTTTCGCTCTCCTCCTGCCCCATCATGGCGATGGACTGGTCAAACTCCGAGATGATCTCCCGGTTCTCGTTGACGTAACAGCCCCGCACGTGGGTAATGTTGCTCTTGTCCGCCCGAAAACGCCGGCGGAGCTCCGCGATTTCTCTTTCCGTCATAAGGTCCCTCTTTTGCAAAGTGATTGCTGCCCACGGGGGCAGCGGGACCTATGATAGCACAAACCCGCCGAAAAAGAAATGGGGCAATTGAAAAAGAGACAGCCGTTCCAAACCGGAACGGCCGTTCTCTCTGTTGATGCTTATTTCAGAAAAACAAAAAATCCGCCGGTCTCCTCGCCCTCCAGCAGGGTCTTCGCCGCGCAGAGCATTCTTGCCGCGTCGGCCCGGGTCACTGGCGTCTCCATGGCTTCACTGCCGAAGCTGCCCACAGACAGGACGCTGACCGCCTCCATGTTGCCCACGGCCTGAGCCGCCCAGGAGGGCACCGCCTCCCGGTCCGCATACCAGACGTCCAGGTCCACATCCCCCAGGTCCAGCACCCGGTCCAGCACCGTGGCGGCCTCATTGAAGGTGATGGTCTCATCACCCCGGAAGGCCGCACCCTCGGGGGTGGTCTTTCCCTGCACGATGCCGTCGGCCACGCCTGCTGCGGCATAGGCCTTGGCCCAGGTGGGGATGGCCTCGTCATCACAGAAGCCCGTCATGGTGACAGCCGTCACCTCCCGGCCGGACGTCTCCAGCACCATGGCCAGGAACTCGCTGCGGGACACGGGCCGATCCGGCTCAAAGTAATACTGGTCTCCGATCTTCGCGCCGGTGAAGATCCCCTCCTCCGCCAGCTGCTGGGCGGCAGCCGCGGCCTTGCTGTCCCCGGTGTCGGCGTAAGTGACGCCGGAACGGGTCTTTTCAATGGTGACCGTCACCGTGGCGGGCAGAGAGACGTTTCCCGCGCTGTCAGTGGCGGTATAGGTGAAGCTGTCGCCGCCCACGGCGCCCTTGTTGGGGGTATAGGTGAAATTCACTCCGTCAATGGTGACGGTCCCCTTTTTGGGCTCCTGGACCACGGCATACGTCATGTCGTCTCCCTCGCTGTCGCTGGCCAGGAACTGAGCCTCATAGGGGATGTCCCGGTACGTGCTGATCTCCACGTCCCGGGCCACGGGGGCACCCTCCACCGGCTCTGCCGGGGCACTTTTTTTGCCGAACAGCGCCGATGCGCTGCCGCTCAGCAGCAGGACTGCCGCCAGCGCCAGGGCGGCGGTGCGTTTCGCGGAAACATGTTTCAAGGCAATGACCTCCTGTATGATGGAATACAGGACTAGTCTTTTCCTCCCCCGCCGGATTATGCAAAAAACAGCCGGTCTCCCGGCTGTTTTTTATATTTGTCACCGGATGGGCCGTCCCAGCCGACGCATAGTTGGAGACCGCTTCTTGATGCCGGACACCACGCCCATGGCGGCGAACAGCGTCAGCAAGGACGAACCGCCGTAGCTGAAGAAGGGCAGCGTAACGCCGATGGTGGGCATCACGAACAGGCACATGCCGATGTTGATGATGGTCTGGTAGATCAGCATGGCCGCCATACCCACGCAGGCGTAGCACTGGAAACTGGTCTCGGCGTTTTTCGCCACCATCAGCACACGGGCAATGATGGCTACCAGCAGCAAAACCACAGCAAGACAGCCCACCATGCCCAACTCCTCGCCACAGACGGAAAAGATGAAGTCCGTCCAGCGGTAGGGCAGCGACTGCGGGAAACTGCTCTGGGTCTGGGTGCCGTTCATATACCCCTGTCCGAATACACCTCCGGAACCGATGGCCAGCAGGCTGCGGCTCTGCTGCCAGCCAACGCCCAACGCGTCGTAGCTGTGGTCGAACAGCACCTTGAAGCGTTCCACCATATAGGCCACGGATCTAGGCACCTTTCCCAGCCTGTCCAGTAATACCACGCCAGCCACACCGGCACCCATTCCAGCAAACAGCAGCACAAACCACCGCAGGGCAAAGCCCGCCGCAAAGGCCATAGCCACAAAAATGAAGAAGAAGGTCAGGGCGTTGCCCATGTCCCCGGAGATCACCACGTACCAGCCCATAAGGGCGATGGTGTGCCCCGCCGCCATAAGGGCCGAGCGGAAGGACTTCAAATCCCGTTTCTCCTCCCGCAGCCACTCCAGCTGCTTGGCAAGTAGCAGAGTGAAGGTGATCTTCACCACCTCCGCCGGACCGATCTGAAAGGGGATACCTGGAAATTTCAGCCAGGCCTGGTTACCGGTGGTGGTGCCGCCCACACCGAAGGGCGTCAGCAGCAGGCCGATAAACACGATGTTAAAGGCCACCAGCCACTTCCATTTCTTCATCACGATCTCCACATCTACCATGGAGATGAAAATATAGGCGCAGATGCCCAGACACATGGCCACGCCCTGGACGCCCACGTAGCGGATCATCTTCGCCGGTGCCGGCTCCATGTAATGGGTGGCGCTAGCAATGAGCGCCATGCCGAACACCGTGGAGACGCAGCAAAGCCCCAGCAGCACCAGATCGGCCTGCTGGAAAAAGTCCGCCAGAGTCCCTTTCAGTCGGTTCAGCATAGGAGGTTCCTCTCTTAGAAAACAGGAAATTCAGTGTTTCAAGTATACCACACAAAAAAAGATGTGTAAACGCCGCCAAAATTGTTTTTACACTTCGTTCAAACTATGGTATACTAGGTGCGGCAAATTTTTACCCGGCAAAGGAGGACGGCTTTTATGGAATATCTCTCCCATAACGAACAGGAGACCGAGGCCCTGGGCCAGCGATTGGCCGCCGCCCTCTCTCCCGGCGCCGTGGTGGCCTACCGTGGCGGCCTGGGCATGGGCAAAACCGCCTTTACCCGGGGGCTGGCCAAAGGTCTGGGCTATACAGGCCGGGTCACCAGCCCCACCTTTACCATCGTCAACGAATACGAGGGCGGACGCCTCCCCCTGTTCCACTTCGACATGTACCGCCTGGAGGACGATGACGCCCTGTTTGACATCGGCTGGGAGGACTACCTGGACCGGGGCGGCGTCTGCGCCGTGGAGTGGAGCGAACAGGTGGCGGTCGCCATGCCCGCCGACACCGTGTATGTCACCATCGCCCGCCGTCCGGAGGATGACCGCTGGCGAACCATCACCATCGAAGGAGTCGAGCTCCCATGAAAATACTGGCTCTGGAGACCTCCGCCAAGGTGGTCTCCGCCGCCGTCAGCGAAGACGGCAAAATTCTCTGCTCCGGCTATCAGGACACCGGTCTGACCCACAGCCGCACCCTGATGCCCATTGTGGAGCACATTCTGAAAAACACCGGCCTGACAGTGGCGGACATGGCCGCCATCGCCGTGGCCGCGGGCCCCGGGTCCTTCACCGGCATCCGCATCGGCGTCTCCGCCGCCAAGGGACTGGCATTTGCGGCGGACAAGCCCGCCGTCGGCGTGTCCACCCTGGCTGCTATGGCCCGGAACGTGGCCTTCTGCGACGGCCTTGTGATCTGCGCCATGGATGCCCGGCGCCAGCAGGTCTACAATGCCTTGTTCGAAGCGAAGGACGGTTCCCTCACCCGCCTGACTCCCGACCGGGCCATCGCCCTGGCGGAGCTGGCAGAAGAGCTGAAGGGCGATTCCCGCCCCATGACCGTGGTGGGCGACGGTGCCCTACTGTGCCACAGCTTTTTGGCGGAGGCCGGCATCCACTGCCGCCTGGCCCCGCCCCATCTGCGGATGCAGAACGCCATGAGCGTGGCGCTGGAGGCGGAAGCCACGGCAGCCGAAGGCGGGCTGGTCAGTGCCCAGGCGCTGGAGCCGGTGTACCTCCGCCCCGCCCAGGCGGACCGCCTGCGGCAGAAATAAGGTTTTCATTTGTTTGCCCAGATATAAAAACAACACAAAGGAGAAGTGATTATGAGCGGTAAAGTACATGTTATGGATCACCCCCTGGTGGCGCACAAAATGACCATTCTGCGGGACAAAAACACCAGTGTCAAGGACTTCCGGGAGATCGTCTCTGAGATCGGTATGCTGATCACCTACGAGGCCACCCGTGACCTGCCCCTGACCACCAAGGAAGTGGAGACCCCCATCTGCAAGACCACCGCTCCCACCCTGAAGGGCAAGAAGTTCGCCGTGGTGCCCATCCTCCGTGCCGGCCTGGGCCTGGTGGACGGCGTGCTGCGCATGGTCCCCGGCGCCCGCGTAGGTCACATCGGCATGTTCCGGGACGAGGAGACCCTGGAGCCCCATGTGTACTTCTGCAAGATGCCCAAGGACGTCGCCGAGCGGGATATCCTGATCGTGGACCCCATGCTGGCCACCGGCGGCAGCGCCGAGGCCGCCATCTCCGAGATGAAGAAGCGGGGCTGCGTCAACATCAAGCTGATGGTGCTGCTGGCCGCTCCCGAGGGCATTGAGCATCTGCAGAAGACCCATCCCGATGTGGACATCTACTGCGGCGCCGTGGACGACCATTTGAATGAGCACGGCTACATCGTTCCCGGCCTGGGCGACGCGGGCGACCGGATTTTCGGAACGAAGTAACTTCGAGGTAGAGCAGGCAACACTGTTGCGGCATAACGATTCCCGGGCACTTCGTGCCCGGGAATCGTTATGCCGCTGCCCCGAAAGCGGTTCGCTCTATCCGCCGTGGGCGGCGCTTTGCCGTTTCCTCCTGGGTCTCCCCTCTTCTCAGTGACATCAGTCACTGAGAAACGCCGCCCGTAATAGCGCGCCCGCTTCAAAATGCCTCCGGGACCATGCCAACGTGTAATAGTTATTGGTGAAACACCCTGTTGGTATACTGAAACCCTCCGTCACTGTGAAACAGCGGATAGGCTACCGGACTTACCCTGACAGCCTCGTCAAAGGTCTTGAAAGCAAGCGGATTGTTGTTTCCTTCGCGGAGAACATGGGACATGATGCGCCAGTCCTTTGCGTGTCTGGCGCATCCACGGTTATGGTACCTAATGGTGGACTGGATACTCCGGCCCGGCGGATACGCGGAACCCGTCTGTTGCGGACATAAATCCCATGGTCATGGCGCAGAGCATCATTCAGTTACCGGCAGCCTTTGTCCGGTCTATCCGCGTGGATGCTTTTCTCGCCCTTGAATCCTCCGCGAACAATCTTCGCCTTCTTTTTCGGGTCATCTTCCCTTTTCCGGGCATAACAATGCTCCCTCCGTGATTGACAGTTTTATTTTTACTGTCTCTCATGAAGGGAGCATCATCTTTATCGAAGAAAAATGCGTTTGCCGCCCTGGTAGTCCCGGACCAGGCCAATGCGCCGGGCGCTGGGGACACAGCCCTTCAGTTCCTCCAGCAGGGCATCCGCGTCCGCCGGGTCCACAGCCATCAGCAAACCGCCCGCCGTCTGGGGATCATACAGAAGATCCTGTTTGCAGAGCTCCGTCTCCCCTGCGTCCACGCCGCTCTCCGCGAAGGTGCGGTTGCGGTACATGCCCTCCGGCAGGATGCCGATACAGGCCAGCTCCAGAGCCTCGGGAATGAAGTCGATCTGGTCCACATGGAGCTCAATCTCCACGTCGCTGCCCTGGGCCATCTCGAAGGTATGGCCCAGCATGCCGAAGCCCGTCACATCCGTGCAGGCATGGACCCGGTACTTTACCATGGCGTCCCGGGCGGACTTGTTCAGCGTCGTCATCAGCTTCTGAGCCAGTTCGGCGCTCTCCTGAGAGGCCATGTCCGCCTTGGCGGCGGTGGTGATGACACCGATGCCAATGGGCTTGGTAAACAGCAGCACATCGCCCGGCTTGGCTCCGGAGTTGGTCAGCACCTTGTCCGGGTGGACGAAGCCCGTCACCGCCAGACCGTACTTGGGCTCCTCGTCCAGAATGCTGTGGCCGCCGGTGATCAGGGCCCCGGCCTCGTAGACCTTGTCATAGCCGCCCCGCAGCAGCTGGTGAACGGCGTCCTTGGGCATATCCGCAGGGATGGCCATGATGTTCAGGCACAGCTTGGGCTCACCGCCCATGGCGTACACGTCGCTGAGGGCATTCGTTGCCGCGATCTGGCCGAACAGATACGGGTCGTCGGCAATGGGCGGGAAGAAATCCACCGTCTGCACCAGGGCCAGGTCCTCGGAGACCTTATAGACAGAGGCGTCATCGCTCTTGTCAAAGCCCACCAGCAAATTGGGGTCGCTGTGTACCTTGATGCCGTCCAGCAGCTGGGCCAGAACGCCGGCGCCCACCTTAGCGCCGCAGCCGGCGCACTTGGCCAGCTTGGTCAGTTTCACTTCATTTTCAGGCATGGTTACTCTCCTTTTCCGATTCCATGTAAGTGCGATACAGCTTCCGCACCTCGTCCTCACAGACCGCTTTCTCCGGTCGATGATGATACAGGCTTTGCCACAAATTGAAATACAGGTTCGCCCGCATCCAGGGAGTCATGCTGCCATATCCCCACTCCCCCACAAGGCGGTCGGCGATCTGCCGCAGCTGGCGGAACCGCCGGTTGTTGCTCTCTGCGTCTTCCGTCCACTCCATCAGCCGGAACAAGGGCCGCAGCGGCTCTATATCCCTGGCGATCACCGTCACGCTGGTGCTGTCCTCGGACATGATCTCCAGAAAGGCCAGCGGGTGCTGGGGACGAAGTTCATCCGACAGATAGCAGGTCTCCCCATTCTCATCTTCGGAAAACGCCGGAAGCGGGAAAGACAACACCTGTTCCTGCGTATAGGGCGCCGGGATGGCCGACAGGATGCCCCAAACGAACTGCATATCCCGCAGCTCCACATCGTGCAAAAAATCTCGGTTGGAGAGGAACATGGTCTCCCCGGCCCATCTCTCGCTGCCTTCCCAGCCGCAATGGTCGTAGCATTCCAGCTCTGTGATCAGCCAGCTGCAATCCCAATTCTCCGCGCCCAATAAACGCAGGATCTCCTTCAAGTGCCCGGTGTTTTCAATCAAAATACCGGCCATTTTACTTCTTCAATGCCCCAGTCAGGTCCAAAACAGCCTCCAGCACGCCGCCGCCCACCGCCAAGGCCTTGTCGCTGGCGCAGTAGCAATGGGCCAGCTCACACCGTGGGTCAATATCTCCGGACTTCATCCCCTTGTGGACCGGAGTGCCGTCAGCCAAAATACCACGCAGGACACCGTCCAGGGTGCAGAGCATGGGTTCTCCATTGACAGTGGCCGCCACATCACCCATTTTCACCTGGGCACCGATCTCCAAAATCCGGTGGAACACACCATCGGCCGGTGCCCGGAGTACCCGTTCCCCGGCAAAGCCGCCGATGAGGCCGGGAATGCCGGTGTTTGGGATGGCGGTTCCCTCATGGATGACGCGGCCCAGATAGTGGCCCCGCATGGTCTCCACCACCGCATGGCAGTCCGCTCCGGCGGTGAAACCGGGACCCACACCAATGACCACCGGGGCGTCAGTGATCTTGGTGCCCAGGTTTTTCTTGGCCAGGATGGCGTCCACCACCGCATCCGGTTTCAGCACCGCCAGGCAGATCCCCTCCGGGTCCGGCAGCACGGGAACGCAGCCGCTCTCCAGAATGCACAGGGCCTCCTCAGGGGTCTCCGCCCGTTTGGCTGTCACATCCTCCACCGTGGTCTCGCCGTGGACCACCGCCTGGGAAAAGCAGACAGTACGGCGGATGGCGGTGGGCTTTTCGATCTCCGTCATCGCTACCCGGATATGAGCCCGCCACAGCCGCAAGGCAATGCCGGTGGCAATATCTCCGGCGCCTCGAATCACTACAAGCATTTGAAATACGCTCCTCTTTGCAGGCTTCCTGCCAAAATGGGACCATCCATCAGAACCGCCAGCTGTTTTACGGTTTCCAGAGCCTCCGGGGTGTCCGCCTGATTGACAAACAGGCGGTGGTCCAGGTTTTCAGCCTTCAGCACGGCAGCCTCCGTCTCCGGCGTGATGAGGGCTGTCTCCTCCACTCCTGCCAGCCGTGCATACTGCTCCGGACGGTGGGCGGCATCCCGGATGGGCTGTCCGAACCCTGAGGCTCCAACCACGCAGATCACCTGGTTCGCCTCCAGCGGGATCACCGGCTCATGAGGCGCGTGGGCCTTCATGGGCCTGTGGGCGGAGCCATCCGCCTCCACCAGCACATAATCAAACCACTCCGCCAGCCGGGCCATGGAAACCGGGGGGGCCGTCAGCTTCCCTCCCGTGCCGGGCACCTCCTGTCCGGCGCACAGCAAGCGGCAGCGCTCCCGCAGCCGTGTCAGTTCCTCTTCGCTCCTGGCGCATGGGATATCCGGAAAGGGGAAAATTTTCGTGGTGGTGCACAGCAGCACAGTATAGTCCTGGGACAGTTCGCCGCCCAACGTCCGCAGCAGGGTGGTCTTTCCTCCGCCGCCGATGACCGCCGTCACGCCCGGTCGGATCTCCAGCAGTTCCGCCAGCATCCGCACGCTCCCCTTTCGTTCTATTTTTTATAGAATAACACTGACGCACCGCCGCGTCAAGGTCCGGTTCTTCCGGATCAAGAAAAGCGCCCGGAGCTCCGGGCGCTTTCCGTTGCTTTGGCAAAGTGAACCCCCGGCTCTGCCGGGGGGGTAAAAGAGCTTATAGCGATGAAAAAAGTAAACAAGAAAAAGTCCCCGAGTTGAAATGAAAAAGGTTTGCCAACCAAACTCACAT
>Ga0129317_1000387_pt1 | contig 48423 bp, 38 predicted proteins | sample Cm1ome_FD_94430 | JGI IMG/M metagenome (GOLD analysis project Ga0129317, IMG submission 94430) | Eastern black-and-white colobus group fecal microbial communities from Wisconsin, USA - Cm1105 metagenome | ecosystem: Host-associated > Mammals > Digestive system > Large intestine > Fecal | place... | reverse complement strand
GCCCTGGCCGCCTCTTGTGCCGCCGTCCTGGTATCTTCCGCCCTGGCCGCCTCTTGTGCCGCCGTCCTGGTATCTTCCGCCCTGGCCGCCTCTTGTGCCGCCGTCCTGGTATCTTCCGCCCTGGCCGCCTCTTGTGCCGCCGTCCTGATAACGGCTTCCGTTTTGCGCACTTCTTTGCGCACCGCCCTGATAACGGTTTCCACCGTCTCTGCGTTCGCCCTGACTGCGCTCACCCTGGCTCCGTCCGTCTCTTCTCTCACCCTGATAACGGTTTGCGCCATCTCTGCGTTCGCCATTTGGACGAGAAGAATTCTCTCTTCTCTCACCGGTCGGTCTTACCGGCGTTGCTGTCTTCTCCGTTGTTTTCATCTCTGTACTTTCTGCTGCTTCTGCCGGTTTTACCGGTGCATTTTTTTCCTGTACTTCTTCCGGCTTTACTGGTGTCTTTGCAGCTTCTGCCGCCGGACTCTGTGTTTTATTTCCGGCCGGTCTTGTCGGTTTCGGTCTGGCTCCCGGTTTTACCATTCCTGTCTTGCTATTCTGAGGACGGAACACCGCACTGATATTTTTCTTTTTCGGCTGCGTGCCTGCCTCAGTCCCTGTTTTGTTCTCTGCATCTGTCATCTGCACATCCTCCTTCATTTTTACCTCTTTGTTCTCTTTCCCTGTTTCCTGTGTAAGCTTATTCGTTCTGATTTCCGTCATTCCTACAGCCTCCGTCCAACACTGCCTGCGCTTCCTGAATTGCTTTTAATTTCTTTATTACAGATTTTGCAAGTCCTTCCTCTGTTACCGCAAGCGACGCACGAAATTCACAGCCGATTGCAGCTCCAAGCGCTTCCTTCGTTCCGTAAATGCAGAAAGGGACTTCATAAAAGGAACACATATTTCGAAATTTCTTTTCTGTATTCCCGGAAGCCTCCGACGAAACGATCACAAGATAAGCTTTTCCGGATTTTACGGCAGTTTCCGTCTGGAATTCTCCAGCTGCAATTCTGCCTGCTTTTTTTGCTATACTGATCAGCGACAATACGCTATCTTTCTTCAATCGATTCAATCTCCTTCTTCAGACTCTCATACGTCTCTTCCGGAATGTGTACTTTTAATGCACGCTCCAGCCCTTTGCTTTTCACTGCCTTTTCAAAACAGGCCATATTACGGCATACATATGCTCCTCGCCCGTTTTTTCTGCCGGAGACGTCTGCAACTATTTCACCCTCCGTCGTTCTGAGAATCCGCAGCATTTCCTTTTTGCTCTTCATTTCCTGACATCCTGTGCATTTACGCAACGGGATTTTTTTTACCGGCGCAGCCATTTACTTATTCCTCTTCTGGAAGCTCTGTCGTTGTTTCTTCATCAGAGAGCTCCAAGGTTTCATCTGCTGTAGTTTCCGTCTGCTTCTCTTCCGGCTCTTCAGAGGTCTCTCCGGACTCTCCAGCCTCTTCATCCTCGTAATAATCTTCCTCATATTCCAGAAGATCGCCGGACTCACGTGCCTGTGTCTCACTCTTAATATCAATCTTAAATCCGGTCAGGCGAGCCGCAAGTCTTGCATTCTGTCCTTCTTTTCCGATGGCAAGGGACAGCTGATAATCCGGGACAACCACTCTTGCCGTCTTTTCATCCGGATCTGCAATAACGTAGATAACCTTTGCCGGGCTGAGTGCGTTTTCAATCAGAAGTGCCGGATTTTCATCCCAGTTAATGATATCAATCTTCTCACCGTTTAATTCCTCAACAACTGCATTGACACGTGCACCGTTTAAGCCAACGCACGCACCCACCGGATCAACATCCGGGTCATTGGAATATACCGCAATCTTTGTACGGCTTCCGGCCTCTCTTGCGATACTCTTGATCTCAACAATACCGTCCCGTACCTCTGTAACCTCTTCCTCGAACAAACGCTTTACCAGTTCCGGATGCGTGCGGGATACAAGAATCTTCGGTCCTTTTGGCGTATCCTTTACTTCCAGTACGTATAATTTGATACGCTCTGTCGGGCGATATGTCTCACCCTTGATCATTTCTTCGCTTGACAGCATTGCATCCACTTTTCCAAGATTTATGCTGACATTTCTTCCGACATAGCGCTGCACCACACCGGTCACAACATCTTTTTCTTTCTCATAATATTCACTGAAAAGAACCTTGCGTTCTTCTTCACGGATTTTCTGCAAAATTACATTTTTTGCATTCTGTGTTGCAATACGTCCAAATTCCTTCGACTTAATATCCACCCGCACCACATCGCCAAGCTCATATCTGGAATCCTTCATTCTTGCATTGGTCAGGCTGATTTCTGCAAGCTCATCCTCTACATGGTCTACGACCTTTTTCTCTGCACAAATTTCGAATTCACAGGTCTGCGGATCAATGTTTACGATTACATTATTTGCCTCTGTCTTTCCATAATGATTTTTACATGCCTGCAGCAATGACTGCTTGATGGCATCCAGCAGTGTATCCTTGCTGATATTTTTTTCTTTTTCGAGCAGAGTCAGTGCCTCGAATAATTCGCTATTCATGATTCTATCCTCCCAGTATTTGCTTTACATTGATCAGAAATCAAAGGACAGCCGGATCAACGCGATATCCGCACGTGCAATCTCAAGCAGCTCCTGATCTTCCATTTCAAGTACGATCTTTTCTTTGTCATAGTCCCGCAGGATACCGGTAAATTCCTTTTGGTGGCTGATCGCCCGGAATGTCCGGACATCTACCTCCTCACCGATGCTTCTGGCAAAATCTTTCTCTTTTTTCAGCGGTCTTCCCAGTCCCGGGGAGCTCACCTCAAGCACATAGGCATCTTCAATAAAATCATGTTTATCCAGCAGATCGCTCAGCGCACGGCTGACAACCTCACAGTCATCCACGGTAATTCCTCCCGGCTTGTCAATATATGCCCGGAGATACCAGGTGCCTCCTTCTTTTACATACTCTACATCAACAAGTTCAAACTGATTCTGCTCAATGATCGGAGAAATCAGTTCTTCTGTTCTCTGCTCATATGTTTCCCGTTTGCTCATCACAATCCTCCTTCCTGCAGCAACAAAATACTTTTTTTCACAAATAAGAGTGGACCGACGGCCCACTCTTATTTTAGTAACAGTATCAAATTCCTGCTTATCATAGCACTTATTCCTATGAATTGCAAGCCCTTTCATTTTTTTCTTGCTTTTTTCAAAAAATGTGATATGATAATTTCGTGATGCGGATATAGTTCATTGGTAGAACACCAGCTTCCCAAGCTGGATAGGCGGGTTCGATTCCCGTTATCCGCTTTTTTTATTGCCCAAAATACCGGGTATTCGCAAAAACGCAACCTTACAGCATTCCGTTTATTATCTGTACGCTGCTTCCGATCCCGTCTCTTCCACGATCCTTTGTTACAAGAACCTTTTTATTAATCCGTTCTCTAAGCTCCGGCACATGGGAAATGATCCCAACCATCCGACTGCCTTCTGCCAGACCCTCCAGTGCACTGATTGCCTGATTTAATGCATCCTCATCAAGTGAACCAAAGCCCTCATCAATAAACATCGCATCCAGCCGAATTCCTCCTGCGTAAGACTGAATTTCGTCAGACAATCCAAGGGCAAGGGAAAGAGACGCCTGAAATGTTTCACCTCCGGAAAGAGTCTTTACGCTGCGCTCCGTCCCGTTGTAATGATCCACTACGTTCAGATCAAGTCCTGCTTTTTCTTTTCGGCTGTCTTTGTCCATTCTTCGCTTCAGTTCATACTGTCCCCTGCTCATTTTCATCAGCCGCAGATTCGCTCTGCGCAAAACCCGGTCAAAATAAGCCATCTGTACATACGTTTCCAGCTCGATCTTTTGTTTCCCGGAAAGTGCACCTCCTGCCGTATCTGCCAGTGCCTTCACCCAGACGTATTCTCTTTCTGCCTCTTCCATTTTCTCCCGATTCCGGCAAACCGCTTCCTGAACGTGCCTGTTATTCTGCCAGATGGAATACTGCCCGGTTCTCTGGTTTTCAACAAAGGCTTTCTGCTTTGCAAGATTTTTTTTCTGTTCCAGCAATGCAGCCTCATCCGGGAGTTCCCTTCCGATGCTGCGCTCAAGTGCAGAGATTGTAGAATCAAGCACCAGAATTTGATTTTTCAGCTGCTGCCATGTTTCTGCTGTCTGTTTTACGGCTGTTTCCAAGGAATTCTTTTTCTCTGTAAGCAGCTGTTTTTCATGCTCTACGTCCTGCTTTGTTATTCCGCACAGCTTTTTCTGAAGCTCCTCTGCCTGTTCTTTCAAAGCAGCACCCTGTACCCGTACCCGTTCCGCACTAAGCTCTTTTTCATGCATTTCTCCTTCTGTCTGTTCCAGAAGCTCTTCAAGCTGAAGAATTTTCTGTCTGCATCTGTTCCATTCTTCAAGCTCACCGGACGCTTTCATCTCCAGATGACAAAGTTCATTCATCAAATCATCCAGTTTTTGAAGTACTCTTTCATTTTTTTCCGTCTGTGATTCCTTCGAAAAAACGTTATTCGCATCAGTAATTGCAAGCTCATTGCTCAATTGTTCAAGCAATTCCTGCCACTTTTCCGTACGGTTTTTCCTGTTTTCTAAAAGAACTTCTCTTCGGCGCAGCATTTGCTGTAAAAGTTTGTTTTCCTCTGCCTCCTGTAGGTCTGTCTGCCTGGCTTCTTCCAGACAGCTTTGCCTTCTTCTCTGTTTTTTCTTTGCCTGAGCGATTTTTACTTCCAGAGCTTCCAGCTCCAAAAGTGCTTTCTTTTGAGTCCCTTCTGCCATATCCATGAGCATCTGTACTTCGTGATTAATCTCTGGCGGATTTCCTTTCTGCCCCGTCTTTTCAATCTGTTCCAGAAGCTTTCGGATCTGAATTCTGCTGCCAGCCTGCTGCTGCAGCAGTTCATTATACTCCTGTTGTATTTTTTCCAGCAGTTCTATTTTGCCTTCTGCTTCCCTTACACGGTGCATAAGAAGCTGCATTTCCTGTTCTTCCTGTGCCCTGATCTTCTTTTCCCGAAGCTGCTCTTCCCTGATCCGTTCAAGCATGGCACCAACAGCCGCCAAATCCTCCGCTTTTTCAGTCAAAAGCTCCTGCAGCTGCCTGACTTCTGAGTCTGCCCGCTCTATCATTTCTTTTTTCTGGCCGGATTTTGTACTCAGGCGTACCGCCTCAAGCTGCGCATCCTGAAGCAGCTGCTTTTTTTCCTCCAATTCTGCTTTTTCAGGAATATGCGCCGGTATCTGAGCCGGATGCGGATGACATCGGGATCCACAAACAGGACAAGGCTCACCTTGTTTCAGTTCCTTTGCCAGCAGCCCGGCCTGTGCGTCAAGAAACAGCCGCTCCTGATACAGGTAATCCTCCTGCAGAAAATCTCTGTTTTTTGCTGCCCTTTGGTATGCAGCCTGCAGCCTGCACAGTTCTTCTTTTTGCCGGCTTTGTTCCAGCAGGCTCTTTTTCAGCTGTACCAGTCTTTCCTTCTTCACCTCAAGCTGAAGTGCTTTCTGATTTTCGGCAAGCTGATTCTTTTCCATCATATCAAGACGTTCTTTTGCTTTTTTTTCCTGTTCCTGCTCATCCAAAAGCTGCCCAAGCTTCTGCCGCGTCTCTTGTTCAAGTGTCCTCTTATTCCAGTACAGAGCTACTTCCTGATTTAGTTCATCATACTGCTGCTTCAGGCGTCTATATTGTTCCTGCTCCAGCGCAAGAACAGATTCCTGTTCCACCAGACTTTCTGCTTCCATCCGCAGTGCTTCGGATCTTTCCCTGGCATTCTTCCGTTCTTGTTCGTGTATCGCACAGTTTTCAACAAGCTTTTGCAGCTCATTCGTATCTTCTTTTTCCTTTTGCTCAAAATCTGCGAGCATATTTCTTCGTTCCTGGCACTCTTTTTTTTGTCTTCTGATCCGCTCAAGCAAAAGCTCTGAGTTATCCAGCGTTTCTTTCCTTTGCTGCTGCCCGGCCAGTTGTTTCTTCAGATCAGCTGTCTCTTCTGCTTTTTGCCTTTTCTGCTCCATAAGAGCCGTCAGCTGAAACTGTAGTTTTTCATAAGAAAGCTGCAGCTGCGAAAGCTTCTCCAGTAATTCCAGCTGAGCTTCCTTTTCGCGAACTGCCTGATCAATGGCAGGACAGACCTCTGCCTGCTCCTGCGCCGCATGCATTTGAGCTTCCGCTTCTTTAAATATCGGAAGTAGTGCTTCCCGTTCGGTTTCCTTTTGCTTCTTTTTTTCCAGAGAAAGCCGGTTTTGTTCTGCTCTGCCAAGCAGCTGACTGCAATTTTCAATATCCTGGTTTAATTGCAGAAGCGTTTTTTCCTGCTCTTCCAGCTCAGCCTGCTCCTTTGTAAGCAGCTCTTCCAAAAGCTCAAGTGCCGGTATCACCGTTCCGTCATATTTATTCTTTTTTAAATCTGCCAGTTCTTTTTGAATAACCGTATTTTCTCCACAGCGAATTCCATCCAGATGCTGCGCAATACTTCTTCGCATCTCATCATAATTTTTCCATCTGCCCTTGACTTCCTCCCGTAAACGGTTTTGCAGCATCTGATAAAGCTCTGTATGAAAAATTTTCCGAAAGATTTCACTGCGCTCTGTCGTTCCGGCAAGCAGCAGCTTTTGAAAATCGCCCTGCGCGATCATCGCGATCTGAGTAAACTGATGGTAATCCAGACCAAGCAGTTCCGTAATTGCGCGCGTTACATCTCTGCTTTTATTTACCGGCTGCCGCTCATCCGGATAAATCAATTCCGCATTCGCTTTCTCGGTTGTATATCCGTTTCCCCTGTCCTTCGGACGCAGATATTCCGGATTTCGCTTTACTGTATAATCCTTTCCGCCATACGTAAAAACAAATTCCACATATGTACGAACGCCATCCCCTGCATACTGACTGCGGAACATTCCGGCTTCGCGCACTTCACCGCTTGCTTCACCGTAAAGCGCAAACGTGATCGCATCGAAAATCGTTGTCTTTCCAGCCCCGGTATCTCCGGTAATCAAATAAAGTCCTGTCAGCGAAGTAAAATCCAGCTCCGTTTTTCCTGCGTATGGTCCGAAAGCACTGATGGTAAGTCTTTTTGGCTTCATTCTTTCAGCTCCTGTATCAGCTTCCGGACGTATGCGTGCTGCTGTCCGGACATTGGTTGATTATTCTGCATCTCATAGAATTCCTGAAACAATTCCAGCTCTGTTTTCTGCTGAACCGGGTCAGAAGCTGCAATCTCCCCGTTTTCTCTTGTCCTGCGATTATCATACTCCAGGCGAATCAGATTAGGATAGATTGTACGCAGCTTAGCCAGGCCATCCACAACGTCTTCTTCATCGGTCAGCGTAATCTGAAGATAATCCTCACAATTACTGCTTTCATAAAATGAACGCGCCGTCACCTCAAGATACGTTCCCTTTACTTTTCGAAGATCGTGCTGTGGCTGCAGCAACAGAGTACGGATTACTGTTCTGCCTTTTTCCTCCAGCTCTACAACCGTCACCGATTTTTGCTGTTCTGCTTCTGAAAAAGAATACTTCAGTGGGGAACCACAGTAGCGGACCGTCTCTCTTCCAACCTTTTGAGGACTATGGATATGTCCAAGCGCCACGTAGTCAAACGTATCAAAAAGAGAAAGCGGAATCTGATCAATGGTTCCCACCTGCAGTTCTTCCGAATCACATCTGGACGCACCAGTCACAAATTGGTGCGCTATCAGGATATTTCGCTCCTCCGGATTTAATTTAATCCCGGATAATACTACCGCCAGCGCACTTGGATAATCCACGATCTCTTCTGCCCGCTCTTCTTGTACATGACGGACCAGCGCAGGCCGAAGAAACGGAAGAAGATGGATACAAACCGTTCCGTATGCATCCTTCAGGCGAACACATTTTACGGTTCCATCGTACAGCGGGGCGATATAAATCCCACTTTGATCCATCCAGCCGGCACCAAATGTAAGGCGCTCTGCCGAATCATGATTGCCGTTGATCAGAAATACAGGGATTCTCCGTTTTACAAGCCCCTGCAGAAAACCATCAAAAACCTGAACCGCTTCTGCCGTCGGAATGGCTTTATCATAAATATCCCCGGCAAGCAATACACCGTCCGGCCGCTCCTTATCTGCCAGCTGCAAAATCTCATTCAGAATATATCTCTGATCCTCCAGCATAGAAAATTCATGGATCCGTTTTCCGATATGCAAATCAGACAAATGAAAAAACTTCATCGCTGCTTCGTTCCTTTCCCGTCCCTGGTGCTGATTCTCAGACGATTCAGGTGAAGCGTCCTCTCCCCGATTGGCACCTCTATATCACTGTCCTTCTCCAGCCAGTAAACATCTGCGATCTGATCTCCTTCTGCCAGCTTCATTCCGCGCACACCGACCGCAGTCTTCTTTTTCAGTGGAATCTCTGACACCGGAAAACGAAGATAATAACCATTATGAGAGACCAGAACCATCTGACACTGTTCTCCGGCCGCGTATACAGCTATCACCTCATCTCCATCGGACAGCTTTGTTGCCGCAATCGTCCTCTTTGATACGTCAAATTCATTTCCCTGTACCTGTTTTACCATCGACTGCCTGGTCACAAATGTCAGAACGGTATCACGAATGTCATTTAATGCCATTACTGCAATAAAATTTTCTTCGCTGCTGTTGTAATTGCAAAGGTTATCTACCGGTGTGCCTTTATCACGGAATTTACCATACGGTACATCCAGCAGCTTTAACAAATGGACTTTCCCATTATCGGTAAAAACACAGACCCGATCCGTATTCATACAGTGGAGCACGTAGCGATTCTCCTGATCCGCTGCCTCTTTGTTGCGTTCATATACCGTCTCATCAATCGTTCGTACGTAGCCGAAACGATCCATCAAAAAGACAACCGGAAGCTCTTCGATCTTCTGCTCTTCCAGAACGACTTCCTCTGCATTTTCAAGCGCAGTGCGCCGCGGCCGGCCGAATTCTTTCTTAAACTGATCCAGTTCTTTCATGATCACCTCAGCCATTGAGCTGTAATTATTTAAAATATCGGTATAACGCGCAATATTTTTCAGAGTCTCTTCATGCTCCTTCATCAGCACGTCAATCTCAAGTCCGATCAGCTTATAAAGACGCATATCAAGAATCGCATTTGCCTGCATCTCGGTAAATTTCAGTTTTGCCGCCTCTTTTTTTGATTTTGCCGTCTTAAAACGAATGCCGTCCGTTACACCGTCGACGAGACACGCTTTTACCTGTTCACGATTCTTGCTGCCGCGCAGGATCTCGATGATCAGGTCGATTACATCGCAGGCACGGATCAGTCCTTCCTGCACCTCTCGTTTTTTCTCTTCTTTATCGAGCATGCTCTGATATTTGCGCGTATTGACCTCAAACTGAAAATCAATGTGATACTCCAGGATCTGGCGCAGGCTTAACGTCTCCGGTCTTCCGTCTGCAACCGCAAGCATATTGACGCCAAATGTATCCTCCAGACGTGTCTTTTTATACAAAAGGTTTTTAAGTCTCTCAGTATCTGCTCCCTTTTTCAGCTCCAGAACAATTCGAATACCGGCCTTTGAGGACTGGTTGGAAATATCCACAATATCGGTTGTCTTTTTCATTTCGACAAGTGATGCAATATCATTTAAGAATTTCCCGATATTTGCCCCCATCATTGTATATGGAATCTCTGTAATGACCAGACGTTCTTTTCCGCCCTTAACCTGCTCTGTCTCAACCTTTCCGCGCAGGCGGATCTTCCCTTGTCCGCTTTCATAAATCTTCTGCAGATCCGCCTGATTGACAACGATTCCGCCGGTCGGAAAATCAGGCCCCTTGATGTACTTCATAAGAGCTTCTGTCGTCAGCTGATTGTTACGGATCAGCGCTTTTGTTGCATCGATCACTTCAGAAAGATTATGCGGCGGAATACTGGTTGCCATACCAACTGCAATTCCGTCAGAACCGTTTACGAGAAGGTTCGGAATTCGCACCGGAAGCACGAGCGGCTCTTTTTCCGTTTCATCAAAATTCGGTCCGAAATCGACGACATCCTTGTCAAGATCCGCAAGAAAGGCTTCCTGCGTTACCTTCTGCAGTCTTGCTTCCGTATAACGCATGGCTGCTGCTCCGTCTCCTTCGATTGAACCAAAGTTACCGTGTCCGTCGACGAGCGGCATTCCTTTTTTAAACTCCTGCGCCATGACCACAAGTGCCTCATAGATTGAACTGTCTCCGTGCGGATGATATTTACCCATTGTATCCCCGACGATACGCGCAGATTTACGGTAAGGGCGGTCGTAACGGATTCCAAGTTCATACATATCATAGAGCGTTCTTCTTTGTACCGGCTTTAAACCGTCCCGCACATCCGGAAGCGCACGCGCGATGATAACACTCATTGCATAATCAATGTATGACTTCTGCATGATGTCCGAATACTCCGCTCTGATTATCTGTCCATCCATAATTATTTCTGACTCCTTTTCCTGTCCTTACTTTCTATCTGCTATACGTCGAGCAGCGCATCCTGAGCATGCTCATGGATAAATTCCTTGCGCGGCGGTACCTCCGTACCCATGAGCATCCGCGTCACATTCGATGCAAGACGCGCATCCTCAATCTCCACCCGCTGCATCATCCGTGTCTCCGGATTCAGTGTCGTCTCCCAGAGCTGCTCCGCATCCATCTCACCAAGACCTTTATAGCGCTGCAGCGTAAACGGTACTTTATGTGTCTTCCGGTACTTTTCCAACGCCTTGTCATCGTACAGGTACTGCTCCTGTCCGCGTGACGGAATCACCTTGTAAAGCGGCGGCATCGCAATATATACATGTCCCTCATAAATCAGCTCCGGCATAAAGCGGTAAAACAGCGTTAATAGCAGCGTGCTGATATGCGCGCCATCCACGTCGGCATCGGCCATAATGATAATCTTGTCATACCGCAGTTTTGTAATATCAAAATCATTTCCATAGCCTTCTGAAAATCCACAGCCGAACGCATTGATCATCGTCTTGATCTCCGCATTTGCAAGCACCTTATCGATGCTGGCCTTTTCTACATTCAGAATCTTTCCGCGGATCGGAAGAATCGCCTGATAATTTCGGTCTCTTGCCGTCTTGGCCGAACCGCCAGCGGAATCTCCCTCCACGATAAAAATCTCACAAACAGATGGATCTCTGCTCTCACAGTTTGCCAGTTTTCCGTTGCTGTCAAATGAATACTTCTGCTTTGTGAGCAGGTTTGTCTTCGCACGCTCCTCTGATTTGCGGATCTTGGCCGATTTTTCTGCACAGGCAAGAATACTCTTTAATGCCTCCAGATTTTTATCAAAGTATCGGACAATCTCCTCACCAGTCACCTTTCCAACCGCACGTGCCGCATCCTGATTATCCAGCTTTGTCTTCGTCTGTCCTTCAAAGCGCGGATCCGGATGCTTGATCGAGACAACAGCAGTCATTCCATTTCGAATATCTGCACCGGTAAAGTTTGCGTCCTTATCCTTTAATACCCCGATCTGACGCGCATACGTATTCATTACCGTTGTAAAAGTTGTTTTAAATCCGGTCAGATGTGTACCACCTTCTGCATTATAGATATTGTTGCAGAATCCAAGCACATTTTCATGGAATTCATTAACGTACTGAAATGCTGCTTCCACCTGAATTCCGTCTGCCTCCCCTTTAAAATAAACGGGCTCACAGACAGGCTCTTCTTCCTGGTTCAGCTCCCGGACAAATCCTGTAATTCCATCCGGCTCTGAATACGTAATCTGCTCTGTCTCCTCCCCGCGACGATCCTCAAAATAAATGGTCAGTTCTGGATTCAAATATGCAGTCTCATGCAGCCGTGATTTCAGCTCGGTTGCAGAAAACCGCGTCTTTTCAAAAATTTCCGGATCCGGAAGGAACTGGATTCTGGTTCCCGTCTTTTTTGTTCTGCCGATCACAGGAAGCAGACCGTTTTCCAGCTCAAGTACAGGAATTCCCCGCTCATAGCGGTCATGATGAACCTTCCCCTCTCGCATAACCTGCACATCCAGCCAGGTAGAGAGTGCATTCACAACGGAAGACCCCACTCCGTGCAGACCGCCGCTTGTCTTATAGGCAGTATCATCAAATTTTCCGCCTGCATGCAGCGTCGTAAACACGAGTCGTTCTGCAGACATCCCTTTTTCATGCATACCAACCGGGATACCGCGTCCGTCATCCTCAATTGTTGCGGAGCCGTCCTTTTCCAGATAGACCTCTATTTTCTTACAGTAACCCGCCAGGTGCTCATCCACGGCATTGTCCACAATCTCATAGATCAGATGATTCAGTCCTTTTCTTGAAACACTTCCAATGTACATTCCGGGACGCTTGCGGACCGCCTCCAGTCCTTCCAGTACGGAAATACTGCTTGCGTCGTATGTGTTGCTTTTTGCCATTTTCCAATTCCTTCCTTATCTGATGTTTCCATCAGTGTTTTTCTGCTACTTCTCCGCGCTTTTTGTAAATTGAATTTGCCGGTACGACCTCCCGCACCGAAGAAAGCGGGTAAATATTCGAGTGAGGTCCGATCACCGTACCCGGATTGAGCACGGATCCGCAGCCGACCTCCACCTCATCGCCGAGCATTGCACCGAATTTTTTCAGGCCGGTCTCTATCCGCCCTGTGCCATCCTTTACCACAACGAGCTTTTTATCTGATTTTACATTCGATGTGATTGATCCGGCTCCCATATGTGCCTTGTATCCAAGAATCGAATCTCCAACGTAATTGTAATGCGGCACCTGTACCTTATTGAACAAAATTACATTTTTCAGCTCCGTGGAATTTCCAACAACCGCACCCTCTCCGACAATTGCATTTCCCCGGATAAATGCACAGTGACGCACCTCCGCGTTTTTTCCGATGATCGCAGGACCGTTAATAAATGCAGTCGGTGCTACCTTTGCTGATTTTGCGATCCAGACATTTTCTCCGACCTTTTCGTATTCTTCCTCTGAGAGTGTTGCTCCGAGTTCCAGAATAAATGCACTGATCTTTGGCAGAAGTTCCCATGGATACTCCGCTCCCTCAAATAATGGCTTTGCGATTGTTTCTTCCAGCGTATAGAGATTTTTGATTTTACACGTTTCCATATTAGCCCTCCTGTTTTGAGACGGTCGATCCGCCTCTTCCTTTTTTATAATAAACTGCCGCCGCATCAAAAAGCGGCCGCAGCAGCTGCTGATTATTCAGCCCCAGTACTCCGTCTGTGCGTGAACGGACAAAGTGCTCCAGCTTCTGCATATACTCCTGATCCGTAATTGAGCCTTCTGCCACATAATTCAGTCCTTTTTCCCAGCTTGCAGTCAGCTCCGGATTCAGCAGCGAACGGATAGAACAAAATACTACGTCGTACGTCATTTCACCCTGCAGCGTCGGCGTAAGGATCTGTGTCTTTTTATTTAAAGCGATATATTTATTTGCCACCAGCTTCTTCAGGATTTCTGCTCTTGTTGCACTTGTACCAATGCCGCAGCTTTTGATCTGTGCACGCAGCTCTTCATCCTCGATCAGCTGACCCGCATTTTCCATTGCCAGAATCATGGAACCGGAGTTGTAGCGCTTAGGCGGTGCAGTTTCTCCTTCCCGGATCACCAGATCCTTTATCGGAAATTCCATGCCTTTTCGGATCTTTTTCAACAGTTCCAAAAGCTCCTTGCTACTGTTGACCGTCTCAGAGTTCTCCTGGTTTTCTTCTGATTCCGTTTTGGATGATATGCGCGTTTTTTCATTCTCAGCGCCTGCAGTTCCGGCTTCTTTTTTCTTCTCGTAAGGATTACCGGCTACTTTAAAATATCCCTCTGACAGCAGCACTCGGAAAGAATAAAAAAACTTTTCATTCTGCATCGCCGTTACCATTGTGATCTTTGCAAACTCGGCCGGCGGATAAAAAATACTCAAAAACCGGCGGACAATTGCTGCATAAACGCCGTATGCCATTCCCTTTAAAGAACCAAGCGCACCAAACCCCTGTCCGGTCGGAATGATTGCATAATGATCCGTGATCTGCTTATCGTTCACATACCGTGTTTTTGCAATCTGCCGGAAGCTTCCATTCTCCAATATCTCCTGTGCAAATGCTTTCGCCGGAGCAAAGTTGCGCAATCCGGAAATATTGCGCGAAATCTCTTTTGCTACTGCGGTAGATAACACACGTGCATCCGTTCTTGGATACGTGACAAGCTTCTTTTCGTACAACTCCTGCACAATGCGCAGTGTCTCATCCGGGCTGATCTTGAACATTTTAGAGCAGTCGTTCTGCAGCTCGGCCAGATTATAAAGCAACGGCGGATTTTTCTTTTCTTTCTTTCGCTCAATCGAATCAACAACCGTCTTTGCAGGCGGCGGATCAGCAAGCAGTCGATGGATCAGCTCCTGTGCGTCTTTCTTCTCTTTGAAACCGTTCTCCTTATAAAGCTTCGGTGACTGGAAATAAGTGGAACCCTGCACGGCACGGAATTCACCCTCCAGCTGCTTTCCCTCCAGCTCCAGCTGCTGCACAACACGGTAAAACGGCGTCTTCACAAACTGGCGGATCTCCCTCTCTCTTCTGACAATCATTCCGAGCACACACGTCATGACACGTCCTACGGAAATGACCGCATACTTCGTTCCAAGATAATTTGAGATTGTATTTCCATATTTTAAAGTCAAAAGCCGTGAAAAATTAATCCCCATCAGATAGTCTTCCTTTGCCCGCAGGTACGCTGCATCCGAAAGATGATCATACTCCGAAAGATCCTTCGCTTCCGCAATACCACGGTGGATTTCTTCTTCTGTCTGGGAATCAATCCAGACACGCTTCCTCACCTTTCCTTTCACACCCGCCATCTGTTCCACAAGGCGGTAAATATATTCTCCCTCCCGCCCTGAGTCCGTACAGACATAAATACAGGATACATCCTTTCGATTCAACAATCTGCTGACGATCTGAAATTGCTTTTTCACGCCTGGGATCACTTCGTAAAGAAACGTTTCCGGAAGAAACGGAAGTGTAGCAAGACTCCACCGTTTATATTTCGGATCATAAACCTCTGGATAACTCATGGTCACAAGATGACCGACACACCAGGTCACCACATAAGAATCTGATTCCAGAAACCCATCCCCACGACTCATCTTTTCTTTTAATGCTTTTGCGAATTCCTGGGCAACACTCGGTTTCTCCGCAATAAACAGTGATTTTGCCATCCGTTTCCTCCTGATCTGTTCCTTTTGTCTGCCATAAGGCCTGTTATTTTGCTGTACCGTGCAGTACGTATTCTTACCTTCGCACCGTACGGCTTCTCCTCTGAACGTTCGATTGTTCGAACGTGTGTCCTCTTTGGGTCTTCATCTAATCACATTTTTAAGATTCTGTCAACTCATCACATACTATTTTTGCATTTTTTTAGAATTCAAATTTGCTTATTGCTTCCCACAATTGAAGCAAGGGACTGCTTGATTCGGTTAAAAACGACAGAACTGCCGCGATCCAAGACCGCGACAGTCCTATTATACGTTATCAAAAAACTTTTTTGCAACTATTTTACGGAACTTATTTGTGCTGAATATAACCTTTTGCAGTCAGTGTCTCTGCGCAAAGCACTGCTCCGCCTGCTGCTCCTCTGACTGTATTGTGAGAAAGACCTACGAATTTGAAATCATAGATGGAATCCTCACGAAGACGTCCGATCGAAACACCCATGCCCTTCTCATAATCGACATCCAAGGTTACCTGCGGACGATTGTCCTCCTGCATGTAACGAATAAACTGTTTCGGTGCACTCGGCAGATCCAGCTCCTGTGGAAGTCCGCGGAAGCTCTCCAGCTTTTCGATCAGCTGCTCTTTCGTCGGTTTTTTGCGGAATTTTACGAAAACAGCTGCTGTATGACCGTTAAGCACCGGTACACGGATGCACTGGCAGGTAATCTTCGGTTCATCTGCCGGTTTGATCACGCCATCCGCAACCTTGCCCAGCACACGCAAAGGCTCTTTTTCGCTCTTCTCTTCCTCACCGCCGATGTACGGAATAATATTTTCAATCATTTCCGGCCAGTCTTTAAAGGTCTTTCCTGCGCCGGAAATTGCCTGATACGTTGTGGCAACTACTTCATACGGTTCAAATTCTTTCCATGCTGCAAGTGCCGGTGTATAGCTCTGGATGGAACAATTCGGCTTTACTGCAATGAATCCCTTTTTCGTGCCAAGGCGCTTCTTCTGATCCTCAATGACTGCAAAATGCTCCGGGTTAATCTCCGGAACTACCATTGGTACATCCGGGGTCCAGCGATGTGCACTGTTATTGGATACAACCGGTGTCTCCGTCTTAGCATATTCCTCTTCGATCGCACGGATCTCATCCTTCGTCATATCCACAGCGGAAAATACAAAATCAACGGTAGATGCCACTTTTTCTACTTCATTTACGTTCATTACAACCAGCTTCTTGACAGCTTCTGGCATCGGAGTCGTCATTTTCCATCTTCCGCCAACGGCTTCCTCATATGTCTTGCCTGCGCTTCTTGCGCTCGCTGCTACAGTGACAACCTCAAACCACGGATGATTTTCAAGCAGTGAAATAAATCTCTGTCCTACCATTCCTGTTGCGCCTAAGATACCGACTCTCAGTTTCTGATCCATTTTTTCAATCTCCTCACTTGTAATTTTCGGCCAAGCCCCTCTCTTTTACCAAACCGGAAAACCGGTCTGCCGAAATGCTTTTTTGCCTGCCAGTGCAGATGTACGCGTGTGTTTTTCTACGGCGCACATTTGTCTTCTAATAAGATATACTTCTTTTTCACCAATGTCAAGTACAAATTCTCATTCCTGTCATCTACAGTATAAATTCCCATTCCTGCCATCTACTTTTCCGGCGTTTCCTGTTCCAGGTACCTTTTATTTTCTTTAATTACCTGGCGCATTACGGCTTCTCCAGGCGCTCCGGATGTCAGCCGGCGCTCCACGCACGTTTTCATGCTGATCGCGTCATAAATATCCTCATCAAAAACAGGACATTCTTCCCGATATTCCTCAAGCGTCAGATCATCAAGTGCTTTATTCTCTGCAATGCACCGAAGCACAAGACGTCCGGAAACCCCATGTGCATCACGGAACGGCACGCCATGATTTACCAGATAATCCGCAACGTCTGTCGCATTTGTAAAACCATTTTTTGCGGAGGCCTCCATCACAGCTTTGTTGAATACGATCGTATCCATCATGCCTGTAAACAGGGTCAGACACATTGTGGTAGTATCAATTGCATCAAATACGCCCTCTTTGTCCTCCTGCATATCCTTATTATACGCAAGTGGAAGTCCCTTCATCGTTGTGAGCATGCTCATCAGTGCTCCGTAAACACGACCTGTTTTTCCTCTTACCAGCTCTGCGATATCCGGATTCTTTTTCTGCGGCATAATACTGCTTCCGGTACTGTAAGCATCATCAATTTCCACAAACTGATATTCATTCGTATTCCAGATTATAATCTCCTCTGAAAAACGGCTTAAATGCATCATGATCGTTGCAAGCGCCGACAAATACTCAATTACATAATCGCGGTCAGAAACCGAATCCATACTGTTTCTCGTCGGTCCTACAAAACCAAGCAGCTGCGCGGTATAATAACGGTCCAGGGGATACGTTGTACCGGCCAGCGCTCCTGCACCAAGCGGGCAGTAGTTCATTCTTTCATAAATATCCTTCAATCTGGAACGGTCGCGACGAAACATTTCAAAATAAGCACCTATATGATGTGCCAGCGTTACCGGCTGTGCCTTCTGCAAATGTGTAAAGCCCGGCATGAATGTATCAATATTCTCCTCCATGATACGCTGCAGCACCTTCAGCAGTCCATATATCAGCCGGTCTGTATAAAGCACCTCTTCCCGCACATAAAGCCGCATATCAAGCGCCACCTGGTCATTTCTGCTGCGTCCTGTATGCAGTTTTTTGCCTACGTCTCCGATCCGGTCGATCAGATTTGCTTCCACAAAGCTGTGAATGTCTTCATATTTTGTGGTGATCTCAAGCGTTCCGTTTTCCACATCACGCAGAATGTCAGTGAGTCCTTTTAGGATCTCATCCCGTTCCTGCTCTGTCAGTATCTGCTGCTTTGCGAGCATCTTTACATGGGCCATACTTCCCTCAATGTCCTGTCTGTACAGCCGCTTATCAAATGTAATCGATGCATTAAAATCATATACCATCTGGTCCGTTTCTTTAGTGAAACGACCGCCCCATAACTGTGCCATATTCTGTCCTCTTTTCTGTGGATTCACCGTTTCCGCCTTTCGATGCAGCATTTGTAAAAATACGTGTACAGATGCAAAAAAACACAATTATCTGTACAAAAAACACCATCCATTCCGGCCGAAACACTTTTGCGCTTTAGTTTACCACAGCTTCTCCGTGCTTGCAAGGAAAAAGCGGTAACTATATTTGCTTTTCCATTTCTTTTCTCTGTGCTTCTCTCTCCCGCTTTGAAAAAACGCAGCCACAGTAATCCTGGCGATACAGTCCATACTGTGCAGAAAGCTCCACCGATCGTTTATAGCCATTTTTCTTCTTGAAATCTGACGGCAGCCAATGGACACCATATTTTTCTGCAAGCTCCTCTCCGATCTCATTTAGCTTCTGCGCATTTTTCATCGGACTGATCGTGAGCGTTGTCGTAAAATAAGTATAGTTTCCTCTCTTTGCCGCCTGTGCTGCATGAAAAAGACGCAGCCGAAAGCAGGCAAAACACCGTTCGCCTCCCTCTGGAATCTGCTCCAGGCCACGCACCGCGTCATAAAATTCGCGCGGATCAAACACTCCTTCCAGAAAGTGGATCGGATATCCAATTCCTTCCTCATTTCTGGCATCAATCAACCGTTTTTGTTCTTCTACCCGCTTGAAATATTCTTCCTCCGGGTAAATATTCGGATTGTAATAAAGCACCGTTATCTCAAAATACCTCGATAAATACTCCAGCACATAGCTGCTGCACGGTGCACAGCAGCTATGCAGCAAAAGTGTCGGAACCGTGGATGAATTTGGATCCAACAGGCGCTCCATTTCTTTTTGATAGTTTCGTTTTTGTTCTGACATAATTCCTTCCTCAGATCCTTGGGTAACCCGAAGATCTCCTGTGGTACAAACTACTCCTGATAAACTGTAAAGCAGCTATTCTGTTACGAATTTCCTATAATCTGCCTTTTATTATATATGCTGCATCACGGAAAGTCCAGTCTGTCTGAACTGCCGTTTAATGATATGCAACGCTTTTATCGCAAAAAAGAGAGATGTCCGCTTCAGAACACCCCTATTTCTCAGCACACTTTTTTTCCGTTTGCCATCATCTTAAATTTCATTCCAAGCACTTCTGCCGCACGCCTGCACATCATCATTCGCTGCATGAAAATTTCAAAATAATCAATCAATGCACAAATCGACTCATCCAGGCATATTTCGAAAAGAATCGTATTTTTTTCTGGAATGATGCGGAGCTTGGAAGCCGTCACCGCATAATTAACACGGTCGTGCTTATCGAAGCTTGCCTTGCTCTTATTTCTTACACGATTTCTGCGCACGTCTGTTTTATCCGCGATAATTAAGGCGGCAGAGATTGGATCAGTGGCACAGCCCGTTTTTTCATCGTGTGATCCGATTGCATTCATCACCGCTGCGATCTCACGCACTTCCATACCCATATCCTTTAGAATGCTTCTCGCAAGAATTGCTCCGTTATGCGCATGATCTGTCCGGTTCACACAATTTCCTATGTCATGCATATACCCGGCGATCTGTGCAAGTTCAATCTTTCGCTTCGGTGCGCCGAGTTCCTTCAATATTTTTCCTGCTGTATCTGCCACAATTTGCGCATGCTTTGCAGAATGATCCGTATAACCAAGCACTCCAAGCATTTCATTCCCCTGTGCCAGATATGCATTTACCTCCTCTGATTTTTGAATGTCTTCGTATTGCAGTTTGCTCATCCTTCCTCTTTCTGCAGCCTCTTCTCTTCTGTCTTTAAAGCAAAGCGGATATTTCTTTTCCTACACTACCGGCCGCTGTGATCAATCGTGTCTTCTTTTTCAGTCACTTTTATATTTTATCTCATACAGCCGTTCTTTCTATCTGGAATTTCCAAAAATTACGTAAAATTCAGGTAAAAAAAAATCTGTGTACGGATAACGGAACTGATCTGCAGAAGCTTTTTTCATCAGAGGAAGCATCGTTTCACATATTTTTCGATGGCAGAAATTAAAATATCCATATCAATCGGCTTTGACACATGGTCATCCATTCCAGCATTCAAAGCAGCCTGTTCATCCTCTGCAAATGCATTTGCTGTCATTGCAATAATAGGGATCTCCTTTCCGTCCGGACGGTCTGGCAGATTTCTGATAGCTGTTGTCGTTTCATATCCATTCATTTCCGGCATCATAATATCCATCAAAATCAGATCAAACGTCCCCGGAGCTGTATTGTAAAACTGCGTCAGGGCAGATTTACCATCGGCAGCCCTGGTTACAATCATCCCTTGTTCTTCCAATAGAGCTACTGCTATCTCTGCATTTAAATCATTGTCCTCTGCCAAAAGAACATGCAAACCATGTAAATCCATATCTTTCCTTAACTTTTCTTTCTCGTCCGTTTGTACATGTTCTGCTATAAGCAGCGGGATTTCTACCGTAAATGTTGAGCCAACACCCTGTCTGCTGCTGACTTCAATTTTTCCACCCATAAGATCTACATACCGTTTGGCAATCGCCATTCCCAATCCGGTTCCCTTATAACTGGTTCTTGCCCCATCATTTTCCTGACTGAACTCATCAAATATTCTGGTCCGGAACTCCTCACTCATACCAATTCCGGTATCTGATATACGATAGCGTACAATCATGTACTGCTCATCATTGCCAGGACCGTTTTCTGCAACAAATGAAATGGTACCTCCGTCTTTTGTAAATTTGACTGCATTGCTGATAATGTTGAGCAATACTTCCCTGATTCTGAGTTCATCTGCCATCACATAAGGATTTTTAAGTTCTTCTCTTGAAACACAAAAATTAAGGTCACGGTTTTCCATATATCCCCTTGCAATCGACAAAACAGTATTTATCATATCCCTGAGATCTACCGGTACTGGTTTATATTCCAGTTTACCGCTTTCAATGCGGCTGATGTCCAGTACATCGTTAATCAGTGTCATCAGATATTCTGAACTCTGTCTGATCTTTTTCAGACAACTCTCCACTTCTTTGTTCGGCTTCCTCTTCATGGCAATATCTGTAAATCCAACAATTGCATTCATTGGTGTCCTGATATCATGGGACATATGGTTCAAAAACGTTGTTTTTGCAATATTCGCCGCATTTGCATTCTGTGCTTCTTTCAATGCTTCCATCTGTTTTTTCCTGCTTACTGACAGCGAATAAACCAGAAGAAGCAGTACAAAAATAATCACAGATGAAACTCCGATAGTCAAATCTGCATACTCCGCAAATACATCCTGCAAGGTCATTTTCTTTTCTGAAACGGAATTCTGTGCAAGGACAACGCCATTTAAAATATTGGAGGACTGCTCAATTGCTTTGTTGATAATGGTAGCTGCTCTTCTGTTTTCTCTCGTCGTGAACATTCCCAATTCCTGCCGTTTTGCCATCTCTGCAAATGACAGACTTTTGGTCAGTGAACTTTCATTAAGAAGATTGATCTTTGAAGATGGGATGACAGTTGCTCCTGCTTTTCCATTTGCTACTGCCTCCAGGCACTCTTCCTGTGTATCATATTGTTTGATTTCTGCATCCGGAAAAAGAAGGGACACCATCAATTCAGAATACAGTGAGGTCTCTGTCGCTGCGATCGTAGAGAGACAGCTGCTATAATCTTTTCCCTTGTAAATAACAACCGGTGTAATATCAAAGATTGCATCCGTCAAAACCACCTGAAACTGTTCCTGCGTATAAAAATCCTGAATGATAGGACCGGCAATATCTATTTCACCAGATTGCAATGCCTCATTCATCTGTACTCCCGTAGAACAGGGAACTGCCTTGATCGTAATTTCATATTTTTCCTGAACAGTATCCAGAACGGTTCCAAGGATTCCTGTCAGTTTCCCATTTTCTTCTCCGCAAAAAGGAAGATTATCCTTTAGATATCCCACACGAATTGTATTTTCATGTGCATCAAGCCATTGTTTTTCTTCCTTGTTGAGTGCATAATTTATGACTGCTTTTCCTTCATAACGGGCATACAGCTTGCTGCTGTAGTCCGTTTCTGTATTGTTGATTTCTTCCAGGGCAGAATTTAATTCCTTTAACAGATCCGGTCTGGATTTTGATACACCAAAATAACAGTCACCTGCACCGATATTGGCAATTGCAATAAAATCGCTGCTGACAGACAGCGCCGGGATCACAAGTGCATCCAATTCATCTGCATCCAGTTTTTCTACCATTTCATCATAGCCTTTACAGGCAACAGCCTCTGCCTGGATCTGATTGCTGTCCAGCCATTTTTCCAGAAGTTCTCTTTGATAGCTTCCATCTGCAACACCGATGCGACAGCCATTCATCTGCTTTGGATCACCATCCGTAAGAGCCGTATGATCTTCTCTTGTATAGATCCAATATCTTTCTGTTCCCTCCGCATAAGTAGAGAAATCGATAGATTCTGCTCTTTCCGGTGTATAAGTGACACTTCCAAGCAGATCTATTTCTCCATCTGCCAGCATATCCAGACACTCTTTAAATGGAGCATAGACATATTCATACTTCCAGCCGGTTATATAAGAAATTTTCTGGAGATACTCATAGCCAGCTCCCTGCTTGTGTTCCCCATAGCCACCTTCCTGAAAATTGGCATATGGGAAATAGCCAACTCTCACCGTTTTATTTTCTTCCCCCATTGCCTGAGTTGTTTTCCCATCACTTTTTGTTTCCGACGCATAAACAGAAGCTGGTACAAAGAGTAACAAGATCAGTGCAAGAATGCTCAAACATAATCTTTTTTTCTTACCTTTTTTTCTTATCCGTTTTTCTATCTTTCTGTTCATTCTTTGCCTCTTTTTATTCAGTAAAGCGGACATTCGCAATCCGCTTTGACCTCCCACTGACATAAGCATCCCCCTTATCCACTGCTTAGTGCTCTATGCACTTGAAGCAGGTAAATGCTTATTCTGCGTTCATGCTGTTGTTCTTCCCGGTCTGTAATTTTTCCCGTTTATTTAATACAGAAAGAATGACCGCTCCCAGTCTCTCAATATCAATCGGTTTTGCAATGTGTCCATTCATGTCGGCATCAAACGTTCTTTTCCTGCCTTCCGCAAAGGCATTTGCTGTCATTGCAATGATCGGGACCTCTGCCTTCTTTCTTCCGTGCCATGAAATCAGCAATTTTCTTGTTGTCTTATTACTTCTGATAAAATCGACAGCAGCTTATCAACCTGGATTGGTTTTGCTATATGTCCATTCATTCCGGCTGCAATAGCATCTCTCTTATCTTCTTCAAATGCATTTGCTGTCATTGCAATGATCGGTATGCACACTTTATCCTTATCCGGCAAATTTCTGATTGCCTGTGTTGCTTTGTAACCGTCCATTTTCGGCATCTGGATATCCATGAGGATCATATCATATGTGCCTGCTGGCATCTTTTCTATCCTGCTTACACACTGGATGCCATCCTCTACACGCTCTATTTTAAGGCCGGCACGCTCAAGTATTGCTTCTGCAATCTCTGCATTCAAATCATTGTCTTCTGCCAAAAGGATACTTCTGCCTTCAAGGACTTCACTGCCTGTTTCAGAACTTTCAGCGTGTTTTTTTACATAATAGCTTTCATCTGCTATCCTGTGTTTTAGTGTAACTGTAAAAATGCTGCCCTTTCCAGGCTCACTCTCTACATTTATTGTTCCACCAAGCAGCTCAACATATTTCTTAACGATTGACATTCCAAGCCCGGTTCCTGCAATGTTGCTCTTTGTGGTGTTCTGCTCACGTGTGAATGCCTCGAAAATCTTTGTCAGATACTCCTTACTCATACCGATTCCGGTATCGCTCACCCTAATCCTCGCTATCATGTATCCAGACTCGTCACACGGTAATTCATCTACATCTACCATAACAGAACCGCCCGCTGGAGTATATTTTATGGCATTACTCAGGATGTTGACAAATATTTCTTTTACCTTGGTAGTATCTGTCAGTATATTTTCATGCTCTACATTTATTGTGTAATGAAGTGCAAGATTCTTTTTCTTTGCTTCATCCTCAAATATTTCAAATAGAGTCTGCCGGATATCTTCAATCCGGCCATAGTTCTCATCAATTTCCATCCTTCCGCTTTCAATCCGAGCCATATCAAGTACATTATTTATGATTGACAGTAGAAGATTCCCAGACTGTTGCAGTTTTTCCAAATGTTCTACCGTTTCAGGCAGCTCTTTTCCTTTCAGTTCATCCTCCATAAGCTGTGCATAGCCCAGAATTGCATTCATAGGCGTGCGGATATCATGTGACATATTGTTAAGGAAACGGGTCTTTGCGAGACTGGCATCCTCTGCTTTTTTCAGAGCGATTTCCAACTTACCATTGAGTTTTTGTGTATCAATTGCAGCAATCTTTGCAATAGCTTCTGCTTTCCTTGCCTTCCGTAAAAGTACGAGGATAATACCAATGATGCCAAGTGCAAAAAATCCTGTCGTGACAAAAAAAGCAAACATGTTGTCTTTTACAAAATCATAAAAAGTCACCTTATCTGCCGTACTGTCATAGATAGCAAGTGCACTTGTAAGCATATCTGACGGCATAGTCTTTAAGGTTTTATTCAATATCGATAAGAGGGTTCCCTCACCGCCTCTTACTGCAAAGCACGCTTCCATTGTTTTTGTAAGTGGAACACTCTTGAAATCTCGATTGTTATCATATTTCAGTGCCTGACTCGTTCCCATGAGAAAACAGTCTGCTTTTTGATGAAGAACCATATCTGTCGCATCAGCAAGCGAATCGCAATCTACCAGCTTCCATTGGGGATAACTGAAAGCAATATGCTGTTTTAAGGCTTCGTGTTCCTTTGGCACAGCTACTGAATACGCCTCGTCCTCATTGAAATATTTCTTATCCGTTACCGCCATCAGGCTGTAGGTCCAGGCTGTATTTGTAAGTGCATAGCCTTCTTTTTCTGCAAGATCAGGATTTTTGCCGGCATAAAAAATCATGTCAATTTCATGACCCTGCAGTGCCTGAAGCATTTCGTTGTAATCATCATATTCCTGTATATCAAAATCCAGTATCTGATTTCCCAGACAGTCTTTGGCGTAGGAGATATACTCCACCAGTATACCGGTAAGTTTTCCGGTCTCCTCGTCCATGGAAAATACCGCAGAATCATTGTTCAAAAATCCTATCCGAATGCCTCCATGCTCTTCCAGCCATGACTTTTCTGCACCTGTAAGACTCTGGTTATAATCAAGCCTGAAATACTTCTTATACAGATCTGCCTTAAAAAAAGGACTATTCTGTTCCAGCTGACGCATTGCCCAGTCCAACTCTGTCTTGATATCGCTGCGCTCTTTATTGATTACAAAATATATGCCTGATTTTCCAATCGTTGTAACGGATGATATTCCCTGTTCAGACCAGATAGATTCCTCCAGAGATACAAAACAGTCGATCTCATGATTTGCTAATTTCTTTTCGACATCATCATCATTATTCACATTTACATGTTCTGTATGTATGCCATTCTTATTTTCCCATTCTGTCAGCATGATTTCAGGTTCTGTATCCATAAGCACACCTACACGCTTCCCATCCAGAAACTTGAAATCAGACGTACCAATATCCGTATCCGATAAATCCGCATAAAGGATATATTTTTCCTCCCCCATCGGTTCATCCGGGAAAAGCATCTTTTCTGCACGTTCATCAGTGTAAGAGATATCACCCATGATATCAATCTCACCATTTTCAAGCTTATCAAAACAGTTGGACCAGTCACATTTCACATACTCAAATTCCCATCCGGTATATCCTGCCAGAGCCTGCATGAGTTCGTAGCCATATCCTCGTCTTACACCGTTTTTGTCGACATAATTAAAGGTATCCTCAAAGGAACCGACGCGAATGGTCTGTAGCTGTTTTTCATCATTATTCATTTCAGCGGACTGGCAATGTACTGACAATATCATACACATTCCCAGGATCACAAATATACATGCAAATAGTACAACTGTTTTTTTTCTACTTTTATCCATTCTTCTTTCCTGATTCTTTTGTATATTCCTATTTTACAATATCAAAATATCCAACAATTCCAATATAGCCATCTTTCTTTAATGGAGTCCACAATGTATGCAGTTTCAGATTATACATCTGACTGTCGTTTTCCACCGTCGCTTTTATCTGCACAGAGATATCTTTATTTTGTACAGATGTCTGATTCAACAAAACACGAATACATTGAGAGTGGATGATCTTGCGGAAAGTCCATATCTTTAATTATAGCTGCACCAAGCTCACTATGGGTTTTCATAATCTTAAATTCTTCATCGGTAAGTCTGCCTGGTTTATTCAATATTTCTTCCGGAATACGAATCTTACCAATATCATGAATGGAAGAAGCAGTTGTAATCAAAACAATATCTGCCTCTGTCAAAGGATAAGCATCTGTTACTTTTACCAGTTGTCTCAGCATCATTTCTGTTGCTGTTTTAATATGCAGGATGTGATCTCTACTCTCACTGTTGCGGGATCCCAATACATTGCCCAGAATCCTGATCATAATATTGTTATTTTCTTCTTTTTCGTAGACCTGATCATAAACAACATTAATCAGATGCTTTTGGTTTGCATAGAGTCCCAGGGTATTCAAAACCCTTTTCTTTACAATAACAGCATCAAACGGTCGTGTGATATAATCTGTGATTCCCAGCTCATATGCTTTACGCATAGTATCAACAGCATCTTCAGAAGATATCATGATTACAGGAATTTCAACAATACATTGACTTCTTTTCATTATTTCCAGGACTTCAAAACCATTCATCTGTGGCATATTGATATCTAAAAGCATCAGATCAATCCCCAGATTATCTCCTATCATCTGGATCGCCTGATTTCCGTTTTCAGCTTCCAGATAATTATAAGTTTCTCCGAGAATCTCCTTCAATATGTCCCTGTTTAATTTTGAATCATCTACAATCAGTATTTTTTGTCTTTTATCCATATTTTTTTATTTCCTTTATCCGTGTGTGTTTTTTATAAAGTTCCAAACACCTGGTCAAAGACAGCAAGTATTGTTTTAATATCAATTATATTCCACCAATTTATGGATTACTTTTATCAGTAATTCCACGTCGATAGGCTTAACAATATGCTCATCCATTCCTGCTTCTTTTGCTCTTATTCTGTCCTCCGTGAACGCATTTGCTGTCATTGCAATGATCGGTACCTTCTTTGCATCCGCTCTGTCCAGAGACCGGATCCTCTTTGTGGCTTCATAACCATTCATGACCGGCATCATAACATCCATAAGAATGGCATCAAATTCACCAGCTTCACTTTTTCTGAACAGTTCAACAGCTTCCTGTCCATTCCACGCTTTTGTCACGTAAGCACCTTCATTCTGAAGCAGAAATTCTGCGATTTCCATGTTCAGCTCATTATCTTCCGCCAGAAGAATATGCAGTCCCTTTATGGATTTTTCTGATACATCCTTCTGTTCTTCACGCTTATCCGCATCCAGATTTATTTTAAACGGAACCCGGATCACAAATGTAGTTCCCGCACCTTCTTTACTTTCAAAAGTAATGGTTCCACCCATTTTCTCGACCAGATTCTTTGCTATCGACATTCCCAGGCCTGTTCCTGCAAATTTTGTGCGGCTTCCTGTATGTTCCTGTGCAAATGGTTCAAACATATGTTTCTGGAACTCCTCAGTCATTCCGATCCCGGTATCCCGACAAACAAATTCCATTGTCGTCATTCCCGGCTGCTCGGATGGAATCTCCATACAGCTGATATAGATCTGCCCGTTTTCTCTGTTATATTTTACCGCATTTGACAGGATATTCATCATCACCCGTTTCACATACCCCGGACTTCCAATAAAATCCCGGTGTGTGATTTCTTTTTTCTCCCACACGATCCGGATATTCTGTTCTGCTGCCATCTGCTCGATCACAACAAATACTTCATTGGAAATACTGCTCAGATTAAATGGGATCTCTTCCAGAACGATTTCACCTGACTCAAGCTTACTCATATCCAGAACATCATTTACCAGTTCCAGCAACAGATTGGATGCCTCTTTCACCTTTATCCTGTATTCCGTCTGCTTCTCCATATCATCTGCATAATGGTCTGCCATATTAACCAGACCGCAGATTCCATTGAGCGGAGTCCGAATGTCATGGCTCATCCGCTGAAGGAACTCTGTTTTTGCCTCATTGGCAGCTTCTGCCTTTTTTGCAGCTACCAGAAGCTCTGCTTTATATTTTTCGTCTTTTTCCAGTTCCTGTTTTTGGTGCGACCGATTAGTTCTGTATGTCCAGAACCAGAATATACTGAACACCAGAAAATAAAGAAAAATAACACTTATCACACTTAACGGAAGATTATGGAACACTTCCGCATCCGAAAGATATGCATAGATATAATAATCCCTCTGCTTCAGCATGATTCCGTAGCATCCAATTCCTTCATTTTTCAAATGATAAATGTGCTGACTGTCTGTATGCTTTTTCATTGCCTGAACAACTTCGTTGTCGGCTGTATTTTGCCCTAACAGACTCTCATCATTACTGGCAACAACAATCCCCTCGTCTGCAACAATAATCGTTCCATCTTTCTGGACACTATAACCATTTAAAAGCCCTTGTATCGTCAGGGTATAATTTCTGGTAAATTCAGGAGATGTATAATAGTAGATTGCTACGATACCCGGTGCATCTTTTCTGGCACAGGCTGCAATGTCAATATAAGATCCATCTTCCCTGGCAAACCGTTCTGAATAAGATCTTTCTTCATATCCGGCAAAATCCATAATAATTTCTTTTTGCAGATACTTTGTAATCTCATTGGCCAGAGATTCATCTGTGCTGTATTCACAGTCCGTCTTTCCTTCTTTATCCAGTACAACGATACCATCCACCCAGAGAGTCTGCAGGTTTTCTTTCAGGAACTCCCGGCTTAGCTGACCGCCGTTTTCTGTTTCCATGTGAATATTTGTACTCATCTGTCTGGCGCTTTCAATTGCACGGAGGAGACTTTTGGATTCCGAAGATTCATTATAATGGGTGTAGGTGGAGCACTGTACTTTCACATAGTTTACAATCTCCACCATTCTTTTTTCTGCTTCCGCTTTTTCTGCGTGGAAGAAATAAAACAGAGAGACTACAGCCACACTGATTCCAATCAGACCGCCGACCAGCTGGATTCGTTTTTCGTTTTTCTTTCTCTTAATATTCAAGATCATCCACCTCCAGATACTTTTCCGGATCATCCAGATATTTTCCAACGATTTTCAGAGTCGTGCCGTCCTGCCGCATTTCTTCCAGCGTCTGGCTCATCTGCTCACAGATTCCTCTGTCATCATCTTTTGCAAAAGCGACCCCTATTCCAGTGATCATCAGAGGCTCATCCAGGATGCGGAAGCTTGTATCATAATCCTTCATATACTGGACAATCGATTCCTCATGTGCGGCAACTGCATCTACATATCCTTTCCCCAGAAACGTATAGATCAGCTCTCTGTGTCCAAGACTGATCAGATTTCCCAGTTTTGGGATTCTCTCATCTGTCCGGTTCAGAAAAATGCCTTCCGGTTTGGTTGTAGACTGGACAGCCAGGTTCTTTCCCTCCAGGTCACTCAGTTTATAGATCTCACTGTTCTCATTTACAGCGACCACCTGACGGCTTGCTATGTACGGTCCTGCCCAGCGGTAATCGTCAAGGCGTCCTTCCATGGAAAAACAGCCCATGATACAGTCAATCTCTCCGCTCTCCACCAGTTCTTTTTTCTTCTCCCAGTTAATCTGGACAACGTCTACCTGATATCCCATTCTTTTGAAAGCTTCTGTAGCCAGTTCTACATCGATTCCTGTCGGGATTCCATCTTCATTCAGATAATTGTATGGTGGATAGCTGTCACTGCCGAGGGTAATAACAGGTTTTTCTGTTTCTTTTTTCGTGTTATCTGTGTTTTTACACCCTTCCAGGGTGACTGCTAAAATTCCCGCAAGCAGAATGCCTGCAATTACTCTTTTTCCTTTCATTTTCCTTTTATCCCTAACTATCCTTTTCGATTTTTTGTAACTGTTCAGAGCCAAGCAAAATTTCATAAAACAGGCGGAAAATGCTTGCATTTTTAAGCCTGTTTTTGAAATTTTATTTGGCGGATACGCCACACTGACGAAATGCGTAGCATTTTGGAGGTTGGCTCTGAACAGTTACGATTTTTTTATGTCTGGTACATCACACTGCCTGCGTTATTAGTCCAATTAATTTTTGTATGCTGTCCACTTGTCATTGTTCAATGGCCTGCGTTTCGGTACCCCCCCCGCCGGATTTTATGCTTCTAATCGTCTTTTCCAGTACCCTCATCTCAACCGGTTTTGAAACATGCGCATTCATACCGGCTGCCAGAGAATGCTGGATATCATCCGAGAATGCATTGGCGGTCATGGCAATGATCGGAATTGTCTTTGCCAGTTCATGGGAACTTCTGCGAATTGCCTTTGTTGCCTCATAGCCATTCATAACAGGCATCTGTACGTCCATCAGGATCATGTCATATTCTCCTGGTACAGATCTTTCAAATGTCTCAAGAACTCTTTCACCATTTTCACAGATGGTGCACTCTGCACCCTCAATTTTTAACAGTTCCATCAGGATTTCTGCATTTATCTCATTATCCTCTGCACACAGGAACTTCATTCCCTGAAGGATATTACCATCCTGCCCATCTGTTTCTGCCTGTGACGCCGGAGAAACAGATCTTTCTTCTGCAATTTTCAGATCCATAAAAATCTCAAAACAGCTGCCCTGTCCCGGTTCACTTTCTACATCGATTGTTCCGCCCATTGAGTCAACCAGATTTTTGGTGATTGCCATTCCAAGACCGGTTCCCTGTATCTTATTTGTCAGGGAATTTTCTGCACGGGTAAATGCATCAAAGATCATATCCTTGAAATCTGCCGACATTCCCATGCCGTTATCGCTGACTAAAAAGCGATACTTTGCGTAAACAGATGAATTTGATTCACATTCTTCTGCCAGAAGCTGAATTTCTCCACCTTCCTGTGTATATTTAATTGCATTAGACAGCAGATTACTGAAAATCTGCATCAAATGAACCTGATCCCCATTCACCCACTCATGGCAGATGTTTTCCTTTATAATTGTAAAAGTCTGCTTCTTTTCATATATTTGAGAATGAAATATCGTGTCAAGCTCCTGTATAAACTCCACGATAGAAAAGTCAGAATATCTGAAAACAGTTTTTCCGGCTTCAATCTTACTCATGTCCAGAACATCATTAATGATCCCTAACAGATGCTGTGAGGAAGTGTCAATTTTATCCGCATACTCTATTACCTTGCTTTTATCACCGGCGTCATATCTGATCAATGATGTCATGCCAATGATTGCATTCATAGGAGTACGTATATCGTGGGACATATTGGCAAGGAAACTACTCTTTGATCTGTTCGCTTCCTGTGCTACCTGAAAGGCTTCCTCTGCCGCCCGTTTTGCCTGCCGCAGTTCTGTATTCACTGTTTCCAGCCTCGCATTATTTTCCCGCTCCGCACGGATCGCTTCCTGCTGGTTTCTACGCATAACAAAAGAAATTCCCAGCATAACGCAGACAGCTACGATAACCGTAAAGATAACAATAAATACCATGACAAAATTAACGAGTCTTAATGTATTCGTAGCAACATACTCTGCCGGAACCAGGAAGATCAGTGTCCATTCAGCATTTTCCATTCTTTTTAATCCGTAAAAATATTCTGTTCCATCCAGCACTGCATTAGAATAACTGCAGCCTTTTTCTTCCAGTTCCGCCTTTGTTTTCTCAAAAGAAGAATTGTGAAGATACTTCATATTCTGTAAAACAGAAAATACATTATGCCCCCTGATCAGTTCCACCTGATTACTGTTGAACAGTTTAAATCCATTATCATCCAGTACATACACACTGTTGTTTCCGTTATAAGCTTCGCAGTTAAAATAAGGATTCAGCTGTTCCATGTCCTGAGCAATTCCAAAATAAAGAATTGTAGTCCTCTTTTCTCCATTCTGAAGATGTATTGGCTCCGGCAGATGATTCAGAAATACCATCTCTGACTGATTGTCTGTCATAGAATCAAAAACAAAACTGATCTTTTCAGGACTTTCTTCAAAATAATCCAGATCCCGGAAAAGTCCCTTGTATCCCTTTTCAGTATAATATCCGCCTTCCGAATCCACTGCCATCAACGTGATCTTATGATCTGCATATGCTGATAATTCATATTTCTTTTTCATATGTCTGCAGAGTTCATCTGTAGTCTGTATGTTTGCATCTCTCAGATAATTACACTCTTCTGTTACCCGGTCCCAGTGGGAATCGATCACATCCTCCAGATTTTGAAACATCTGACGGGTAATCTCTTCCATCTGGTTCAATCGTTCCTCATAGATGATATCCCGGATATAAGTCTGATACAGGAAAAAGAATGCAAGAAGCATCACTATACCAGCCATACAGCAGCCCAATATTAAGTTTCGGTAACTCTTTGCCTTCTGCATCCTTCCCCTCCGCTTAGTTCCATTTTGCGTCTGCTTCACTTAAAGTCTTAAATTGCCCAAAAAATTCTTTTGCAGCATCCATACCAACAATACCACTGTCTGTCACTTCCGCTTCTGATGCCAGTTTTTCACTGATTCCGGAAACCGCTACCTGATAAGTCTTTCCTTCCTCCAGTTTCAGATCTTCAGGATTTACCAGCATATATGGATAATTCTTGCCTGTACCGACTGCATCATATCCTTCTTTATGTAAATCTTTGATCTGTTTTCCTGTCAGACTGATTGTTTTAATCGTCCGTGACCAGCCTGTAGGAATCATCGCACTGAGATCATCCACTGTAATATCTCCTGCATACATCTTTGCGCTTACACCGTCATTGTTCTGATTCAGCCCGTTGCCACTGATCCATTTTCCCAGGGAAACAAGTGCCAGGTCACTTCCGGTTGCCTCGGCAAAACATCTGCCTACCAGCTTTGCGCAATTTTCCTGCGAAATGACTTCCGTTGTTGTGGTAATGACTTCCGGTTTATTGTTTACCACGCTTTCCTGGTCATCCTCAAGCTGCTTTACTACATCTTCTATGGTTGCTTTATCCTGCATATATTCCAGCATTTTTGTTCCTGTAGTGACAAGTGTATTTTCCCAGCCGGAGTAAATAAGCGGCGCAGTATTTCCTGCATTGATCGCATCTGCAATGTCACCATAATAGGTATCATCCGCCTTTGCATCCTTAAATGGAAGGAGGCTGGCTTTTAAGGATGCCTCAGGATAAAGGGAAGATGTTCCTTCCACCGTAGACAGCACTTCCATTACCTTCAACGCCTCTTCCAGTTTCTGCGGATCGTCCTTTAACTTTTTATTCAGCCCATAATAACGTCCTACTGACAATATGTAGATATTCTTACTTCCATCCTCTGACAGATACGGCATCAGCCCAAATTCATCTGTTGTAGCATCTGAGTCTGTAATACCGTTCTGTGATCCAAGCATAAACAGAGTATTTCCTTTAATAAAATCATCTCTTGTCACTGCATCATTGATTGGATCACTGTTGCTGCCGTCAAGCATACCAAGATCTTTCCATTTCTTGATATATTCCATGCTGTCCATCATGCCCTGCGTATCACTAATTTTCGCTTTCCCGGACAGATAATCCTTCTGCCACTGTCTTCCATTAAGAGAGCTTAAAAATCCGGTATCTGCAATATTGCATAAATACTGGAAACCATATCCCGGATACTGGATCTGAGGCAGGCATAACTGAACCCCGGCCTCCTCTGCTTCTTTTGCAAGCTGCTCAAGTTCCCGGAAAGATTGCGGAAGTGTCCAGCCATGTTTTTCTAGTAACGTCTTATTATAGGTAATGCCAAAACAATTATACGCAGACGGAAGCATATAGATTGCCCCATCATCTGATACCTCTTTCAGACGGGACTCTACATAATTATCCGTGAAAGCATATCCAGACAGATCCAGCATCTTGTCACTGAGATCCAGCAGTTCCGGGTCATAAAGAGAAAGTGTACAGATATCCGGCAGATCATTTTCCTCCAGTATCGTATTCAGATACACCGTTGTGTTTGCTCCGCTGTACGGGACTACTTCAAGTTCGATCTCCGGATATGTTTTGTGCACTTCTTCTATAAAGCTGTCCACATCCATATAAGGAGCCATAAACGTAATTGCTTCGTGTTTCTTTGATGTTTCATCTGTTTTTCCACATCCTACAAGTCCTGTTGCTGCTATACATGCCAAAATAAGACATACACTTTGTACTTTTGGGTTTTTCATATTTATTTTTCTCTCTTCCCTGATAAGATCATTATGGTTACATCTATGAAATAACAGCGTAAAAAACACTGTCCGCCAGACAGTGCACATTATTTCATGTAACTGGCTGCCATTTTATAGGCCCTGTAGCTTTGCGTCCCAGATTTTCATCTGGTTTGCCGATTTCTTTAATTATAGCTTGTGACATGCTCCCCCACTTAAATCTTCGATTTTAAAGTGGGGGCTTCCTGTTCAATAGCTCCATTAAATTTATGCAAAAAAACTGATTTTATTATACTCTAATGCTCTACTGCACACAAGAAAAACATTACCGTTTCCTGCTCATTTGTACTCAGATTGTTCCGTATCCTTAAAGTGTGTGTGAATACTCTTTAACCGAATATCCGTTTAACCTCAGCTTCGCTTGCGGCAGATCTTCTCCGCGATCCCAAGAATCCGATACAGCAGCACCGCAATCACACACAGTATACAAATCGACATGATCACATGGTCCAGCCGAAATACCTGGCTCCCGTAAATGATCAGATAACCAAGTCCCTGTCTTGCTCCGATAAATTCTCCGATCACAACGCCGACCAGGCAGAGCCCGATATTGACCTTCATCACACTGAGCAAAAGCGGCAACGTTTCGGGGAGCACCACTTTCGTGAGTACATTTCGTTTTGTGCCGCCAAACGTATAGATCAATCGGATTTTATCCGGATCCACTTCCTGAAAGCCTGTAAAAAGATTAAGCACCGTTCCGAAAATCGCCACAGATATACCGGAAACAATGATTGATTTCTGGTTTGCACCAAGCCACACGATCAGAAGTGGCGCCAGGGCAGATTTCGGCAGACTGTTTAGCACCACAAGGTATGGCTCCAGAATTTTTGAAAGCTCTGTAAAATACCATAATACAACTGCCATTCCCGTTCCAAGCACAGCAACAAGCAGAAAACTGACAATCGTTTCAAGAAGCGTGCTTGCGATATGCACCGCAATGCTTCCGTCCCTGCACATACCCACAAATGTTTTCACGACCCGGAACGGACTGCTGAAAATGAAACCATCGATCCAGGAAAAACGTACTGCGCCCTCCCAGATGACAAGAAAGAATACAAATATCAGACATTGGATTACGGTGACCCGCCACTGTCGTCTACGCAGCATCTCCAGATACTCCTGCTGCCTCTGCGATCCTGTTTTCTTATCCATGCAGATTCAGCTCCTTCCAGATTTCATTAAAATATTCTTTAAATTCCGGCTCTCCCCGCCGCTCAAACGGCGTAGCTTTTTCTTTTTCAAATTGAATGCGGATATCTGCACAGACCGTGGCCGGACGCTTTGTCAGCACAAGCACCCGGTCTGCCATGCTCACTGCTTCAGAAAGATCATGTGTCACAAGGATCGCCGTCTTTTTCTCTCTTTGCAGAATTGTCCAGACGTCATCACAGACTGACAGCCGGGTCTGGAAATCCAATGCAGAAAACGGTTCATCCAGCAACAGCAGCTCCGGATCAGGTGCCAGCGTCCGGATCAGCGCCGCTCTCTGTCGCATCCCTCCTGAAAGCTGTGACGGCCTCGCATTCCGAAAACACGCAAGACCATAGTCCTTTAGCATCTGTTCTACCCGGTCCTTCGATTTGTCATCCAGTACTCCCTGGATTTCAAGTCCGAGTATGACATTCCGATAAATCGTTCTCCATTCAAAAAGATGGTCCTTCTGCAGCATATAACCTATACTTTTCTGAAGCGTCTTAGTCTCCTCTCCATTTAGCCGGATTGAACCTTCCTCTGTTCGCAAAAGCCCGGAAATTAAAGAAAGCAGCGTGGATTTTACTATCGTCCTGTGACGGAAACAAACCGGCCGGCAGCCATTGTTTTTTCTGTTTTTCCGTCAAATCAATGGCTGCCACTGAGAAAAATATGTGCTTTATCCCCATCCCATACTACTTTGTCAAGCAGCAGCTTCAAATATTCTCTTTTTTTCGGAACAGACAAAGAATTAAATTCCTCTTTAAAGTTTCTCAGTTCACTGATGAGCAGATCGACCTGACTGATCTGGATTTTGGAAAATCCCCCCTTGTTTTCAATTTTTTTTGCTTCTGCTTTCATATCCTGACATTCTTTACTCAACCTTGCAATCTCAGAATCAACACGCGATATAAACTCCGGACTTCTTCCCGCTTCTGTCAAAGTCTGCAAAAGGCGTTCCATCCTCTTTTCCTTTTCCGCAATCGCTTTTTCCAGCACAGTTTCTTCATCAAAACTTTCTTCTTTTGAATCAGAAATATTCTTTTTCATATCCTTTAACAGGTTTGATACAGGTGATCCAGGCTCGGCATACGCAAACAGCTGCTTGCAGATTTCCAGATCAAGATCGTTTCCCGGAACGTTTGGCACATTGCATTTCTCGCCATGTGTATCATCCTTATATGGACAAATATAAGAAAATTTTCTCGTACCGTCTTCCAGTACCTGCCTTACGTTATAATATTTCGGGCGCATTGCATGACCACAGCTGCAATACAAAATCCCGGACAACAATGCAATTTCATTTCTTACTTTTCTAAATGACTCTCCCTTTACACTGTTTGCTCCTACTAATTTTTGAATCTTGACAAAAACTTCTCCCGGTATCACACCTTTGTGATTTCCGATTGCTATAATCCATTCTTTTGGCGGATTCACCTTATTCGTATACACAGTCGATGAGGTACGTGCATACGCAATCAATCCTCTGCTGCCGTCGGCATCCTTTCTGTCAAAGCACAGCTGACATCCCAGTGAATCATAATAATCATACGCGGCCTCATCTGCCGTACAATAGACTGGGTTCGTCAAAATTGCCTTTACTCTGTCATTCGTATATTCATTGCCTCTTCTGCTCCGTATGTCATGTTTCAGAAAATACTCCACTACCTTATGAAGCGCCTGTTTTTCTTCATATTCTTTAAAAATAAAACGTACCGTCTCGATTTCATCTTCTTTTATCTGCAGACGATATGACGTCTTCACTTTATCACCTACTACTACTTTTTCCTCCTTCTGTGAAGAAAATCCGAGTGGAGTATTTCCACCAAGCCATCTTCCATCTCTTGCGAGCATGCTCATATTATCTTTGATACGCTCCGCGATCTGCTCACGTTCCATCTGAGCAAAAATTCCTGCAATATAAAGCATGGTTTTTCCAAGCGGTGTTGAAGTATCAAAATTTTCTTTAATACTAATAAAAGAAATATTCAATTTATTCAGTTCTTCTACCAGACTGGCTATATCAATAATATTTCTTCCAATCCGATCCAATTTGTAGCACACCAGATAGCCGCAGTCTCCGGCTTTCATTTTTTTCATCATACGCTGGAACTCCGGTCTGTTTGTATTCTTCCCGGAATATCCCTCATCCTCATATACTTCTATTTCAGCATCACGCGCTCCCTCTATGTTCCGTTCAATGTATTCCCGGCACATCTGAACCTGATTTTCTACGCTTTCGCCGCGCCCAGTCCATTTTGATTTTCTACTATAAATAAAGATCTTCATTGACATTTCTCCCGAACCTTAATGATAAACCAGATATATCCCATCTGTTTTTTGATACCTGTTTATAACCGAGCAGAAATTTTGCAGTTAATCAGGAGCAGCATTTGCCACTCCTGATCGATCTTTTCTGCTGCAAATGACTTGCCCAATTTGTTCAAAGTTTTTTTCACAACAATTCTAACTGCTTCCAGTATAGTTAGAATCCCTTTTCCTGTCAACGCAGGTACTATGCTGCAATACTGATCTTCCCATCCTTCCTGCTGAAATAGTAAACATGATCTGACAGCCTTTCTTCTGCAGATACTTCTTCCCGATTCATGCACATAACAATCGCTTTCAGTTCTCTGCCTGCTACCTCCTGCATTGCTTCTACCACCATGACTTCATGGATGGATGTCGGCAAAATGTACAAATCACGGTCTCTCTCTTTCGCATACTCTGCAAGTAATGACACATTCAGCATTTCCACCGCTCCATACCGGCTTGCATCATTTGTGAGAATCATGATTTGCCGTTCTTTTTTTTCCATTTTTATGCCAACCATTCTTTCCACTAACTCCTCAACGCTGCAGAACACAGGCTTTTCGTCCAGCATATTTTTCATTGCCTGCTCATAAAGCTGCCATTCTGAAATGTTCCATTTTACAAGCGTCTCCTTTGTTACCCGAACCGGCTCGGAAATTTCCGTAAACCGGATTGCAATACATACTTCCAGATCAAGAAAGCTCTTTGAAATATCTTTTTCTCTGACAACACTTTCAAATGGCAAAAGTATTGGATACAGAAATCTTTTGATCTCCTCCCAGCTTTCTATTATCTTCTTTATATCATTTCTGTTCATCTTAATCTCCTTCCTGTTATGCCGCGATTTCTTCAAAGATCATTTCATTCTGAACATCTGCCATGTCCGTTTCGATCTTTGTTTTGATTGTTTCATCTGCGCTTAATGCCCGCTGTAGTTCTGTACTGATCGGTGCATATTTCAATGCCTGTTTAATCACCGTCTTCTTGGCCATTGCCTCAAAATTCGTATTCCATGGACTTTGTGTTTTTGTATAGGCTTTCGAATAACGCTGCGCAAAACCTTCCATTTCCTCTTTACTCATACAGGAATAGCCGTAACCGCCTTTGATGGTCTTAAAAAGCCCATAAAAATAGACCGGCTCACCGCGATCTGTGCTGGCCGGTCTGTGAATCAGTTTTGGATTCAGACCATATTCGAAGATAAATTCATCATTTTCATGTACCGTCTGTGCCTGAATCGTCTGAATATCAGAATTTCGATAGGCTAATGTAATCAATCCCTTGTATCCCAGCTGAAACTGGCATTCCATTTGATCTTTATTTTTATACGGAATCAGATACGCCAGCCCCAATGGCGTATTCACTTCCAGTCCCAGCTGCGCTGCGTTTAAAAGCGCTGCAATAAATGACATCTGCGTACATTCCTGCAGCTGCGGATTATTATTTAATGCTGAAAGCGCAATCCGCGTAAAACGTTCCGGTGTAATCACACTTGGCAGTGCTTTTTTCAGTTCCGGCCCAAGTGCCTTTACAATTTCAGGAATGCTCATATTCTTTTTCAGTTTTGTTTCTTTTTGTGGCTGCTCTGCCTGCTTTACCAGTTCTGCTTTTAATTCTTCACTCTGTGTCATATTTCTGCTCCTTTCTTTCCACTATGCAGCGGTTCTCTTTACTGAAAATCTCCGGCTGTTCACCTGTTTCAGATACCGTTCATACGTCTGCGGTTCTGCCTGTTTCAGCATCTTTGTATCAATTCGGTTCTGTACCGATTCCGTCCATGAAATCCAGTATCCATCCGTTTTTGCATAAGAGGCTTCTCCCATCCAGCTTTTGATTTCCTGATCAATTTTTGTTTTTTCAGTTGTAAGCCGCTCCATCAATTCATCGATTTCATCCCGACGCCTGAGCTTACTGTCAAAACCAAATAACTGAATCTCCTTTTCCCGGTCTCCATGATATTTTCTCTCCAGCATCTTCGTGTAATCATCGCTTCCATCCGGTTCTGGTGGAATTTTCTTTTCCACATTTTCTTTCCAGAAACGCTCCTCAATCGTAATTAAAGACTGAATCAGTTCTTCGTCCCTTGGAATTTTATGTATGATAAGCTCCTGACCAAAAATCAGCGCTGCCAGATACCAGCAATCATATCCGCTCACCGCCAGATAATGCTGCACCTGCATCAGATAATGCATGGGGATTTTTTCATTTGCCCACTGACCTGCTGCATACGGTGACACTGTCTTACATTCCAGACCAGCCCGCTGACCGACAATCAGACGGTCATAGTCAGCCAGCAGTACCGGGTGTTTCTCATTCTGAAAAACAGCCAATGCACGTCTTGTCTTCAATCCGGTAGCTTCTGTGAATCGCTGTGCCACATATGCCTCCAAATCTCTTCCCTCCCGCATACGCTCATTATCTTCCACTTCTGTCACCTCTTCTGACACCTTCTCCTGATATACAGAAAAACTGCTTTTATACGGGTTCATTCCAGCAATTGCACCGGCATCTGTACCGGTGATTCCCTTTTTTCTTGCTCTCAGCCATGTTTCCTTATCTATTTTGTCTGTATTCAAAAAACGTACCATTTTAAACTCCTTTCTATGCTGCACGTACCATCTGGTATGCCCGGTCGATTAACGGATTGCCTTCTACTGTTTTTGCGAAAAGATTTTCTTTAAAATTACTGGTTCGACGCAGCGGCTCTGCATGTGTGGCAAAATCAGAAACTGCATTAATAAAACGATATGCATTTTTCCCTACCTCCTGCAAATCCGGTGCATCAAAATAGCGGATCTTTAAATCCTCTCTGAGTTGCCTTACATTTTTTTGCTGCAGGTCAGACGCCTGCTCAGAAACAGGTAAAAGAAGCTCAATATATTCTTCTACCAGCTTGTCAGACATCTTCTTTTTCCGTAACACCTCAAACTCCTGCCCCAGTTCGTCCATATACTTTTCGCCCATCAGCAGCGTATTTTTTGCCTCTTCCAGCCGCTCCTGAATCTTACCTTTATGAACCAGTGACCATGACCTTTTAGCTGTCTGCAGGGCAAGGTTCAGCGTGTTATTGCATACAACCCGAATCGGTGTCAGTGCTACACGGACTGCACCAGATCCATCATGTGTATTCGAAAATAACAGATAAGGACTGATATGTTCCCCCGATATCATGTATTCATGCGGCATTCTCGCCAGCATCCATACTTTTCGACCGCCAAATAAGCTCCCGGCCGTCTCATAGCGAACCCCTTCTCCAAGCAATGCATCCGTGAATGCAAATGCCTCGTGATTCTGCACAATTTTATAGCGATCCGTCACAACGCCAAGCACTTTCTGATCGGACGTTCTGACATTCGCCTTATATCCCTCTAAGACTTCTCCATTTTCAAGATGAATATCCTCCGAACGTACTTTCCAGTTCAATTCCGCTGCGATCAGCGCTTCTTCCGATGTTAGCGCCGCCTGTACCCTTGTTCCAAGTCCGTGCCACGGTGTCTCTCTTACATAAAACATTGTTTCTACATTTGCTGCCATTTTGATTCCTCCTCATTTCTTCTCACTGTTCATCTCTCAGAATAACTTCTGCTGCTACAATTACTACATTTAAAAGTTCCAGTAAAATCTTGTCCATAAGTTACATATCTCCTTTTTTTTTGTGCTGAAAAAATCAGGGTGAAACCCATTGCTGAGTTTCACCCTGATCTCATGTATCACATTTATAATATGCAACTGTAGATTTTGATTCTTTCAAATTGTCAAACCTGAATTTCATTTATTTCTTCCATGTTAAAATAATAATATAGGATTTCAAAACGAAAAGGCGTTTTCCCTTATACGTTCCTGCAGCAATTCCTCTGTAATTAATCAAAAATCCGCGTAATATCCTGATATCGATTAACTACTCGATAAATTTCTACATATTCCTTATTAATTTTATAAATAATCACATAATCTTTCCATACAGCGTATTTATAATCTGTTCGAAAGCTGACACGTTTTGATAAGTCCGCTCCCATCCCGGGAAAAACTTGAAGATTCTCAAATTTGCTATAAATTTCCTGAATCGTTTTTGCTGCGTATTCCACATTATCTTCCGCAATATAATCCCGGATATCTTTCAGATCTCTGACAACCATAGGATTGATTCTTAATTTTAACATGTTACTCCTCCATAAGTGCCTTCAATCCATCTAAATCAAGCCACCCTTCTCCATCTTTCACTGCTTCTTCTGCCTCCTGCAGCTTCATCAAAAGTTTTTTTTCTGCACGATCACGTTCATAATCTTCAATATCCATAACTACAAATCGTCCCCTGCCATTCTTTGTCAGATATACTGGCTCGCCTTTATGACAATTTTTCAAAACTTCATTATAATTTCTCAAATCAGATACAGGTAAAATATTTGCCATATTCTTTTTGACTCCCTTCTGTTTTTTATCGTTTTCAGTTACCTTTATTATACACAAAGAGCTGTAAAATTCAACGTTGAATTTTACAGCTCTCATTTTTTATAAATTAATCCCCAAACTTTTCTTCGATCAAATCTTTCTCCAGGCTTTCCTTTGTAACAGGATGTGTTATCATTGATATATCTCTGAGTAATTCCAATACTTCATCCCAAAAATACAATGTTTTTAATTCGTAGATAATCTCAAGGCTCATTGTCCATATCATAAAGTATTCGCTAAGTTCAAACAATGATTCTAAAACTTCTCTCTCATCCCAAAATAAGCTTATTAATTCGCAAATACAAACTATATTAATCCCTGTATATGCAAGTTTAAGAAACTTTTCTATATTTAAAAATATACTTTTCTTTAATCCAAACAAGTTTAATTTTGGGCTTCCGGCATACAGACGGATAATGACTTTTCTGACTCTTTTCAGGCAAAAATCTAAAATCATAATCAAAAACAACGTTGTAGCCTTGCCATCTATCGCCCTTGGAATGCCAATCTGAATTCCTGTCCAAAACAAAAATAACTCAATAATCCCCATTCCACCTGCAATAGGAAGCAAAAAAATTGATACAAATTCATCAAAGTCAGATATTGTTTTCTTTTCATTGCTTATTTCATTTACTTTTTTATTATCCAAATTTTCATTTTCTACATTTTCAATCAATTTACTTCCACAACTCGTGCAATATTTTTCCCCTTTGGTAAAATACCGATTACAGTTTTCACAATATTTTTTATGCATTTTTCTCCTCTTATCTGATTCCACTCTGGCTGTTTAATTTGATTTTTAAACTTCAAATTATTCTATATTCATTTTACCACCTTCTCTCTTAAAGTCAACGTATATTCGTTTTTAAATAACGCTTTTGTTTTCTACACATTCAGATAAAAGGCGAAAAGCATATTTAAACCCACGTACAAATCCGGCCTCCTCACCGATTTCTGCTAATGAAAAAGCAACGCTTTCAACATTCGCATTGTTCTGATTCACATAATGTTCTTTCAAAAATTCTTTTATTTCTTTTCTAAGTTCCTCATCGATACTATCCTGTTTAAAATCTTCTGCTGATACTATGATTTCATATAATTTTCTGATCTCGATATCCATTTTACCCTAGAAGCAATTTCTGCTTCATCCCTCCTTCTTTTTATATTTATATTGGTTATTTATATACCCATACATAAATATACTCTGTATTTACAGATCTTACAAGAAAAATCAATAAAAAATATAATATCATCAGGGAGGAAACTATTTATGAGACAAAAAAAAGAAAACCCATTACGTCAGCTTCCTGTTGAATCACGCGACTATGGCGAAATTAAAATTCATCTAAAAGAAATTCTTGAAGAACGTGACATCTCACTTAATCAACTGTCTTTTCGCGCTGAAATGCAGCGAACTCAATTGCGAAATTATCGGGATAATAAAATTCAACGGCTTGATATCGATATTTTAAACAGACTTTGCTATGTCCTGGAATGTGACTTACATGATCTGATCGAATATATTCCACCACAAAAATAAAGATGGGAAATGGCAAGACGCATCTTGCCATTTCCCGCTTCATTCTTCAATCTCTGCTTTTATATCCATTGCAGTATGGAAATCAATCTTCCTTTTCTTTCTTTTCTTCTTTATCCGGCATTACAATATGTTCTACTGATTCATAAGTCCGCTCTTTTTCCTCCAGCAGTTTATCCATTCTATTGTTGATGTCCATCAGATTACGGACTCCAAGAATTCTTAACATTAACATTTCATAAGTAAAGCGCAGAACAATCGGGCCGCTGATCAAAATCGCAACGCCAACTCCGATATTACTCGTCATCTCACCATAGAAATTGGTTGTGACAGAGAACATCATCAATATGCCATAGCAGACACAAAAAACAGTTCCCAGTATGAAAACAAATTTTACAATGTCCTCAATATAAAGTCTTTTCACATGAAAATAATCATGCAACCACTGTAAATACTTGTTTCCCAGTTTCCCGTTAAGTTTTTTAGGCAATACTTTCATGTACAGATAAATCATTGCTGCGATTGTCGCAACCATCGAAAGCGTAAACGCAGTTCCTATTTGCATAACTCTACCTCCCAAACTATTTTTTCGACTTTGTTCTACCACTTTTTTCTTTTCTTGTCAACAAGTATTCGTTAATTCAAAACGCTTTTATTCTATTAAATAAGAATAACGCTCTATGATTTGCGGAGTCACTTCCTCTATTTTTTCCAACGTTATACCCTTTGAAGAAAATCCAGACATACATTCCTGCAGATCCTGATTAAAAATGGTTTTCCAGTCTGTAGATTCCAAACTGTCCCGAATCCATTCCTCTGTTTCATCATCGCTTATCACATACTCATCCGCTCTGCCCTTTCCACTTAAAAGTGCATATTGATCATTTGTAATATCGTATCTGATTGCATTGAAAAAATCCCCGCTTTGAGTCATCTCCCCTCCGTACATGTATACAAGGTTATTTTCAGGGTCATATTCAAAAGTTTCCGCATAGCCATCACCAAACAGCGAAGCATCCATGAAAGATTCAACTTCCCGAAGGTATTGATACACCTGTGGTTCCCAGATCCTCAGAACAACTCCCGTATCTGTATACCGTATTGTCCATTTTTTCTTATAAGTAAAATTATAGGATAAAACTTTCTCCCCGTCCTTTTCGATTAAAACATTTGTATTCTCTCTCATGGTCTGAATGGTATCTTTTATTCTTCTGTAATAAGGCTGCTCCGTATCATTCATATAGCTAAAAAGCAGCATTGCAAGGATCAAATCTACCAAAATTCCAAAAATGACTTTTCCTGTAATCCTTGAGTATCCTGGTTTAAGCTTTGTTTCCTCGTTCATGTTCTAATTCCCCCCTTCTTCGTAATTTTCTAATGCTTTCTGTACACCGTCATATAAATCTCCCGTTGTTTTTGTTAAAATAATGCGATCTGCATTTATGTATTGACTTTCTCCAGCTTCACCTATTCTGTTTTCTGAAAATACAAATGTTCCTTCTACATACCCCTTCGCTCCGACATTAATTATTTCACATTTGTTTCCCTCCGTATCATAAAATCCTTCTTTCGGCGATAAAATATTGATTCCAAATTGTGTCGTAAGCCCCTCAGAAACTTCAAATCGTTCTGTCGTCACTCTTATCTTTTTTCCGTCATACTGTTCCATATTCGAAATCAATTCTTCTTCCGTCACATCTTCATAATCCGCCTGTGCGTCTTCCTCCGCTCCTAATCGATCCGTTACTTCAAAACGTCCGATTCCTTTATCCGAATTTTCCGGCAAAAGATCTATTTTTACATCCTGTGAATCACAGCCTGCAAACGAAATATTTTCATATTTTATTACGGTACCTTCACAGTCTGCCGCCTCAAGCTCCCATCCTGCGATTTCTTTATTAAAATCAAATACCGCAATACATTCTTCCTCTGTATTTAAAATTTTATCTGCCGCAACACACTCGTAATGCAGCCGTACTCCACCCCGTTCCGGTGAACGTGCACAAAGTGACTGAATCTCTTTTCCCGTGTGATTTGCAATCGTTACGTAAAATTTTCTTCTCTTCCCCATCTCAGAATACTTATCAGCAGTATCCACCTGCGCTATGCTGCCAGCAGTATTTTTTATCATAAAAAGTAATGATTCCTTGCCCATCCCGGAACGAATCATCAATACTGCAAAAATAAAAAAGAGCACATTAAAACGTTTTTCCTGCCGCTCCTGTTTTGCATAGAGTTCCTGGCGTTTCTCTCTGCTTTTTTCCTTCGAAACAGCCTCCTCATATCCGATCCTTTTCAGGAAATCAAAGGCATCCAGATACTGTCCTACCGGAATTTTTATATCCGTTCCATTTTTAAGCCGTATCCGAATGCATTTTCCAAGCATCAGCTTTATATCCAGCAAAATTCCCCATATCGTTTTCCATCCCGTTAATGGACCAAACATGCACAAAATCAAAATGCAAAGAATGTCTCTTAAGTAAATGATCGGTCCCCATTTACCTTCCACCGATGCAATCTCATTTTTCATAATCGTATACTTATTTTTCCTCCAGTAGATACTGGTCTGTATATCAATCTGTTCTCCGTGAACCAGAATCTCTGTCATCGGTTTCTCTTTCAGAAAATAAGCCCCGCTTCTTCTGCCCTTAATTTCAAATTTCTGATAACTGTGTTCTGCTTCTGCCTTTTCTGTTGCTTCTGAATTCAAATCTGTTTCCGACATTTCTTGCACTTCTGAGACCGTTTTTTCGTCCAATATTATTCTGACCCCTGTTTCATTTTTTCTTTCTGCCTCTGTTTTTGGATTCTCTTTTGCTTCTGTTTTCGCACCTGCCACCTTTGCCCCACATCCGGAACAAAACTTTGCGCCCGGTTTTATTTTTTTCCCACATTCGCTGCAATACATACTTTGCTCCTTTTTTTCTCCCTAATTCTGTTTCCAGTATTCTGAGTCATCCACCACAATGACTTTATGAGCTGCTATATACCATTCTTTTGTCCCGTCATCCTTCGTATAACTGAGGAACTGTCCCTCGACCCAACAGTAATCACCATAGAGTATATTTCCGATGATCTCACCAGACTTGTTATATGCCTTTCCATAATACTGTACCTCTATCCATTGACTTGTATCAAAACCGTTTTCGTCAACCGAATACGCTTCAGTCAATACTTTGATATCCATATCCTCATACTGTTCCGGCCTTCTAAGCAGATCTTCTTCTGTCACTTCCAGATACTCAGCTTCACTGTAATAATCAGAGTACCTGTTACCCTGCATCTCCTCTGGCTGCGATTCTCCCGAGACTTGTGTTTCCTCATTTTGTGTCAGCATTGAAAAATCGGTCATATAAGCAGTCTGAATTGTAATGGGATACGTGGCATAGCTTTCATAATCCGGCTTAATCTGGCGATACAGGATTTCTTCTTCTTTCACTTTCTCATCAACCAGCGTAATTCTTCGCACCTGTTCTACTCCCTGCATCCCCCATACTGCATAAATTCCATTTCCGTCATCTGCAGCGTAAAGAAGCACTGTTTTGTCAAAATACCCTGCGCAGTAAACACCATTCGAAGAAATACTGTACACGTAATTTCCCCAGTCCGCGCTGCATGTACCTTCTCCTGTGATCAGTTCTTTCACCCCATCACCATCAATATCGTACAGCGCATAAGTACAGTACGATCCGGCATCACCATATTCATTTTTCGTGTCACTCAAAATTCCAGAATAAGCACTGTAATAATCCGGCTCTGACACTTCTGTTATCTGCTGCGTTTCTGTCTGAACTTCTGTCTCCTTTTTCGCCTGGATCTTCTCTGTTTCCTGCTTTTCTTCTTCCTGCGATACTGTTTCTACATCAATTTTATTTTCTGCCACAAGCTGCGTTATGCCATCCAGACTTAACGATTCCAGTGCACTTTTTGTTAAGCCCATTGCTTCCATATCCGCCTCAAATCCATCAATGGCAGACTGCAAAATTTCCGGCAAACCGTATTCATTCAGATAATCTCTAAAAGAATCGGAAATATCACATTTTTCACCGTCTACCATAAGGATATAGCTCTGATTTTGAAGATCATATGTTACAATGCTCAAATTTCCTTCTTCTCCAAGATCTATATCCGTATAGATATTCACAGTCGTATCATCAAATCCATAAGCAAACTGTCCGGCATACTTGATTGCATCTTCTGAAAATCTGTTGTTGATTTCTTAAATTAGCAAAATTCTGATCTACTTGCCTGTCTCTGGAATGATCTGTATACTGTCATTAGTTTACAGAAAGAAAAAGGTCCCAGAGCACCCTACCTGGAAAGTTGT
>Ga0129317_1000385_pt1 | contig 48494 bp, 50 predicted proteins | sample Cm1ome_FD_94430 | JGI IMG/M metagenome (GOLD analysis project Ga0129317, IMG submission 94430) | Eastern black-and-white colobus group fecal microbial communities from Wisconsin, USA - Cm1105 metagenome | ecosystem: Host-associated > Mammals > Digestive system > Large intestine > Fecal | place... | reverse complement strand
ATTTCCATCTGCTGCGTTATCGTCAATCGACGATGCCACCGCATCGCCTCATTCCTCCGCCTTGCAGATTGAAAATTCATCCTGCGCCATTATACTGAAAGTGAATGATACAGTACACTAGTGCTCCTCGAACTTGAAGCAGTGAATGCTTATCTATATTCAGAATCCTGAGAATCATATCCGGAATCTCCCGGGATCTGTTTCTTTGCACGTTCCCGTTCTGCCTGCGAAAGCCGCAGATAATCCGGTGTATGTTCCGTCGCTGTCTCAAATCTTCCTTCTGCCGCATAGCGCATGCCAAGCGCCGCCACACTTGCCGCCCGCTGCCGGTTTGTATGCGCAGGTGCATATTGATGTGGTACAGTCAGAAGCTGATCCAGCATTGTCTGATAAACCGGTACGCCATCTCCCAAAAAGATTACCGGCTTCGTTTCATCATTTAATTTTTCTGCCAGTTTTTCCACTGCCATCGGTGTCTGCTCCATCACAACGCAGAACCGGTCTTCCTCAAACCGATAAAGGCCTGTATAAACCTGATTTCTCCTCGCATCCATGATCGGACAGATCAGCTTTTCCGTCCCGTAAAGATTGAACGCCAGCGCATCCACGGTCGGAATATGGATCAGCGGTTTGTTCAGGGCAAGTCCAAGACCTTTTGCGGTTGCTGAACCGATACGAAGTCCCGTAAACGATCCGGGACCCCCGGAAACCGCAATTGCATCAATTGTATTCAGATCAAGTTCTGTCATCTTTACCACTTCATCCAGCATCGGAAGCAGTGTCTGAGAATGCGTTTTTTTGTAATTTACTGTATATTCCGCCTGCAGCGTATCATCCTGCATTACTGCCACAGATGCCACAAGTCCGGAACTGTCAAGTGCCAGTATCTTCATAATTAATTACTCCATCTTCTTTCTAGTCTGCCTGAGAAAATGTAATCTTCCGGTAATCAAAGCCTTTTTCCAGATCTTTTTCAATCGTAATCCAGACTGTCTTCTCCGGCATCAGCTTTTCAATCAGATTTGCCCACTCTACCAGGCAGATTCCATTTCCGTAAAAGTAATCCTCATAGCCAATTTCATCCATCTCTTCGATATCCCCAATCCGGTAAACGTCGAAATGATAAAACGGCATGTGGCCTTCTTCATACACCTGAACAATGGTAAACGTCGGACTGCTCACCGGTTCGGTAATACCAAGCCCTTCCGCAATCCCCTGCGTCAGAACCGTTTTTCCGACGCCAAGATCGCCAATTAGTGCATAGATCTGTCCAGGAGACGCATTTCTGGCAATTTCCATACCAAGCGCACGCGTTTCCTGTTCTGAATTTGTTTCAATTATTCTTTCTGTCATGCTCTTCCTCTTTCTGATCTTCATTCCAGAGTGTTCAGGAATGCCTTCCATTCTTTTTTCCGCCTGCAGCAGACGGTACACACGATGCCAGGATTTGCTGCACCTGTGTCATCTGACTCCCCAGCTGCTTTTTCGGCCAGATGCAGGCATTTTTTACACCTGTGTACACAAAAATACATCTTTTATCCTCACAGACCCGACGCACTCCATCCCAGCCGATTTCATTTACTACGCCATCCTGACTGACTGTGATTCCGTTTTCTGACAGTTCATATCCGATCGGGTTTCGAAATACCGGATTCGAAGTAACCTGCTTTGCCGAACTGATAAAAAGAGTCCACGGCTGATAGACAAGAAACAGAACTCCAAAAAACGGATATAAAAAAGAAGCCTCCCGTCCTGTTCCAAGACACCAGAAAAAATATCCCAGCAGGGCAATTCCCGCTACAATACTGAAAATTCCGGTAAAGCCATGGTAAGAATGATACATCAGAAAATGATACATATCCTGATTCGTCATTTTAACCTCAAATTTCGCCTTCATTTTTTCCTCCATTTACTTTTTCCGTCTTCTTCTCCGTTTTCCAGAAATGCAAACGGTTCTTTATCATGCAGAAAATGCATCAGCATGTACGAGCAGACAATTGCCACACGCTCTTCTTTTAAAATTCTGCGCACCTCGCTACGATCTGCAATTACTACCTCCAGCTCCTCTGTGTCTTCCAGTCCGGCTGTACTGGCTGCACCCTCCGAAAAGCCATAGACCGTCGCACAGCATTCATCCGTCATTCCGATCGTCGTATAATACGGCTTTGCATAACAGGAATCAACCGGAAGCGGTGTCAGCGTAAGCCCTGTCTCTTCCTTCATTTCACGTACAGCTGCATCATGATAATCCTCTCCGGTCTCCACCAGTCCGGCCGGAAATTCATAAATATAATCATCGATCGGATAGCGATACTGTCGCACCAGAACCACCTTATCCTTTTTTTCTCCATAAAGGCTGTAGATGATCACCCCATCCGGTTTTGTCTGTTTTCTCACCAGTTCCATATCTTCCGTATGCCTTGCACGCGAAGCCACATAATACCGCCCCGGATGACCTTTCCTGTCCTGTGTTTCAAGTTCATACAGATTCAGATGCGGATTTTCGGTCAGCTGTGCTGCCTTTTTTATTCTTTCCATAAAAGCCGCCCTTTCTTTTTCTGATTTATTGCTTTTATTTGTTTTGCTGCTGTATCGAATGCATATTCTGTGACTGCTCTGCCTGTCCCGGAACAGTCATCCGTTTTTTATTGTATCATGTTCTGCCATTCTGTCAAACATTGATTCGAGTCAGAGCGGATATTCGCAATTCGCTTCGCTGCTTGTTTGATTCAGTTAAAAAATACTTGCCAAGTGTATCAAAAGTGAGTATACTTGTTTTGTATTTGAGATTTGTTCTTCGGGGCGGGGTGTAATTCCCCACCGGCGGTATAGTCCGCGACCCGCTTAGGCGGCTGATCCGGTGACACAGCTTGTGAATTCCGGAACCGACAGTATAGTCTGGATGGTAGAAGAAGCGCAGAGATTTCAGTTTGGTTGATTTCAGTCGCCCGAAGAGGATATTGCACCGTGCAGTTTCTCTTCGGGCGTTTTGTCTTCTGACCTGCAAATTTCTGTCACGATCTGAAGAGCTTTTCTTGAAAAGGCAAATGCCGTTATTTTTTCAGAAAAGGAGAATGGAATTATGGGAAACAATCTTTTACAATCAATTGGCGACAATCTGCAGTTCGTCCTGGTATGTGCGGTGGTCATCGCTGCCATACTCGCTGTATCAGAGCTTATGGAGCGAACGGTTTTGAAGGAAAACATCGGTCACCCCGGCAAAACGCACACAATCACGATCTGTGGCATGCTCGGAGCACTGGCCGGCATTTTATATCTGTTTGATTTTTCAGTTGCCTTTCTTGCTCCCGGCTTTTATAAGCTGGATTTCAGCGAAATTCCGGTTATGATCGGGGCATTCTATCTCGGACCGGTCGGCGGAGTTGTGATTGAGCTGGTCAAGGTTCTTTTAAAGCTTGTTATCAAGGGCACTTCCACTGCTTTCGTCGGTGATCTTGCCAACTTTGTGGTCGGCTGTGCTTTTGTTGTACCGGCAGCAGTCGTTTATCATCTGAAAAAGACGAAAAAGACAGCAAAGCTCGCTCTCCTTACCGGAACCTTGTTTATGGCTGTATTCGGAAGTATCTTTAATGCGGTTTATCTGATTCCTGCGTTCTCGGCGCTCTATGGCATGCCGCTTGAAACGATCGTCGGAATGGGAACCGCGATCAATCCGGCCATTACAAGTGTCACAACACTTGCACTTTTTGCCGTAGCACCGCTGAATCTCTTAAAGGGCGTTCTGATTTCTGTACCGACTATGCTGCTGTACAAACGTATCAGCAAGGTACTGGCACAGGCTGCATCAGGCAATGTCAGACGTACCGCAACTGAATCTGAGTAGAGTAAGTAGAGTCAGAATAGAGTCGAATCAAATCAGTATAGAATCAAATCAGGATAGAATCGAATCAGAATCGAATCAAATCAGTATAGAATCAGAATAACAGGCAAGTCCCATCCACTGCTTATGCGTAAAGCAATGGATGGGGCTTATTTGTTTTCGTCATATCACATAATCATTTACCTGTGCGGCCTGCCATTCCAGGAGATCTGCCAGTGTAATGCCATCAACCACTCCGCTGATCGCATCATTTAATTTCCTCCAGATCATTTTTGTCACACAGTCATCCTCCCGGTCACACGGGAGCGCTGCGTTCTCCACACATTCTACCGGCGCCAGACTGCCTTCGGTCAGGCGCAGAATCATACCAACCGTATATTCTTCCGGTTTGCGTGTCAGAACATAACCGCCTTGCGGTCCGCGGATACTCCGCACAAACCCGGCCTTGTTCAGCACTGATATGATCTGTTCCAGATATTTTTCAGAAATTTCCTGACGTTTGGCAACATCCTTCAGTCTGATCGGATCTCCGCTGCAGTTTGTCGCCAGATCAAGCATCAACCGCAGTGCATACCGTCCTTTTGTTGATATTCTCATTACAGTACCTCCATATCATGATACCAGTGTAAAAATTTTATCACCTGCCATGCTTTCCCTTTATTATAAAACATCTTTCCTATTATTTCAATATGAATTATATGTTGTGAGACAGAATCTTTTATAGGTTTGCTATATAGAGATGTTAAGATCAAAAGATCGGGGCGGGTCATATATAGTAAATATCACAAAAACAGGCTGTGCTCCACTGATAATCTGCGGTTTACAGCCTGTTCTTTCATTTTCTGCTTTACTTTTTCTGTTTTGCTTTTTCTGTCTTACTATTTTCTGTCTTACTTTGCCACTGCCTTGAAAGCCTCATCCAGGTCTTCAATAATATCTGCTATATTTTCTGTTCCAATGGAAAGACGGATCGTATTCGGTTTGATTCCCTGGTCTGCCAGTTCTTCTGCTGTGCACTGGCTGTGAGTCGTTGTCGCCGGATGGATCACCAGTGACTTCACATCCGCTACGTTTGCAAGCAGAGAAAACAATTCCAGATTATCAATGAATTCCTTTGCAGTCTCCGCATCTCCTTTGATTTCAAATGTAAAGATCGAACCGCCACCATTTGGAAAATACTTTTTGTACAGCTTCTGCTGTACCGGATCATCAGACACGGACGGGTGGTGTACTTTTTCCACCTGCGGATGATGATTCAGATAGTCAACTACCTTGAGTGCATTTTCCACATGGCGTTCTACGCGAAGAGAAAGTGTTTCAAGTCCCTGAAGGAACAGGAAGGAATGGAACGGGGAAATCGTTGCTCCCGTATCACGCAGCAGAATTGCACGGATCTTAGTGACAAATGCCGCAGCGCCGACTGCTTTTGTAAAGCTGATGCCATGATAGCTCGGATTCGGTTCTGTCAGAGACGGGAACTTTCCGGATGCTTCCCAGTCAAATTTTCCTCCGTCTACGATCACGCCACCGATGGTTGTACCGTGTCCTCCGATAAATTTTGTTGCAGAATGTACGACAATGTCCGCACCATACTCTATCGGTCTTACCAGATATGGCGTGGCAAAGGTATTGTCAATAACCAGCGGAATCTTGTGCTCATGTGCAACGTCTGCCAGTGCTTCAATGTCCACAACGTCTGAGTTCGGATTACCCAGTGTCTCAATAAAGATCGCCTTCGTATTCTCCTGAATGGCTGCCTTTACCTCTTCCAGATTAAAAACATCCACAAAGGTTGTCTTTACTCCAAACTGCGGAAATGTATGCGCCAGGAAGTTATACGTACCACCGTAAATATTCTTTGCAGATACGATATGATCTCCTGCCTGCGCCAGATTTTCAAATGTATACGTAATAGCCGCTGCTCCTGAAGCAACTGCGAGTGCTGCCACTCCGCCTTCCAGTGCTGCAATTCTTTGTTCAAACACATCCTCTGTCGGATTGGTCAGTCTTCCGTAAATATTTCCTGCGTCACGCAGTCCAAATCTTGCCGCTGCATGCTCAGAGTTATCAAATACATAGGAGGAAGTCTGGTAAATCGGCACGGCTCTCGCGCCTGTCACCGGATCCGGATGCTCCTGTCCTACATGAAGCTGTAATGTTTCAAATTTTAAATTGCGCTCTGCACGTGTTTTTTTACTCATATTCTGATCTCCTTCCGGGGTTGTTTATATTTCCTATCGGTTTATGGGTGTTATTATAGTCAGTACTGCTCTTCCTGTCCAATACACAAAACTTCTTTCTTGTTATCATTTTTTTCTATAACAAAACACCACATTTTTATCCGATCAGAATTGGTAAATCACTCACAGCTGCGTTCAGGATCTTTTTGTCTCATTCTGTCAGAACGTAATCCTCATATCTGCGCAGCTCCTCCACATAACGCTTCGCAAGCGGGCTGAGCATCATTCCGCTGCGCTTGATATAACCAATTTCCATTTTTTCCTGCTGTGCCAATGGAACAGCACAATAATCACTGCCATTCAATTCCTCGCAAATAATACCGGAACATAACGTGTAACCATTCAGACCCACCATCAGATTGAGCATAGTCGCACGGTCATTTGCGCGGATCACTCGCTTGTAATCGTACGTACTGAGAACCTCCTCTGCCAGAAAAAAAGACGGATTATCGCCCTGATCAAACGCAAGACACGGAAATTCCGAAAGCTCCTCCATGCTGATTTCTTCTTTTTGAGCCAGTGGATGTCCTTTCCACAAATATGCATACGTCCCACACGTAAAAAGCGGATGAAATTCCAGATTATTTTCCTTCAGAATTTTTGAAAGTGCCTGATTGTTAAATTCATTCTCATACAGAACACCGATCTCACTGCGAAAATTACGCACGTTTGAAATTACTTCTCCGGTCTTCGTCTCATACACAGCAAATTCATATTCATCCATACCGTATTGTTTCACCAGTTCCACAAACGCCTTTACTGCAAATGAATAATGCTGCATCGATACACTAAATTTCTTTTTGACTATCGTTCTTCTGATAAAGCGGTCTTCCATCAGATCGTACTGATTCAGCAGCTGCCTCGCATATCCAAGAAATTCTTCTCCCTCCGGCGTCGGAAGAACGCCCTTGTTTGTCCGTTTAAAAATCTCGATTCCAGCCTCCTCTTCCAGTTCCTTTACGGCGCCTGAAAGGCTTGGCTGTGATACGAACAACGTCTTTGCCGCTTCATTCATTGATCCGCAGTCCGCGATCGCGGTTACGTATTTTAATTGTTGTAGTGTCATCCGTTTCTCCCTTTTTCTGTGATGTACTTTCGGAATCTTTTTTTGCTTGTTTTTGTGAGAAAACTCCGAGAGTACATTGTAAAATCGCTCTCATTTTATTCTATCTTCTTTTGTTTTGCAACGTGTAAAAACTGCATTCTTTTTTATATCACAAAAAGGAGTTACTGTTCAGAGCCAACCTCCAAAATGCTTCGCATTCCGCCTCAGTGGCGTATCCGCCAAATAAAATTTCAAAAACAGGCTTAAAAATGCAAGCATTTTCCGCCTGTTTCATGAAATTTTGCTTGGCTCTGAACAGTTACAAAAAGGATGCCTGAATAAATCCAGACATCCCTTAGCGACAAGGTCAGACAGGCTGCGAATATCGGCTTTGCTGCTTTTGATTTTATTTGCTCTGAAACAGCGGAGTAGAATAATAACGGTCGCCACTGTCCGGAAGCAGAACTACGATCGTCTTTCCTTTGTTCTCCGGTCTCTTTGCAAGCTGGATCGCAGCAAGAAGTGCTGCTCCGGAAGAAATACCGGTCAGGATTCCTTCTTTCTTCGTAAGAAGCTTTGATGTTTCAAATGCATCTTCGTTCTCGATTCGGATGATCTCATCATAAATACCTGTGTTGAGCGTATCCGGTACAAAGCCTGCTCCGATTCCCTGAATTTTATGCGGACCTGCTTTTCCTTCAGAAAGCACCGGTGAAGTCGCCGGCTCTACCGCTACCACCTTTACCTCCGGCTTTTGGGCTTTCAGATATTCTCCCGTACCGCTGAGTGTTCCACCGGTACCAACTCCGGCTACAAAGATATCCACCGCACCATCTGTATCTCTCCAGATTTCCGGTCCTGTCGTTTCTCTGTGTGCCTTCGGATTTGCCGGATTTACAAACTGGCCCGGAATAAAGCTGTTCGGAATTTCTTTCGCAAGCTCATCCGCACGCGCGATCGCACCTTTCATTCCTTTTGCACCATCGGTCAGAACAACCTCCGCTCCGTATGCCTTCAGAATATTCCGGCGTTCAACGCTCATGGTCTCCGGCATCGTCAGAATAATACGATAGCCCTTTGACGCTGCAATGGCTGCCAGACCGATTCCTGTATTTCCGGAAGTCGGCTCGATGATCGTAGACCCTTCTTTAAGGAGTCCCTTCGCTTCCGCATCCTCAATCATGCTCCTGGCAATACGATCCTTCACGCTTCCGGCCGGATTTAAATATTCCAGCTTTACAAGCACTCTCGCCTCCAGTTTTTCTGCCTTTTCAATATTTTTCACCTCAACAAGCGGGGTATTTCCAATCAGTTCCAGTGCGCTCTCATAAATCTTTGCCATGCTGCTGTCCTCCTCATTTTCCCACATTCTTTTTCTACTTTTCATATATTTCCTAGTCATTTACTAGATTATCTGGATTATAAACCACTTTTAAAGATTTGTAAAGAGCTTTTCTGAAAAAAATTACACGTTACATCTGATGACGCACCACAAGATACTCATCTCCGCAACGATAATACGGACAGCTGTAGTGGCTGTCCGACATCAGGCGTACATATTCATCTTCATCCATATCACGGTCGCAGATATATGCTTCATAATCTTCATCATACGTAAAATAAGTGCACGTTTCACAGCTGCTTTGTTTCTTTTTCATTTTTTACCCGCCTTTCCTGTTTCATACAATTCTTTCCATTCTTTTTACGTCTGTTCCTTACACGGTCTGTTTCAAAAGTACCCTTCTTCCATGATTTTCTTCGTTATAATGTCGGATTGCCCGCTCCATCATCTGCGCATCCGTCTCACAGGCAAGTGATTTTCCGCCAATTTGCTGGAATTTTTCGCTTCCCCTCCCAAGCAGCAGCACAAGCGTTTTCTGTCTGTTTGCTTCTGCCAGTGAAATTGCCCGGCAGACGGCTGACCATCGATCTGCAATGCAGGTACAGGTACATCCGGTCATCTCCACATAGCTGCGCACCTGCTCTGCGATTGCTTCCTGGCTTTCCATTCCCGGGTCATCCGTTGTAACAATCACCTCATCTGAAAACATACCGGCAACCACGCCAAGCTCTCTTCGGCGATTGAAGGCTTTTTCTCCCGGACAGCCAAACACAGTAACGATCCGACGATATGACGCATACTCCTGGAATGCCGCATCAAACAGCTTTTCAAAGCTCAGACGGTTATGTGCAAAATCGACAATTCCACAGATTTTCCCGTCTTCACTGACATAATTTTCCATTCTTCCCGGTACTTTCGTCTTGCACAGTGCCCGTTTCATGCATTCCACCGGAATTCCGTATACATATCCGGCTGTGATTGCTGCCATTGCGTTTTCAATATTGAAGCTCCCCTTCATGGCAAGTGTAAAATATTCAGAAAAACGGTCGCAGGTAACACGGAACGAAAGCTCCCCAAAATTCGCCCGTATTTCACTGCATCGAACATCCGCCGTCCGCTTTTTTCCAAATGTTACAATATGATCTGCCTTATGCGCTGCTTTCAGGATCCGGTCTGCATGATCACAGTCCAGATTCACACAGGCTGTTTCGCTCTGTCGGAAAATTGACAGCTTCGCACTGAAATAATCTTCAAAATCCACATGCTCCTTCGGACTGATATGATCCTCTGAAATATTCAAAAAAATACCAACCTGAAAGCGAAGCTCCCGCACACGTTTATATTTCAATGCCTGACTGGAAACCTCCATCGTCATATAGTGTACACCAGATCCCTGTGCATTTGCAATCAGTTCATGAAGCTGCGGAGCTTCCGGCGTTGTCATCACCGCATCCCTGTGTGATTTCCCATCATAATTTTCCACTGTTGAAATCAGGCCTGTTTCCGGATGCCCCTTCATTTGTTCCCATTCATCAAGCATCGCCTTTAAATACCATGCGGTTGTCGTTTTTCCCTTCGTACCGGTAATGCCGGTCAGTGTCGGGCTTCCCGCCTGATAATCCCAGAACCACGCCGAAGCTGCTGCCATCGCCTTTCGAATATCCTTCACAATAAGTCCTGGAACCGGAGCCTCCATCTTTGTCTCACTTATGTATGCCACTGCTCCTTTTTGAATCGCATCCAGAAGGTATTTCGGCTGAAAAGCCGCTCCCTTACAGATAAATAACGTATTTTCCGTCACCTCTCTTGAATCACAGGTCAGCCAGTCAACCGGCAGTTCGTTCATTTTATGAAGATCCTTCTCTTTTGTTTCCTCGTCTTCTGTCTTATCCTTTTGTTCAGAAATGCGCGCATTCCATCCGCTCACACCCTGCAGCAGATCCTTCTGCCAAAGCACTCTTTTTATATCCCCCAGCGTTTTCATCTGTTTTCTCCTTCTTTTCCATTCGCAGCAGCCGTCCTGTCTTTTTCTGTTTCTCCACATTAGACGGAAATTCTCCAGTTTTTGTCCCATTTTTCCACATACATTGATTTCAGAGCAAAAGCTCCCGATTCGTAAAACAATCCGTAAGGCATCTTTGACCTTAACAGCTCCTATAACATTAATTATACTAATTCTCTCAAAATAGTTCCTTAAAACGTTCTGAAACACTTCTTAAGAAAGCCTTAACTCCGTACTTCTGCACCTTCTGGTTCTGTGCCGCTCCATCGACTTCCAGCCTTCTTTTTTCCTGCTCTGTTTCCTTCAATTGTTTCTTCTCTGTCTCCATGCACGTCTCCGGCAGATGCAGGCAGCTGTAGATCCGTTCTACCCGTTCATCGATCAGTTGTTTTCTTTTGGCATCCTCGTCCTTGCTTTCTTCCGAAAAGCTTTGTTGTCCCTCTTCTTTATTTAACCAAGCGAGACAAGCTCCCGGATTTTTCCGTTTGATCCTTTGTACATTGCTCACAAAAAAACCTCCCTGCATGGCACGCAGTATACTCTGCGTTTCTTACAGAAAGGATTTTAAGTTTTGATTGTATCAGAATATATTCATTTTTGTATCATAGTTGTATCTTCATCCATTTTTATTTTTATGTTTTTTCATTGTAAGGCATTTCCACACCATATGGATCATCAAACCAGCCGATAAACGATGGTTCTGCATTGTCCTCTCCGGTGCTGTCCATGATAAGCCGCCTCCATGCATTCGTTCCAAGTGACACATCCATTCCATAACCAAAGCGATAGTTATAAAGCATTGCGATTTCGGCGCAGCCCTCAAAATTATCATACTGAAGAACAAATTCCCGATAGCTTCGCGGATCCGTATATTTTTCCTCCGCTTCTTTGTCTTCTTCCTCCTGCTTTTGTTCGCAGGAGGAGGCACTTGCCACTTTCGCAAGATTCTGCCATTTATCTGCTCCAAAATAAGAATTCATATCAAATTTTCCTGCATAATACGCATCCATAAGATCCGAATACGTATCGTATGAGTCCGGGCCAACGCGTTGTGCCATTTCATTCCAAAATGGCTGTCCGAATACCGCCACATAATAAAGCAGATCCTTATCTGCATCCATAAGCAAAAACAGCGATTCTGTTTCATCCGGATCCGCTACCCATATGCAGCAAATATGAAATACCGACTGACCGACAATCAGACGATACATTGCACTCTCCGTCTGTCCGTTCGACAGTTCTACCGCTTCCAGCTCTGCTTCTTCCCAAAGCTCCTTAATCAGTGTTTCTGTCTCTTCCGGCAAAACTTCATATTCCACCCAGTTTTCCAGCAGACGCTGTGCTTTTTTCAGATACGTTTTCATCAGCAAATCATTGGATGGTTCATAACTCCAGTCATCAAACACAGATACTTCCTTCAGAAGCTTTATTCTTCCTGCTATATCAAGCGAATCCATATCCAAAAACTGAATTGCATCACGCTTTGACAGAACCGGGTGCTGAAACTGCTCCAGATCACGCAGCTGTGTATACAAATCCGGCAGAAACCAGGCTGCAAGCACCGCTGCAATCAGTAAAAGAATCCCGATCTCATACTCTAGGATCGTTTTCCACCGTTTGTTCCTTCTCATTCTTCTTCTCCCTTATCTGCCTCTTTTCCGCCCCTGCTTTTCCGCCTGTTCACCGCCTGGCGAAAGCGTCCCGATGTTTGTTCCTGTGTGAAGCGCACAGTCACCGCAAAGCCTTCCCCTGGGCTTCCGTAAAACCGCCAGGCTGCCTGATGCAATTCCACGATTTTTTTACAAAGTGCAAGTCCAAGCCCTGCACCCCCTTCTTTACGGGAACGTGACTTATCCACCATATAAAACGCCTCGGTAATTCTCGCCAGCTCTTCCGGCTCAATTCCCCGTCCCTCATCCTGCACGGTGATCTGGTACCCGTCCGTCAGCCGGTCTCCAAACAGCCAGATCCGTCCGCCCGGATTGGAAGCCTTTCTCGCATTATCGACCAGATTCAGAAACAGAGAAAGCAAAAGATCTCTGTCACCGCAGATACTTCCATTTTGTGCATCCGAAATGAGCGTCAGCTGCTTTTCTTCCAGTGATGCCGCCAAAATATGCTTTAGTTCCTCAAAAAATTCCGGCACCTGGATCTCCTTTCGCTCCAGCGTCTGTGCACCGACCATTGTCATTTCCAGAAGCTTGTACGAAAGGCTTTGCAGCCGTTTTCCCTGACGAAATATGTAATCTGCACACATATCCGTTTCTTCCCTGCTCAAAGTCATCTGACGGATCGTATCTGCATAACCGATAATTGAGGTCAGCGGTGTTTTCAGTTCATGGGCAAACGCACCCGTAAATTCTTCCTGGCGACGCACCTCCTGCTCGAGCTTTTTTACCTGAAGGCTCATTTCATCCGCCATCCAGTTGAAATCATCCGCAAGACGGCCGATCTCATCGCTGCTGCGGATGCGAAGCCGTACATCGTACTGTCCGCCTGCAAACTGACGGGCTGCTCTGGAAAGCTTCTGGATATTCCGCATGACAAAAAATAAAACAACCAGAATGATTCCGCCAACTAAAATCGTCAATGCGATCATTCCGCTTCGATATCGGGCATACATTTCCTCCCGACTAAGGTATATTTTTGTGATATTGCGCACGGTCTCAATGTAATCGTCAAACCCGCTCCTGCAGACTACTACCACATAAACACTGTCCTGCGCCTGAACAATCTCATAGCCGACATTCTTGGTGTCATCAAGCTTAGTGCGCACGGAAGACGGAACATTCAACGCATTATCCTGATACAGTACCTTCCCGTCTGCATCGTAAATACGCGCAGTGCCGTTTTTTTCTTCTCTTCTTTTATGAAAACTTTCGACCACTTTCTTTATGCTTGTCTGTTCCCATTGTTCACTGGAAAGGGAATTTCGTGTCAGCTCATAAGAGTTCTGAAAGGTCTGGTTTTCTGCCATGCACCGTTCAATCTCCTGATTCAGACTGCTCTGAAAATTATCCTGAATGATCCAGGTCCCAAAAAATGTCAGAAACAGCACAAAAATCGGTGTTGTAATAAAAAACAGCTTCCATGAAAGGTTCATACTCTTTTCCTCTTAGCATTCCAGCCGATAGCCGACTTTGTAAATCGCCACAATATGATCTTCCAGTCCGAGCTTCTTTTTCAGACGCTGTACATGCAGATCAACGGTACGTCCTGTGCCGCTGTATTCACCGCCCCATACCGTTTCGTAAATGGTCTCCCGGTAAAGTGCACGGTTCTTATTGCGCAGAAACATCAAAAGAAGGTCATATTCTTTCATCGTCAGATCTACTTCATGTCCATCCTGCATGACAGTATGCGAGTTTGTATCGATATCAATGTTCAGAAGATGCAGCTTCTGCTCCGTCTTATGGTAACGGCGCAGCACCGTTTCCACCCTGGCAAGCAGCTCCGCTATCTCAAACGGCTTTGCAATATAGTCTTCCGCGCCAAGCCGCAGTCCCTTCACCTTCTGCTGCGTCTCACCCATTGCAGTCAGAAAAATAACCGGAAGTTCCACGGTTTTTGCATATTCCAGCACTTCATAACCATTTAATTTCGGCAGCATGATGTCAAGCAGAACCAGATCAAATGTCCGTTCGCTGATTGCATCTGCCGCCGCTTCTCCGTCAAACACCGTTTCGCACTGATAGCCCGCTTTCACCAGATTCATCCGGATCAGATTTGCAATTGGCTCCTCATCCTCCACGATCAGTATTTTTATCATCCTTCTCTTTTCATCTCCCGTTTTTTTTCGTCATCAGTCCGCCGATCCTCCCTGTTTCTTTTGCCGAAAGAGACCGCCAGCCTTCGCTTTTTACCTTTTCCAGCAGCCCAATCTCCTCTGCGATCTCGTATTTCATACGGTCATCCGGACTCAGTTCCTCCCAGCGGAAATTGTTTTCCTTCTTTTCCAAAACAGACCACGCTCCTTCCATTCGTACATCTTTTGACCTTAACATCTTTATAAATAATGATGTACTGAAAGTATGGCCTGTTTTCCTTTCTTTATACAGGAAAAGGCAGAGTCAAGCTTTTTTCTCTGCCCTCATACCATATCATACTGTCCGAAAATATGCCAGAGCGTATTTCCTTCTGCTAACCATTTATTCCGTCGGCATCAGAATCGCTGCCGCAATATAAAGGATGACTCCGATGTGCAAAAGTCCAAGAACGACAAACACAAGCCGTACCACCGTTGGGTCTACGCCCAGATATTCTCCAATACCACCGCATACACCACAAAGTTTGCGATCATGATAAGATCTGCATAATTTTTTCATATTATCTTTTCCTTTCTTCTCTGAAGCGTCAGTTGCTACCGGTGAATCCAATCCTTATACTTCCGATACCGCACTGCGCATCAATTTTTTTCTTTGCCCGGTTCGTGATCTTTTTGTCTGTTCCAAATCCGGAATATTCTGTATCCCCGATCTGCACCGATCCGATGCCGCATTCAACTGCATAATCAAACTTGCTCTCTTCTCCGCTCAGATTCAGGACAATCTTACCGACTCCGCATTCCACATCCGCGTTCCCGAAAAGGTCCAGGTTCAGCGCACAGCTTCCGGCACCACAGTCAAGCGCCAGCTTTTTGCAGCTGACAACGCTGCCATTGTCCATCGTTATCTCCCCGGCACCAACCTCCAGATCAACGCTTTGCAGTGCCGCAGTTTTCGGCACATAAAGCCGCATTTCGGCTCCTTTTTTTCCGATGAAACCAGGTCCCGGAAAATAATGCGTACTCCCGCTGATTTTTAAGGTGCCGCCGCCTGCTTTTACCTCAAACTCAGACGGAACATTTTCACCGACTACCTTCCAGTTCTCATCCTCTGAAGGAAGGATCCGGCAGTTCACTGCCCCCAGCTCAATTTTCAATGCTTCAATGTCCGTATATGTTTCCGAGACATTTTTTGTTTTCCCTGAAAAAATACCGTTTCCCATTTTCACTCTCCCGACTGCATCTGCCAGCTCCTCCCTCTCAAATCCAAGACAGAAACCGGCAATGCAACATGCTGCACCGATCACTGCAAAAAGCAACGTGAGCTTTAAAAGTATCCTCGTTGACCGTTTCATTCCCGCGCACCTCCTTTTCCGGACATCTGCCAAATCATATCACGGATCCAGATCGCTGCGCATCGAACCACTGATCCCGCCGTGCGAAATGCCCAGGGAACCACTGTGCCAAAGCCCCATTTCATCAAAAGGAAACAGAGCATACCAACTGCCAGCAGCAAAAATCCGCCGCCGATCATGGTAAACGCCACTGCCGGAGTGGCAAAGCTGACCATTCCGGAGCCGATCATGGCGATCCCCGCCGATACCGCACCGATCGCTGCGGCAAATGCTGCGGCCGCAAGGCCAATCAGTCCACCGAAGATTCCGAACAGCCCGCCAAAAATTGCTGCAGCAAATGAAAAACCAGTTCCAAGAATTGCACTTGCTGCTGGAATCCCGAAAAAAATCAGTAAAATCACAAATAAAATACCGTGGCTGCCCTTTTTACGAACCGCTGTCGTCTGTGCTTTTTTTTCTCTGCCTTTTCCGCTTTGTGATGCCCGGCTTTTGACCTCTTCCCAGATATTTTCCGCCTGCGCGCCCCACTCGCTCTTCTTCGCATCATCCCATGCCTTTTTGGCACGATTCCCAAAGCCCTCCTTCTTTGCCTCTTCCCAAGTCTGGTGCGCCTGTTTTCCGAAGGATTTAAAACGATCATCCTCCCAGGTGGTGCCATTTTCTTTTTTCTCCTGATTTTCTGTGTACTGATCTTCAAATGTTTTTTCCGAGCTCTTCCAGGAATCTTTTTTCATCAGTACCGTATACCGATCCGGGGTCTGTGCTTCCTCTTCCAGCCGTTCGTCACGGTAGCCCTCCTCCGTAAACTCGCCGACATCTGCATCCTGCTCCAGCCCAACCCTGATTCCTTCTGCCACCTGCTGCGGTGTACCAAGACCAGAAACTTCCTCCTCCCCTGCATCCTCCAGATAGTCTGCATAGTACGCAAGTGCCTCATCCCGCTCTTCCTGCGAAATATCCGAAAGACACGCTTCCAGTTCCCTTAAAAATTCCTCTTTCCTCATAATGCCCATTTCATCCTGACCGGCTGTTTTGTCCATTCTTTTCTCCACCCCCGGATGCTTCCTTTCTTTCATAGCTCTTTCTCGTTTTCTTCCCTGCAGCTCTTTTCGGAAGTCCTGCCATAAAGCAGAATCCCTGAAATTTTTTCCGAATAATGGCTCCACTCATTCCGGTACATGCCAAGCTGCGCCCAGCCCTGCTCTGTGATCTTATAGTATCTGCGGTTCCTTCCTCCGTATTCCCGATCATAAACGCTCAGGCAGTCATCTTTTTGCAGCCTGCGCAGCACCGGATACAGCGTGGACTCCGATACATTCAGCACACTGCGTACCTCCTGCGTGATCCGGTAGCCGTATGTCCCTTCCGGTTCCATCGATACCACAGATAAAACGATCGCATCAAGAAGCGCCGCTCCTGTGTTAAATACCATGGTCATGTCTCCTTATAATATTATTTCAGTTTCTATATTATATGGTGTATAATATTATAGTATTTCATATTTGTCAAGAAAAAAATGGCCTCTGTGCATACCGTCAGAGGATTTTTATGACATCTATTATCGCAAAGCGGACACTCGACTGAGAAAAAATACCGTGGATTGCAGAAGCTGCAAAATCCACGGCAGTATGATTTTATTCTTCGTTTCGGCTTTGCCGATATTCCTTCGGATACTGGTTCGTCTGTTCCTTGAATACGCGGCTGAAGTAGTAAGGGTCTGGATAGCCAACCATCGCCCCTACTTCTTTGATTCCAAGTTCCGGACGGGTACTCAGCAGTCTTTTGGCTTCCTCCACACGGATCCTCGTCAAATACCGGATCGGAGATTCCTGATTATATTTTTTAAAAATGCGGCTCAGATGATCAGGCGTAAAACCAGTCTCCTTTGCCAGATCACCCAGGCTGATCTCCCGGTCAAAGTTGTCCGTCAGATACTGTTTTGCAAGTGCGGCAATCACTTCCTTTGATGGATTCTGACAGGCTCCCTCCGCCTTCATCTGGCGGATTGCAAAATCCCGCTTTCCTTCCCTGTCGTCCATTCGTTTGTCTTCTTTTAACTCTGCGGTCACCCGAATCAGCGTATCCTGCAACTCCTTGATATCGATCGGCTTTAGCATATATTCCCTTACACCAAAACGAATTGCCTGTCTTGCAAGCTCAAAATCGCTGTATCCGGTCACAATGATCATTTTTATTTCCGGATAGTGCGCATGAATCCTTTCTGCCATCTCCATTCCATCCATTACCGGCATCATAATATCCAGCAGGACAAGATCCGGATAAACTTCTCCGATCAGTTCAAGCCCATCCGCACCGTTATCTGCTGTTCCCCGAAGTTCCAGCGGAAGTGCCAGATTTGTAATCTTTTTGATCAGACTGTTCCGCAAAAGATCCTCATCTTCCACTACAATGTATGTATATACCCTCATCATCCTTCACTTTCCTGCCGTTTTTTCTCCGGCACACGGGCGCGCAGTGTAACTTTTGTACCTCCGCTCTCCCGGTTCTCGATCAGGAGCTGTGCATCATCTCCATGCAGCAGAATCAGGCGGAGGTAAACATTCGCCAGCCCCATTCCTCCGATCTTCAGCATCGTAATATCTCTGTGTTCCCGAATCTGCTCCAGATTTTCATATATTTCGTTTTGATACTCTTCTGAAATTCCGATTCCATCATCAAGAACCGAAAGCTCCCAGCTTCCATTTTCCACCTTACCGCACACAATAATCTCCCATGGCGGTTTCGTTCGAAATGCATATTTCTGTGCATTTTCCACCAGTGGCTGCAGGGAAAGCTTTGAGATCGGTATCTCCTCCAGCTCCGGCGGAATTTCAAACTTCCAATTCATCCGCTTTCCATAGCGCACCTTGATACATTCCAGATATTTTTTAGTATAAAAAATTTCTGTTTTTACATCCACCGTTGCCATTCCGTCTGCTGCAATATAACGCAGATAATCGCAAAGATTCTTACACAGTTCTGTAATCTCCGCATTCATATTTTCTTCTGCCATTACGCTGATATTCGCCAGATTATTAAAAATAAAATGTGGTCTCAGCATTGACTGAGTCGCTGTCATCTTTGCACGCTGCTCTTCCTTTTTTGCGCAAAGCAATTTTTGTGTTGAGGTTCCGAGATTCTCATACAGTTCCTGAAACACACGGGAAAGCATCTCTACCTCAGCGGTTCTTGCCTGTACCGGGATAAATGCATCTGCCACATCTTTCTGTGCGGAAGCATCCATAATTTTTTCCAGATCAATCCGTTCAATATTCTGTTTGAGCCGATAAATCGGTCTTGTCACAGTATTGGAAATCCGGTAACAGACAAGCACGGAAATTCCAAGTGCCAGAAGTCCGATCAGAAGATAAATACCAAGTACAAAAACCAACGGCCGGAATGCCTGCCACTTATCCTGTGATACCACAATAGTCCAGCCACAGTCTCCAAAACGAAGTCCTGAGATGATCTGACTCCCCTGATGGTGCAGATTCTGAATCTCTCCCTTTTGCTTTGGCAGATCATTTTTCAGCTTTTGGGAAATCAGCACTGCTTCACTGTCATATGGATAAATCTGTTCGTACTTCTCATTTAAAACCAGTACGCCACAGCCCGGATTTTCTTTTTTCAGGCTTTCCAGTCCTGCAAAAAAGGTATCACAGTTCTGTATCACTTCCACGATTCCTTCTTCTTTATAGGATTCGTCAAAAAACACGCGATACAGTGACAGAAATTTTTTATTTTTCAGATATCGGTTATAATAAGCAAGATCACTGCGATATTCCGGTACTCCAATAAATTTTCTTCCATCATATTCCCGGATTTCTTTATACCACGGAATTTTGCTATAATCTTCCTTTTTGCATAATTCATAATTTCCCCAGCCTACTGCCAGGTCCCGTACTGAATGGACATCCACCTGCGATACAGTTCCGTACGGACCGATAATAGACGCAATCGCATCATACACGCGTTCCATTCTCCGAATACTGAGCGTTTCTGTATTTGCCTCCTGTAATTCCCTTCGGATTGTCTTTGAATATAGCACATTCATCGACACAATCGACATTTTTTCAATCGATGAATCAATCGAATTTTCCACATACGTACACAGACTGCTCTGCTGCCTGAGCACCTGACGCACCTGTTCATTCACATAATAGAACAATGTCATCACATAAAGTGCAAGTAAAAGTACCAGGATTACCAGAAAATAATTTCGGAACAGAAGTGCCCGGAGTGTTTCCTGCTTTTTTTCTTTGCCTCTTCTTTTCTTTTGCAAGTCCTTCTCCTTTCCGATTTTCTATAAAAAGTATATCACATACTCTGTTTTTCCTGCAAATCCGCTTTCCCACTCTATCTGTAACTGTTCCGGATGATCCATCTTACTCCTTTACTGCCCCTGCTGATACACCGCCAACAATATACTTCTGTGCCAAAACAAACAGAATCAAGACCGGAAGAATCGTCAAGGTAATATCCGCACATACCAGATTCCACTGATTTTCAAATATTCCAAAGAAATTGTAGACCGCAAGCGTCATTGGCCATTTTTCAGAATTATTCAGATAATACAGCGGGATTGTAAAATCGTTCCAGATCCCCATGAAATTCAGGACAAAAATCGTAACCATCACCGGCACAAGAAGTGGGAATCCAATCCTTACCAGTAAATTTTTTGCATCGCAGCCGTCAATAATCGCTGCTTCATCGATCTCAACCGGAATATTTCCGACAAAGCCATAAATAATAAACAAACTGATCGGGATATTGATCGCCGCATAGATCAGAATCATTCCCATTCTTGTATTGATCAAGTGTGTCAGCTTCATGACCTTCATCAGCGTAACATTATTAATCGGCATGGCAATACCAAGGATCAGAAAATAATACAGAAAACGATTGATTCTGGAACGATTACGAGCAAGTACGAATCCAGCTGCCGAAATCAGCAGTACGATTAGCAACGATCCGGCTACGGCGTAAAAAAAGCTGTTAAAAAAAGATTGAATCAGTTTTCCTCTTTCAATTACAACCTGAAAATTCTCAAACACCCACTCCTTTGGCAAATGCAATGTCATCGTATTGGACTCTGCTTTATTTTTAAATGAATTCAAAAAAACAACAAGGAGCGGAATCAGAAAGATCAGGCTTATTATGACCGTAATCACATTCAGCAAAATTCCCATATATACTTTTTTTCTTTTCATAGTGTATTCTCCTTTGGTTCCATTGCTTTCAGTAAAAAGTATGATATCAGCATAACAAAAATAAACAATGTACTCGATAATGTAGTTCCCATCGCATAGTTCCCTTTGGAAAACTCGCTGTAAACTGCGGTGTTGATTACTTCGGTCGCATGACCCGGCCCACCATTTGTCAGTGAATAAATGATGTCAAATACACGCAGTCCATAGGTGAGATTCAGTACCGATACATTAATGATGACCGGACGCAGAAGCGGAAGTGTAATCGACCAGGTCCGCTGCCAGAAGCCGGCTCCATCAATCTTTGCAGCCTCATAATAGCTCTCTGAAATACCATTGATTCCCGCAATTACAATAATCATCAGGTAACCGACACCCTTCCACGTATCAACTGCAATTACAGAATACAATGCCAGTTTTGCATCAGACAGCCAGTTCTGCGCAAGAAAGCCAAGGCCTGCATCCCGCAGCGCATTATTCACAAATCCGGTCGCCGGATTTAAAAGACTCTTGAAAACAAGTCCGACGATCAGAAATGACATTACCTGCGGACTGAAAATAATCATTCGCTGAACACTGCGAAGCCGGATCAGACTGCTGGTTAAAAGCAGTGCCAGCAGAATTCCGACCACAGTCTTTGTCACCATCGTCAGCACCGTAAATTTTACAGTATTAAAAATATACTGATCAAAATGATACTTCCCGGAAAACAGCTTCATTATATTTTTTAATCCCACGAATTTTACTTCGTCGCTCATACTGTTCCAATTGGTAAAAGAATAGAATAAGCCCATGACCCCCGGCAAAAAAAAGAAAACAGTAAATACGATCACTGCCCCCATTGCCAGCCAGCTCGGATATATTTTTCGTTTATTCATCACGCTTCCTCCTGCATGTCCTCAGACAAAGAACGAGGCCATTGCACAGGCACTTCCTCTCGTCTCTGCAACGGCCTTTGTTCTCATTTTACGATTGTACTCTTTACTCCCACGCCGGGTCCTGAGCCAGTTCTGCCTGCTCTTCTCTTCGAATATCAATATTCTCAAATACTTCTTCCGGTGTCATGATATCGCTGTACATTGCATCAATATCCTTCCCGACATCCATCCACTGCGGATCAATGTAGGAAACGCCCACCTGCATAACAATTCCCTGCGGAAGTGTCTTAAAGTACTCTGCGAACTCCGGTTTTTCCTTGGACTCAATCTCCGGCCAGCAAAGAGAGGTCAGGTTCGTTGCTCCGTCAAGCATCTTCTGAAGATTGTCATGCTCTGCAAGGAAATTAAAGAAATCCTTTGCTTCTTCCACATGCTCACTATTGCTGTTGATGAAATATGCATTACAGGTCGGATTGCAGCTGATGGTCTGATTATCAGCCCACGGTGCAACAAAAAATCCTACGTTTCCTGCCGTTTCCGGATACTCATTCTCAAGCTCGGTCGCCCATCCACTGTCGTTGCAGAACATCGCAACCTCTCCGTTTGCAAAGGCTTCTTTTGCACCTTCCACAGACTGATTCATAAAGTTATCCCCATAATACCCCAGTTCTGCAAACTCTTTGATCTCCTGCAGTACGGTAAGGATCTCTGTCACATCTGCCACCTGCATTTCGTTGTTGTTCAGCTTCTCATACAGATCATCATATTTTGTAATATAGTAACTGCCAAGCTCAAACAACGGAGTTACCTGGTGCCAGCCATTCTGTGTTGCCTCATAGATTGGAATGATCCCATCGTCCAGAAGTGTCTGACACACATTTTTAAATTCCTCATACGTGGTCGGTACACTCAGGCCATGATCCTCAAACATCTTCTTATTATACATAAACCCAGATCTTCTAGGTCCGTTGAACTGGATTCCATATACCTTTCCGCCAACGGAAATATCATCCAGTACAACCGGATCCATTCTGGATACCCATTCCTGATCCGAAAGATCCACACAATTCTTTTCCGGATTGATGCGGCTTACCAAACTCAACGGATCAGCGTCCACGTTCATGATATCGTACGCCTCACCGGAATCCAGCTTTACTTTCAGAAGGTCTCTCCACTGTGCATCCGGAATTACCTGAAAATCAATTTTTACGCCCGTTTTTTCTTCATATTCCTTCGCCAGATCCTGAACAATTCCGGAAGTCGGAAGCCCGGACTGATGTGAACCAAAGGTCAGCGTAACATCCTTCTTCTCTTCTGCCAGAGCAGCACCACCTGTCATAACAGATGCCATACCAAAACTCATGGTTCCCACAAGTAATAATGCAATTCCTTTTTTCACGTTTTTCTCTCCTTTGCTCTTTTTATTTTCGTGTTCTGATAAGAGCATTATAAGAGATTTGTAAGGCGGACTAAATGGATTTTTCCGTTTACAATTTGTATTTTTTTGCAGTTTTATCATTTTTTTGTTTAAAATTCTCCGCTCCGCTCCGCATGGTAGGAACTCGGCGAAATTCCGGTCTGCTTTTTAAAGATCCGGCTGAAATAATAGGGATCATCGTATCCGACCTGTTTTCCAATCTCTGCAACTGGATATTCCGGGTATTTCAGCAACAGTTTCTTAGCCTCGTTAATGCGAAGGTAAATCAAATACTGAAGCGGTGTAATTCCAAGCTGCTTCTTAAAGGCACTGCTTACATAAGAATTTGAAAAATGAAATTTTTCGGCAAGCTCTGCAATCTGAATTTCTTCGGCATAATGCTCCTGAATGTAACGCTGGATGGCACGGATTCCAGCCTCTGATTCTGTTTCGTTCTCCCATTCTGTTCCTGATGCAGATTTTTTTTCTATTTCAAATCCATTTTCTGCGATCTCTTTCTTCCGCTCCGCCTCTTTTTCATAGACGGTCTGCTCCCTCACCTGCACCTTCACCCGTACTCCATTAATCGTCTCCATCAAAAGATCCGCCTGTATAGGTTTTAGCAGATAGTCAAACACATGGTAACGAATCGCCTGCTGCGCATACGTAAAATTGTCAAATCCACTCACAATCACCACTACCACAGTAGGAAACTCCTCTGATAGAGCACGTGCTAAAGACAGACCATCCAGAATTGGCATCTGAATGTCCGTGACAACAAAGTCAACTTCTCGTTTCCGAATATAAGCGAGTGCATCCCTTCCATTTCCGGCTTCACACACAATCTCTATATCCGCTCCGCACGCTTTTATTTTTTTTACCATATTTTTTCGAATAAGAATTTCATCTTCCACCACTGCACACCGCAACATCTTTTATGTCTCCTTCTTTTTTGCTCCAAGTACGATCTTGCTTCCGTTTTTCCGGCTCTCGATCTCAAAAATCCGTTTTTCTCCAAAAAACAGCACCATGCGAATATAAATATTCAAAATTCCCATGCCTTTTATCTGCATCTCCGGAATCCGTTCTGTCTCGTCAAATTCCCGCATTTTATTTTTCAGCTGCTCAAGTGCCGTCTCATCAAAACCTGTACCGCTGTCCGACACACTGATCCACCATTTTTCCTCCGTCTCATGTCCTTTTATCACAATCGTCCACGGCGGATCGCTGTTTAGTCCATATTTTGCGATATTTTCTACCAATGGCTGCAGGATGAGTTTTGGTACAATAATTTCTTTCATCGATTCCGGGATATCCACCTCCATGGAAATTAATTCTTCATATCGAATCTTCAGACAATTAAAATAGTGCATCGTATGTTCCAGTTCATCCCCGATTAAAACACCTTTTCGCGCAGAAGCAGATATATATCTCAGCATTGAGGTGACATCCCCACACATACTCACGATTTTATCATTCATGTTTTCTTCAGCCATAATGGAAATAGTCGTCAAGTTGTTATAAAGAAAATGCGGGTTCATCTGATTCTGGATAGCAAGCATTTGCGACTGCACCTGCTCCGTATTCGCTTTCAGAAGTGCATTTACTGACCTTCCAATCCGTTTCTGCATCTGATTTATCGTCCAGGTAATTCTCTGAATTTCATCCAGCGTGCTTTTGATATGAATTTCCTGCGGAATTTCCAAATCTGAATCTGAGACATTCATCATTTTCAGTACACTGTCCAGTTCCCGCAGCGGCTTGGAAAGAATTTCACTGAAGAAAAAGGATAGTGCAAATACAATCAAAACAGACAGAAAAATCGCCGTTGCCAGCATCTTCTGAAGCTGCTTCATCCTTGCCGTAAGGATCTCCACCGGCTGCAGCAGTACGATCTTCCAGCCGTTCTCCAAATTATCAATTCTGGTAAACAGCTGTTTCGCATTTATCTTTCCGTTTTCCTTTTCTTTGTTTTTTTCAATTTGTGCAAGCAATGACACTGCGGCCTTTCTCTCCTTCTCTCCCTGATAGGGATAAACGCAAGTTCCATCCTCATTATAAATATACACAACCGACGTTCCATCCACTATTGTGTTCACATATCGAAAAAAATCTCTACAGTTCTCTGATGTTTCCACATAACCGTAAGAAAACGCCCCCATATTATTCAGGTAGCGAATGACAGAAATTTTCGGCTCCTTCTCCGGATAATCTGCCAGCCACTCAAACTGATGAAATGAAGTGACTGCATTGCTTGCGACGCCCTGATCTTCCATCTTCTGAAGCCACGCAATTTTCGATGCATCCGTAATATGATAACCGGAATACTCTCCACTCCCAATCACATTCTGATTCTTATCGTACACGTTGATCTGTGCAATATCCTGATTATATCCTCGCACTTCGGTCAGCTTGTCCATACAGAACCTGACGTTCAAATACAGTTCATTTCCGCTTTCTCCCTTTTCAAGAAGTCGGTCATGCTTTATGATATACCCTTTCAGTTCCGAAGAATGCAGCGCATTTTTATTGTACGCATCCATCCCATTCAATTGCTGACTGATCACACTGTCAATCGAGAGACATGTATTTTTCTGCTGCTCTTTCAGCAGGATCTCACTGTTTCGATAATTGTACGCATAAATCACTACCTCAAGAATCAGAAAAATACTCAGAATCAGCGTGGAATACCCCCAGAACAGCCTCGCATGGATTGTATAAAACGGTGATATAACATGCTTAATTTTCCTCCTTATCTGTCTGTTTTTCGTCCTTTTCATTCCCTTTTTGCTCCTTTATGATAATTTTATCCAAGTCATCCAGTTATTTTGTCCATTCCTTATTTATTTTGCCATGATATAATACAAATATCAAGTGGATGCGCATCACTTTCTTGTATCGTTCTTATAACTGCAATTCAAAGTATTATTTATCGTGATATGAATTGCCATATTTTTTGTACATGGGAGGTTCTTATGAAATTCAGAAAATACACATCCGTTCTTCTTTCTCTTCTTTTTGCAGCAGGAATGGCACAGACAGCACTCGCTGATGATTCCGTTACCCTGACGCTCGGCTGTTCACAGAGTCAGCTTCCATCCTCTGGTATTTTCGAACAGCTCTGTGAGGAATATGAGGAGCAGACAGGCATTCACATTGACATTCAGGTAACTCCGGATGATCAGTGGACCGATGTGCTGCGCACCAAATTAAGTGTCGGCGAGGCTCCGGATATCATGTGGGCCGATGTTGACGGTCTGAGCATTGTCGACCGAATCAATCCTGTTGAAAACTGCGTATCACTTGCAGACGCTGAGTGGGTGGACCGCCTCGAGGAAAGTGTACGAAATGATCTCTCCGTAGACGGAACCATTTACGGCATCTCCTTTAAAGGTCCGAAATTCTGGCTTTATTATTACAACAAAGACATTTTTGCACAGTATAATCTGACACCTCCTACAAACTACGAAGAGTTCCGTGCAATCTGCCAGACGCTTTATGACAATGATATCACACCGATCTACGAGGCAGTTCAGGAAGGCTGGCATCACGGTCTGATGTGGTACGAAGTCGCAGGCGTTTATCAGAAGGAAGTGCCGGATCTCTACGAAAAGCTGAATACGAATCAGATCAAGGTGACAGACGTCAAATCCATGCTCACTGTCCTCGAGCAGATGCAGGACTTCGCTCAGTCCGGTTTCTATGGCCCGGATTATATGTCAAACAGCATCACCAATGATTTCGGCGCAATGGCAGACGGATCCGTTGCCATGACCTTCGAGTCAAACGGATGGGAACAGCAGTTGCTCGACAGCTATCCGGAGATGGACGGCAAGATCGGCTATTTCATCCTTCCGTGGGGTGACAATGATACACTCGGCATCACACCAACGCAAAACGGTCTGTTTATCAACAAAAACAGTGATCACATCGACGAAGCAAAGGCATTCTTTGATTACCTTGCTTCTCCGGAAAAGCTGCAGGAATACCTCGACGGCGAGACATCGATCTATTCTGTATGCTGGCCGGAAATTGACAGCAAATATCCGGAAGCTTTAAAAGAGTACATGAATCAGTTCGATACCTCCGTTGTACTCCAGAGTGGCGTTAAGTTCGTCGGCGGACAGTGCTTCGAAATCGAAAAACTGATGGCCTCCATGTTCCTTGATCAGCTGACACCAGAAGAATGCCTGCAGCAGATCGCCGACATCATGGACGAGCAGGGCGAACTTCAGCAGGATCCATACTGGGTAGGTTAATTCTCAAAACTTTATCTGTATTCTTTCGTGCAGGCTCATTCTTCTGATGGGCCTGCCTCCCTTAAGGAGACTTTTTTATGAAACGATCAAAAATCTATCCCGGATATTTTATTCTTCCGGCCCTTCTGCTCATCGCGCTTCTGTATCTCCTTCCCGCCCTTCTCGGCACAGCCTATTCCTTTACCGACTGGAACCGATATTCCAATGAGCTTCATTTTGTGGGCTGGAAAAATTACATCAAGGTTTTTTCGGGCGGAGAAAAATACATCGGATACATCAAAAACACTGTATTCTTCACCGTGCTTTCCGCCGTCTTAAAGCTTGGACTTGGGCTTGCTCTTGCAATCCTTTTTACTAGCTCTCGCATCCGGCTTTGCAACCTGCATCGCACCATTGCCTTTGCTCCTCAGGTTTTTTCCGTACTAATTATCGGCATCACCTTCAAGGCAATGCTTCATCCCTCTACCGGCTTCATTAATGCACTACTTCGCAGCTGCGGCCTTTCGTTCCTTGCCCATGACTGGCTTGGCAGCATCGATACTGCCTTTGGCTCCATCATCGCAGTCGACGTCTGGCGCGGTGCCGGATACGCAATGGTGATTTTCATTGCCGGCATTCAGAATATCCCTCTGATTTATTATGAGTCAGCTTCCATCGACGGAGCCGGATTTTGGGCAAAACTGCTCCATATTACGATTCCGAGCCTCATTCCGACACTCACCGTAAATCTCGTACTCAGCATTACCTACGGACTGCGTGTGTTCGATATCGTTTACGTGCTTACAAACGGCGGCCCTGGAAATGCTACGGATGTAATTAATACAGCTACATTCATGAACTTTTCAAAAGGAAATTACGCAATGGGAACTACACTCTCCTCGATCCTGGCCTGCGCCACCGTGATCATTGCGCTCTTTATTGTTCGATTTATGGGGAAAAAGGAGGATAATCAATGAAACGACGCATTCAAACCATTCTCCAGAATCTGATCGCATGGATTTTTTCCGCGATTATCGTCATACCGATTATTATCATCGCTCTCAACTCATTCAAAAATGTAAAAGAGTCAAACAGCATGAGCTTTCATCTTCCCTCCATCTGGGAGTTTACGAATTATCTGGAAGTGATCAAGCGCGGAAATCTGCTGGTTGGCTTTCGCAACAGCTTCAGCTATGCGCTGCTGAGCACCCTGCTTCTGCTCGTCGTGACACTGCCGTGCGCCTTTGTTCTGCAGCGCCGCGGTGCAAAGCGGCTGTACCGGATTCTCTATTACGTGCTCATCATCGGCATTGCACTTCCGCTCAACAACATTGCACTGATGAAAGTCATGGTCGGACTCCACCTGATGAATACAAGAGTTGGAATTTATCTGCTCTACGCAGCGATCGGGCTTCCACTCTCCGTTTTCATCGCTCATGGTTTTATGTCCGGTATCCCGCGGGAGCTCGATGAAGCCGCAGTGATTGATGGCTGCAGTGCCGGCAATCTCTTTTTAAAGGTCATCCTTCCGCTTTTAAAGCCGGTCGCTTCCACGCTATTTATCCTGAATTTCTTAAATACCTGGAACGACTTCACAATGGCAATCTATTTTCTGAACGGTTCCGACAAAATGCCTGTCACCCTGTCCGTCTACAACTTCTTCGGACAGTTCCAAAAATCCTGGAATCTCGTCTGCGCCGACATCATGCTCACTGCCCTTCCGGTGCTGATCGTCTACCTGTTCGCGCAGAAATATATTATTCAGGGGCTTACGTCAGGGGCTGTAAAAGGATAAAAAAGCCTATCGGCATGTTACAACATCACCGCATTTGCGGTATCTGAAAAAATACCATAATACCATCTACGTAACTCTGCTTACAAGTGACAAGCAACTTATCTTATGATATAGATAAACAAGCTCAGGCTCACAGAGCAGATGAAATAAACCAGTGGTATCACGGGCGGAAAATATCTTAGAACGAAAGCAACGAATGGTTAATACAAGGAACTATGCTACAGAAATTGTAAATAAAGAAATCCTTTACACTTAATCAATTAACGGCAGAAGACTAATGTGTTTTCTGCCGTTTTGTTGTGCTTCAATGAGCATGTGGTCAAGTCTTTACTAATTATTTATATCGCTTACTTATTGAACTGCTAAGAATTTTTAAGGCGAGTTTTAGCACTTCAAGATATTTTCTTATCGTTCATTATATTGTCTTACTGATGATATAAAGATTATTGAATTTATCAAAAACTTAATGAGACATACAAATGTGTGCTGCTGCCACATGTGGTAGTCGACTGAGAATAAAAAACTGCCCTTGTTTCAGCTCATAATGGCAAAAACAAGGGCAAACAGATAAGGATAGTTAAATCTTAATTTTTGTCCACTTCCCACCGATGAACCGCAGCGAGCTGAACACCAGGCGGAAGAACTGATCTGCGATAATGCCCATCCAGATGCCGTAAATGCCAAGGCCGAATACGTAACAGCAAACATACGATACGATCGTACGGATGAAGGTCACACTGATGCAGGAGCTGATCATTGTGTAGATCACATCACCTGCGCCGCGCAGACAGCCGGTGAAAATGACCTGACAGATCTGGAACAAAACAATGATCGTAATCGTGCGGGCAATGCCGACACCGATCGTAATGATCTCTTCTTCCCGGAAAAACATGCCGTAGAGTGCTCTGCCGAACAACAGATAAAAGGCAGACATTGCAACTGCCATGACGATTCCGATCTTCTCGCAAAGAAGGCCGCAGGCCTTCGCCTGCTCCGGCTTCTTCTCCCCAAGCTTCTGTCCGATCAGGGAAACGGCCGCTGCCTGCATGCCATCTCCAAGTGAAAAGGAAAGACTTAAGGCGTTCATACCAACCTGATGTGCCGCCAGGGCCGCGGTTCCCATATCAGCTGCCATGATCGAGGTCGACATGAATCCGATTCTCATCAGAACCTGCTCCACAAAGGTACTGACCGCCAGGCGGCAGATCACACCGACGCTGCCCAGACTCTTCCAGAGCTTTTCTTTCAGAATCAGCGGCAGGCTTAAAAAGGAAGTCTTCCGAAACAGGGAGAGAATGCTCATCACGCAGGCGATCACCGTTCCAAATACGGTCGCAATGGCAGCTCCGCGGATCCCAAGTGCCGGGAATCCGAAATGACCGCCGATCAGCAGATAATTTCCAATGATATTGACAAGATTTGAGATCGTATTGGTGTACATCGCGATCTTCGTGTTTCCGGCGCCTCGCTGCGCTGCATTGATGACCATGGAAATGATATTAAACATCATGCAGCCCATGATGATCTGAAAATATGTAACCGCCATATCATGCGTTTCTGCGGCCGAACCGCACAGACGCATAATCGTGTCTGCAAGACACACGCACGCAATACTGAGCACGATGCCTGCAAGAATGGTCATAAGCAGGGCGTTCATGAGTGTTTCATTTGCCTTACGCTGATTTTTCTCACCCTTTCTTCGTGCCACAATCGCAGCAACTGCCACATTCATCGCGATAAATACGGCAAGCCCGAGAAATTTAGGCTGCGTGGTAAGCCCGACTGCCGCCACTGCCTCAGAACCGATGCTGCTTACCATCAGCGTGTCGATCATACCGGCCAGTGAGATAAAAAATGATTCAAACACAGCAGGCCAGGCGATTTTCAAAACGCCGCCAAGGCCAATGTCCCTATCTGGCCACTGCTTTTTCGCAATTGTCTTTTTTTCTGCTGTTTCCTGATCTCTGTGGTTTACCACTTTCCCGGAAACCGTTTCTTTTGTTGTTTTCATGCTACACGATCTTCCCCCTTCTTAAAAGAGATGTCCTCTTCGCACGCACCTGTCGGTCAAAGCGGATATCCGCAATCCGCTTCGCACCTGTCGTTAAAAAAGCGCCTCTTTTATTGTCCTGTAGGTATATCATACCACAGAAAAAGAGGCGCTTTCTATATCCAATTTCCACTCAAAGATGTACGATTTACGCTTACCACCAGATCAGGTAATACAGTGTCAGCATAAATCCGATGCACAATAGCAGCAATGCAAAGGAAAGGCTTCGACCGATCACCACATTGTTTTCTTTCAGTTCTTCCCGCTTTACTGCAAAATAATGAACGTAATCGCGTTTTACCGGCTGTTTTCTTCTGATCGTAAGATTCTTCAGATCCCGGATCAGATTTCCGATTTTTCCCATCAGCTCCGTCAGCAGATTTCCTTCCGGCCGTTCATGCGGCAGCGGACTGTCACAATAAATCGTCTTCCGCAGCATAACCACCGTCAGATCTACTGCGCTGTCCAGAATGCGGCAGAGTACGCCGAAGCAGACGGACAACAGATTGATCAGCGGCCGGTAAATAAGTTCTTCCAAATCAAGCCAGGATGGCCAGAGATTCACATAATTCTCATTTCGCATCAGGAATCCCCGAATAAACAGCACATACACCGCCATGCCGATCAGGATCGAAATTCCGCCGCCGGAGAGATTTTTCAGGCTGAAATATGAAACAAGCTCACCAGCCTCCTCCAGACGGAAGAAGCCCTGACCAAGCGTTGCTGCCCGGTCCATAATCTGATGCGGAAACAGCCCCCATATCAGCAGTGCAAGTGCGCTTCCACCAAGTGCAAACGTGCTTTCCGCATTCATATAGTGCCTCTGCGCATCAAATTTTTTCTGTTTTTTTGCATCCTTGTTCGGTTCTACAAAGATCGCAATGAAAAGCTTGGTCATATAGGCCACTGTCATTCCGCCGGAGATCAGGAATATCCACTCGATCACGGTAAATCCGATGCCGCCTGCATATTCTACGATACTCTCATGCAAAAGTGTCTTGCTGATATAGCCGCCAAACAACGGGATACCACCGATTGCAAGCGCCCCCACCGCAAAGATGCCTTTCAAAAGAGGCTTCTTCCGCCCATATCCGCGGATTTCATTTAAATCAAGTGCATGCGTATTCATAAAAATGACACCTGCCGCCATAAAAAGCACCAGCTTGATCATAGAATGATTTACCATATGAAGCATCGTTCCGTGTACGGCGAGTGCAGACTCTTCTCCCAGAAGTCCCATCATGCCAATTCCGATCAGAATAAAACCGATCTGTGACATAGACGAGCACGCAAGCGTACGTTTCAGATCGACAGAGAAAACCGCCAGCAATGCACCGCCAAACATCGTAAGAATACCAAGCACCAAAATCAGCATTCCCCATCTTTCATTTCCTGCAAACAGGTTTGCCGTCAAGATAATGATGCCGTACACTCCCGTCTTTGTCAGAACGCCGGAAAGCAGCGCAGATGCCGGAGCAGGCGCCACCGGATGTGCCTTCGGCAGCCATATGTGAAGCGGAAATGCACCCGCTTTGGCGCCAAACCCAAACAGCATGCAAAGCCCGGCTGCATAAAGAACGGATTTTTCCTCACAGGACGCTGCAACGCCGGCAAGCTCGCTGATCCTTCCTGTGCCAAGCACATGGTAAACCAGAAAGACTCCCATCAGAAGCACCATGCCTCCGGTCACAGCCACTGCAAGATACGTCTGTGCCGCACGCAGCGACTGCGCCGTCTCCTCCTGTGCCACCCAGACGTACGACGTAAATGACATAATTTCAAAAAAGACAAAGGTGGTAAACAGATCTGCAGAAAGAAAAACCCCCATCGTCGCGCCAAGCGTCAGAAGCAGAAACAGATAATAGCGGTTCGTATTGCTGTGCCCCCTGCTGTATTCCCGTGACAAGATCGTTGTCATCATCCACATAAGTGACGTCACCAGCGCATATACGAGGCGGAACCCATCCGCCTCAAAGGTAAGTCCCAGCCCACAAAGCTCCGGCACTGCCAGAAATGCCACATTTTCCCCTGTATATGCCCGTTTTGCAAGGAAAATAAAAAGAAGCAGCGCGGTCAGAAATTCAAATACCACCAGTATATCCGCGAGATAATCGCGGTACAGCTCGCTTTTCCGCCCTGCCACCGCACATAAGGCGGCCCCGACAAATGGAAAAAACACGAGCAATCCAAGAAAAATTCCAGAATTCATGCCCTCCTCCTTTCTACTTGACAAATGCTGCAAGCTGTGTAAACGCACGGATCAGAGGTGCGCTGTGCAGTCCGAACAGAAACATCGTGATCACAAATAATACCAGCGGCAGAAGCATCATCCAGCCCGGATCCTCAATTCCGTCCAGACTGCTGTAATCAAAGTCACGTCCTGGGAAAAAGGCCCGGACAACGATAGTCAGCATGTAAATCGCAGTCAGAAGTGCCGAAATCAGAAGCGCCGCCACGCCGATGACAGCAAGCGGATGCGTACTTGCAAGTGCCGCCTTTGCCAGATTCCATTTACTCACAAAGCCGCAAAGCCCCGGCACTCCCATCAGTGCAAAACCTGAGATCGCAAAAATCACAAATACTCTAGGCATCTTTCGTCCAAGCCCGTTCAGCTCATGGATATAATTCCGCCCCGTTTTATAAATGACTGCACCTGCGCAGAAAAAGGAGCATATCTTCATCACGGCATGAAAGACCATATGGCTGAGCGCACCCACCAGTCCAAGCGGCGACATCAGTACGACGCCAAACAGAATATAGGACAGGTTGCTCATCGTGGAATACGCCAGCCTGCGCTTGAAATGCGTCTCTTTTAGCGCCCTGCTGCATCCGTAGACGATCGTAATGATCACAAACACCATCAGCACAGTCTGTGCCCACGTACCGCGCAGAAACTCCGTACCGAAGCTATAATACGTGATACGCATCAGCGTAAAGGCACCCGCCTTCACAACGGCTACCGCATGCAACAGCGCTGTAACCGGCGTAGGAGCGACGCCCGCTTTGGGCAGCCACGCACCAAACGGCCACATCGCGGTCTTGACAGAAAAGCCGAGAAAACAAAGTACATAAATAAGCAGCAGAAGGTTTTCGCTGCCCGCCGTCTTTGCCGGATCCAGCACTCCGCCCGGAACAAAATTTGCCGTTGCCCCGTAATTCAGAATAAAGATCATTCCGATAAATGCAAACGCTGCTCCGCCAAGCGAATAATACAGATACGTCCGGCTCGCCAGAATTGCCTCTCTCGACAAGGTATGCATGATCAGCGGAAGCGTCACCAGTGTCAGCATTTCATAGAAACAGTACATCGTCACGATATCCTCAGAAAACGCAATCCCAAGCGTTATTCCGTAAGTAATCGTATAAAACATGAAAAAATAAGTTTCATGGCCTTCATGCTTCATATACTCAAAGGCATACAACGTAGCCAGCGGCCAGAGCGCAGAAACGATTCCGGCAAATACCGTTCCAAGCCCGTCCAGCTGAAAACTGATACTCAAATTTCCATTCAGGCGGAACAGCACGAATGCCTGCTCAGGCCGATTTAAAAGCAGACAAAGAACAAGCAGTGAATTTACCAGAACCACCGTCTCGATATAAAACATCATCTGTGCTCTGTTTTTAAAAGGAAACAGCGGGATCAGTACTCCAAAAAGAATCGGGAGCAAAATCACGACTGCCATCAGAAATGGTTTCATCTTCTCTCCCTCCTCACATTACTGTCATCGCCAGCTCGTAAATATACGATGCCAGCGGATTCGGAAACAGTCCTAACAAAATAGTAAGTGCCGCAAGCACGGCAAGCGGAATCAACATCATCTGTATTCCGTTTTCTTCTCCGGATCGTACCTTCCAGTCCTTTCCCGGCAAAAATCCATTAATCGTCACCGGGAGCAGATAACCGGCTGTCAGCAGCGCACTTGCCAGCAGCACCGCCGGTCCCAGATAACGGAATGCACCGACAGACGCCTGAAGCGCTCCCTGCGCCAGATACCACTTACTCACAAATCCGCTCATCGGCGGAATACCAATCAGGCCAAGCGATGCAAACGTATAGCACCAGAGCATACACGGCATTTCTTTTCCGATTCCGCGAAGCTCATCCACACGTGTCTTTCCGGTCTGATAAATAATAATACCTGCCGTCAGAAACAGCGCACTCTTGATAAATGCATGAAATACCGTATGCAGCAGCGCACCGGTAAATGCCTGCGGCTGAAGCAGGGAAAGACCAAATAAAACGTACGATACCTGACTCACCGTCGAATAAGCAAGCCGTTTTTTAAAAACCGGTTCCCGAAATGCCAGAAGTGAGCCAAGAAAAACGGTCAGAAGCGTCAGCGTCATCCACACTGTCTGCACCCACGTACCGCGCAGAAATTCCGTACCGACCATGTAATAGACAACGCGGACCACCGCAAGTACTCCTGATTTTACAATGACTGCGGAAAGTGCCGCAGAAGCCGGTGACGGTGCTACCGGATGCGCCGTCGGCAGCCAGGCATGAAGCGGAAACATGCCGGCCTTCGCGCCAAACCCGATCAGCATCGCCATCACCGCGATCAGCATAGTACCTTCACGGCCGGATACAAGTGCTGCATTTAACGAACCGCCGGCAGTAAAGGTAAGAGTATCACAGCAGCGGTATAAAAAGAAAATACCAAACAATCCCAGATATGCACCGCACATGGAATAAAACAGATACTTCAAAGCCGCCATGATCGCTTCCTTTGAGCCATTATGCATGACAAGCGGCATTGAACTAAGCGTCATTAATTCATAGAACAGATACATTGTCACCAGATTTCCTGCAAAATCAAGCGCAATCAGCACTCCGTAGACCAGCAGAAAGAATCCGAAGAATCTCCGCTCCTCCCCCTCATGCTTCATATACAAAAAGGAATAAAAGCCGACCGCCACCCAGACGATCGTGACAAAGGTCACAAACATTTTTCCGACCGCATCAATCCGAAAATAAACCGGAATTCCCTCCATCAGCTCAAAGAGACGTACCTCATGCTCACCGCTCCACGCCGCGAGCAGCGCAAGCACCGCCGTAAGCACAAGCACGATGCCGACGAAACGATGCAGTCTTCCACGCTCTTCTTCCTTCAGATCGTTCCATACATCGACCCCGCTGCTGTGCAAATGGCTTCTGAGTGAACTGCACAGCAGGCAGATTCCGGAAAGTGCCGGAAGAATTACCGGCAGCAAAATCCAAGCATTCATTTTTTTCCTCCTATGCAAACATTGATAGTCCGCGTTCCAGCAGTGTCAGAATCGGCTGTGAGAACAGTCCGAGTACCAGATTCAGGGCAACAAAGCACAAAAGCGCTGCCGATTTTACCGGCTGCTGTCCCATCGTTACCAGCTTGTACTGTTTTTCCTTTTTCTCTTCCGAACGCATCGGCGTATAAATCCGAATCACTGTTTTCAGAAAATAAACCGTATTTAAAATCGTACTGACCGCCAGCGCAATTAACGTCGGCAGCATTTTATAAGCATGACCGACTGCTGCCTGTGCGAATAAGATCTTCGAAATAAAGCCTCCAAGCATCGGAAATCCGACCATGGAAAGTGAGCCGACCGTAAAAGCAAGTCCCGCTGCTTTGTTTCGATAGCCGGCACCGGTCAGATCAAAAAAGCTTGTACTGTCTCCCGATACCTCTGTCAGGGAAGAAGCCGAAAGAAACAGAAGTGCCTTTGTCGCTGCATGGCAGAGAATATGAAAAACACTTGACAGTACGCCAAGCTCCGTACCAAGGCCAAAACCCATATAAATATAGCCGATCTGTGCCACAGAAGAATATGCAATCATTCTCCGGATACTGTTTTCCCTGATTGCATCGATCGATCCGATGATCATACCCGCAATTCCAAACACAAACAGTACATGGATCACTTTACTGTCCTTTATTACCTCAAATCCGATCACACGATAAAAAATTTTCAGAAGAAGAAAGATATATCCCTTCGAGACAAGTGAAGACAGAATTGCCGCCGAGGATACCGTTGAATAGCCATACGCATCCGGCAGCCATCCGTGAAACGGAAACAGTGCACTTTTCACCGCAAGTCCGACCGACATCAGACCGACTGCCACAAGAAGCGGCACCTGATACATTCCGGTCTCATGCAGATTCCAGACAGCCTGCTGAATGTTGCTCATCAGAAGATGGCCGGTGATGCTGTAAAGGAAGCAGATACCAAGAAGCAGCATACCGGAGCCAAGCAGGCTCATAATCATATAACGCGTTGCTGCCACGATCGTTCTTCCGTTCTGCCGGATCATGATCAGTCCACAGGCAGAAATTGTATTGATCTCCACAAACACGTACGCCGTAAACAAATCGTTCGTATAGATCAGCGCAAGCAAAGAGGAAAGCAGCAGATTTACCATAATGTAATAAAGATTCTGCTTGGATTCCTCGATCTCCTCTTCCCGCTCCGCAATGCCGCCAAGCATGCAAAGCAGCATCGTCACACAGAAAAACACCGCCATCACTGCTTCCAGAATCCCGACCCGAATCTCATTTCCCCACGGAGCAGAAAAATGACCCATCCTGTAAACATACGGTTCTCCGGTGCTCACCACAAATGCAAGTACCGCGATATTCATCAGACCGATTGCTGTAATGACAAACGCATTCCACCATTTTGCCTTTTTTCCGCTTAATACAGAAGAAAGAGGACCTGAGAACAAGGAAAGTATAATGCAGATAAATGGAAAATTCTGAACAAATTCCATCACAGCCCCTCCTTTTCCAGCCTGGTTGTGATCTCATCCAGATTCAAGGTATGGTATCTGCGGTAAAGACGGATCGTCAAAGACAGCATCAGCGCAGTAACTGAAACGGATACCACGATGCCTGTCAGCACCAGTCCTGCCGGAATCGGATTGATATACGCTTCCACGCTCTGTACTCCATCCACCACAATCGGTGCTTTTCTCCCGGCAATATAGCCCTTCAGCGCCAGAAACAGATACATCGCCGTATCCATGATATTTAGTCCGATAATTTTTTTAATCAGGTTTTTCTGCAGCAGAAGATTGGAAAAGCCGATTCCAAACAGAATCATTGCCACTGCCTCTTCATAATTATTTATGAGATTGGAAAAATTCATATCAGTAACCTCCTTTCCGGAACATCACATAAAATGTATACATTGTGCCAGCCACCACGATTCCGACACAAATATTCAATATTAAAATCAGACCGCTGGAAAGAATTGCACCTGGCGTACCAAGCGGAATTACGCTGTGGATCTCGTTTGCCCCTGTATAGAAGGAATAGCTTTTCGCCAATGCATAGCAGGCCAGCGCACCAAAGCTCATCCACTTATACGTTTTCGCGGTAAAGAACCGTTCTGTCTTTGCAAATCCGAACGCATTCAGATACAGAATCAGTCCTGCTCCGATCACCGCTCCTCCGGAGAAGCCGCCGCCGGGTCCAAGATGCCCGCAAAGAATCACATAAATTCCAAAAATAATGATCGGCGGAACCAGAATCTTTGCCACCGTCTGAAGAATCACATCATTTTTCGGCTCATAGATCCGGTCGTTTGCCTCTCGCTCCGCAATACTGTCTTTTCCCTTTTTCTTATCGATACGCAGCAAGATCAGCACGGTACACGTTGCAATAAACAGTACGTGCGATTCTCCAAGTGTATCAAAGGCTCTGTAATCAAGAATCATGCCCGTTACAATATTGACCGCACCGGTCTCCTGCAGCCCGTTTTCGATGTAGCGCTCCGGTACCTCATTATTGACCGGATTTTCTGCGTGTCCGAAGGTTGGAAGATAAGAAACTCCGGTCAGAAGAACCAGCACCAGACTGAGACAAAACAATGCACTGAACAGCCGGTAAATTCTCTGGAACAGCCGCATCTCTGCATTATGCTCCACATCAAAGACACGCTCAAAAATTTCCTTTTTTTCTTCACTTCGCTGCTCCAATACGGCAGTGTCTTCCTGAAATTCCTGCTGCGGCTTCATTTCTACCGTATCAACAAACGGATCCCTGGTACCGTCCAGCCACTGCTTCAGATGGTACGAGCGTGTTTTTTTATACTGTTCCTCTGGAATTTTCCGGCTCACTTTTTTTTCCTCCTTCCGTCCTTCCTGCGGCCATCTTCCCGGCCACTATTTCTTTTCTATTATCTGGTACCTTTATCGGAGCTTCGTTTTTTTCCGTTTCTGCTATCGAAAGTTCTGCCAATTCCCCGCATTTTTCCGTTTCTGCCGTCGGAAGTTCTGCCGATTCCCTGCATTTTTCCGTTTTTCCTGCCGAAAGCCCGGTAAGTGAGCCATCCGTTTCAGACGCTTCATTCGTTTCACCCATCATCGCATGAATTTTCTTAAGCGTAACAAAAAAGAGAACACTTGTAATACCGGCTCCGACCGCGGCTTCCGTAATCGCCAGATCAGGTGACTCCAGAAGGATCCAGATCACGGACGCAACCAGACTGTAAGACATGTAAATCAATATTGAGTTGAGGAGATTTCTGGAAAGACTTACCGAAATGGCACAGGCCAAAAGAAATCCAAGCAAAATAAAAAGAAACAGATTCATACCCTCTCCTCCTTGCTGCTTACCTCCGGATGCGACACCTTCCCTGCATCCGTCTTTTTTTCCTGAAGCGTCCTTTCCAGCTCCCGCAGTGTCATTTTCCTGTAATGTGGTTCTTCGTCCTCATTCGTTGTCACTTCCAGTCTCGCAATCAAATGAGACGAAACCGGAGAAGCAAACCATAAAAATACAATGACCAGCAAAAATTTTGCAGAAGTAAAATTCCAGCCGTTCATCAGGATCAATCCAAGCAGCGCAAAACCAATTCCAAGGGTATCTCCCATCGCTGCCGCATGCATCCGGTTCAGCACATATTTAAAACGAAATACACCGATCATCTCAATCAGAAAAATTCCAAGACCGCAAAGCAGAAAAACAGCGCCTGCAAGGAAGCGCACCCATTCAAATACTGCCATCTTCTTTTTCCTCCTTCTGCTTTTTTTCCTGATATACTCCCATATAAACCTTGGTCAGTACGATCACTGCAAGGAAGCTGATCATTGCATAAATAATACAGATATCTGCCAGATATCCTTCCTGCAGCATCACGGTCAGAATTGCGATGATAACCATGACCATCGTTCCCATCATATTGACTGATACAATGCGGTCTGCAATCCGCGGACCGATAATGGCCCGGATCAGGCAAAGAATCAGCATGACTGCAAGAAAAATAAGTGCAGCCACAAATACTGCCTGATACGCATTATCCAAGCCAACGATTCCTTTTCCCATCTCTTTATGCCTCCCCTGCCTTTGATGCTTCCATATCCTTTAACAGATCAACAAATACCGAAGAATCCACACCGACTGCCAGACTTTCATCCAGACAGTGCACCAGATACTCCTGCCCTTCCAGTGTTACGGTAATCGTTCCCGGCGTCAGTGTGATCGCATTAGCCAGAAACGCCTTTCCGGTCTGCGTTTTCATATCCGTCCGAAAGCTGACCAGCGCCGGTTCAATCTCTTCTTTCTCTGAGAGGATCATATGAATTACGGTAAAATTTGCCCGGATGATCTCACAAAGCAACACGAAAAGATACCGCACCATCTTAAAAATACGCCGATAAAGCATTTTTTCTTTTTTTACGCTGTAATCCATGAATCTGCAGGTGAATGCAAAAATTACTGCCGCGATCACAACACCGAATGCGCAGATCTCCACCGTCACCGCACCATTAAATATGACCCACAGAACAAAATACAGTAAATACATGTCTTTTCCTCCGTCTTTCTTTTTCCGTCTGCTCAATCACCCGGAAACGCAAAAAGCTTTGTTCCGATTTTCTTAAGCTAAGCAGACCGTCTGTTTTATTCTACCGCAGTTTGCTGTTTTCGTCCATATGAGAAAAAATGTTTTTCTGCATATTACCCGTTTTCATCCGGCTTCTCCTCGGTTTTCAGTGGCATTTTGCATGATTTTTCGTTTTTAAAAAGGCTTTTTTTCTGCAATCTGTTTTATCCAAATAAAAAAACCAGAGGTAGTTTCCCACCAATGGTTTTCTTCTTTCATACAGTGCCTGTGCCAACAACGCCCCCGGCGCGTTCCGGCTCCACCAGAGCGTAGTACAGTGCACGGATCGCCTGTTCAAAGTCTTCATTTTTCACACCGATCGTACAGTTGACCTCGTTTGATCCCATATCGATCATTTTGATGTTAACATCCGCCGCACCCAGGCTGGAGAAAAAGGTTGCCGCAATTCCGCTGACAGAACGCATTCCCTTTCCGACTACCGTTACAAGCGCCATGTCACGGTCTACCTCGATCTTATCCGGTGCAAGCAGACGATTCAAAGATGCCATGATCGCATCCTCCTTCTGCTCATACGCGTCTTTTGGAAGGATCACGCTGACTGTATCGATTCCGGACGGCATATGTTCAAAGGAAATCTCATTTTCTTCAAATGCTTCCAGCAGCTTTTTACAAAATCCCGGCTCTGAATTCATACAGTTTTTCGCAATACTGACCGCTGCAAAATTTCTTCTTCCGGCAATTCCCGTAATCGGTACTTCCTCCTCCGGCTTCAATGCCTGACAGATGATCGTTCCGTTTTCCTGCGGTGCGTTCGTATTACGTATATGAATAGAGATGCCTTCTCTTCTCGCCGGATATACGGCCTCCTCATGAAGTACGGTTGCACCGCGGTAAGCCAGCTCTCTTAATTCACTAAATGTCATAATATCAATCTTTTTCGGATGATCGATAATGGTCGGATCTGCCAGTAGAAAGCCGGAAACATCCGTCCAGTTTTCGTAAAGCTGTGCCCCCGCTCCACGGGCCACAACGGCTCCCGTCACATCTGAACCGCCTCTGGAAAACGTATGGATATTTCCTGCATCGTCCGCTCCATAAAACCCGGGAATGACTGCGCGCGGTACTTTTTTCAGTTTTTCTTTCAGGAAAAAGTTGGTGCGCTCAGACTGAAATTTTCCATCCCGGTCAAAACGAATCACCTCCGCTGCATCAATAAAGGTATAGCCAAGGAAATCCGCCAGCAGAATTGCATTTAGATACTCGCCTCGCGATGCGGCATATTCTTCACCGGCCCCTGCAAGAAATGCCTCCTCTATCATCTCGAATTGTTTGTCCAGCGTCACGTTCAGGCTCAATTCATGAATAATTTCTTCGTAACGTGCACGGATCTGCTCCAATACTTCTTTATAATTCTCTTTGTTTACTGCTTTTTCATAGCAGCAGTACAGAAGATCTGTCACCTTCTCATCCCCGCTGCAGCGCCTTCCCGGTGCCGATGGCACTACGTAGCGCCTTGTCGGATCACTCTCCACAATTTCCTTTACTTTCTGAAACTGCGCGGCATCCGCCAGAGAGCTTCCACCGAACTTTGCTACCTTTATTTTCGTATTTTCCATTTTCTTCTGTCAAAACCAAATACAGCTATGTATTGTTTTCCTTTCCTGTTATTATTTTATGATGATGCCAAGATCAAAAGCCTGAAACCACGATGTGCTTGCACAGGAGTGGTTTTATGGCTTAAGGCATCTTTTAACCTTAACATCTTATGATGCAGGATCAAAAGATATCTTACGTCTGGAATCCTCTCGCACCACTTCCCGCAATCCTTCGATATACGAATCAAAGCTGCATTCCTCTGTGCCATATGTCATCTGCAGATCGTATTCAAGGGGAAGCCACGTCGACAGCTCCGCCTCGTTGTGCTGAATCAGCGCCTCCAGCTTATCCAGACTTTTGTAAAGTCTGGCCTCCCTTGTTTTAAGTGCATTCATTTCTGCAAACAGCCCGGTCATCTCCCGGCGCTGCCTTTCCGGAAGTGTCCCAAACAGCTCTTCTACCGCTTTGCTTTCGACTGCCTCATCTTTTTCTGTCTTTTCAAATGTCGGAATATCTCCGGTGACCGCCTCTCCAAGATCATGAATCAGGCACATTTTTATCACCTTGTTCATATCCAGCTCCTGAAATTTCTCCTGTAGCAGCATTGCCATCAAAGCAAGACGCCAGCTGTGTTCTGCCACGCTTTCCCGGCGTCCGGATGAAGTCCAGGAATGACGCGTATTGCATTTAAGCTTTTCCGCACGCTCTAAAAAATCAAGGAATTCTCTGTATTCCATTTTTGTTTTATCCTTTCCGTATTTTTAATCCTGTTTTTGAACGCAGGTAAGTAGAAAAGCGGATTGCGAATGTCCGCTTTACATTTTGTTTGGCGAATGCGCCACACCAACGAAATGTGCAGCATTTTGAAGGCTGGCTCTGAACGGTTACGATTGGATTTTATCGCAGAAACCGTTTCAGAAGAAACCTTTTCCATGACGTATACGGCTGATAACGAATCGGAAGATCGATCCAGTTATATTTTTTCACAATACTGCGGCGGTGGCTGAACAGTTCAAAGCTTTCCTTTCCATGGTAGCTGCCCATACCGCTTGCTCCGACTCCGCCAAATCCCATATTGCTGGTAGCAAGGTGGATAACGGTATCATTGATGCAACCTCCTCCGAAGCTGCAGTACTTCAGAATCTGCTTTTCATGGCTGCGGCTTGTCGTAAACAAATACAGTGCCAGCGGTTTTTCCTGATGCGTCACATAGGAGATCACTTCTGAAAGCTCCTGAAAGGTCAGTACCGGAAGGATCGGTCCGAAAATTTCCTCCTGCATCAGCGGATCCGACGGCGAAACAGGCTCTGCCACAGTTGGCTCAATCTGAAGTGTATCCGGATTCTGTCTTCCTCCGATCTTTATCTCCGCACCGTCCAGCAAATGACAAAGTCTCTGAAAATGCTTTTTATTGACGATACGCCCGTAATTCTCATTTTCAAGCGGATTTTCTCCAAACTGCTGCCGGATACAGCCTCTGATCTCCTTAAGCAGCTGTTCCTTCACTTTTTCATGTACAAACAGATAATCCGGAGCCACGCACGTCTGTCCAAGATTCAGAAATTTACCGAATACGATCCGCCGTGCCGCCAGCTTCAGATTTGCTGTCTCATCTACGATACACGGGCTTTTTCCGCCAAGCTCCAGACATACAGGTGTCAGATACTCCGCTGCCTTTTTCATCACAAGTCTTCCGACACTTACGCTTCCCGTAAAAAAAATAAAATCAAATTTCTGTTCCAGAAGCCTTGTGTTTTCTGCTCTTCCGCCCTCTACCACGGCCACAAAATGCGGCGCAAAGCAGCCTCTGATCAGTTCTGCGATCACAGCAGAGGTCTGCGGCGCATAGGCGCTTGGCTTTATAATCACGCAATTTCCGGCTGCGATTGCACCAATTACAGGCTCCAGCGCAAGCATGAACGGATAATTCCACGGAGACATGACAAGCACAACTCCGTACGGCTGCGCGCTTGTAAAGCTTCTTGCATGGAACTGTGCAAGCGGCGTAGCCGTCCTGCGATCCTTTGCATAGCTACGCAGATGCCGAAGCATATGGGAAAGCTCCGCAAGTACCAGGCCGGTCTCACACATATACGTCTCAAACCCGGATTTTTTCAAATCTGCCTGCAGGGCAGCCTCAATCTGTGCTTCCCGTTTCTGAATCTCACGCTCTAAAATCTGAAGCGCTTTGATCCTCCGGGAAACTGATTTTGTTTTCCCTGTTTCAAAATAAGCACGCTGCCTTCCAACCAGTGCCTCAATATCTGCCATATCTGCCCTCCCCTGCCTCATCGCTCATTTTCTTAATCAGCTTACTCGCCGCGCTGTGCTTTGTCAAGATAATTCAATACGATCCGCTCCCCGGTAAACGGCTGAAAAAAAACAGCCGCGGCTGCACTTAAGGCCGCATAAGTTTTTCCTGCTGTCCCGTTCCCGTAAAGAGAATCTCCCACAAGCGGATGTCCCAGCCATGCCATATGTACCCGGATCTGATGCGTTCTTCCCGTATCCAGATGAAGTAAAAGCCACGTTTCCTTTTCCATTTCCCGCCAGATCCGATAATAAGTAACTGCACGTTTGCCCGCACGGTCTGCCTGCATACGGTTCAATTCCCCGGATACCGGTGCAATCGGCAGTGAGATACACTGTTCTTCCTTTGCTTCTTCCGGGAAATGCCCCTCACACCTTGCAAGATACTGCTTTTTGAAGCGGCCGTCTTCTCTTTGCTTCCACAGCCGCTGAGCCGCCACCTGATTTTTCGCAAACACGACGATCCCGCTTGTATCAAGATCCAGCCGTCCGATGCTGTACAGCTGTACTGCCCGCTTTTCACATCCATCCCTTTTTGCAAGCGTTTCCTGCAGCATATCCATCAGCGTATCGCCATGGTGTCCATGAGCAGGATGAAGCGGAATTCCATGTGCTTTCCAGACTGCAATGACATCTGAATCCTCATAAAGGATCTCTTTCCATGTAAGTCTTCTGGCTTTTTCGCTTTCGGACGGCTGCCTTTCTCTCGTTTCCGCTGCGTAACGCTGCTTTCCCGTCTCGACCGATATATCCAGCAGTTCCCCCGTCAAAAGCACGTGTGTGATTCTTGCCTGTACCCCGTCCACAAGGATTCCTCCTGGCTGATATTTCATACGCTTTACCTGCATTTTTGTAAAACCCTGTGTCCGTGTCAGATACGCTCCGATGGTTCTGCCCGCATCCTGCTCTTCCATACGAAATTGCAGGCGGCGTTTTTTTGAACCACCTTCTGCTTTCTTTTCTTCTCCGATTTCTGTTCTTCTTTTTTCTGTTCTTCTTTGTTCTGTCCTTCTTTGTTTATCCCGGTTTTCTTCCATTTTTTCAATCCTGTCTGTATTTTTCCTGCCGTTCTTTTCCTGTCGCAGGTTATCCTCTTTGAACGCAGATCGCGAAGCGGATTGCGAATGTCCGTTTTACCGCAGATAAGCATTCCCCCGCTTCAAGTGCGCGGAACACTAAGCAGTGGATGGAATGCTTATGTCAGCGGGCATTGAAAGCTTTACTGTACATCCTTCATTTTCGGCTCAAAGATCCAGCTTGCAAGATAACTGAAAATCAGCGCACCGCTGATTCCTGCCGCTCCTGCCTGAAGCCCACCCAGAAATAAGCCGAAAAATCCGTTCTGATCCACCGCCTCACGTACACCCTTCCACAGAATATTTCCAAAGCCCGGAAGCGGCACCGATGCTCCGGCCCCCGCATATTCGATCAGCGGATCATACCATCCAAGCGCCCCAAGCACTGCCCCTGCCATGACAAGAAGTACCATGATCCGCCCCGGCAAAAGTGTTGTTTTTTCCAGAAGGATCTGTACAAGTGCACAGATCAGTCCTCCTACCCAGAATGCATTCCAGTATTCCATACGTCTCGTCCTTTCTCATACCCGTTCCAGTATCACTCCGTGCGCAATCCCCGGAATCGTCTGGCCTTCATTGAAGCTGACTTTTGAAAGAAGTGCACCGGTCGGCACAAACAATACCCGCCTCCAGCTGCCCTTTCGCAGCTTTGGGAGAATCAGTGCGGCAAGTACAACTGCCGCACAGCCGCAACCACTTCCTCCTGCGTGTGTATCCTGTGTTTCAGGATCATAAATTTCAATACCGCAATCCATATGCTGTGCTTCAATGTCAAATCCACGATCTTTGATCAGCTGCAGCAGGATTTCTTTCCCGACACTTCCAAGGTCTCCCGTAATAATCCGGTCATATTCCTGTGGCTCACGGCCAAAATCAAGAAGATTCTGACAGATCGTAGAACAGGCAGCCGGAGCCATGCACGCGCCCATATTCATATTGTCACGCACACCCATATCAACAATTTTCCCGGGCGTCACACCACTTATCCGCACGTAACCGTGCCTTGTCCCAAGCACAAAGGCTCCGCTTCCGGTCACGGTCCAGGTCGCTGCCAGCGGACGCTGACTCCCGTAGCCAAGAGGAAAACGAAACTCTTTTTCCGCACTTGCGAAATGACTCGAGGTCACCGCTGCCGCATGGTCGGCAAACCCTCCGGCCACGCTCATCGCCGCAAGTGTCAGGGACTCTCCGCAGGTTGAGCAGGCTCCATAAAGCCCGAAAAGCGGAAGCTTTGTCTTTTCATTTCCAAATGAAGTGGCCGTCAGCTGCGCCAGAAGATCCCCTCCAAACAAAAAACGGATCTCGGAAAGCTGCAGCCTTGCTTTTTGGACGGCCGTTTGCAGTGCCAGATTCTGCATCTCACTCTCTGCCTGCTCCCACGTCTCTTTTCCGAACAGCGGATCTTCCTCTTTCACATCGAACCACGCTCCAAGAGGTCCTGCTTCCTCCTTCGGCCCCACCACCGATGCACTTCCTTCCAGGTACACCGGATTTTCAAACGCAATACTCTGTTTCCCGACTATCTGATTTCCCATACCATCCTTTCCGCAGAAGCCCACTCTAACTGAAGCAGGGAGACAACTGCCCGTTTCCTTTGGGTATATTGTCTCCCTGACTATCTTTTTTATACGTGTATTCTCAGCCGTGCTGCCCTTTCCCAGTATATTCCGAAATGCACGCCTCGATCCGCGCCTTTACAAGTGCAGCGATCTCTGTCGTTTTCATATTTTCATACTCGTCAAAATAAATCGGTTCCAGAAAATGCACCTGTACCTTTGTCTTTGCAATGGATCCCGTATCAAACGCCTTATAGGAATCAATCAGCGCCACCGGTACAATCGGACATTTTGATTTCACTGCGCACTTAAAGCTGCCTCCCTTAAAATCAAGCAGCTCATTTCCGTTTCGGCTTCGTGTTCCTTCAGCAAAAATAATGAAATTTTTACCTTCCATTACTTCCTTGGTCACCTGCAAAATAATTTTCATTCCCTGGCGAGGATCCTTGCGGTCGATCGGAAGGGCACCAAGGCAGGCAATTACCTGTTTCAGAAACGGAATATTTTCCAGCTCTTTTTTCAGAACTACGGAGGTCGGGCGCTCCATCAGCTGAAGAATAGCCAGCACATCAAACATTCCCTGATGGTTCGGATAGAGAATATATCCGTCTTCCCGCGGAAGATTTCCCAGACCGTGTCCTTCTATTTCAACCCGGCCGCCCCGGATCGCACGATTGTCGATCTGCCGGATCAATGCATATCGTTCCTCATCGGTATAGTTTTCCGGATGTGCCGCCATACGTAAAAGTCTGATGATCCCATATGGCACATACCACAGGTTCATCAATACCATCCACAAAATGCGTCTCATATTTCTGCTGCCACTCAAAATGTAATTAAATATACCCACATCGAGATAATGTAGACTCTCACGAGTTCTACTTACTGCTTTATCGTGTATGCTTTGGATTGACCGAAATCATATCTACTCACAAGTTCTTGTACACTCCACAGTCGT